>JAEEGF010404754.1_pt1 | contig 17324 bp, 13 predicted proteins | sample 9134171 | NCBI WGS metagenome assembly JAEEGF01 (sample SAMN16246542, study PRJNA631951) | gut metagenome | biome: gut microbiome; feature: rumen; material: AP-attached | host: Bos | place: Iran: Karaj | collected 2018-10 | reverse complement strand
GTGGCTCAGGTTTCGGAAAGCCTGACAATCAATGATTTTGCTCAGCATATTGCTCAGCATGGGTCCCTGTATGGACGTGATGTGATTCAGGGTGTACTGGTGAAGATGGTGGACTGTATGAGGGAGCTTCTGCTGGAGGGCAAGAAGATTCAGTTGGGTGAGCTGGGCAGCTTCAGTGTGGGGCTGAGTACCAAGGGGGCTGAGACTGCTGCTTTGTTCACTGCTGAGAACATCAAGAAGGTGAATGTGAACTGGGATCGTGGCAAGCTGTTTGAGAACCTCCGCAAGGATGCTACCTTCAATCTGGTGCCCAGCAGAAAGGCTCAGGAGGATGCTGTGGCTGAGGCTAAGAGACAGGAGACTCTGCAACCAGAGGGGGATGAGGAGCCCTAATCTCACATTTATCATTTACTGATTTACATTTCTTGCGCTCCAGTAGGTGCTCACATTTACCATTTAGCCATTTACCATTATTTAGAGGAAGCTAGAGGATATAGAGGAGTTGGAGGGGACTAAGACTATCTAGAGAATGGATTTGAGAGAGAGAGAAGGGGGTGCGGGGCTCCCTTCTTTTTTTTGTGTTTCTGCATTTTTATAGTGTGTTTTTTATGTTGATGGGGAAAAATGACTATCTTTGTGGGTGAAATTCAACTATATCATGATGAAATACAGGAAAAATTTATTGGTGATTGTGCTGTCCATGATGGGACTGTGCTGTCTGGGAAGTGAGAGAAATACTGTGAAGCTGGATTCGCGATTGCTTCATGGGGGTGAACAGGTGTGGCAGATGATGCACTCTGGGGATAACCAGGATACTGGGAGGCAGATTTCCATGCTGGGCTATCAGACTGACAGTCTTTGGACAGAGGCTGTTGTGCCTGGTACTGTGCTGACCAATCTGGTGCTGCAGAAGGTGTTTCCTGAGCCTTACTATGGGCAGAACAATTACCTGAGGAACAATATCATCCCTGATTTGTCGCAGATAGGCAGGGAGTTCTATACCTATTGGTTCCGTACTGAGTTCACTGTGCCTGCTGAGTTTGAGGGACGCAGGGTTTGGATTGAGCCAGAGGGAGTGAACTACCGTGCTGAGATATGGCTGAATGGGTTTATGCTGGGCATGATGTCTGGCATGTTCAACTCTCAGCCCTATGAGATTACTGATAAGGTGAAGCCTGGTGAGAAGGCTGCTTTGGCCATCAGAGTCTATCCAGTGGACATCCCTGGCACCTCGAGACCTAAGGATTGGGGAGTTCCTGGTGAATGGCACAATGGAGGAGATGGCTGGATAGGCCAGAATGTGACTCAGCTGATGACTGTGGGATGGGATTTCACCTTCAAGGATGGAATACGTGACAGGAATACTGGTATCTGGCGCAGTATCCATCTCTATTCCACTGGCAATGTGCAGCTGCGTCATCCCATGGTGGTATCTGAGTTGAGCCATCCCAATTATGACCAGTCCAGCGAGACCATCACAGTGGATGTCTATAATCCCAATTTTGTGGGAGCAGAGTGTACCGTCAGGGCTAAGATTGAGGAGGAAGGCATTGAGCTGGAGAAGAAGGTGAAGCTGATGCGTGGAGAACATCAGACAGTGACCTTTGATGCTCAGGAATATCCTCAGCTGAAGCTGCAGAATCCACGTCTCTGGTGGCCTAAGAACAAGGGAGAGCAGAACCTCTACTCCCTCACCCTCACCGCCCGCAATGATAAGGGAGAACTCATTGACAGTATTCAGACCAGGTTTGGAATTCGTGAAGTGGTTGCCTCAAGGGAGACTCCAGACAAGTCCAAGATGTTCATAGTGAATGGCCACAAGATGTTTATCCGTGGAAGCAACTGGATACCAGAAGCCATGCTCAGGACAGATGATGCACGCATGAGGACTGAGTTGGCATACACTGACCAGAGTGGCATCAACCTGCTCAGGCTCTGGGGAGGTGGCATCGTGGAGAGTGACCTCTTCTATGACCTCTGCGACCAGTATGGTATCATGGTTTGGCAGGAATTCTTCATGACAGGAGACACCCGTCACCCCTTGGATGAAGCCCTCTATCTTGCCAATGTGGAAAGTGCCATCAAACGCATACGCAATCATCCCAGCATCATCTTCTATGTGTCAAGCAATGAGAGCACAGCTGTGACTGGAGCAGAAGAACTGATTCACAAGCTGGATCCCACACGTCCTTATCAGATGCAGTCAGAATGTGATGGTATCCATGATGGCAGTCCCTATAAGCATGTCAATCCCATGCGTCATTATGAGAACTCAGCTTCAGAGAGAGGCAGCCGTGTGGATGGTTTCAATCCAGAGTATGGAGCACCCACCATGCCCATAGCACAGAGTCTGCGTCAGATGATGCCCAAGGAAGACCTGTGGCCCATGAACAAAGAGACTTGGGACTATCTGGATGGTAGTGGATTCCACTGCATGACAACTCTCTACACAGATCAGGTGAACGAGTATGGGGAATCCAGCAGCCTTGAGGAGTTTGCCAGAAAGGGACAGATGGTGGGAGCCATCAACAGCAAGAGCATCTGGGAAGTATGGAATGAGAACAAGCTGGAGTATGGAGACCGCTGGTGCTCAGGTCTGCTCTTCTGGTACCACAACAGTCCCAATGTTCAGGTATGTGCACGCATGTGGGACTGGTATCTGGAGCCTACAGCATCCCTTTACCACACGATGCATGCCATGGAGCCTATCCATGCCCAGTTTGACTATCTGACCAACACAGTCAGTGTAATCAATGATTACCTGCAGGAGCAGAAGAATCTGCGTATCAATGCCCAGCTCTATGACATGAACAGCCGCAGACTACTCTCCTATGCCAATCAGTTTGATGTGCCAGCCGATGGAGTGGCTTCCAATGTCTTGACTCTTCAGTTCCCAGATAACATCACTCCCGTCCATTTCATTGCCCTCCAGGTATATGATGCACAGGGAAAACTCCTCTCGAGAAACTTCTACTGGAGGTCCAATGCCAAGTATGAGGGAAGCAAGACACTGACAGGTCCCTGCACCTCTGGTTTCCAGACACTGAAGGATATGTCTCAGGCTAAGCCTCTGGTACAGGTCACATCACTCCCAGACGAGGACAACATGCACTGCTGGAAGGTTCTGCTCAAGAACAATGGCCATCGCATAGCCTTCTTCTGTCAGCTTCTCCTGACGGATGAGGAGGGAAATGCCATCCATCGCACCCATTACTCAGACAATTTCTTCTCCATGGTACCAGGGGAACAGCAGACCATCCTCATCAAGACTCCCTGTACCGAGACATCCAATTACCAGTTGCAGTTTACAGAGAGCCTGGGTCCAGTACGCCTGTTCCACATGAAGTGAGAAAAAGAAACAACTTCCACCCCTGTGAGAGTGAAAGTTGCCTGTAGAGATAACAACGTGTTGACTTCCCTGAGTTGACACGTTGATTTTTTCCTTCTAACGTGTGAGCTTACTTCTCCTTATTCTTTTGGTAGTACTCAAGCCCACGCCGCACATTCTCTTTGATGGCATTCACAGTGACTGTGGCACCTGTCACCACATCAGGCTGACGCTTGAGACAGTCCTTGACCTTCATCCCCTTGTATCTGGGCAGAAACATCTTCTGGACCTTGCGGATGTATCCAGGAGTCTCATCATTGGTCAGGAGGACTACAGACTGGATTTTATCGTTCTTGTCAATCTTTATCTTGACAGGTACAGGTCCAGCATATCCCCATACCTCATCGCTCAGAGAGGTGGTGTTGATGGTAGTCACCTGCTCAGCATCTTGCTTCATGACCTGGCTGCTTGCCTGCAGACAGAAAGCAGCGGTCAACAGTATCAGTGCAGTTCTTTTCATCTTGTACGTCACAATTTTGTTGGGATAAGACTGTTTACTTCCATTCAGTTCCTCCACCCAGTGCCTGATAGAGGGAGATGGTGTTGGAAATGACATCAAACTTGTTGGACACTTGGCTGAGCTGAGCAGAAAGGAGGCTGCTCTGTGCAGTCAGTACCTGCAGGTAGTTGGTTGTAGAGCAGTTTCTCCTGATGGCTCATCGTGGTTGCTGCAGGGCTGTTCTTGGCATTCTTGTCATGATTGAAGATGCAGGAATAGACATGAGCCGTATGATTTATCAGGCAGTTGGCTATAGTCATGGCAGTCCTGAAATCATCGTCATGACAGACAATGGCCTGAGAGATGAAATCAATGATGGGCATGCTTCCCTCATGCCGCAGGATAGTGAGAACCATAGCTATGCGGAAGCATGTGAGGCCCAGTCTCCTGACAGAAGCAATCATGTCGTCTCCATAGAGTCCAACCATTTCCACTTGCAGCTTGTCGAAGAACTGATTGAACTCCTCCTGCTGTGAGGTGCTGAGAATCACCTGCAGAGGATTCTCTTCGCGCTTGAGCAGTTCATCATAGATAGTCTTGTAGCGTTGACCAAATTCCAGGAAGACCTGATCAATGGTCTTGTCGGAAACCTCAAAGACATTCCTCCAGATGAGCCTTCTGTGCTTGTGGAAGAAGGCAAACCTGGAGCCTAAACCATTCTCGAAACTCTTGAACAGGAGTGGTATCTGACCAGGAGTACAAGTCAGTATGATAGCCCATCGTGGTTCCTCAATATTGACATACTCTCTATCCTTTCTACGACGATACGTTATAGCCTCATGATGATAGGCAGCACGAAGTCCAGTTGAGTAATCAAAATACTCAGAAGAGAGAGCATTGCTCAGTGTGTCAGCTTCAGTCTCAAAGGTAATGCCCCAGCCCCCATTGTCGCTAAGGCTCTGATAGACAGCAGTGGCTGTTGTATTGGCAGGAATCCACAGGGAGCGGTAGGGAGGTTCCTTAGGAGGATTCATTCGCAGTCTTTCAGACTTATCCAGAGCCATATACTCAGCAAATAGCCTTTGGTACTCGTTCTGCTCCTGCTGGTTTTGGTTCATGATCTCCTTTTCTATGACCTGAACCAGTTGTTTGCAAGCGTTCAGTTTGCCTTTGTCCGAAGAAGGAGGAGCATAGATGATCAGATAGAAGGGAGGATATACTTTACGGGAATCATACACTCCAAAGGTGAAAGGCATTGCTCCAGAGAGAATATCTAAAGAGCTAAGAATCATAGCATCGCGATTCTCAATGTCAGATTCCGTTTCAGCAACATCCTTCACTAAGGGTGGCAGTTTATCAAGGTCAAGCTTGTCGGAGAAAGTCTCTGAAAACTCAGTACTCTCTTCTGGCAGTGAGCTTTGACGCAAGCCCTCACTTTCCGCACTTCTCTCATCTCCCCCAACCACATTTATGTAATCTAGCCAAGGGTTTGATTCAGAAGCATTTACATTATCCACTTTACTGTTCCCCGCATTGTTTTCCATCTCTCCCTTAAGCTGCGGGGCTGAGGAGGTTGCGGGAGTGAGATTTAACAATTCATTTTGATTTGTCATAAATTATAAACTTTTTTTAATTAATTAATAAATAAGGTGTGGGGCAGAAGTGGGCCCTTGTTTCTGCCCCTCACCATAGTCTAATCTTTAATCAATCATAATATGATTCATCGGTGGGATTGTATTGGGGTTCATCCAATAAATTGAATGCCCTCAATACATGCTCATAATTTCTCAAGAACTTATAGGATATTCCTCTTTCCATGAGGAAATTATCCATTTTCCTGACCAGATGACAGATGTCTTTCGGTTCAATGTTCTGGAAATACTCCTTATCTTGGAACTCGGTATCGAGTTCATAGAACTGTGAGCTGTTTTCCCAGCCCCAATTTTCTGGGAACTGAGAATTCAGAGGTAGTTCCGTACTGTAATACGGCTGTGTTTGTTTCCCATATGAATTAATCAACATGGGATTGTTGATTAGAGAATAGATTTCCTCCAGCAGTTTGTTTACGGAATCATAACTGCTGGTGGTTTTTCCATTTCCATAGTAGTAATTTCCTACTGCTCGGGCAATACCAATCTGTTTATGAGGCTCAAATGGTTTTATGAGCTCCATGATTAATAACTTGATGTCCTTTTGAACATCTCCAAGGCCAAGAATAATCTCCTTTGCCATACTCTCAGCAGAATGAAATCTAAAATCTGCTGATTCGTCAAAAAAAATTGTTTTCATATTAATGAAATTTAAATTAAAAAATGTTGGGAGCTACTTCGACACCAGTCTGCTTTTATGCGCGCTAAACAAATCAAGTGCCCCCTTGGGATTTTCCCTTAGGCGATGCAAATTTACTTCTATATCAGAAATTTACCTATTAACGCAAACACAAAAAAAGCCCATTACGTGAAGGTAATGAGCCAGAATGAGTAAAAGTTCGTCAGGATGATTTTTGGGATGAGTCAGGATGAGTTTTTCCCAAAAAATGAATCCAATTTGTTCAATTTATTCCTTGTCGAGCACAGCTTTTATATCGCTCAATTTAACATATTCTTCTCCAAATATTATTTTTTGGTTCTCACTCCATTGGTCTATACTAATTAAACATGCGTTTTCTTTCATATTATTACGCTTATCAGCCATACCGTTGGTAACATTATCGATTTTTTTTTCAGACATTTCGGGGAGTATTTTCCATGCGATGAGCTGTTTTAGAAATTTTTTGTGTTTATGTGCACAACGTAGCCAGTTGGAATTAAATAATGCTAATTCCAATCTTGCAAGGTCTACATTCCTCATTTTCGAGATGTCTGTCAGAGCATTCTCTCCAACAGCCACAATCAACGCTTCTTTTACTTTCTCTTTAACATATTCATTTGGATGTCTGAAAATATTATAGTTTATTCCTGCATCTCCTGTCACAGGCAGTGACTCATGGGAAGTTGTAGGTTCTGGGGATGTGGCATCTTGCTCAGCATAAAATTCCAGTGAAAGTTCATCGTACTTCTCCATCAGATCATCACAGAACTGATACACACCCTCGCGCTTCAGTGGCTCTAAGTATTCTTCGCCAAAACTATCATAAAGGGGTTTCGGGACTTTTATGGTTTGCATATAACATCCATCTTCATCGCAAACTGCTTGTTCATAATCTTCAAAACCGTAATCATAGTCATATTGTTGAGCAGCAGCTTTTATTGCCTCGCACATCAAATGCCAGTCCTCTCTTTTTCTTGCAAAACTCCGGACCACACATTCGATATCTTTCTTCTTGAACCTTTTCGTCAGTTTCTCCCAATTTATGCTGGATAGTATTTTTTTTGTCAGCTCGCGTTGGGTAAACTCTTTCGGGTCAATAGCTTCTTGGTATTCTTTGACAGCTTCTATCAGTTCTTCATGGTTTCTTTTCCACTCAGGCCTATTCTCGAAAGCTGTTGACAATTGCGTAAGGTAATTCTGTATACCATTATTTATATATGGTAGCTTCGAAAGATACAGGTGGACCAAGGGGAATACCACAGAAGGTATGCTGACTATGTTTTCTTGTCTGTCCGGTAATAAATTCTTACCCTTTGGCAACATTAATGCTAAAGAACAAATATAGTACGCATCATTGAATGATTTCAGGTACTTGGCCTGATGTTTTGCATCAAAAGGGTCAATTTCTTTCCTGGCCAACATCCATTTCTCAAAAATAAGCTTGTTGATTGTTCCAGGTTTTTTGATATCAAACGCATTCAGTGACATTCTGTCTTCATAAACCAATTTTCTTGACGTATCCATAATTCCATTTTTAATGTTTTCGATGCAAAACTACGCATAATTGTTGTAGCTTGTTACTTTTTATGTGAGATTTTTCTTCACATTCGGCTGCCAATCAGAATATTTTCGTAATTTTGCATTGCAACTGCATCGATGAAAGTTCTGGTGAGAACAAGGAATATTGGGCAGTGCACTACATTAAGGAAAAAGCGTCACACGATGCTTTGTCAATTGGTCATCTGAAATTACCACAAAAGATTGCTTACCAAAGACAATGCAGAGTTGATGCCACGGGTATGCTGGATATGTATCCCCGTTGTGTGCTAGGAGGCTAACCATGCCTTCATAGCACACTTACGGGTGTATCAGCAATACTTCACGTGGGTATCACTATGTTCGTCAGTAAGCAAGGGCTGTGGTAGGCCTCAGATGATGGATGGGCAGAAGTGATTACCCACGTTTTTTTGTTGTGTAGGTATGGATGGTATACTAACAAAATGAAATACGAATTATGAAAAAGCAGATTATACTTTTGATTCTGATGTTGCTGCCTATGCTGGCCAGTGCGGATAAAGTTGGGATAGATGGTATTTATTACAACCTGGATCAGGAAACGAAGGAGGCTGAGGTGACTAATAAGGGTTCCTATAATTCCTATTCTGGCAATGTGGTAATTCCATCCTCAATCACCTATAAGGGAGTAGAATATTCTGTAACCTGCATAGGAGAAGCTGCATTTTATAATTCTTGGAGCCTGACAAGCATAATCATCCCCAATTCGGTAACCAATATTGGTAGTCATGCATTTCAAGATTGCAGGGATCTGACAAGTGTAACCATCCCCAATTCTGTAACTGGTATTGGTTTTGTTGCTTTTAAGAATTGTATTTAGAGCCACCTGAATAACCATGAACAACACAAACCAACCATATCTATATTACTGTATATCAACCACTTTTGGATTTTAGCACTTCGGGAGTTGTTTTTGGTCGCTTCGGAAATTTCCAATAAATTTGCAACGTATTTCTACCGCAGGGAATTTACGGAGCTTTATTATTGTCATATCGTGGACTGAGTTGACAAGAGGTGTCAAAGGTTTACCTGTGATTACTTGCGGAGAGGTACAATAGATTATGTTGAACCCATAATAATTGCAAGTATGACAAAGACCAGAAAATGTGCTCATTGTAGTAAGGTGTTCGTCTCGAACAGCGGAATGCAGAAGTATTGCTCAGAGGAATGTGCCGAACAAACTAAAGAAACCAAGAAGAAAAGGCAAAGGGATTTCCTTAGGGCAGTTGAGCCAGTGATGGAACTCCAGCAGCAGGAGTACCTGACCTTTTCCAAAACGGCTATCCTATTGGGTTGTACCCGTCAATATGTCTATAAACTCGTTGAGCAAGGAAAGTTGCCAGCCTCCCGTCTGAGCAGTCGGATGGCACTCATCCGCAGGAGAGACATTGAACGGATGTTTGAGGCGAATCCTTATAATCGTGTTCTTCCCTGTTCTAAGCCCAAAAGTGTTGTTGCTAAGAAATCAAAGCTATCATCCAAGAAAGAGGTAAATGCTGAACATACAGCAGATGGAGTCCTCGAATACTATTCTGGTGAGGAAGTGATACAAACCTACAAAATCAAGCAGTCGTGGCTCTATGCCTCTGCCAAGCGTCACCAGATTCCCATGTGCCGTATCGCAGGACACAACTACTACAGCAAGAAACACATTGATGCTGTCCTCGGAACATCCATAGACCTCGATGCCATTATTGATTGGCTGTCACCGCAAGAAGTTGCTGACCGCTATGGCATTAATCTCACGGCAGTCCGCTCATACGCCCATCGCCACAAGATTCCCAGCAAGCGAGAATACGGACACACCTATTATTCCCAAAGCCACTTTGATAAACTCCGTCGCACCGACCTTATTTCGGATAATCGCTACTACACTTCTGCCCAAGTCGCTGAAAAGTATGGCTTGACGAAGGCTAATGTAAGTGTGATAACGAAGAAACATCATATTACCAAGGTAAAGGTTGGCCGGAGCAACCTGCTTGTAAAGGAGGAATTTGACAAAGTAATGGCAGACCGTCTAACGCAGTTCGGCTCCTATCGGCTGCAATAATGGTGGAAATCAGAACTAATAACCATGTTTTTCAGGAACAACCAAGTTATTCTGCAATGATTCACAAGTTACGATAAGTTATCATCGTCACGCGTACATCATTCGGTTACTTTGTGTCCGAAATCGTGGCAACAGCCATCGGTAATCACAAAAATGTAGAACAATAAAAAAGAAAAGAATTATGAGTAACATCTGCAAGACCGTGAGCCTCCGCACACGGAAAATTAAAAACGGAGAACAGCTTTCCTTCTATCTCGACTATTATCCTGGTTATCGGGATGAGTCCACCATGAAGGTCATGCGCCATGAATCTCTCGGCATCTACATCTATGCCAAACCAAAGTCCCAAAGAGAAAAGGACTATAACGACCGTATGAGAGAGAAGGCTGAAGCCCTCCGCTGCCGTCGCTATGAGTCCATAGTCAATGAGAGGTATGATTTCTTCGACAAGGAAAAGATGAAGGGCGACTTCCTTGCCTACTTCAAGACGAAAGCCGACAAGAAGAACTGCAAGTGGCAGCACGTCTATAAGCACTTCGCCCGATTCTGCAACAACAAGTGCCGTTTCGATGAAATCAATGTTGACTTCTGCAACAGGTTCCGTGAATACCTGATGACCGCCCCACAGACCATCCACACGGAGCACAAGCTGCACATCAATTCCATTGCTAGCTATTGGTCAACTTTCCGTGCCGTACTACATACAGCCTACAGGGAACACAAGATTATGGAGAACCCCAATGGCTTTTTGGAACGCATAGATACCATACCCACGGAGAAGGAACACCTGTCCAAGGATGAACTTGTCAAGTTGGCGAACACTCCTTGCGAATCTCCCATTTTGAAGACCGCTTTCCTCTTTGCCTGTCTGACTGGATTAAGGAAGAGCGACATCAAGCAACTCACATGGGAGAACATCCAGCCATACGGTGACGGTGGCATGTATGTCACCCTGAGAATGCAGAAGACCAAGGAACTTGTGAACAACCCCATCAGTGACGAGGCACTAGAACTGATAGGTGAACGTGGAACAGGTGTCGTATTCACAGGTTTCACAGACAAACTCACCCAGACACCTTTGAAGAATTGGCTGAAAGCTGCTGGCATCACCAAGAAAATCTCGTTCCACTGCAGCCGGCATACATTCGGTTCATTACAGGTGGATGCTGGTACAAGCGTCTATACCGTCCAGCACATGTTGGGACACAAGAACGTCTCAACCACGCAGATCTATGCGAATATGGCTGACGAGAGCAAGCGAGAGTCCGTCAACCGCATCACTCTTAGGCCTGTGAAGACGGTACAATTGAAAGTTGTGGGACAATAGCTATAGTAGACACCTATTATATATGTTATGGGGAGGGGCATTGCTTCTCCTTTTTCTCTTTTTCATGGCAACAACTCCTTCAATTATATGGTTTTGAGTATGATTTTGGTCCTATTTCGAGTATGATTTAGAACAAAATTCCAAAGAAAGGTTAAGATGGACCAGAAAATACAAATATCCATCATCTATCAGGAAAAAACGGAGTAACTTTGCACTCCCAAAGCGTGAATCGCTGGCAACAAACGAGAATATTCATAAAAAGCAAAAGTCGCATAATATGGTAAAGACAAAAGATATCACGGGTGTTGCAGGACACCAGGGCATGAGCTTCAAGATCATGCTGTACCTGTTGGTCAGCATAGCCGTTTTGTTCATTGCCATCATTCCTGCCCGAATCATCAGCGGCATCTTCTCACAAGACACAAGCATCTTCTACATTTCCTTTGTGGGCTTCGTCGTATTATTGGAGTTCCTTGTATGGTGCTTCCTCAGTGCGCCACTGGAGATCTATGAATCCAGAGCATCCAAGAAAAATGGCATACACGAGCCTGAAGCTGACACAGCCAATCAGACCTTGGACTCCATGACAGAGAAAACACCTTTTGCAGAAGAACAAAAGGAAGTAGATAATGACCCGGAGGTAACAGAAACCGCTTGGACTATACAAGAAGCTGAAAAGAAAGATAACAATCCCCTGTCCTTTTCTATCGACCTTTACAAGAAAGGTTGCGATGACTTTTACAGAAGCCAATCGACTCATAAGAAGGAACAGCTGGACAGAATAGCGGAATACCTGCACTACATCATGGCACCGTTCATCAAGCAGGAAGAGTTGGAGGCATTCTGTGCAGAGATCATGTCCTTTGCCATCAACCCTAATTATGAGCCAAAGCCTTGGACAGGTCTAAAAGGAACCTTGACCAGTTTTGACGTTCGTCACCTGATATGGAACATTACCGCAAGGTTGGGACTTGGCAAAGGCAAGCCATACAGCGTGGAACTGTGCATCAGATTCATCCGCACCATGTTCCCCGACCTTTGTGAAGACCTTGATTCTTCCACATTGAAGAACCTGAGAGTCACATCCACATCAGACAAGATACATATTGATGAACCTGGTAAAGATGGAATCTCATTTCATATCCACAATTCCGTGGAGTAAGGTACTATGTCTTTTCTTTATCCTATCAGCCATATTCAATTGAAATAGGCAAGATACCCATTCTGTACTCCTGTGGGATTCTAGCTGCCAAATATAACTCCCTTCTAAGTACTTGTCACACACATATATTTATGTCTATATTATCTTTGAAGCAAATCCCATTTTGTAGGATTCTTTGGAATCCGTCCCCTTGTTGGATATTGTCCTATGGGTGTCTGATAACCACACCTATATTGCTTCAGTTAACCGATACTCTAAAACGCATGTTCTACAAAGAAAATTATGCCACCACCATCGGATCCTTAACATCAGAATCATATTTCTCTCCTGTCAACTCTGATAGCAGATAGTCATCATCCATTAGCTTAATAAAACGTACGGCTTCTGCCTCACTCTTCAGTTCAAACTTCGTACCTCCTCTATTAAAATGAAATTTTAAGTTCGTCTTATTTTTTACGAAATCTATTATCATCTTTCCGTCTAAGCTTCTATCAGCCAATTTTTTAACAACCTTACTCTCTTTTAAGGCGTGGCGCAATTTCTTACACAACTTAGGCTTCTGACAAACCTTTATTAATTTTTCATCATTGATAATTAACCCTTTGCCAAGCGTTTTCACATCCCTTTCCGTTTCTTTTTGAAGGATGGCATCTAGATGTAAAGGCGTCTCCAGTTTATCCAAATCCGTTAGAATAATCTTATCATCCACACGCATCATGTGAAAATTAGGAGAAATCCTAAGCATGTTCTCTTTCTGTCGTTCAAACAGTTTGTTCTCCTTTCCGAAAATCAAGAACGTAGATGCAGCATATGCTTTATCGACGTTGGAAATATTTTTGAATAGCGTTATTACATGCTGATTATCCTCATCCTTTATAATAATATAAATACCATTGACCTTTTCAATCTTTGTTGTGCTCTTGTCGAAATATTCTGGATCTTGGATCCACGCAACCTCAGCCATCCTTGTCATTTCGGGCGTATGCTTGTCATCTAGGTCATAAATATGCAGAACATCATCCCTTCTTAAAGATGTCGAGTAGTTCTCAATGGTATAATCTTTGTCTATAAACACAGTTTTAACCGACTGGGTAAACATTCCAGTCAAATCCTGTAAGTCTCTGTCAACTATATTAAATAATTGGAGTCCTGTAGTGTCTGTTGTAACAAAAACATAAACAATCTTCTTAACCTGTTCATCTGTTACAAACTCCACCTTCGTTTTCAATTCTTCTCTGGTCATATTTTATACGCGAAACTAGTATTATCATCTATCGGAATGTATTTGAACTTGTCACCATCCTTCATATGTCCCCACACTATGATTGTTTTCTTGAACTCTATATTTTCACAGAACTTTCCATGAACCTTATAAGTCCTAAACCCCAATAAAAGTAATGTCGGGTTGCAATAATAGATATCTGCTTTCACATAAATAATTCCAATTATGACAAAGAGCAAGGCAAGCACTACAATGTGCCTCCATGTTGTTCCTAGGTTAAAACTAACAAGAGGGAAAAAATAGGATGCAACAAACGACATGACATTGCTGCTGACATTCTCAAACTTCGTGTCAGTAACCACACCAATTCGACTTCCTTTATTCCATTTGTAGAGCCATAGACAAAAGAATACTGACAACAAAATAAAGATTATACTGATTACAGGAATAACCACACCTTTACTGAATACGACATCCCATCCCATGAATACCCAATCAGAACCGAAATAAACTGGGATGCTCGTTCCTAATATCATAACAATTACTAAGAAGAACTCCATTGACAATAGATAAAACCCTACTTTGTACCACCATTTATTCATACTGATTTTTTTGAATTGTTCACTAATGACACTCTTATTGTAAACCTATCACATCAGACTTGCTCAATTTGCCAAATTCACTCTTCTCTTTATGATAATCAACAATATTCAGCCGAATGAACTTGAAACAGTCTTTCGGTGGCAGCTGAAACTTGACCACACGCATGACAGACAAACCATATGAGTCACCCAAATCTTTCATTTGATGAATATTGCTGTATATGAAATTCTTTCCATCAATCTGTTCAAACTCCGGATTCTCACCTTCATATGGTTTAAAGTCTGCTTTAGGCAGATATTCCTTTCTCATAATAATCATGAATCGGCCATGGGCTTGAATCTGGTGGATTTCCACATCTTTGTACCTGTATCCCCAATCTGTCTCCACCAATGGCTCTCCACCATATATGGCATCAAAAGTATGCAAGTGGAAAGAACTCAAAATAGCATAATGGCTATCCAGTCCAAGCAAATCAATCATATCCTTGATTTCGCTGAAGTCAATAGTGTAAGATGCGAGTGGAACATTCTGTACGAACAAAATCTGATAGAAATGATAAATTTCGTTTTGAATATTCACCATAAACAGCTCGTCTGTGTTAACAGGCATAGCCTCTCCTGAATCATCATCAAGATAAGTTTTTTCTAACTTATAATTTACAGGAAAGGCTCTGTTGTCAAAATACCAGCTGCCATTTCCCTCAACAGTTTCAGTGTGTGGAAGTCTTAACGGATGACAGTCTGCCCATTTAGAGAAAGCATCTATAAGGCTACGAATCTTCTCCCCGTCATACCTAATGCTTTTTACAATTGGCTTCCTGAACTTTTCCATCATGGCTTTGTTGAATGCAGCCTTCCGGTCAAGCATCTTGTCAAACTCATCTCCCATGGTATCAAGTATATCTTCTGCAAGGACGTGCATCTGAGTGGAGAAAAGACCTGGCAATCCTCTCTCTTCCTGATAATTGGCTTTGCTGCTGTCTATTGCCGTGCGTATCTGATTGATGGCCTTTGTAGTCTGTATACCGCCATCTATTATTCTAGGCAGATACTCCTTTAACCATTTACTTCTCTCTGCTGTTGTTTTCTCAATGGCGTCTTTCAGGTTGGGAAGAGGAACATTGAAATAATGATAATAGAGCCACATCTCGAAAGCTGGGTTACTATAAATCCATCGCAGACAGTCTGGTTGTTTCTCTGCTGCCAACCTCCGGATCTCCTGCTCAAACTGGTCTATATCCTGAAGAAGATATATGATGTCACCATTTTTCTCTTCAAAGTGATAAACAGCTTCTTCTGTAACAAACCTTTTACTTACAACGCTGTTTTTCGCTTTTTCAAGAAGTTGAGTCGGATTCAGTCCTTGTCCTTTCTTTGAGGCAAAAGCAACCTTTATCCTTTTCAGGTGTTGGTCGTCTTTCAGCATTTTGAAGTAGTTACGTTCTCTGTCTTCACCTCCTGACAGGATGAAGAGTATCCGCACATCTATTTCACCCTCCGGCTTGGTATAGTCGGAAGATAGTGAAATAGATGGCAGGTGCGCTTGTTTATTAATAGATGGAGCGGTTTTTGTTTCAACCACCTTCTCTACAGCCCTCTCTTCCCTGCTTCCATTGTCTTTGCCATATTTTAGACTATCCAACTTCATAAATCAGCATTATTCAAGAGTGCCAAGAAAAGGAATTGCTCCAAAACGACCATCAAGATAACCATTCTCTATAGAGAGGCTCTTGTGGTATTTGAAATCATTAAGCGAGTACATCTGTGTCTCACCTGATTTCTTCTCTGTAAACCATACCTCGTCTGCCCGTAGAAGTTCCTGTTGGTTAAGCAAGGGCGTTTCGTGAGTAGTAAAGATCAGCTGACCTTTGGTGTCACTCTTTCCAAAGTATTTGACGAGCAGTTTAATCAGAAGCGGATGAATACCATTGTCTATTTCATCAATAACAACCGTATTCTCAAATTTCATTGCATAATATAACGCAGGTACCAGCGAAAGCAGGCGAAGTGTTCCGGCCGATTGTGCGGATGCATTCATAGTGCCAGAATATCCGTTACGTCCAATTTGGTTAAAGATGAATTCACGCACCATTCTTTCTCCATTCTCTGTTGTAATTGAGTACATCGGAACTTCACTTCCCATCTTTGAGACTGTCTGATTTGGATCTGCTCCTGCATTATTCAATAGAGTATTGAGAATGTTTCTCTCATTGTTGTTCGTCTTGTTAATCCATTCATCAAACTGACTGGTGCTTATACCCATGCTACTGATGCCAAGCCCAACCTCCGAGAAGATACGGTTCACAAATTCCAACACATTTTTTTGGTCCTTTAGCTGTTCAATCAGCCAAGGAATCTGTCTATCCACACTGATTACTGTCAGGCTGTTTTTAAACCATTTGTAGGCTTTCGCCATATTCTCATCATCAGACAGATGTAATGTCCCGTTTAGTGCCAGAATCGATGCAGATGGGTTATCCGTAATCTGCCGAACGAAAATCTTCCGAACATCTTCACTCACATTCGCAGCTTCAAAAGTAACATTATTACCAGAACGTGAGAAGATAGAAGTATGGTCACCCTTACCCTTGCCTGAGATATAGAGGTTCTCTGTAGTTACACCATCCTGTCCGATTTCAACGTTATAAATATATACCGAACCTTCCAATCCGAATTCAACTAAGATACCCACAGGTTGGTCACCTTCAAACACCGGTAACCTGAATCTATTCTCCAAATACCAGTTTTTCAGCCATAGTTTATCCTGTGGTGAAACTTCAGTAGCAAAATGCTCAATGAAAGCAAGAGCTTTCACAAAGTTCGACTTGCCAGAGCCATTTGCACCATAGATGGCAGTTTCTTTTAATACAGGCAACGACTCGGCATGATAAATATGATGCGTAAAGTTGTCTCTACGCATGTTTGGAAACATATTAAATTCCTGCACTTCGCCAAAAGAGCGATAATTGCCAATGATAAATCTGTAAAGCATATATAACTTTTTTGTCACTACTGTCCCGTTAAGATTTGAGATCTTGAAATAAATCGAGCTGACCATCATCCTTTGGGACGTTATTAATTGGTTTGTTAAACAATTCGGGTATGGGTATCCTCTCAAACAACATAGTACCTATGGTCTGGGAAATCATATACAAAGAGGGCTCCTCGATATGCATGCGCTTCTTGGCTATAGCCAGTAGCAGAAAAGCGCAGACAGCTATCCAGATTTGTGTATAGACAGCATTCTCT
>JAEEGF010825132.1_pt1 | contig 17327 bp, 12 predicted proteins | sample 9134171 | NCBI WGS metagenome assembly JAEEGF01 (sample SAMN16246542, study PRJNA631951) | gut metagenome | biome: gut microbiome; feature: rumen; material: AP-attached | host: Bos | place: Iran: Karaj | collected 2018-10 | reverse complement strand
GATACACCATGAAAATTCCCCTGCGTTATCAGATGACCGATTATGACTGCGGGCCGACTTCCCTTCTCAACGGGATCAGCTACCTGTTTGAACGTGAAGAAATTCCTCCGGAAATTGTGAGAAATATCATGCTGTTCTGTCTGGACAACTATGGCCTGGACGGAACTCCCGGGAAGAAAGGCACCTCGCACGCGGCCATGCAGTTCCTTTCCCACTGGCTTGACCAGTTTGGGGAAACAGGTAAACTGGCGCTGAAAAGCGAGTATCTGACAGGCGGAGATGTAACCCTTGAAGCGGGAAGCAGGCTCAGAAGCGGTATTGTCCTTGGGGGAACCGCCGTCGTCCGCATCGATCTGGAAGGCTGGCATTATGTTCTGGTGACGGGCATACAGGCGGACAGCGTCTATGTCTTTGATCCTTACCGCCTTCCGGAACCTTTCCCTGTTCCCGGCATCAGGACTTTTACGGACCCCGATCTTCCCTATAACAGGATCGTCCCGCTGGCAAAGTTTGAGCGCACCGAACTTCTCCCCTACTCCTTCGGCCCTACCGAATATCGCGAAGCTGTGCTGATGTTCAACGCCCGCACGGTTATTCCCGAAGACGAGGCTGTTGACTATATCATATAATCATATAATCCATTTATGAAACAATCATCCCCTCCCGGAGACTGCCGGGAGAGGATGATTGCTTGTTCCGGGAGGCAGAAATGATTTATACAAAAAGATCGGTAAACTGGAAATTCCTGCAGTCCACGAGGCCGCGGTTGGTGAGCCTGAGCTCAGGGAGGCAGGCCAGCGGGATAATGGCCATGGTCATGTAGGGTGAATTGATCACGCAGCCCATTTCCTTCCAGGCGGCATCAAGAGCATCGATCATGGCGGCAACATCTTCAACCGGAAGCTCGCTCATCAGGCCGGCAATCTTCAGGGGAACCAGCGCCAGGACTTTTCCGTCAGCCACAGCGCAAAGTCCTCCTCCGCACTCAATCAGCGTATTGGCAGCAAGAGCCATATCCTCATCATTGGTGCCGGCTACCAGCAGATTGTGCGCATCATGGGCAACCGTCTGTGCCATGGCTCCTTTTTTGAAACCGAAGCCTTTTACGAAGCCGAAGCCCTTTGTGCCGGTTTCATGGTGGCGTTCGATCACGGCCATCTTCATCACATCCTGCCAGACGTCTGCTTCTGCAAACCCGTTTCTGACAGGCAGGTCTATCAAGCGCTCATAGGAACCCACGCGGTTGGGAATAATCTCAATCACACGCGTTTTCACAGTCGTTCCCGAAGCCTCAGGCGCCGGAATACGGAAGGTTTCGGGTGTAATCGTCTCGCCGACATGCATTGTTTTGCAGACGAACTCCGGAGGAGAAGCCGGTTTGATCTCGGCGATCATCTTTCCGTTTTCCGCCACAACCTCACCGTCAATGATAGTGCGGGTGATGCGGATGTCATTCAGGTCTTTGAAAAAGACTATATCTGCGCATTTGCCCGGCGCAATGCTTCCCAGTTCATGATCCATACGGAAGCAGGTTGCAATATTGATGGTGACGTACTGGATCGCCTTGACAGGATCAAGCCCCTCGCGGATAGCGCAGCGCAGAATATGGTCGAGATGGCCGTCGTTGATGAGGGTACTGGGATGGGTATCATCCGAGATCATGCAGGCAAAGCGGTCATCAATATGATGATCAAGAATGCCTTTGATAATCACAGGCATGTCATGCCACGCGCTGCCGTAGCGCATCAGGGCATACATGCCGTGCCGCATCTTTTCCAGCACATCCTCAGCCCTGGTGGATTCATGGCAGCATCTTACGCCGGAAGCGATGAAGGCGTTGAGCCCTGCCGCGGTATCGGGTATTGAGAAATGGCCGGTAATCACCTGGTCCGCCTTCAGCGTCTCAGCCAGTTCCCCGTGTACATTCTCGTCAGCAGAGAGCACACCCGGGAAGTTCATCATTTCTCCCAGGCCCACAATACCGTCCCAGCTCATCATCTCCCGGATTTCCGCCGGGCCGACAGAAGAGCCGGTATCTTCAAATCCTGCAACCGCAGGCACACAGGAAGGAGCGTTCATCATGGCCTTCAGCGGTGTGCGCTTTGCGTCTTCAATCATGTAACGCACGCCGTCCAGCCCGCAGACATTGCAGATTTCATGGGGATCCGCAAACAGGCCGGTCGTCCCGCAGGGCACCACCGCACGGGCGTATTCACCAACCGTCAGCATGGCGGACTCGACATGAATATGACCGTCCATAAATCCCGGTGCAATATACTGCCCTTCGGCATCAATCACTTTTGTGTTTTCACCGATGCAGTGCGCCGCATCTCCGACGAGTGCAATCCTCCCCTCGGAAACGGCAACATCGATGCCTTCCTGAATCTCCGCAGTACAGACATTGACGAGACGCGCATTGCGGATCACAAGCTCCGCCTTTTCAATGCCCAGTGCTACTTTTGCCAGCGTACGGGTAACTTCCCAGAGTGGTTTTTTGCAGAATTTGTTCAGCATATTGTTCCTCCTTCTATCCCTGTTCCGGGACAGGAATACACTACCATACCCGGATTTCTTTTGCAACGGCAACTTCCTGCTTCCGCATGATTTCAGTAATCTGCACATTTTCACACCGGGCTGTTCTGCCCCGCATTGGTTATTTCTCTTGTCCGTTGACTGTCAGCTCCTTTTTGAATATAATAAATCCAGAAAAAGATACCATTTCACCCGGAGGGAAACACATGAAAATCTGCTATACTGTCAGAGAGGTAATACAGAGAGAGAATTATTATGCCGCAGTAACGGACGGCGCGGAAATACGGATCTGGTTTCTGACGGATGATATACTCCGCATCCGGGCCGGCTTTGACGGGGACTGGGACGAGGCTTCCTACAGCCTGGTGATGACGGCGTGGGATTCCCGCACAGACGAACTGTTTGACGGAGAGCGCAGACGCGTAGAAACGGCCCCGTCCCGCCTGACCGACAGTGCGGAGGAAGCTGTTTTACAGGGTAGCCGTCTGCGCGTTGTAATCCATAAAAACCCGTTTTTTATCTCTGTCTTCGACCGGAACGGAGAGCTGATCCACGAGGATATCCCGGAACTCGGTTACCGGGAAGACAGCAACCGCCGGCGGATTCACACCGTACGCATAGAGGATGAGGATCACTTTTACGGCTTCGGGGAAATGGCCGGGCATCTGGACAAGGCACAAAGCTTTCTGCGTATGTCCGCCGGAGATGCCTTCGGCTATGATGCGGAAAAAACAGCCCCTCTCTATAAGCACATCCCCTTTTATATCCGCCTCTCCGGAAAAAGCGGAACTGCCGTCGGATATTTCTACCACAACACGGCGGAATGCAGCTTCGATCTGGGAAAAGAAAGGCGGAACTACTGGCATCGCTATGCCTCTTACACGGCAGACGCCGGGGACATCGACCTCTTTCTGATTGCCGGGCCTGAAATCCGCAGCATTATCAGCAGATATACTGACCTCACCGGAAAATCCGTTCTGCTGCCGAAAGCGGCTCTGGGATATCTGGCCTCGTCCATGTATTACGCAGAGTTGCCGGAAAACTGCGATGAGGGTATCATGAGTTTTCTCGATACCGCCAAAGCAGAGGGCTTCCCGATGGACGGCTTCCACCTTTCTTCCGGCTACTGTGCAGTGGATACACCAGCAGGCTTAAAACGCTGCAGCTTCACCTGGAACAGGCGGCGCTTCAAAGATCCTGCCCTCTGGTTTTCCGCCATGGAGAAACGCGGTATTCTGGTTTCGCCCAACGTCAAGCCCGGTATGCTGCTGGTGCATCCCCTGCTGGAGCAGATGAAAAAGGACAAGCTTTTCGTCCGGGCAGATCCGGAAATTGACCTCTCCTCCCCCGGATATCATGAGGGCTTCGCCGTCGGCACCTGGTGGGGCGGCAAGGGTCTGTTCACAGATTTCACCTCTCCGGAGGCAAGGGCACACTGGAAGGAATACCTCAAGGATGGCCTGCTCTCATATGGCTGCAAATCAGTCTGGAACGACAACTGTGAATACGATTCGATGACGGATAAGGATGCCGTCGTCTGCTTTGAAGGCAAAGGGAGTACCATCGGAAAGCTGAAAGCCGTGATGCCCAACCTGATGTGCAAGCTTTCCAACGAGGCCATCATGGAATATCACGGCGATGTGCGCCCGTATTCCGTGTGCCGCTCCGGCTATGCCGGTATCCAGCGTTATGCGCAGGTATGGGCAGGCGATAATACAACAGGCTGGGATACCCTGAAATACAACATAGCCACTATCCTCGGGATGGGGCTTTCCGGCGTGGCAAACCAGGGCTGCGACGTCGGAGGATTCTGCGGCCCGGCGCCGGAGGCTGAGCTGCTGGTGCGCTGGGTGCAGAACGGTATTTTCCAGCCCCGCTTCTCCATTCACTCCACTAACACTGACAACACAGTCACAGAGCCATGGATGTACAGCAGTGCAACGGAACTGATCCGCTCGGCCATCCGCTTCCGCTACCGCCTGAGCCCGTATTTCTATTCGCTCGAAGTGCGTGCCGCTGAAACAGGCCTCCCGATTATGGAGGCACTGGTCAGTGCTTTTCAGAATGACCCGGCCGTGTACCGGGAAGACATCAGTTTTATGCTCGGAAACAGCCTGCTGGTGGCAAATGTTGTGGAAAAGGGTCAGACTGTCAGGGATGTCTATCTGCCGAAGCTCGGCAGTGGGCAGGAATACTGGTATGACTATAAAACCAGGGAACGCTTTGAAGCCGGGCAGACCATTCACGTGCCGGTTGACCTATCCTCCATTCCCCTCTTTATCCGTTCCGGATGCATCATTCCGCTCGCCGGGACACAGCTGATGAATCTTGCAGCGGAGAAGGTCAGGGATCTGGAACTGCTGCTGGTGCCGGACAGCGACGCCTCTTTTACCCTCTATGAGGACGACGGCGTATCCAACAGTTACCGCAGCGGCTGCTACTGCAAAACATGCATTGACATGACAGCCGGAGAGCAGACTGCCATCCGCTTTACGCGCAGCGGTTCCTATCCGACGGATGTGGAAAACGTTCTGCTGGATGTGCTGCACCGCGAAAAAGCCCCCTTTACCGTTATGCTTGGTGAAAGGGCGCTCGAACACTTTCTCTATCGCAAAAAGTTTGAAGAGGCCGAGGAAGGCTGGTATTACAGCCAGACGAAAAAGTCTGTTCTCATCAAATACCGCAACCCGGAAAAGGACTATGCCGTTACCATCAGCTTTGAAAAGTTTGACCTGATCGGGATGTAGGAACAGTAAAGCTCCGGGCAGCTATGTGCCGCCCGGAGCTTTGCTGTTATATTGCTCTGTCAGTTAAAAAATCTCTTTTGCGTAGACATCCTTGAAGTATCTGTAGGTATCCACCTTCAGCTCGCCGCAGGCTGCCTCATCACAGGCAATCACGGCATTGTTGTGCATCTGCAGTGCGGAAATAGTCCACTTGGAGCTCACACCGCCTTCCACGCAGTGGGCAAGTGCTCTGGCCTTGTTGTGGCCGTTGACGAGCAGCAGCACTTCACGGGAATCGCAAACGGTTCCGACACCCACGGACAGGGCCTGTGCGGGCACCTTTTCCGGGTCGTTGCCGAAAAAGCGGGAGTTCACAATGCGGGTATCTTCCGTGAGGTCTCTGATGCCTGTTCTGGAGGTGAGAGAGGTATAGGGCTCGTTGAAGGCAATGTGGCCGTCAACACCGGAGCCGCCCATGAAGAGGTCAATTCCGCCGAAGGCTGCTATCTTCTCCTCGTACTTTGCACACTCTGCCTCGAGATCCTCTGCCATGCCGTTAAGAATGTTGATATTCTCAGCAGGGATATCAACATGATCAAAGAAATTGTCATGCATGAAGTACCAGTAACTCTGGTCATGTTCATGCGGGAGGCCGACGTATTCATCCATGTTGAAGGTAACAACGTTTTTAAAAGTCACTCTGCCGGCTTTGTTCGCCTCAATCAGTTTCTTGTACACTCCGATCGGGGAAGAACCCGTGGGAAGGCCGAGCACAAAGGGTTTGTCACCCTTGTGGGCATTGATTGCTTCAATGATATGCTCTGCCGCCCAGCGGCACATATTGTCATAGTCTTTCTGAATAATAACTTTCATCGAAGAACTCCTTTACAATAAAATGTAATGGTATTTTACTCTATCGGAAAAAGAATTTCAATCGCTTCCTGAAAAAAAAGATTTTTTGATTGACATAATACCTGCTGATGGGGTAGAATAACATGATTAATATTATGGTCTTCTTTCCGGGGGAAGGACAGAGGGCTGATATATTATCTTTACTGTTCGGACAGGGCCGATTTTATATATGCCCACGCAGAGGTGCCTGTCTTCGTTTCATATTGAAGTGCGTTAATCGCATCATTTAAGAGGTTAAACCACCCCTACAAAAATTTTCAAGAAAAGGAGGTGTGTTTTCTACCTGATGTCAACTGTTTTATGGATCCTGATAGCTGTTGCAGCTATTGTTATAGGTTTTGTTCTTGGTATCCTGTACAGAAAAACCGTAGGTGAGCGGGAAATTATCAGTGCCGAGGAAGAAGCAAAGCGTATAATCAATGAATCAATAAAAAGTGCGGAGAGCAGGAAAAAGGAGGCTCTCCTGGAGGCAAAAGAAGAAATACACAGAAGCCGCTCGGAGTATGAGCGGGAGGAGAAGGAACGCCGTTCCGAGCTGAAAAAGCAGGAACACCGCCTTCAGCAGAAGGAAGAGGCTCTCGACAGAAAGACCGATGCCATCGAGAAGAAGACGGATACCCTGAATTCCAAAATTGCTGCCGTTGAACAGCAGCAGCAGGAAGTAGCATCCCTCAAGAGAAGTCAGCTGGAAATGCTCGAAAAGATTTCCGGGTTCAGCATCGAGGATGCCAAAGCCTATCTGATTTCCTCTGTCAAGGACGAATGCACACACGAAATGGCCGTCAAGATCAAAGAGATCGAGCAGCAGGCCAAAGACGAGGCAGACGAACGTGCCAGAGAGATTATCACCACAGCCATCCAGCGCTGTGCAGCAGACCACTCCAGTGAGATTACGATTTCAGTCGTCGCCCTCCCCAACGACGAGATGAAAGGACGCATCATCGGCCGTGAAGGCCGCAATATCCGCAGCCTTGAAACCCTGACAGGCTGTGACCTTATTATTGACGATACTCCCGAAGCCATCACCGTTTCCGGCTTTGACCCGGTCCGCCGCGAGGTTGCAAGGCTCGCCCTTGAAAAGCTGATTCAGGATGGCCGTATTCACCCCGCCCGCATTGAAGACATGGTTGCCAAAGCGCAGCGTGAAGTCAATGCCACCATCAAGTCAGAAGGCGAACGCGCCATGCTGGAGACCGGCATTCACAATCTCAATCCTGAGATTGTCAAAATGCTCGGCCGTATGCGCTACCGCACCAGCTACGGGCAGAACGTTCTCAATCATTCCATTGAAGTTTCCCATATTGCGGGGCTCCTGGCATCCGAGCTTGGTGTGGATGTAACCACCGCCAAGCGTGCAGGCCTGCTCCACGATATCGGCAAGAGCATCGACCATGAAGTTGAAGGCTCCCATGTAACCATCGGTGTTGATATCTTAAGAAAGTACAAGGAAAACGAAGAAGTTATCCACGCAGTGGAAGCCCACCACGGCGATGTGGAACCGCACACCGTGATCGCTGTTCTCGTACAGGCTGCAGATGCCATTTCCGCTTCCCGTCCCGGCGCACGGCGTGAGAATATTGAAAACTACGTCAAACGTCTTGAAAAGCTGGAAGAGATTTCCAGAAGCTTCCCCGGTATAGCAAGCTCCTATGCCATCCAGGCTGGCCGTGAAATCCGGATTATGGTAAAACCTGAGGAAGTCAGTGAAGACCAGATGGTCCTCCTGGCGAGAGATATCGCCAAGAAGATCGAGTCGGAGATGACCTATCCCGGTCAGATCAAGGTCCATGTTCTCCGGGAAACAAAAGCTGTCGACTACGCAAAATAAATTCAAAAACATTCCCGGGCGCCCTTTCAGGTGCCCGGTTTTTTAATAACACAGGAGAAACTGCTATGAAGAAGAGAAACAGTAACATATTGCGCATTCTGTCTGCTGTTCTGGCGGCAGCGTTTGTCCTTACAGCGTCCGGCTTCAGCTGTCCCGTCTGTTCCTGGGCTGACGATGAAGCCGGAATCCTGGAAGCTCTGGAAGCTTTGGATTACAATGATCCGGAAAACTGGGCATATTTTGAAAAGGAAGAAAAAAGGGATACCGATGTCTTTCTGATCTGCCCGACCGTTGACACCCGGAGTGAAACGAACGCCTTTAACCTGAATGATAAACTGAAGGCAGGATTCCTCTATGCCCTTGACCTGGAAAGAGGGATATATGAGGAGACCGGCAGGCTCTTCTCCCCTTATTACCGGCAGATGTCCATCAACGCCTACAGGCTCCCGGAGATAAAGCGCGAGCAGGCGAAGGAAGTTGCCTACCACGATGTTTCCGCTGCTTTTCGCTGGTATCTGGACCATGAGAACAACGGCCGCGGAATTATTCTTGCCGGCTTCTCTCAGGGAGGAGAGATGTGCCTGGAGCTGCTGAAGGAATACTATGGCGGTGAAAGCGAAGAGGCGCGGAATCTGCGTGACCGGCTGATTGCCGTGTATGCCATCGGATGGCGGCTCACGGAAGAGGATGTGAAGCGCTGGCCGCAGATCATTCCCGCTGCGGGTGAAATGGATACGGGAACAGTGATCAGCTTCGACTGCGAAGACGGAACAGTAGCCGACACTATTATCATACCGGCCGGAACAAAAACACTGTCCATCAACCCGCTGAACTGGAAAACCGACAACACACCCGCGGACAAAGCGCTCAATCACGGAGCCTGGATGGGCACCGGAAGTGAACTTCTGCCCGGCCTTTGCGGAGCCTGGATCGGAGAGCGTGGGGAGCTTGTTGTAACGGATGTCACAGCGGAGGAGTACCCTGCAGGGCTGGATGTCTTTCCCGACGGCGCTTATCATTTATCTGATTACCAGTTCTTCTTCACCAATCTGAAAGAGAATGTGGCGGACCGCACTGCAGCCTGGTTTGAAGAAAACGGCCTGGTCGAAAATTTCGGGAAAGTTCAGGAAATCCGGGAACGCGGCGTACTGCGCGTCGGCACAGCGGGAGATTATCAGCCCATGTCTTTTCTGGATCCCGACACCGGAAGCTATACCGGCTTTGACGCTGAGCTGGCTGCGGATCTTGCCGCAGTTCTCGGAGTGGATCTTGAATATGTGGAAACCTCCTGGCCAACACTGATGGCGGATACCCTTGCCGGGAAGTTTGATCTGGCAATCTGCGGGATCACCGTCACAGAGGCGAGACAGGAACAGGCACTGATGTCTGACGGCTATCTCGGCAACGGCAAAACCGTACTCTGCCGCGCTGAGGATGCGGATAAATACACCAGCCTTGAAGCAATCAACCGTCCGGACGTCCGTGTAATGGAAAATCCCGGCGGTCTGAATGAGAAGTTCGCACGGGAGAACCTTCCTGACGCTGAGCTGATTATTCACGATATCAACCAGGAAATTCCCGCTCTGGTTGCTGCCGGAGAGGCAGACGTGATGATCACGGAAACTATGGAGGCTGCTTATTATGTCGGTCAGGACAGCCGTCTGGCCGCCCCGCTGATCTATGAACCCTTCACATACGGACAGCTCGGCATTCTGATGCCCAAAGGCAGCGGAAACCTGCTGACCTTTGTCAATGCTTTTCTTGCCGAGGAAGAAGCAAACGGCCGTCTCGATGAGCTGGCAGAAGAATATATTTACCGCTTTATCCCGGCAGAGGAAGAACTTATTCTTCCGGCTGCATAAGCAATCAGGGGCTGGCAATTATAACGGTTATACTCAAATAAGAATTCTTCGGAGCAAAAGAAAGGAGACCGGATATGAAAAGTGTTAAATTGTTTCATCTGACGCACTGCCCCTACTGTGTAAAAGCAAAAAAGGCCATTCAGGAACTTTGTGCAGAAAACCCGGCATACGAAAAGATACATATGGAAAGCATCAACGAAGAAGAGCACCCTGAGATATCGCGCCAGTTTGATTACTATTACGTGCCGACGATTTTTTACGGCGAGGAAAAGCTTTATGAAGCGCAGCCCGGGCAGAGCTTTGAGGAGATCAGGGAGCACATCCGGAAGGCATTTGACAGAATACTGGAAGACTGAACCAAGTATTCAGAAGAAAGCTAATTGAACAGGTTATAAAATACGGAAAGAAAAAACGAAGCCACAGCCCGGAAAGGGCGATGGCTTCGTTTTTTTATTCAGGGAAAACCTGCGCAAATTATCTCCTGAAGGAGACAGTGCCCTCAGAGGGGATACCGTGGATTTCAAAATAGTGGCCGGCATCATCGACATATGTGCCGTTGAAGTCCCAGTTGACTTCAAGAGAAAGAGAAACGGACTCTCCGTCTCTGACCGGTACAGTAAACGTCTTCCGGCCGAGCTCTGTTGACTGCGGTTTGTTGATCTCTGCCCGGATATCGTTGGTACTCAGGAGGACCGACTCCTCCCCGAGGCGGATACGGAGAGACTCTGTGGAGCCGTAAGAAAGGGCATAATGATCAGCATAGGTGATGACTTCCACCTGAGCCTCAGTTTCCGAGACTGTGACGGCTGTCCAGTCCGAATGAATGTTGAGAAGCCAAGGCTTGCCGGAGGAAATTGTTCCGCTGCCGATGACTTTGCTGTAGGGTTCGGGCGTCGGCACAAAGGGCGTGGGAGTCGGGGCTGCAGGAGCAGGAGTCTGTTCCGGCTGAACATTTTCCGCAGGCTCCTCTTCCACAGCAGGCTGCTGAACCACTGAAGGCTCCGCAGTCTTCTCCGGCACGGGAGCAGGTGTTGACTGCGTCTGCCTGATAGAGGGCAGCTTCAGGCCCTCTCCGCCGAAGAGGCCTGACGACGAAGCCTGTTCCCTCTCCCCGCCGAAAGGCAGAATGGAAGGATCCCTGATGACGATAATGGCACAGAGAATGATGACCAGGAACAGAAGCAAAAGAAAAATTTTAATACCTGTATGACGCATAAGGGAAATCTCCTATTGTTATTCATACTCCGCTGAGTCAGCCGGTTCCCTGCAGGTAACATACATGATGACAGTGGTAATGACCATCAGCAGGACGGACAGGCTCTGCGTGAGATAAAAGAGCATAAAGCGGTTAGTGTAGCGCTGGACAAGATATTCCGAAACGCCGGTGCCCAGCAGACCGAGAAGCCAGATCACCAGAAGGATAATCCATTTTGGCTTTGCACCGTTTGCCGCAGCGGAGCAGCGGCTGTAATACAGCATCACTGCAAGCATAGACACAGCAGCAAAAAGCTGCGTCAGGCTGACAAAGGACACATAAGGATTGAGAAACTGAAGAAGGCCGAAATTGAGATAGCTGGAATCAGCACGTGTGGAATCCAGCACCAGCTCAACGGCACAGTAGAACAGCAGGAACAGTCTTGCCACATTGCCGCTGCGGCTGCAGGGACGGGCCATTTTATCTCCGTGATGGCGGAAATAAAAGATCAGCGCAGCGAGCATCACCAGGAGCATCAGGAGAGCCATGACAAAGAAACTGGCGAAATGCCAGACCGGTTTTCCTGAGGCATCCGTGACTGCATCGGCAAAGGGATAGGTCTGCAGGGCCGGGGATGTGACTGTGATCATGCTCCGGCAGGTATTCCCGAAAATGGCACTGAAGCGGACCATGGCTATGGTGAAGGCGGCGCCTGGTGCCGCGGCATCCAGAAGCTCGCCTGATGAATACGGAAAACGCAGAAGATGCGTCAGCCAGGCTGCGGGTACCAGCGCCAGTACGGCAGCCGGCAGCCAGAAGCTCCCGCCGGAATAATCCGCCAGTGCAGAGAGAAGGCCGGCATACTGTTCTTTGTTGAAATAGAAGTGGATCAGGCGGCTTGCCGGAAGGCCAATGACAAGCGTGGCGCAGAGCATGATCCACAGCCCGCTGCCCGGGCCGCTGTGCGCCGTATACAGGGAGTACATCAGCAGAAAGCCTGCAGCGATGCCGAAGGCAATAATGATGCCGTTCCAGTAGAGAAAGGTATTGCCGATGCATGCAGCTAAGGAAGCATTCATTGTCTGCCTCCTCCTGCATCACCTACGGCAGAAGCAAAGTAGATGATATCGCTGACAGTACGTTCCGCATCAAAGTCAATGCGGTTATAAACCTGCCCGTTGAAGACCAGCTCACCGGTCTGGCCGCCATCCAGTGCATATGCCTTGTCGACGCCTTTCAGGTACATCAGATGCGCAAACTCGTTGATAGTACAGCGCGGAATCCTGTAGTCTTCAAAGCTTACGGTCATATAGAAATAATGCCGTTCCCCGCACTGGGCAATCCCTGCGCGGGAGTATTCCTCATTGATTTCTCCGAGAGGATACCAGTCAGTCTGCTTCTCTTCCCCGTTTTCCACAAGCACAGGGCCAAAGGCGATGGCGTACAGGATGTCATGGTCCTCGATATAACGCTCCACATCCTCTCGAGAGCGCTGTTCGCCCATATACATGAAGTTGAAGTTGCCGGAGCCGTCAATCAGCAGAGTGTCAATGGCGTTGTACTGATTGTAGCGGCCGGTGTAGATCCACTCGTTGAAACGGTACAGCTGCCGGTTGTAGACAGTAATGCCGAGATCGCGCTGGAGATAAAGATCGGCATTGATGGCAGCGACCGCGTTCGTCTGCGCTGCAAGCTCGGTGGCATAGGCTTTGACGGAAGAACCGTAGGTGTCCTGCGAGAGCTTTCTGCGCATCTGGGAGGCGTCCGCCATGACAACCTCAAAGCAGGAGCAGATGCGGTCTTCCAGAACTTCCTTCCAGCAGACGGCGAAGAGCGATTCGTCCAGATAATACAGCATGGGGGTAGTGGAAATGAAGTCAGCATGTTCATCGAAGATCATGCGCTCATTTTTACCGATAAGCAGTGACTCCCTGGCCTGATCAATCACTTCCAGCACCTGCCCGGCATTGTAGGCCTCTCCGAAGCCGGCGGGATCCGGCTCAGGAGCGATGAGGTCACTTTCCGGAATCTGAAACTGTTTTTTGATAACGGGCATACCGCCCAGGAGATTTGCCTTGATAGTATCGGTATAGGTATCGACGCGCGAAACCAGATTCGCCTTTGTCCTCACTGCCGTGCTGTCTGCACTGCCTCCCGCACCGGGGTGAACGTTGACAGCGACCCAGCCAAGCTGAATCACCGCAAGGGCGGCAAACAGGATGCCTGTAAAGGCATAGAGCCATTTCTGCACGGCATTGAGCGGCCGCCTGGCATGTCTGGCGCGCTGGGTATCAGGCTGTGTTTCCTTCATAAACTGCCTCCTCAGACCGCACCGCCGCAGAGTATGGAGAGCAATTCATTCCCGGCATTGATGAGCCATTTGCCTTCCGTGGTGTAGACCAGCTCCATGTCAAATTCAGCAGACGTCAGATGTACATTGTCACTGTTCAGCGCTGCCAGGAGCGCACGCAGCGTCACGGCATTCGTGACCGAAGGCAGATAATTACCGTCGGCATCATAGAGTTCTTTGCGCTGATGGGTATCGACCATCTCCTGCAGAATGCCCTCCAGGAGCTCTTCCGCTTCGTTGCGGATTGCTTTGAGATTCAGAGCAACGACAGAGACTTTCTGCACGGCCTTCATGCCGTTTACTTCCGCATCGCCGCGCAGCGCATAGCCGTAACTCTGCTTCAGGGCTTCCAGCAGGATGCGGCTTTCCTCACTCTCCGGGATATTTTCAAGCCCGAGAGTGGAATAGTTGTTCAGGCAGGCATATGCCGCCGGATAATCCTCCGCAATGAGAGAATCGAAAAAGGTTGTTACCGTCTCCTGTGGATTCCCTTCCGGTTTTGCATACACCAGCCCGAAGTTGAAGCCGACAACGCAGAGAGCAAGGCCGCCGCCTGCGAGGAGAATGGCCAGTACAGCCCAGAAAGCGTTGATCTTGCCGGACATGTTGTGCCGGAAGATGATGACGAAGCCCGCGATCATGGCGATCGCGATCCACAGCAACAATACACTTGATACAACTGACATTTGAAACCTCGATGTTTTTTCTGCTGCCCCGGAAGCGGCTGCCGTCGGGACGGGAACGGTCAGGGGTGCAGCGGCGTCTCCCGGCATAATACGGGCAGAAAGCTGCCGGAGCGTGCTGTCAAACACTGCGCGGTCAGCCTCCTGCTGTGCTCTCAGTTCCTCGGCCGCCTGCGCTTCCGCTCTGTCAGCCTTCGCGGAGAGAAGGTTTGTATAATCGCACATCACCATGCAGCACTCGGAAATCAGGTCATATGCCGTGCCGACATTGTCGGTAAAGACAACCAGGAGGAAAGGATCCTCTGTAAAAATGATGCCGCAGGTATTGATATATGTATGGTAGACCCAGTTTTCCTCCTGACCTACGAAACCGTACTTCTGGGCAATGGGATAGCGCCGCTCATACTGGTGGAAGTAGGAATAGGGTTCTGCTTCCAGCATATTCTCTACAATGCCGGGAAAGCGCTCCGGCTCGTCATAGAGCATGCGCAGGAGGTGAATAAACTCCCTTGCATTATAGTAGTTCTCAATCTGATAGTTCCAGCCCAGATCCTCAGACGGGTCATTGCCCAGGTAAGGGATCTGCAGGCGTTTGAACTCCGAATAGCCGCCCATATAATCCATCAGGTTGACCGAGCGCTCATTGTCGGAGTGGACAATCGTGCGGTACTGATACCAGCGGTAGGGCATACCGAAAATATCGGTTTCCATGGTCATTTCACCGTCGGATACCCTGTCGGCAAGGATCATGTTCAGCGGAACCTTGAACATGCTCGCGGAGACAATGTACTTGTCCGCATTGATGTAGTGCTCCTCCCCCGTCCTGGGGAAATAATAACCGATGCCGACATGGTCGCTGTCGGTGCCGTACTTATCCAGCAGCCGTTCCATCAGGCCGTCCCAGGTGTCGCCCTCGGAGACCGTGACAAGCGGTTCGGGAGGGGCTTCCGTACCGTACGGGCTCAGCACATCCCAGACGGATATTCCTTTCTCCGCGGCGATCTGTTCCGCCGTGCGCTGCTGTTTCCATTCGTTGAAGGCCTGCGCCTTTGCCAGCGCAGCTTCAAGGCCTACTTCCGGAATCTCATCCGCAAATGCGCAGGCAAATCCTGCCAGCAGGCACAGCAGCACAACAAACGAAATTGTTTTTCTCATAAATCAAATGCCTTTCAGCTCTTCCAGTTCCCCGTCTTTCAGGAGATAATATCTTGTCTTCTCTGTCTCCGCGGGAACAGCGACAAACTCTGTCAGCGGAGAATAGTAAGCCTGCAGCGCTCTGACTTCCGGTGGGATTTCGTCTCCGGGGAACATGCAGACAACTGTTTTTGCTTCAAACTCGTCCGCCAGAAGGGCAAGGAGCCCGAAGGCAACACGCGTCGGATATTTGTCAGCCAGAAGCCGGATCAGGTGATTCTGAACCTCGCGGGCAGAGCGCCACTGCTGATCCCTCGTAAGCCTTGAAAGCTCATCATACAGCAGGGCAACTGCGCTGTTTGCAGAGGGCTGCTGCATGTCATAGGCTTCGGACGGATTGAACAGTTCCCGGAAATTTTCCCGGATTTGCTCCCCCAGCACGGCTGCCTGATCAAGCCATGTACCGTCACCCGTCAGCCGGTAGAGCTCCAGAAAGCCCAAAGCGGCAAACGGCGCGTCCTTCAGTTCCGGTTCGTACAGTTCGTCCGCCTTTATCAGCGCCAGCTGCAGGATTCTCTCGTCGCCCGTCACATTCGCCGCCTTTGCCAGCGCGGGCAGAAGCATCGGGTCATCATCCCGGCATCTCGGGACCAGAAAGGAAATGGCTGGAGGGCAGAAATCTGCCTTTTCCGCTTTATAATACTCCGCATAGGCATAGACAAGCGAGGCGCTCTCTTCCATGCCGTTCAGCCCTTCAAGAGTATTGCCGACCAGCTTCATCAGTGCTTTGTTTTCAGAAAGATAAGCATATCTGATGAGAAAAATCAGGCTGTGCGCGCCGGTAAAGCCTTCGCTCTGAATCAGTTCCGAAGCATTTTTCAGCAGTCCTGCCATAGAATTTCAATTCCCTCTTTATTCCTGAATTATTTTATTATATAATTCTCTTACGAAAAAATCAAGAAAGGAAGCACAAATATGCACGATTATACGGAACCGTGCTGCTGTTTTGACGCTTCTCAGTACACCGGCATCCCGGATGCCTGCCCTGTCAGCGACCCGGTGAACGTGCCCGAGGTGATTGCCGGGCTGGACAGGCTCAACAACAGCGGCCGGGAGGCGGAGGGCATGGCTTACCTGGAGCAGTGGCTCGCTGTCTGCAGGCAAAAGGGAGACTGGCGCGCAGAGCTCTCCGTTCTCAGCGAGCTGCTCGGGCAGTACCGGCGCCGTGGCGAGCGCGAAAAGGGCATTCAGGCTGTCAACGGGACGATGGAACTGCTCCGGAGCCATTCCATGGGAAGCACCGTTTCCGGGGCTACGATTCTGCTCAATGCCGCAACGACGATGAAGTGCTTCTCTCTTGCGCGGGAATCCATCCCGGTGTTCCGCCATGTCTGCCGCGTCTATGCCGATCACCTCGACCCGCTGGATTACCGCTTTGCGGGGCTTTACAACAATATGGCGCTCTCCTATGCTGATATCGGAGAAGCAGACAGCGCAGAAAAGTATTACCGCCTTGCCATAGGCATTCTGGAGCAGACGCCGCGGCAGCAGAACGATATCGCTGCCACCTGGTGCAATCTCGCGGAGCTGTATGAAAGGCAGAATCCGGAAGACCCACGCATTGACGATTGTCTGGAAAAGGCATGGGAAAACCTCAACACCCCTGAACTGCCCCGTGACGGCTACCATGCCTTTACCATTTCAAAATGCGCACCGGCCTTTGACCACTTCGGTTACTTTCTCTATGCCGGAGAGCTGAAAAAGCGTGCAGAGGAGATTTATGAAAGGTCTTGAAGAAGCCAGGCTGCTGTATGAGCAGCAGGGGAAGGAAATGCTGCACAGGTTCTTCCCCGAATACGAAAACAGAATCGCCATAGGCCTTGCCGGGCACGGCTCGGAATGCTTTGGCTACGACGATGAACTCTCACGGGACCACGACTTTGAACCGGGCTTCTGTCTCTGGCTTACGGATGAGGACGATATTCTCATCGGGCCGCGGCTTTCCCGGGTGTACAGGGAACTCAGTGCCGGAGGGACTGCAGCAAAAAGCGCCATGGGAGAAAAAAAGCTCGGTGTGCTGCGCATCAGCGATTTTTACAGGCGCT
>JAEEGF010815375.1_pt1 | contig 17328 bp, 12 predicted proteins | sample 9134171 | NCBI WGS metagenome assembly JAEEGF01 (sample SAMN16246542, study PRJNA631951) | gut metagenome | biome: gut microbiome; feature: rumen; material: AP-attached | host: Bos | place: Iran: Karaj | collected 2018-10 | reverse complement strand
GTTGCTCCTCAGCAGAGCCTGTTTCCCCTTCAATCCTCAGAGGACAAAGGTAATACAATAATCCGAGCCAAGCATAAAGATTGTTAAAAGTAAAGCTAAAACTTGGATTGCAACATAGAAGCTAAAGGTTCGTTAAATTCGTGGGAAGAAAGGAGTTGGGAAGGGATAGCTGTTGTATTCTTTGTGTTTCTTGTTTTTGGATTTAGGGGGAGTGGCGTCAGAAGAATCAGATTATTCAGTTGTTTGAAAGAGTAAGTGTGGATGTTATTTTTTGCGAGCCCTTTGCGAGCAAAACCTAAAAAACTTAGCGCCTTAGCGTCTTAGCGTGAGAATCCGTTTCGTCCACCCGTAAGCGGATGCCTCTCTAAACTCTAAACACTAAACTCTAAACTTCAACTTTAGTTGAATATAAAGAGTTGAATACTCAGAAGTACTTGGTGATGTGGGCGGTGTCGAAGTTGTTCATCTCGTTGATCATGCGGACCGAGGAGGCGATGATGGGGTAGGCGCACAGGGCTCCGGTTCCCTCGCCGAGGCGCAGGCCCAGGTTGAGGATGGGCTTGGCGTGCACGATGTCGAGCATACGGCGGTGGCCGCTCTCGTCACCGCAATGGGTGAAAATCATATAGTCCTGGGCGGCGGGATAGAGTTGAATAGCGGCGATGGCACAGGCGGTCATGATAAAGCCATCGACCAGCACAACGAGGTGTTGCTCGGCGCCACGCAGCATCGCTCCGATGGCCGTCACCATCTCAAACCCACCGAAGTAGCGGATGGCGTTCTCGGTCGTGTGCTCCATCGTCTCATGGTAGTGCTTCAAGGCCTGGGCAAGGATTTCGCGCTTATGCCGGATGCCAGGATGGTCAAGGCCCGCTCCGGCACCGATACACTCGTCGAGCGGGATGTTGCCGAACAGGCTCATCCAGATGCTTGACGGCGAGGTGTTGGCAATGCCCATTTCACCGATACACAGCACCTGGCATCCCTCGGCGATGCAGTCATCCACCAGGTCACAGCCCGCCTGTATGGCACGGTCAAACTCCTCCTGGCTCATGGCGGGCTCATGCAGGAAATTGCGGGTGCCACGGGCAATCTTGCGGTCGATGATGCCCTCCACGTTTGTCAGGTCATAATCCACGCCTGTATCCACAATGCGCAACTTGAAACCGTGCTGACGGCAGAACATATTCACGCCGCCACCGCCACGGGTGAAGTTAATCATCTGTTGCCAGGTGACCTCACGAGGCGACACGCTCACGCCTTCGCGCTCGATGCCGTGGTCACCACCCAGCAGCAGGTGGCAGGGATGGTTGAGGCTAGGCGTCAAGGTCTGCTGGATGAGGCAGATCTGCAATGCCAGTTCCTCCAGTCGGCCCAGTGAGCCCTTGGGTTTATTCAGGTGGTCGATTTTCTGCTGGATGCTCTGTTCCAGCGCCTTATCAGTATGTTGTATTTTGAATGGTTTCATTATTTTTCTTGGTCCCTAGTTTTTAGGTTCTAGATGCTCTAGAACTCCTAACTTCTAACTTTTATCTCTTATCTCTTAACTCTTAACTCTTAACTCTTACCGGTATTCCCGAGACCATGAGGATGACTTGGTCGGCTCGGCTGGCGATGTACTGGTTCATCCAGCCTTGCAGGTCGGTGAAGCGCCGTTGCACGGGATCCACGCTCACGCCGCCGCTGCCGATTTCGTTGGTCACGAAGATAAAGGTGGCATCCTGTGCCGTGAAACGGTCAAACTCCTCTTTGACGAGATCTAAAATCTGCTGTGTGTCCTGATCTTGATTCTCAAAGAAGAAATTGGTCAGCCACAGCGTCACGCAGTCGATGACGGCCACACGCCAGGTCAGGTCGTGGCGGCTCAGGTATTTCTCCTCCTCGATGTTGGTCCACTGCGGGCCACGGCGCTCCTGATGGCGGCGCACACGCTCACGGAACTCCTCGTCCCACACGTGGGCCGTCGCCACATACACAGGGTTGTCGGCAAGCTTCAAAGCCAATTCCTCGGCATAACGGCTCTTGCCCGAGCGTTGCCCACCAGTAATCAGTATAATATTCCTCATTTGAGTTGTAAGTTTTTAGTTTCTAGTCCCTAGTTTCTAGTTTCTAGTCCCTAGTTGGCATCCGCCTTCCTAAAGCCTAACACCTAAAGCCTGATAACAATAAAATTCCCGTAATCGGGGAGATTGCTCCACGCATTCTTCCAGGAATACAGCCCGCCGTGCAGCCCTGCGCTGATGAGCACTCCGGCATGGGCGAAGATGGCCACGCGCTCATAGGGTTTGCCCTTGAGTTCGTCAAGGAACGCCGCCACCCGCTGGTACTGCTGCAGGAAACTCTCGCCGCCTGTCGTGGGCTGGTTGATGTAATCATCGTACCATTCTTGCAGGTGCGGGTCCTGGATCTCGTCGTACAGCTGCATTTCCCACTCGCCCATGTTCATCTCCAGCAGACGCTCGTCGGTCACGGCATCGGGATAGCCGCAATAGGCCGCGAGTTTGCGGGCACGGGTCAACGGCGAGGAGAACACCTTGTCGAACGGCAGAAAAACTGCCAACGACTGGCGCGTCTGCTCAGCCTCTTGCTCAAAGGTGTCGCGCACGGGCACATCAGTCTGGCCGTAACAAGTCCCCTTGGGCACGTCAACACTCGTATGTCTTATCAAAACAATCTCCATTGTTCAAAAGAAGACAATAAGTACAATAAATACAAAGATGGATGATCGTTATTGATCATTGTGCTTATTGTATTTATTGTGAGTTCGATGACTTTTTCGTTTGTCCATCAGGGCATTAGCAACTCCCCCTCTTAGAGAAGAGGGGGTGCCGCGTGAGCGGCGGGGGCGTTGATGCTACCTGAGAATATAATTCAAGGAAAAATCATACTCCTCCGGCGCACTCCCCCTCCTCCGCCCTAACGGGCACCTCCCCCCAGGCGGGGGAGGAGTTGACAGCACATTATTTTCATCGAACTCATGTTATTTATTGTTGTTTTATTTACATCATTTGTAGTTGGGTGCAGGCGACCAGATAGACTGCCAGTTCGACCAGCAGGCAGACGGCACCGCAGCAGTCACCCGTGTAGCCGTGAATCTTGCGCAGGATGAGCAGATACAGGAAATACATGACCAGAGCAGGAAAGACCATCACCAAGTACCAATTGGAACCCAACAGCCAGAACAACAATGCCATGGGCAGCAAACCCTGTACCGTCAGGCCCAAGCCAGCGGCGAGGGTGGGCTTGCGGTAAACGGTCTTGTTCTTGGCCTCTTCCTCGCGGCGAGCGTAGGGGAGCATCGATACCAGTTGGCTCGTCACCATCTTGGAGAATGGGTCCGCCCCCAGGATGGCAAGAGCCGCCATGGTCACGGGCATACTGTAGAGCGCAGTGCCCAGCAACAGCAGATAGATGATAAGCCCCAGCACTCCGTAGGTGCCGATGTGGGAATCCTTCATGATGGACAGGATGCGGTCACGATCGCCACCGCCGCCAAAGCCGTCCAGGAAGTCGGCCAGGCCATCCTCATGAAGCGCTCCGGTAATCAGCAGCCGCACGGCAATAGCGGCAATCACGGCCACGGCGTGAGGCAACACCATGCTGCCGAAGTAGAGGGTCGCAGCCATCGCGCCGCCCGTGAGCCAGCCCGTCAACGGCCAATACTCAACGACCGTCTTGTAACTGGCCTGCGGTGGCTGATAGACACGCCAAAAGGGCAGACGCGTGAAAAAAATCAACGCTGCCCAGATGCTGTCATACCACCTTGTTTTTGCAGTTGTTTCTTCCATAGTGCAAAGGTACAAAGAAGTTTCTAGTTTTTGGTTCCCTAGTTACTAGTTTTTGGTGATTTTCGTGCGGCTTAGTCGATAAAAAAGTAGTACCTTTGTAGCATATAATCAGATGAACAGAAGAATGAAGAAATTATTTGGATTATTTGCAGTATTGATGCTGCTTTGCGCCTGCTCTTCACAGGGCGATAAGCAGTCGAAGTCGGGCTCCGATTCGATGGAAGAAGTGACCGTGAAGTATGCCACAGGATTTAGCGTTCGTGACTCGGCCGATATAAGGCTGGTTGACGTGGGTAAGAAAGACCATTTTGCGCTTGTGCATGATGCTGGGGTGGCAGTGCCCGAGGGTTATGTTAAGGTCAAGGTGCCCATCGAGCGGACCATCTGCATGACCTCGTTGCAACTCTCCAATTTCACCATCCTCGATGCCCACGACATTGTGAAGGGCATTACCGGCACCAAGAATCTCTTCAACGAGGATATCAAGGCGCGCGTGAAGGATGGGCGAATCGTCAAAATCGGCATGGAGGGTGAGTTTGACCCCGAAGTGGTCATGGCCGCCAATCCCGATGTGATCTTTATTTCGCCGTCTAAGCGTGGTGGCTATGATGCCATCAAGGAAATCGGCATCACGCTGGTGCCCCACCTGGGTTACAAGGAACTCGACCCGCTGGGTCAAGCCGAGTGGATAAAATTTATCGGCATGTTCATCGGTAAGGAAAAAGAGGCTGCCGAGATTTTTGCTGGCATCGAGAGCCGTTACAACGAACTCAAGGAGAAGGCCGCCAAGGTTGAGGCCCGTCCCACCGTCACCAGTGGCGAGATACACTACGGCAACTGGCATGCCGTGGGTGGCAAGAACTATCTGGCGCAAATCTTCCGTGACGCGGGGGCCGACTATGTGATCAACGATGACGAGACCTCGGGCGAAGACCTGGAATTTGAAAAGATGTATGCCCTCTCGGCCAACGCCGACTACTGGCGTATCCTCAACAGTTATGTGGGCGATTTCTCCTACGAGGCGCTGAAGGCCAGTGAGCCCCGCAACGAAATGTTCAAGGCCTTCAAGGAGAAAAAGGTCATCTATTGCAACATGAAGCAGACGCCCTATTACGAAATCGCTCCCGTTAAGCCTGATGTGCTCTTGAAGGACTTTGTCGCCATCTTCCACCCCGAGCTGGTCGAGAAAGACTACCAGCCCACGTTTTATCGCATTCTGCGATAGTTTAGAGTTTAGAGTTGGCATCCGCTTACTGATAACTAAAGAATATGAGAAGAACGTTGCCCTTGATATTGGCCCTTGTGGTGGCAATCCTCGTGATGGTGATTGTCAACCTGTTCATCGGTTCGGTCGAGATACCGGTGAGCGACATCTGCCGCATACTTATCGGCCAGGGCAGCGAAAACGAAATCTGGACGAACATCATCCTCAGTTCCCGACTGCCGCAGGTGCTCACAGCCATCGTTGCTGGTGCGGGCCTTGCCGTGAGCGGCCTGATGATGCAGACCATTTTCCACAACCCGCTGGCGGGACCCTCTATCTTGGGTATCTCCAATGGTGCCAGCCTGGGTGTCGCTTTTGTCGTGCTGCTGTCGGGACAGTTGGGCGGCGTTGCTTTGAGTAGCCTTGGCTATCTGGGCGATGCGGCTGTCTCGGTCGCCGCCATTATCGGTGCCATTGCCGTGATGATGCTGATTGTGTGGATCTCGGGCAAAGTCAAGGGCAATGTGACCCTGCTGATTATCGGTGTGATGATCGGCTACCTGGCCACCGCTATCATAGGCGTATTGAAATTCCTCAGTCCCGAGGAAGATGTCAAGGCCTTTGTGGTGTGGGGTCTCGGTTCGTTCTCCCGTGTGTCGGGTGACCAGATGATTCTGTTTGTCGTGCTCATGTGCATCCTGTTGCCCTTGAGTTTCCTGCTTGTGAAACCCTTGAATGCCATGTTGCTGGGCGACCGCTATGCTGCCAACCTGGGTGTGAACGTCAAGCGGGCCCGCACTTGGATCATCATTTGCTCAGGCACGCTGGTCGCCATCGTCACGGCCTATTGCGGCCCCATCATGTTCATCGGTATGGCCGTGCCCCATCTGGCCCGCGGACTTTTCCGCACCAGTGACCATTGGAAACTCATGCCTGCCACAGCCCTGTGTGGAGTCGCCTTAGCGTTAATCTGTAATCTGATAGCCCGCGCGCCAGGCTTCGAGGGCGCCATGCCCGTCAACAGCGTCACCGCCCTTATCGGTGCCCCCATCATCATCTACGTCCTCTACCACCGTCGCAAAACGTCCTTCGAGTAACCCCCTCAGACAACATTGACAACCACTCAGCGGTTTAGGCGTGCTTTTTTGCCCTAGCGTTTATGGTGAATAGTTGGGTGTGTTCGGATGTATTAAGAAAAATTAAAAATATGGTAGTAAAAGGTTTTATGGACTAAATGATGTAACTTTGTAATATGAAGGCGAGCCACACTGGGGAGTTTAATGGGTTCTGCTCTCAACCTGGCTCGGAATAGTATTTTTTAGAACCTACCTTATGTAACCAAAATGAAACGTTATCTTACCCTTCTATCGGTCAGCTTGCTTGCGATGTGTGCGCTGGCCCAAATGCAGTTCACTTCGGGGAAATTCAAGTATGAAGTGATCGAAGGCACCGACAATATGGTGCAGATTATTCCCAAGAGCAATTCTGAGAGCGGAGCAGGTTACAGCAACCTATTCTCGTCAGATTTCAAGAGTACAGTGACTTACAATGGTGTGGACTATTCTGTAGTGGGAATCGGCGCCAACGCATTCTACAGGTGCACGCTCAATGACCAGGGCATCCTGCAGTTGCCTGAGGGTATCATCTTCATTGATGAGGGCGCGTTCTCCTATGCCGAGGCAGGCTCGCTGAAGATGCCCACGACCCTGCAATTCATTGCCGAAACGGCATTCAACAACAACAAACTGGGTGGCATGACCGTACTGGCCAACAACCCCTATTTTGCCCACTTGGCTTCGACACAGGGCACCGTCACCTACACCATGCTCACCAATAAAGAGAAGACCAAAATCATCGCCGCTCCTGGAGCCAAGCCCACGCAATTCAGCACCAGTGGCACCACCTACCTCACCTCTATAACCATACCCGATCAGATTACTGAGATTGGCGACTACGCTTTCTATGGTAATCCCACCCTTAAGACGGTGAACTTCCATGCCGGCATCACCCGCATCGGTATGGGTGCCTTCTACGAAACGCTGCTCACGCGTGTGAACATCCCCAACCCTGACTGTGAGATTGGCAACAGCTGTTTCAGCAACAGCCAGGTGAGCAGCGTCACATTGCCCCAGGGTATGAAAAAACTGGGCCGTCACGTGTTCTTCTATTGCCTTAACCTCACTAGCCTCACCCTGCCCGAAGGCATGGAGGAAATCGGCATGATGTGCTTTGGCAGCTGCAACCTCACCAGCGTGAACCTGCCCAGCACGATGGTCAAACTCGACTCTTGCTCGCTTCAGGACAACCCGTTCAGCAGCATCAACCTCAAGAATGTCAAGTTCGTGGGCCGTCAGGCATTCAGCCAGTGCACCAACCTCACGACGGTTACCAGCAACGGCATGCTTGAGGAGATTGACGGAGCAGCCTTTACCCGTTGCCCCCTCACCACGGCCTATCTGCCCGAGGGATTACAGACCATCAACATGAATGCCTACTTCCGCTGCACCAACCTGAACAGATTCACCGTTCCCTCAACGGTTACCACCATCACAGGTAACCCCTGCGTGGGTGCAACATCGTTGACCGCATTTACCGTTGCCGAGGGGAGCGAGTATTTCGCTGCCTATGACGGCTGCCTTTATGCCACTAACGGTTTGACAGTAAAGCCCGGGGCAAACCGTGTCGAGGGTGATGTGCTCGCAGGACTGACTGCCCTGGTGGGCGTGCCCACCGGCTGGCAGCAGAGCGTGCTCAGTGTGCCTGAGGGCGTGACCGTCATTGCCAACCAGGCAGCGCGTGAGGCAACTTCCATCACCGAGGTGGAATTGCCCTCGACACTCGTCGAAATCCGTCCCAGTGCCTTCAGCAGCATCACGGGCATTACCCGGGTGACCTGCCTTGCCACCACACCTCCCGACAGCGGCGACTACTTTACCGATGCGGTTTACCAGAACGCTACCCTGTATGTCCCCATGCGGAGCCGGGACCTCTACATGAATGCCGAGGGATGGAGCAAATTCCAGCACATTGAGGGTATTGACACTGGTGATGATGAGCACAGCATGTTAGGCGATGTCAATCACGATGGCAACGTTACAATCGGCGATGTGACCACGTTGATTGATCATTTGCTAGACGAGAGCATTGAGATTTGTACCACATGCGCAGATGTCAATGGCGATACTTTCATCACGATTGCCGATGCAACCGATCTTATCGACATATTGCTGACAGACAATTGATTGTAAGTCAGAAACTCACATAAATGGCTCAAGCGTCTTCTGTCGCTTGGGCCTTTTTTACATACTTATCTGTTGTCTGAGAATATGGTGCCAGTGTCGGTGATCAGTAAGATGGTGAGGTGGCCGTTGAGGAGTAGGGGTGCGCAGTACTGGGCGCAGTGGGAAATGACGACAGTAGCAAAAGCCTGCAGCTGGTCAGCAGGGATTCTGTCCCACAATTCACGGGCAAGTGTGAGGTCACTGATATCGATGTTGATGCCCGCCTCGTGCAGCATATCCGTGACAAAATCCTTGTCCATCGTGGTGCGGCGGCTATGGGTGTCAAGGTTGCCCGCAGCGAGTTTTACGGCCTTGCCCAGCATCACGCCCATGGTAACATTCTTGATGCTAAGCTCGTTAGCGATGGCTAAGGTCTCGCCGATGTAGTTGCCATATTCCACAAACGCTTGCTGCGGCAGGTCAGGGTATTGCGCTTTTACAAAGCGTTCGCTCTTGCCGCCGCTGTTGATGACTACACGGTCGCTGCCCGATGCCTTGGCCACCTGCATACACTTGCGGATGCTCGCCACAAACGCCTCCTCGCTGAAAGGCTTCACGATGCCCGAAACACCGATGATGCTGATGCCACCCTCTATTCCCAAGCGAGGATTGAAGGTGCGGCGGGCAATCTCGGCGCCTTGGGGCACACTGATGGTGATACTCACATTTTCCTTGATGTTGTCTCGCATCATCTGGCGCGGGGCCTTGTTGATGGCGGGCTCGCCAGGCGGGAAGTCAAAGCCCGGTACGGTAAACCTGCCAACGCCCTCGCCTCCGAGTATCTCAAAATGGTCGCTGGGCTCAACATGAGCGCGTATTTCAATTCCGTTGGTCACATCGGGATCATCGCCAGCCTGCTTGAAAACAGCAGCATAACCGTTTCCGTAGGTCACTTCGACATCAATCGTCTCACCATCGGGAAGGATAACGGGAACGGTAGCGGGCTCTTCTCCCGTCATGAGTCGTCGTGTCGCCGCGATGGCAGCCGCCGTGGCGCAGGTGCCTGTGGTCAGACCGCTGTGCAACGGATAAAACTCGTGCAGCAGTTTCTCCACCATGCGCCGCAGGCCATGAGGACCATTGACGTGCTTAACGGTGACCCTATCAGCAGTGGAATATTCGGGGCGCTCCACGACAAAGACTTTAATTCCTGCCTGCTGTGCCGCATGAACTTTCTCGTCGAAGCCGCCGCTCATGCCGCTTTCCTTGGTAATGATGGCTTGGGGACTTAGTTGCTGAATCAAAGCCGCGGTGTCATCTTTCTCGTAGTAAACGAGATGGTCAGCAGGGAAGCCGGCCTTTTGTACCTTGTCCAACGATTCGTCGCGGTTCAGGATGCGGTACCAGCATTCTTGCTGCTGCCAAAATGCCCGCATGGGGCCGATGGTGTTGACTCCAGTGAGCGCCAATAGACGATTGATACCATGTGCTTCCAACTGGCTGATGGCATCATTATAATCCTTGCACCATACAAATTCCTCATCATGAGGCGGGTAAATGCGGTCGTAACGGATGACAGGCACTCCGATTTGCCCTGCAAGATCAACGACATTGCGGTGCAGATTAACGGCAAACGGATGAGCTGCGTCAACAATCAGGCGGATGTCATGCTCCTGGCAGAAAGCGACCATCTCGGGCACCTCCATCGCGCCAGTCACGTGATAACCATGCACGAGTTGAATGTCCTGGAGGTCGCTACGGGTGGAATAGTAGTAGGTGGCGCCCGATTCTTCGAGCACCTTAGCCGCCATGCGGCCCTCAGTCGTTCCACCAAATACCAGAATCATAGTTTTTAGTTTCTAGTTTCTAGTCCTTAGTTTCTAGTTTCTAGTTTCTAGTCCCTAGTTTCTAGTCCCTAGTTTCTAGTCCCTAGTTTCTAGTCCCTAGTTTCTAGTTCTTAGTTCTTAGTTTCTAGTTTCTAGTTGCCATCCAGGCACTAGGGACTAGAGATTAGGGACTATTTTTCGCCTTTGCGGAAAAGATGAGTGAAATGTTTGTTATAGAGTTCTGACAAGCCTTTTCGGTTGTCGATGGCCTCGCCCACGACGAGCATCGTGGTGAGGGTCAGGTTATTGTCGTGGACAATCTTGGCTAGATCTTTCAGCACGCCGCGGTAGATGCGCTGGTCGGGCCAGGTGAGGTGATAGCAGGCGGCAACAGGCGTATCCTCGGGGTACTCCATGAGCAATTCCCGCTGCACGTCATCCACAATGGCGGCACTCAAGAAGATGCACATGGTGCTCTGGCTGCGGGCCAGCAGGTGCAGTTGCTCCTTCTCGGGCATGGGCGTGCGGCCCTCGCCACGGGTCAGAATGATGGTCTGGGTGCGCTCGGGGATAGTGAATTGGCTCCTCAGTTCGGCAGCAGCAGCCAGGAACGACGAGATACCAGGCGTGATGTGATACCGCATACCATGTTGGTCAAAGAACGCCATCTGCTCCTGAATTGCTCCGAAGATGCACGGGTCTCCCGTGTGCAAGCGCACAATAAATTTACCCTGATCATAGAACTCTTTCATCAATGCACATTGCTCCTCCAGGTTCATCCCTGCCGAACTGCGAACAACGGCACCTGGCTTGGCACACAAGGTCAGTTCGCGCGGCACGAGCGAACCCGCATACAGAATGAGGTCGGCGTGTCCCAACATCTTGCGGCCTCGAACCGATACCAGGTCAGGGTCGCCAGGGCCTGCGCCCACAATCTCGATATGGCCTTGCTGGTCACGCAAGTACTGGTAATCGAAGGCCAGCGCAACAGTGAAATGCTCACCCTTGATTTTGGGTACTATCAATTTGCCATGATTGGAGCCTAAGATTGCCGCAGCCTCACACACGCTGGGTGTGCCCACATGCTTAGCCACCGTCTCACTCGGGTTGGGCACCTCAACGGCTGCCAATTGCTCGGCGGTGAAGAATTCAACTTCTTCGTTATAGCCTTCTTTTAATAGTCTAACAAACGGCTCATCGGCTTTGACGTCAATTGTGCAATAACGGCAGGCACAGGGTAGCACTCCCGCTTGGGCAATGGCCTCATCCATTTGGTCATAGATGAACTTGTAATCGTCGGGATGATGAGCCAGACCAAAACCGATTGTTCCCACCATGGGTACAAAGTGCAATGACAGCAAGCCCTCAGGCGCATAACGGCGGTAAGGCGTGACCATGATGAGGAGTTTGTATTTCATGGGGTCAGCCTCATTCAGGTCGTTGATGATAGTGACGTGTTCGGGGAGGGTCTTTTCCAGATAATCGGTACCCTCGTCACGTACCTCCATAAACAATGCCGTCGGCTTGCGGTTGACAAAGGCGAAGATGCAAGCATTCATGTCATCCTCGCTGGCGATGGGCCAGTTGAAGCGCTCTTCCAGTGTGTCCAACGCCCACAGGCCCGCATTGTCGCTCAATGTCGTAATAACAGGATCAGCACCGAGTATTGCTGCCACACGGCGAGTCAAATCGTTGGCACCACTCACATGACCCGACAACACCGAAATGACATGGTTCCCCATGCTATCGACACAGATAACAGCAGGATCCTCGTGTTTGTCCTTGATGAAGGGGGAGATTGTGCGTACACAGATACCCATAGCGCCAATAAAAATGAAGGCATCATACTCGTTCCAGTATTTACCGACATCGGCACGATTCATGGCCCTGGCCTGTAAATCCAGTTCAAGAGTGATCGCTAATTTTCTGCTCTCCTCGCTGATATTGATAACGGCTATCTTTTGCATTTGAGAATTTCTATCGGGTTATTGTCATTCAAGATGATGCGTGTGGGCAGCTCTTGTGTCAAACCTAGCTCGGCACACGCCTCGTTAAACAATTCGTGGCTGTCGGTATGCACCATGGGCGAAGTGACACTGTTCATCACGATGCATCCGTCATTCTTCAAGACCGTTAATACCTTTGCCATGATTTCCTTGAGGTGCCCGCCATGTCCGCCGATGAACACGGCATCGGGCTGTGGTAGGTTCTTTATATCAACTTCAAGGAAATCCCCGATGTGCCAGTTGATTCCTGGAGCACCAAAACTTCGGCTGTTCTCCTGCATCAAAGCCTCGCATTCGGGTCTGATTTCAAATGCCTCAACGTGCAGGTGCGGGAATTGTAACCGCGCCTCGATGGAAACGCTGCCCGTACAGAAACCGATATCCCACAAGACACTTTTCTGAGGCAATTCCAGGGCTTGCAGTGTCAACAGGCGTATCGGTGCCTTGGTAATCATTTTCTCCCGGCCATCGAGCAAAGCGAATTCACTCTCTGGAATGCCGAAGTATCTTGGTCTTGGGTCATTACCTACCAAGATAAGGCAGTTGGGATAGTCAAATTCCTGCTTGGTGGCCTCTTCAAGGGTCAAGGTTGAAATGTGTTCCTCGTTGGGATTGCCCAAGTGCTCGCCCACATGCATCATATAGCCGTTGTAGCCATATTCCAGCATCCTGCGTGCAATAGCGCCAGGCGTATGTTCGTGGTCGGTCAGCACTCCGATTTTGCCGGCACGTTCAATCAATGCCCGGTCAAATTCGGGCCAGGGACGCCCCGTCAACGAGACGATGCGCATATCATTATAGGGCATCACTAGACGATGCGCCAACATCTGCAGGGAATTGAACGATGGGAATAGGACAATCTCGGCATCAGGCATTTTGCGCTTGATGGTGTTGGCATAGCCGAAAAATAGCGGGTCACCGCTGGCAAACACAATCACCTCGTCGTGATATTGCGCAAAGACCGCATCCAGCGGAGTGGTGATGTCAATCCACTCTGCCCCTTCGGGCAAGTAGGGCGCTACAAGTCCATAGTGCCGTTTGCCACCCGAGAAAACACGTCCCTGACAAATGATTTTAATCACCTCTGGCGGTAAATAAGGCCGAGGCGCGTCACTGATTCCTATTACATAAAACTTCATATATCTTCTTGTTTATGAACTACGAATTTCGCTAATTACTCTAATAAATTATTCGTTAAATTCGTGTAATTCGTAGTTTTACAGGTCTCGTCCAGGTTTGAGTTGTTCTGCATCGTCAAAGGTCAAAATCGCGTTGCACAGGGTCGCGGCCAGGTTGCTGCCGCCCTTGCGTCCCTCGACGATGATTTTGGGGATGTCTTTGAAGGGTTTGACCATGTGTTTGGACTCGCGCACGTGGACAAAACCCACAGGCGCGGCAATGATGCCTGCAGGATGGGCCTTGCCCTTGCGGATGAGGTCGCATAGTTCCATCAGTGCCGTTGGCGCATTACCAAACGCAAAAAGCGCATCGGGATGCTCTTCGACAGCCAGACGTATGCCTGCCTGAGTGCGGGTGATGCCTTGTGCCGCAGCCATCTCAGCAACCTGTGGGTCACTCAAGTAACATTTGGCCTCTACGCCAAGTCGAGCCAGTGCACCCTTGCGGATACCGCTGGTCACCATCGTCACGTCGGTCACAATGGTCTTCAATTCTCCGTTGGCAACCTTATTATAGAGGGATTCTACAGCCCCCTTGTCGGTATAGAGTATCCGCTCCATCTCAAAGTCGGCGGTCGTGTGGATAGCGTGCAATAGAGCCCACTTGTGGTCAAGCGGGATATCCTTGTTGCGCAATTCGCTCTCGATGGTACGGAACGACTCAATCATGATTTGTTGGCCTGGCTTGACAGCTTGATCTCGCTGCTCACGGTAATAGCCTCGTGGTGTGATAATGTGGCCGTCGCTGAGGTAAGACTGCGAATTGCCGATAAGAATTACGGTAAACATGTCCACCTCCTCGGGGTCGAATTCACCAAGTGTGGTCACTTTGATTTCCTGCTCATCGCGTCCCGCTTGCCTGACATAGCCCACGGGAGTATCGGCCGATCGTTGTTGCAGGAACAATTCCACCAAGCGGTACAGTTGCCAGTAGCGGCCATTGGACTTGGGGTTATAGACTGCTGTAACGAAGTCGCCTACGGCGGCTGCCTTGATGCGGCGCTCAATCACCTCCCATGGAGTCATTAGGTCGCTCAACGAGATGATGCACAGGTCATGACCGATGGGAGCACCCAGCAATGAAGCGGCTTTCTGGAAAGCAGAAATGCCAGGCAGTGATTCAATTTCGACGTCAGACTGGCGTTCACGTTTCATTTCATAGATGAGCGGGGTCATGCCGTAGATGCCAGCGTCGCCCGAAGAAATGACCACGACGGTCTTGTCCTGCTCAGCCAGTTCAAAGGCCTGCTCAGCACGTTCGCGTTCCTTCTTCATGCCCGTGTCGATGCACTCGCATTCAGGAGATACGTAAGAATCGATGAACTGGAAATAATATTTATAACCCACAATCGCGTCTGCCGCACGCACCGCTTCGAGTACGGCGGGCGTAATATCCTCTTTACTTCCAGGTCCAATGCCTGCTACAATGATCTTTCCCATAATGACTGCAAAGATAGTGAAAGCCGAGCGGAAAACAAAATCTATTTTTATGATCCCAAGGTGCAGCCTCTATGATAGATTGTCTTTCATGTCTTCTAACTCTCATATTGTAATAAATCGGTTGATTTGCCGAAAAAGTAAATCAACCGATTAGACCTTGAAAAGACGGCATCAATGCTAATTCTGCGAGACACGCACAGCACGGACGGTAAACCCATTGTCGCGGTAGCTTTCCCAATCTAAACGACCAGAACCGAAAAATAGGCCGCAGGACTTGTTAGATTCATATTCGTAAAGTGTACGCGACCAATAGCCACCGTGCGACCCCGTCAGGTTGAGTCCATCATCAAATCTGCCGCCAGTAGCAGGCAAAAAGATGGTATTACCATTCGGACCGGTAACCAACAGACCGTACACGCCATTCTGCGTCGTCTCTGTCCAAGTGCACTTATCAATCAGTTCCTTTTCCTGTTCTTTGGTCGGCATACGCCATAATGCACCCCAGTTAACGTAGGCAGCATCATCCCCTAGAACCAACTGCGTCTTGTTGTCAACCATGCCATAGTCGCTATTAGTACAGTACTTCGTGATCGTATTTTGTGAGCCGTTACACCACTTGTAAGTGCTCCAACTATACACCTGCTTGGGAGCAGTCTCACCCCAGGCGAAATAGTCGCCGTATTCCTCGGGGACCTTGGCCCCCACATTCATTGTCGCCCACAGCGTACCGCTGGGCAAACCCAAGTCAACCCACTCGTGATCTTCAATTACAACAGGGTTAAGGATGATGTTGATGATTGCATTGACATCTGCAATATTGATTTCACCGTCGGCATTGACATCACCTGAAGTATTGCTGCCACCGCCACCTAGAATCACAGCGATGACTGCATTGATGTCGGCGATGTTGACCTCGCCGTCGCCGTTCACGTCACCTTTAACATTGCTTGTGCGCGAGATGACGATGTGGTCTGGGATGTCATCGTTACCGCAATAGATGGCATAGCCGTAGCCCTCAACCTCACTAATGTAAGCGTCAGCAGGATAAGTAATGGCGCAGTTCGTGAAGGTGATACCCTCACCGATTCTCTCAACCAGTCCTTTGATATTGGCTTGAACATTGTTGAACGCAAGAGCGACATTAACACCATTCCCATTGTTCGCAATACCACTCTGGGATTCTAATGAGATATCTTTAATTGTCAGATTTGTATCAATGAGAAATATGTCAATCCATGTGCTGGAAATCTGTAGGTTTCCATCGCCTTGAATAGTCACGTTCTTAGCATTATATGTATCTAAAGCCATGACGGAAAAACCATTGGTCGTCAGTTTACACTGGCCATGGATCACAATGGTTGCTTCACTCTCTGAAATGCGTATGGGTCGAATATTATCATAGATGTTATCGGTATAGTGCTCAACTACCGCATTGTCTAGGGTGAGTGTGTGACTTTCTCGATCCCAGGTGATGCTGCCGCTCTTGATAAAGGGTGTGTTGAAATGGCCGTTCGCATCACAGCTCACATCGCAAATTCGAACATCGGCAACTGCACTAAGGGTTGCCACCAGTGAAAGACAAAGAAAGAAGATTTTTTTCATATCGTTACAATTTATCGGGTTATCTACTAAACAACACTCGCTAAACGTTCAGGCCTTGAACCTCTTCCTCGTTTTACAGCGACTTGATGTCTCCTGAGCTCTCGGGCATCAGGTAACGCGTACCGGTGTCCTTGCTGATCTGTTCACGGAACTGCTGGTCATAGCCCGGCGTGGTGTAGCGTCCCGGAACGACGACTCCATTCTCCGAAGGCTTCATGATCTGGTCGTTGTGCTTCACGGCAATGAGGCGGAAGAGTTTGTCCCAACGTTGCATCATCCGGGCGGTGTAAGCAGCGCTCTTGTCGGTAAGGTAGCTCACGCGCTCACGCTTGGTCAGGGGCTCGATGTCTTTCAACACCTGTGCCTGGTCGGCGGCATAGAAGTCCTCCAACTCCTGTTGCGCCTCACGCAGGTCGCCTATCATGGCGCTGTAGCGCGGATAAATCATGTTGGCCACCAGATTGTTCAACCAGAAAGCGCTGTGCTCGCTGAACTCGTTGCTCACGTTGTTCTCACGGCGGAAGGCTTCGGGCACCTCATTCACGCAGCAATATACAGGCACGTAGGCTATCATGTTGGCATCGTCGCAGTTGAAGTACATGATGCCGCCCACGTCATCGGGGAGCCAGCTGCGAAGCTGTGACACCAGCGTGAAGCCCGACTGCGGGGTGCCGATGGCACGCTCACGGAAGTAGTTCTTTCCGTCGACTTCCCAGTTCATGGGCAACGGGCGGTAAGGTGAGCTCCAGGGGCCCGCACTCACGTCGGCTGTCATGTCCAGCGGAGTGCCCTCGTAATGGTCGCGCATGTCATTCATGATGTCACGCACCGACAGCTTTCTCTCGGGCTTGATGTAGAGCGGCAGATGGTCGCAAACGTCATGCTGGCCGTTGATGTAGGGCAGGTACTTGTCCATCTCGGTCTGGTCGTAGTGGTGGCGGAAGAAACTCCACACGCGGGCATCGGCATAGCGAACCGAGGAGAATGAGATAGGGCAATAGGCATCGCGGAAGCTGAAGTCCTCATCCTTGCCACTGTAGTAGCCCTTCTCGCGTGCAAAGGA
>JAEEGF011902158.1_pt1 | contig 17331 bp, 23 predicted proteins | sample 9134171 | NCBI WGS metagenome assembly JAEEGF01 (sample SAMN16246542, study PRJNA631951) | gut metagenome | biome: gut microbiome; feature: rumen; material: AP-attached | host: Bos | place: Iran: Karaj | collected 2018-10 | reverse complement strand
GATATAACTTACAGGGCGATGATGGGAGAATACATCATCTATTATCGTGGAAAAGTAGTCGGTGGCATTTATGATGACCGTTTTCTTGTGAAGCCTGTAAAGTCTGCTGTGAAAATGATGCCGGAAGTCGGTCTGGAACTTCCATACGAGGGAGCGAAGGAGATGCTCCTTGTCGATAATGTTGAGAACAAAGAGTTTCTTCGCAATCTGTTAGAGGCGATGTATGAAGAGTTACCTGCCCCGAAGAAAAAGAAGTGAGCTATAGTAAGGAAAATCGGAATTTGAAGGAGCTCGTTCATAAATGAGAATCGCAGTCAGTGCATGCTTATTAGGCGAAAATTGCAAATACAACGGCGGAAACAACTACAGTGAAAAGGTAAGGAAGTTTGTAGAAGGACATGATGTGGTTTCGGTATGTCCGGAAGTATTAGGTGGCTTACCGGTTCCAAGAGAACCGGCGGAGATCGTAAATGGAATGGTTTCCCGAAAGGATGGCACCTCGGTCGATCGGGAGTTTCGATCCGGCGCAGAAAAGGCAATGGAGATCGTAAGAAAGAACCGGGTGGAGGTAGTGATCTTGCAGTCCAGAAGTCCATCCTGTGGTGTGAGCGCGATCTATGACGGCTCATTTTCCGGAAAACTGATTCCCGGGCAGGGCGTATTTACAGAACTGCTGCAGAAGAATGGCATAAAGGTCATTGACGTGGAAGATCTATAAGGATCTCAGGCTTGCATTTTCCGGGATTTCAACTTCTTGCAAAATTTGCAAGAAGTTCAGAGCTTGCAGATCCTCTGCTTTCAACTTTGTGCAGAATCTGCACAAAGTTCAGGGGAAGCAACCTCTGAAACCGGAACAAAGTGCAAAGTAGATGAAAAAAACAGAAAGACTGTGCGAGTGACTTTCCGTATGGATAGCGCACTTGCAAATGCCTTAAAATCATTGTACAATGGTGACATCATTGACGAGGGAATATTATTATGAACAGAAAGTTGATAATTTTACTATGTCTGCTGGCGGTGACGCTTGCAGCATGCTCAAAAGCAGAGACGATCGACGGCACATGGGCGATGGTGCGACAGGAATATGACGACGGAACGGTCTATGAGGGCGACAGTCTTCCGGTGAATGAATACTATATTATTGACGGCGATAAGGCTAAGTATATCTGCCGGGGGCCGGGAGCCAAGAAGGATGTTTCATTCAGGCTAAATGTTGCGGAGGTGTCAAAAGGCGAGTACGAGTTCAAGGTGGGCGATCGTTTGACATTTCAGACCGGTAAAATCGAAGGAAAGCAGTTGAAGTTTGATATGGCGATGGTCAGGTCTTTTACTTTGAAAAGACTGATGAGGTGCCTGATAGAACAACTGCAGAAAACGAGCCGGCTGAAAAACAGACCGTGACACCTGACTGCGCAGAGGAGACGGTTACGACGGCGACGGAGGAGAACTCTGACATGGCGGAAGAAAATGCATTGAAGGTAATAAAAGAAGTCAGCCATATCGACGTATCATCTCTTCCGGAAGGATATAATTACGCATTTGATGAACCGGCGCAGATATCAAAGGTTATCGAATATCTGAATGGACTGCATCTGATCTCTAGGTATTCTGAAAACCCGGATGAATATGACGGTATGACATGGGTCGTTGAGCTTAGCAACAAGGACGGAGTAAAGCAGACGATATATTTGTTCGGCAACATGTTTGCCAAAGCGGATGCCGGTCCGTGGTTTAAGCTTGATTATGAAGAGGCGGAGGCTTTTGAAAAAGTGTTGGGCAAACAATAAAACGTTGAGCATTTTAATATGATCTTTATAAGGCCGTCGGAATCATCCCGGCGGCCTTTACTGTTCTAGGGAAGGAAGCCTGCAGTATGATAAAAGCAGTTCAGGCACTCTTTGATTTTTCTTGACTAAAGTCAATAATTAACAAAACAGTATTGCCTGTCAGGGTTCGCTGCGTTATAATATGGCAGGGAGGAATACGCGCTATGTACAAAATCACGATAGATCCAATGAAAAAAATCATTGACACTTCACCAAATCTTTACGGGCTGTTCTTTGAGGATATAAACAGAGCCGGCGATGGCGGACTTTACGGCGAGCTGATCCGAAACAGAGCATTTGATGACGGGGTCATCCCGGAGGGCTGTCAATACGATTCCGTCAATAAGCTCATCACATCTCCCACGGGCTGGAAAAGCTCGTTCGACTGTTTTGAGGGTGAAGGAATAGCCGGGTGGACTGCTCACGGTAATGCCGGTATACGTCTTGGCAGCAAAAACACTCTAAACCGCAACAGAAAACGTGCCCTTGAAGTAGATTTCAACGGCGGATACATTAGTAACGATGGTTTTAACGGTGTACCTATAGAGTGCGGGAAAGCATACCGCTTTTATATATTTGCAAAATGCAGCTATCCGGCAAGCCTGAAGATCATGCTTACATCGGCCGGCGGGGAGGTCTATACGTCGAAGGTCCTAAAAAATATCGGTTCCGATTACAAAAGGTTTGACACCGAGCTAATCAGCCCTGTCACCGACTATAATGCAAGACTTTCCATTTCATCAGATTCGCAAGCGACGGTTACTCTGGGTTTTGTATCATTGTTCCCGAAGGACACATTCATGGGCCGTGAGAATGGTCTTAGAAAGTCGCTTGCCGAACTCATGCTGGGGCTTAAGCCTGCTTTTTTGCGTTTCCCGGGAGGCTGCATCGTTGAGGGCTTTTCAAGGGAGACCGCTTTTCGCTTCGAAGACAGCATAGGCCCCGTGTGGGAAAGACGCCCACACTGGCTGCTTTGGTCCTATATGACCACAAACGGTCTCGGCTTCCACGAATATATGCAGTTTTGTGAGGATGCAGATATAGACGCGATGTATGTGTTCAACTGCGGAATGACCTGCCAGGGCAGATGTCCGGACTATTTCGACGACAATCTTACGGAGGAATTATACGAAGATACTGTGCACGCGATACTTTATGCAACAGCTCCCGCCGACAGCGAATGGGGCTCAAAGCGTGCGGAAAACGGACGCAGAGAGCCCTTTACGAAGCTGAAATATCTGGAGATAGGCAATGAAAACTGGGGAACGGAATACATAAAGCGCTACGAATATTTTTATAAAAAGCTCAAGGAACAGTTTCCGCAGCTTATCTATATAGCTACCGACCATACCGAAAGAGCCGGACTGGTGACGGAATATGTTGACGAGCACTTCTATTCAGATCCCGCATTTTTTGCAGCCAATACCGGACTGTACGACGATCATAAGGGAGTAGATATTTACTGCGGTGAATATGCCGCAACTATAGGTGCCAAGGAAGGAACACTGGAGGGTGCTTTGGGAGAAGCAGCTTTTCTTACCGGTGTGGAGCGCAACCAGGACAGGGTGAAGATGACAAGCTATGCACCTCTTTTTAAAAATGCCGGTTATGTCTCATGGGAACCCGATATGATAGTTTTCAACAATCACGAGGAATATGTGATTCCGAGCTACCATATGTTGAAAATGTTTGCGACAAATCGCGGCAGCTATGTATGCGAACACACGCTGATAACCGAAAGCGACAGACGGAGCGAGCATGGTTTTTTCAGGACTCCGGATGGCGATATAGTTGAAGGCACAAGTTTAATATACGATACGGATATGAATGACATCCGCATACGCTTCTGGGACAGAGGAAAAGAAGGTGAGGATCAGAACCATTACGACTGGATCCTCGAAAATGGGACCAGCAAAGTCATCCACTACAACGGATGGTCCGCGGAAACGATATGTAACGAGACGGAATTAACTATGCCGGATGGGATCAGGCATGTCGAGATGACTGCGTCAGAAGACAGCTTCAGAATAACGCTAAACGGCATCACTGTACATGAGCATACTCTTGCCCCCATACCGCATCTAACGGCAGTCACCACATTCGACGAAAACAGCAATACGGTGATCACAAAGCTCGTCAACTTTTCCGAGAACGAGATAGAGCTCACGCTTTCATACAGCACAGATATGGCTCAAACAGCCGAAATGACAGTACTGACTGCAGAGAGCCGTTTTGCCCATAACAGCTTTGACACCCCCGATGCAGTTGCTCCGTATACCGTGACGATACCCTCTTCAAGGAATCAGGTATTGCCTATCAAGGCACATTCTGTAAATGTCATAATGCAAAAGCTCTTGCTTAGTTAATGAGACCCGGGGACGGAGTCGTAGTCTCATTTTTTTGAGCCCCGGATAATTTGTGAGGTAATATGCGAAAAGAAATGAAATTAGTTTTTCCCACAATAGATTACAAGCAAAAAGCTATAGAGTTTATAAATGAGTTTTATGAATATGGATCTGAGATCGACGGAAGCGGTGCGCTTGACAGTTTCCTAAAAGAATCCACATACGAAAAATGGCTGGATGAGCTTTTGCGTGATATAGATATAGCCAATCTGCAGGAACCGAAGGTGCCGGCACTAACTTACTTTTACGTAAGAGAAGCGGATGACAGAATAATCGGTACAATAAATATACGCCTGGCCTTAAATGATTTTCTTCGTAAAGAAGGCGGGCATATCGGCTATTCCGTGAGACCGACCGAAAGAAAAAAAGGTTATGGAACAGACATGCTGTCAGAAGGATTAAAAGTCTGTTCTAAAATAGGACTGCATGAGGTGCTGGTGTCCTGCGACAAAGAAAACCTTGCATCTGCAGGGGTGATAAAGAACTGCGGCGGCTTGTTGAAAGAAGAATTTTACAGCAGTACCTACGACGAAATATTACAGATGTATGTTATAAAACAATAAATCATCTGCAAAAAAGAATTGAGATGGAAGATATGTGGAGTTTAATATTGATCCCGTTTTTGGGAACTGCTCTTGGAGCAGCCGGTGTATTTTTGTTCAAAAAAGAAATAGGGCGCAGCATGCAGCGTGCCCTTACAGGATTTGCTTCGGGAGTTATGGTATCAGCGTCATTTTTCAGTTTGCTGCTTCCTGCGCTTGACCAGACTGCGGACATGGGGAAAATAGGATTTTTGCCGGTGGCTGTCGGATTTGCAATAGGAATGCTTTTCCTTCTTGTAATGGATGTGGTAACACCGCATATGCATCTGGATAAGTGCGAAGAGGGCCCAAGGAGCGGACTTAAGAGGACTACAAAACTTGTTCTCGCAGTGACGCTTCACAATTTGCCCGAAGGAATGGCGGTTGGAATAGTATGCGCAGGCTGGCTGTACGGAAACAGCACGATCTCATTTAACGGTGCCCTTGCCTTGGCAATCGGTATAGCAGTCCAGAATTTTCCTGAAGGAGCCATCGTTTCAATGCCCCTTCTAGGGGAAGGCGTTCCAAAGGGAAAAACATTCTTGTATGGCGTGCTGTCCGGAATCGTTGAACCGGCAGGAGCTCTGCTGGTAATCGCCGCATCAAGTTTTTTCGTCCCCATGATGCCTTATCTTTTAAGCTTTGCGGCAGGCGCCATGATATATGTTGTAGTAGAGGAGCTTATTCCGGAAATGTCAGAGGGTGAGCATTCAAACATCGGTACAATAGCCTTTGCCTTAGGCTTTATCCTAATGATGGCATTGGATGTCGGCTTAGGATAATGAGGCAGGCTTTATAAAGGACAATAAAAATGATAAAATACAGAGAAATGACAGCAAAAGACAATGAATCTATAGCCGCTATTATAAGGGATAATCTGAAAAAGTTCGGACTTGATATCCCGGGAACTGTATATTTTGATGATTTACTTGACCGGCTGAGCGATTATTACGGGACTAAAGAACGAAGATATTTCGTCATAGAGGATGAGGCCGGCAAAATTATCGGAGGAATCGGATTTGCAGGGTTTGAACCGATGAAGGACACTGCGGAACTTCAGAAACTGTATTTGATCGATTCGGCCAAAGGTTCAGGACTGGGATATGAATTGATAAAGCTTATTGAGGATAAAATGCGTGAGGCAGGTTATAAGCAGTCGTACCTTGAAACGCATGACAATCTGCAGGCGGCTATTCACATATATGAGAAGTGCGGATATAAAGAGATCGAACGACCGAAGGAAGTAATTCATTCAACCATGAATCGATTCTTTCTAAAGGCTCTGTAAGAGAAAATCGATACTTTTACATGAAGACCTATACCTTTATGAAACATTATAGATCACTTTTTTTAATAATACTGATACTTGCTTTGATCAGTCTGACAGGATGCAAAGATTATTATATATCAAAGGAACATATTGAAACATGGAACGCAAAGAAGCAGAAGGGGGCGTTAAATCGAACCCGGTCAGAAAAGAATATATAGATTTCCTGAAGATAATCGCCATATACATGGTATTATTCATTCATACATCGACAAAGGGTTCGCTTATTTTTATACAAAAACCCTTTGCCGTCCAATCTTATTTTTATCTTTTCTTCGGAATAATCGTAAAGATAGCGGTCCCTCTTTTTTTCATGTCTTCAGGGGCGTTGCTGCTTGGGAAAACAGAGACATACAAAACAGTCATAAAGAAAAGATTTCTTCGTTTTTTGGTCACGCTTATACTTGCGTCCCTTATCAATTACCTTTATATCTGTTTCAGATCGTCGCCCAACCCTTTTTCACTTGTCGCATTTATCGAGAGCATGTACAAGACACCTGTATCGGTGGCGCTTTGGTATCTGTATGCTTTTTTGGCATATATCCTGATGCTTCCGCTTTTGCGGAAGATGGTAAGATCACTTGAAGGCAAGGATTACAAATGGATATTTGCGATGTATGCGCTTATCCAGTTCCTTTCGATAGCCGAATACCTCATCTGGCACGGAAAAATAACCCATAACGGCAACTTCAACCTGTTTGTTTCTCTAAGTTATGTTTTCTATCCTTTAATGGGCTATTACATAGATCAAAAGATGGATGACAGCGCCTTCACAAGGAAAAACGTGCTCATCCTGTGGATCTTAGGAATTCTTGGAACGGTTTTAAGCTGTCTTATGACATACCACAAATGCATTTACATAAATGAGTGGAAGACATCATCCTGCCAGACCTTTTTCAACACATTCTCATTTATGCCCGCGTTTGCCGCCTTCTTTACGGCCAAATACTTTTTCATGAAACATAAGCCGGGAAAGAAATTAAGCAAAGTCTTAAAGACGCTCAGCAGCCTGACGCTTGGAATATTCATCTTAGAATGGATATGCAGGCGTGAGACCGAATTCATCTATAAAGCTTTGGAACCGCATATACATTCGTTTCCGGCCTGCCTGATATGGATATTCTGTGCATGCGTGGCAGGAGGAGTCGTTGTCTTCATAATAAAGAAGATTCCTGTTTTAAGACGGTACTTTTAGCAGCCGTTTGGAACATGATCACGCCCCACCTTAAGCTCGGCGAACGATTCGGAAACATGAACTTCGGGTACCTTTGGTATACGGAAAAGGGCTCGAGCAGATCCCGTACCCCGGAAAAGAAGGCTTGGCAGAGGCAATTAAGAAGCTTAAATAATTAAAAGAGGAAAAGGGCAAACATGCCGATACTTATAGAATTGTTTCTGGTCTTTGCAAAGATAGGTTTATTTACCTTCGGCGGAGGCTATGCGATGCTCTCTGTCATTGAGAACATCTGCGTAAAACAAAAAAAATGGATCACGCATGATGAGATGATGAATATCACCGTTATCGCCGAATCGACTCCCGGTCCCATAGCGATAAACTGCGCAACATATGTGGGTTACAAGAAGGGCAGGATCCCCGGCGCGATCCTCGCGACGATAGGAGTGGCGCTGCCGTCATTCATCATCATCTTTGCGATATCCATGTTTCTTGAAGATTTCCTTGCAATCACGTGGATAGCCCACGCATTTTCGGGTATCAAGATAGCCGTAGGAATACTCATTCTTGATGCCGCGATCAAAATGATCGCAAAGATGCAAAAGAAAGCGCTTCAGATAGCGATCCTTTTTGCTTCTTTTGCCGTGATAATGCTTATCAACATTTTAAAATTTCATTTATCAACAATTGTGGTGATGCTTACCGCAGCACTTGTCAGCGTTGCCTTCTTTCTTGCGGATAAACGTAGAAGAAAGGAGGGACAGGAATGATATTTCTGGATCTACTTATAGGCTTTCTGGAAGTCGGACTGTTTTCTTTCGGCGGGGCTTATGCAGCGATCCCACTTATTCGGGATGTTGTCCTTGCACACGGCTGGCTTGATGAAGAAATGCTTTCTTATATGATAGCAGTAAGCGAAAGCACGCCCGGTCCCATCATGGTAAATCTTGCAACCTACGTCGGAAGCAATAAAGGCGGCCTCCCGGGTGCCCTGATCGCCACAACAGCTGTCATGCTTCCAGCCTTTCTTATTATCCTGATTATCATGGTGCTGGCAAGAAACCGCGTTGAAAATCCTTACATTAAGGCCGCTATGCGCGGACTCAAGCCCTGCGTGACCGGCATTATACTTGCAACCGGTGCATACATGATCATCGGTAACTGCTGCAATATTTCCGATAACACTGTTGATATTACCGCGCTTCTTATAACCTGCGGCCTTGCAGCAGTATATTTCGGTTCAAGAAAAATCTTTAAAAAAGGCCTGTCACCCATAGGCCTTATATGCATTGCGGCAGTAGTCGGCGTTGCGGTCTACGGGATAAAATGAGACCCCGGGACGGAGTCATAGTCTCATAATGACCAATGGTCAATTGAGGATTATTCAAGAATACATTGGAAAAAAGAAGCTCGGCGGCAAAAAAAGCCGTGGAAATATTTTAAAAAATATGTAAATTGAAAGGAGATTAAACAGTCATGGAACCTACAATGGAAGAAAAGCTGCAGGCATGTATCGAATTATGTGAAGAGGGTGATCCGGAAATGTGCGCATTTCTTGGCAAAGAGTTTTATTACGGCTGGAACGTCCCCCAGGATCTCGAACGCGCCCTGCGCTATCTGACAGTAGCCGCAGATAACGGAGATGCCATCTCACAGTTTACTTTAGGCTTTATGTACTGGGCCGGCAGAGGAACAAAAGCCGATATTGATAAAGCACTGGAAATGTTCATGAAAGCATCCGAGCAGAACATTCCCGAAGCAATGTACAACATAGCGAAGATACTTCTTACAAAGGATTTTGAAAAGAATAAAGATGAGGCAATAAGGTGGCTGAAGCGTTCGGCAAACGCAGGGTATGACGCCGCCGATGATATGCTTTCCGATCTAGAGGATGAAACTTAAAGAGCGCCGGTAAAATCAATGACTGATTTTGTAAAAGGGGGGAAACAATTATGTCTAGAGTGATATGGATAGTTTTGGACAGTGTCGGCATGGGAGAAGCACCCGATGCGGCCGATTTCGGCGACGAAGGCTGCAATACCATTGGACACATAATGGAAAAGTATCCGGACCTTAATATACCGAATTTAAGGCGGATCGGGTATGGAAACATAGAAGGAATGTCGGGCGTAGAACCTGTAAAAGAGCCCGAAGGAGCCTACGGAAGACTTAAAGAGCTTTCCGCAGGTAAAGATACCACCATAGGCCACTGGGAGATGGCGGGAATACACACACCGCAAAGATTCCCCGTATATCCGGACGGATTTCCCGCAGAGATCATTGATGCTTTTATAGAAAGTACGGGCGTGCCCGGAATTATTTATAACGGCGTGGCTTCGGGAACCGCCATCATAAACGAATACGGAGATGAGATGAAGGCGACGCGTAAGCCCATCATCTACACATCCGCAGACAGCGTATTCCAGATAGCCTGTGATGAGAGTGTATATACGCCCGAAGAACTCTACGATATGTGTAGGAAGGCAAGGGCGATCCTTATCGGAGATCACAATGTAGCCCGCGTTATAGCAAGACCATATGTGTGGGACGGCGAAAAGTATGTGCGCACATCAAACCGCAGGGATTTCTCCAGAATGCCGGAAGAACCCAACCTACTCACCATGATAAGGGATGCTCACCAGGCAGTATATGCCGTCGGCAAGATAGAGGATATATTTGCAGGCTCAGGCATCACCGAGGCTGTCCACACAAAGGACAACGAGGATGGCATGGATAAGACCATCGAGGCCTTAGATAAGGTGAAAGAAGGACTCATTTTTACAAATCTTGTAGAATTTGATTCCACATGGGGGCACAGAAGAGATGTAGAAGGCTACGCAAAAGGCCTTGAAGCCTTCGATAAAAGACTCGGCGAGCTGATGGAAAAGATAGGCAGCTTCAACGGCGAAGACAGCGATGACTATATAGTTATTACTGCGGACCACGGCTGCGACCCCACATTCAAAGGTACCGACCACACAAGAGAGTATGTACCGTTTTTGGTCTATGGCAGGAACGTAGCTGCCACAGATCTTGGTACAGGTGATTCTTTTGCCGACAGCGGCGAGACCGTAAGAGATATACTTAACGTTTCCGGAAAACTGCCGATAGGAGTCAGCAGGAAGTCCAATATTCAAAAAATGAAAGGCGCGATCTGATATGAATATAAATGAAATACTTTCTGTGTGCGATCACACCCTGCTTAAGCAGGAAGCAACGTGGCCCGATATACAAAATCTTTGCGACGAGGCGAGAAAATATCGCACCGCCTCCGTGTGCATACCGCCCTGTTTCGTGGCTGATGCTCATGCATACCTTGGCAAGGATATCCCCGTGTGCACCGTCATCGGTTTCCCAAACGGAAATATGACAACAAAAACAAAACTCTATGAGACCGAGGATGCCCTCAAAAACGGCGCCGATGAAATAGATATGGTCATCAACATCAACATGCTTAAAAGTAATCGCCACGACTATGTCCTGTCTGAGATCAAACAGCTGAAAAGCCTCTGCGATAAAAACATCCTCAAAGTCATCATAGAGACCTGCCTTCTGACCGAAGAAGAAAAGATAGAAATGTGCAGAATAGTCTCTGCTTCCGGCGCGGATTATATCAAGACCTCCACCGGCTTTAGTACTGCCGGCGCCACCTTTGACGACATCCGCCTCTTCAAAAAATATGTCGATCCCGCTGTGAAAATAAAAGCCGCCGGCGGCATTTCCACCTTAGAAGATGCGCAGAAATTTATCGAACTCGGTGCCGACCGCCTCGGAACCAGCAGAGTCGTAAAGATAGCAAAGCAGATGGGGGATTGGAATTATATATAAGCACATGTTCAAAGAATACTACAAAAAGCTTTTAGATCAGCTGGCGATGGATTATAACGCAACCCCGGCAGATTTCATGTCAAAAGATAATATCATAACTCTTCCCGCCTGGAATGAAGGAAGAAGAAAATACAGCCCCGATATTTTTATGCAGATGGCTACATGCGGGCCCAATACCGTCATTATGGCGGATGAGCGCCTGCATGATTTCCTGCGCGCACTTGTTAAAGATGTGGAAGGGCATCGTCTTTTTGAGCTTGAAAACCTTCTGAAACTAAACGAAGAGTTGAAAAAATACGGCTATCAAATGGACCCTACGCACCACATGTTCCTGCCTTGCAATAAAGTCGAGACAGAAGCGCGTTTCCGCGTAAAGTGGCTTTATGACGCCGAGATCAATAGGTTCTACGGCGATGAGCGCTTTCCAAACGCAATATCGTATCCGACTCCCTGCCCTGTTAGGCCAGATCGAATCGTAGTAATTGCATACGACGGAGATACTATCATGGGCATGGCCGGCTGCTCGGAGGATGCGCCGCACTGGCAGCAGATAGGCATTGACGTTCTCCCTGAATACCGTTCAAAAGGCGTCGGTTCCTACCTTGTGACGCTTCTTAAAAACAAGATAATCGAGATGGGAGACGTACCTTTTTACGGTACCGCCGCGGCAAACATTCATTCCCAAAACATTGCAATAAGAAGCGGATTTAAACCCGCATGGGTCGAAACCGAAGCATCAATAATTGAAACATAAATCGAAACATTAACCAAAGGAAAATTATATGAACTATTTTGTTGAAGGACTTCAGGGAAGTGGAAAAAGCACGCTTGTAAAAAAGCTTTCCGAAAAGTACCCGGATCACACGGCAATATTCGAAGGCGATTATTCACCCGTTGAACTCGCATGGTGTGCATATGTAGATAAAGAAACATATGCCGCGATCCTCGAAAAATACAACAGTATTCAGGATGAGATCAAGGAGAAAAGCTTTGAAGAAGACGGCCGCATGATCATCTGCTATACAAAGATAATCACGGACATTCCCGGCTTTCACAAAGACCTTGAAAAATATGAGATCTATAACGGAAAAACAGAAACAAAAACTTTCAAGGAAATCGTCCTTAATCGGTACAGAAACTACGCAGGAGATAAGAACATTTTCGAATGCTCTCTTTTCCAAAATATCGTAGAGGACATGATCCTGTTCCGAAAAATGAGCGACCTGCAGATCGTAGATTTCTATAAAGAAGTCAAGGAAGCTCTTGCCGGAATAGAATATCAAATTCTGTATTTATACGCCGAAGACATTGCAAAAAATATCGCCATCATCAGAAAAGAAAGATCCGATTACAAAGGAAATGAGTTGTGGTTTCCTCTGATGCTGGGCTTTTTTGATAATTCGCCTTATGCAAAAGAAAAAGGTCTTAAAGGCGAAGCTGCTATGCTCGAACATTTCCGCCACAGACAGGAACTGGAGCTAAAAATCTGCAAAGAAGTGTTTGACGGAAAATGCATATTTTTAAAGTCGAAGGATTACAACATATAGGATAAGGAGCCGGGTAACAAATGACGATTCGAGAATACGAAGAAAAAGACCTTTTGCAAATGATAGACATATGGAACGAAGTTGTTGAGGATGGAATAGCATTTCCACAGGAAGAAAAGTTTGATGCAATTTCGGGAAAAGAACGGCTTGGCTTTGTTCAGCTCGGAACCATCCCAGGCGGTTTCAGAATGAAAGACGGGCATTATGAAAATATCTGCCCGTATTATCACACACTGTAAGAAATATGTACCGCCTGTAGTTCCGAAGACGTCTACAGGCGGTACATTTAAGAAATCGATTGCGAAATCCTTAGTTTTATGATAAACATTAATTGTATTTCCGGCAATAGGGCAGCACCGAACAAAGAAAGCAGAGCGTGACAAGAGATGAGCTATGTATTTGAAAATGTAGGTAACAAAAAAGAATTATGGACGGAGATCGGTTTCAAAGATCAGGATCTCAAGATCATTCCGTATTCTAAATATCACCTCTGGTGCGTAGATAAAGCAAACGGCATCTATTTGTTTCAAATAGGAAACGATCGCGGAAATACTCCAAACTATTTCGATATGTCCTACAAGAAACGAATAATAAGAATAGCGGTTGTAGAATCGATTGAAACAGATGAAAACAGAGCCGTGTACATATACAATATCCAAAGAATATCGATTCCGCGTTCTGTTTGGGAAGAACGGGACGAAATAGTAAAGAACGCTGAAGCAGGTATCAAGGAAATACTTGCTTCGCTAAAAAACAATGCAAGCCTGTTGGTTAACTGCGAGCCCGAATGTGTGGATGCGGATTACAATGGACAATAACGAATTAACAAGGAGAAAATAAGCAAACCGAGGCGAAAATGAAAAAAACTCTGCATGACATCTTCATAGTAATAGTGTTAATATTTGTGCTTTCCTGGAAGGGGCTTGTAAGTCTTCTTACAAAAAGATACAACCCGAAAAAGCCTCCCAAATACCTGATAGAAGCCGGGGCCGACAATGGCTTCGTCCCTGTGTACAGGGCATATTTTGCTTTGGAAGGCGATGCTTTTCATGTAATGAGAGAAGGCGTGTATGAAAAAAACAAGTATAAGAACGACTACAAATACTTTGATCCTTCGTATTATACTGTAAATGTGATTACGGAAAACGACGACCCTGCGACATGGTCATTTGCACAGAGCTATGATAAAGACGGGCCTATCGACAAAAAAGAGATAATCGATCTTTTTATAAGGATGAAGATCAAACGTACTAAATATTTCTTTTTGAACATCCGTGATTTTGACGGTTACAGGATGGTCTATGCCTGCAATACCGATCAGAACGGACACGGAACCGTTCTTGATCAGAAGAGTGCGCTTTTCAAAGACGGAAAGGAAATAAAAATTCCGAAAAAAACTCGCCTGACTTCGATCAGAGGTTTTTACAAACTGGCTGACTGATCCGGCACAGATTCAAATAACCCGGTCATGATTTAGAAAAAAAGAGGTAATTCATCATGGATTTTATCTTTGATATTATTTTTGAACTAATACTCGAAGGCTCCTTTGGGGCAGTGGAAGACAGGAAAGTCCCCATGGGTCTCCGCGTGCTGGCAGCCACAGTCCTGATCCTGATATTTGGCGGGATAATAGGAGGTCTTATTGTTAGCGGCATAATCGAAAAAAACTATGTGAGCATCGCCATCGGCGCAGTGATAGCCATATGGATCATAGCGGTAGTTGCAAACACCGTAAAAAAGCGTCGCAATAAAAAAGATAAATAGAAAAAACATATGAATCTGAAATATGCTGGCAGATGCTCCGTAAAAAAAATACGGAGCATCTTGATTTTTTTTACGAAAGATAATATACCAAAGAAAAAGCAAGAGGAGTGATCATCATGTTAAAGAAATTCAGCGTTGAAAATTTCAAGGGTTTTAAAGATAAAATAACTCTGGATATCGGGAATTCCAGTAACTATGGTTTTCACCCGGAGGTTGTCAAGGAAAACTGCATAACCAAGGGAATAATATATGGCATAAACGGATGCGGAAAGTCTAATCTTGGCCTCGCAATTTTTGATTTGATCACACATCTTACGGAGAAACAGAAACTCCTTCAAAGCTATGACTTTTATTTAAACATGAGCGGCCGGAAGTCATTTGCTGAATTCGATTATACATTTGTGTTTGACGGACACGAGTTGATTTATACATACACCAAGACAAGTGTCGATGCTTTAAGACAGGAGAGTCTGTCCATCGACGGAAAAGAGGTCATCTATTATGATCATCTTACACGGGATGGTTTTACTCTGCTGGAGGGCTCCGACACATTAAACGCATCAATCAAAAATGAGAGCCCGATATCCCGTGTAAAGTATGTGAGCAACAACTCGATTCTCGCGGATAATGAGCAGAATAAAGTGTTTAAAAAGTTTATGGATTTTGTGGATCGAATGCTTCTGTTTTACTCGCTGGATAGTAGGGGATACGAAGGTTTTATGAATGGGGCAGAAGGAGTTGCAGAAGGAATTGTTAATTCCGGCAAATTAAATGATTTTCAGCAGTTTCTGAAAGAAAACGATATAATATATGATCTGTACGAACGAGATGTTGACGGACGCAAGGCGATCTATTGTCACTTTGATAATAAAGATGCCGATTTCTTTAAGATCGCATCTACCGGAACAAGATCTCTTGCCCTGTTTTATTATTGGTATATCCGAATGAAGAAGGCGTCCTTAGTATTCATTGATGAATTTGATGCGTTCTATCATTTTGAATTATCCGAAAGTGTACAGAAGAGGATCAATGAGATACAAGGGGTACAGATATTTACAACCACCCATAACACAGATCTTATGAGCAACGATCTGCTCAGACCCGATTGCTATTTTTTGCTGAAGGATAATAGGATAAAATCTTTATCAGAGCTTACAGAAAAAGAGCTTCGCCAGGCTCATAATCTTCAAAAAATGTATAAGGCAGGGGCATTTAATGTGTGAGAGAGATTATAAGGCCTTTATTGTAGAAGGAGAGGTCAGAGAGCCTCAGATTATAGACAATATCTCGAAGGTGTTCTTTTCACACGGAAATGTCAAGATCATAACGCTTCCGGCCGGAGAAAACATCTACATGCTTTGGAAGAAGCTGAAAGAAGATGATTTCAATACGGATATTATAGAAGTCTTGAGAGAAAGAAATGATGAATTGTTTTGGGAAAGCTGAAAAACGCTAGGGCACCGGATAGCCGGTGCCCGTTTTTTTTACCCATTAACTTTGCCGTTATACCTCCAAATCGAGCCCTTTTTATAGGACATCTTATTTGCTATTATAAAAACGAAAAATGGGAAAAAAATGATCAAAAGACATCCGGAGGTACGAAAAATGACAAATATAAATATAACATCGCCCGCGCAGGACATAAAAGCAAGATACGACGAATACGCAGACCTTCTCGTAAGGCGCGACCGCCTCTTTGCAAGGGCAGAATCATACAGAATATCCTACACGGCCGAATTTGGCGAGCAACTGGCCGCAAATTTCGAGATCAAGATCGAATGCATCAAGATGAAAAAGACCATCAGCTATTGCCAAAGAAGGATCAACCGTGATCTTCCGATAGACATCACAAAAATGCACGCAGAGATCGAAAAAGAGATGCTGTTATATAATGTGCAGCTGCGTGAAATGATTGATGACGCTGCGGAGGCAAAAAACGCCAAATCGGCAAGTCACATTGAAGCCGAACTTTCTAAAAAGATATACCGCCGCCTTGCAAAAAAACTGCACCCCGATGTCAACCGGGCAACAGAAGAAAATGAAGAGCTAAGAGATCTTTGGGAAAGAATAGCAGAAGCCTATAGAGCATATAATTCCGATGAGCTTGAGGCTTTGGAGGTGCTGGCCACTAAAGCGCTTGAAAAGCTTGGCGATGCCGCCTACGCGCCCGACTACGAAAACCTTGAAGAAAAGATAGAACGCACGGAAAAGCAGATAAACGACATAATTTCCACCGCGCCATACACCTACGGCGAGATACTTGCAAGCAAGGAAAAACGCGAAACAATTAAAAACCAGCTGGAGGAAGAACACAAGGGCTTTGAACACTATCTTGAGACCCTTAAAGAAGCACTGGACGACCTTTTGAAAAACGGAGGTACACAGCTTATATGGGAAATGAACTTACAATAAAGAAAAATGACGAGATCGCACTGATAACCGAAACGCGCCTTGGCGAGCTTTTAAAGCCGCTTACGAGTGAGATACTGCTGTTTGACACATATGTTGCCGGGACATCATATGTAAAAGACGAGTCGGTATTCGAATCCCTAAAAGAAGGCGACAAGCTTGTCCTTCTAAGAGAGCCGAATAACAAATTTGACGAAAACGCCATCCTTGTGCTTGATGAGCAAAAAAGAAAGCTTGGGTACATTCCCGAAAAGCACAACACCGTCTTTGCAAGGCTTATGGATGCGGGCAAGTGCCTCACCGCCCGTGTTAAGACATACATACCCGAAGGCTATTTAAAACAGGTCAGGATAAACATCTACCTTGTTGATTTTTAGGAGGCGCTTATGAACAACAGTCTGATCTATCAAATCGGCGCACAGCACGAAGAAAAAGGAGATATGGAAGCGGCCTACAGATGCTATTTGGAG
>JAEEGF011789985.1_pt1 | contig 17331 bp, 19 predicted proteins | sample 9134171 | NCBI WGS metagenome assembly JAEEGF01 (sample SAMN16246542, study PRJNA631951) | gut metagenome | biome: gut microbiome; feature: rumen; material: AP-attached | host: Bos | place: Iran: Karaj | collected 2018-10 | reverse complement strand
ACATAAGCCAAATCTACAAAATCAGCGATTGGCTCTGGGTTTGTGGCACATGGTCCACCAACAATAACGATAGGATCGTCATTGTTTCTTTCGCTACTCAATAAAGCTACGCCAGCTAAATCAAGAAGCTGCAAAATATTTGTATAACACATTTCGTATTGAAGTGTCATTCCGATAAAATCGAAGCCCTTGATAGGGTCCTGTGATTCTAACGCAAAAAGAGGTATATTACGCTCCTTCATCAGATTATGTAAATCTGGCCATGGCGAATATACCCTTTCACAATATGTATCCTGACGCTTGTTTAGCATATCGTAAAGGATGGCAATTCCTAAATGAGACATACCAACTTCATAGACATCAGGAAAGCACATAGCAAATCTGATGTCTACGTCAGCAGGATTTTTGATTACACTATTAAATTCATTGCCGATATAACGAGCAGGCTTATCAATCTGCATCAAAATATCGTCTGGTAATGCTAATTTCTTCATAAATAAAATTATCTTTGAGCTAACTCCGATGTGATGTCTTCCCATGTAACACCCTTTTCGGCCATGAGAACCATCATGTGATAAAGGAAATCAGATATTTCGTATTTAGTCTCTTCTGGGTCAGGATTTTTAGCTGCAATAACTATCTCTGTAGCTTCTTCTCCCACCTTTTTGAGGATTTTATCGAGTCCCTTATCGAATAAATAATTTGTGTATGAGCCTTCTTTTGGATTCTTTTTTCTGTCCAAAATAATGGCATAAACATCTTCGAAAACCTTAAGTGGATTTCGCTCAACATACTCCTTTTTAACTATTTCGTTGAAGAAGCAGCTTGGTGCGCCAGTATGACATGCTACTCCAACTTGAGAAACTTTCGCCAAAATAGTATCAAAATCACAATCAGCAGTCAATGACTTGACATATTGTGTATGGCCGCTTGTTTCTCCTTTAACCCAAAGAGCTTTTCTTGAACGAGAATAATAGGTCATTTTTCCTGTACGAATTGTAGAGTTTAATGATTCTTCGTTCATGTAGGCAAGCATTAGAACCTCCCCTGTCTGGAAATCCTGAACCACAACTGGTACAAGACCATCTGAGTTTGGCTTTAAATCTGACCAGCTAAGCTTTGGCTCAAAATTGTCCATTTTGATACCAGAATCAGAAAGCTCACTCTTCAACTGCATGATATCTGTGTCAGTATCATTAATAAATGCACCAGAGATTCCTCTGATTTGATCTGATTTAAGTAGCTTTTCTACATAGCTGAAATCATTGTTATCTACCTGAACAATGTATGGGATGCTTGTGATGTTTTCAAGTCCCTCTAAAAGAGTTGTGTTCATGATTAAAAGCTCGTGTACATTATCCTGAAGGAAATCCTTTGTTTTGAAAAGGAAATCTACAGTTGAAAGTGAAACAAGCATTTTGTTAGCACCAAATCTTGCAGATGCTTCTTTTATTAAGTCGATTGTCTCAGGTTTTGAACCATTTAAAATGACTTCGATACAGCCAGCATACAAAAGCTTTTTAACGTCTTCGAGACGCTTAATATTTCCGCCACCTGCTGTCTTAACCTGAACGTTTCGATTAATCTCCCTAATTGCTAATATGTTTTTCTCGTGCTCTTCATCTGTAGATGATAAATCGTAGCAAATGATTTTATCGATGCCACTGTCATCATAAACAGATGCAAGCTCTAATACGTCCTTTTTATTTTCAAGCTCTGTTGGACTTTTAACTGCCATTCCATCTTTGATGTAGATGGTGGCAACTATATTTTTGTGCTCCATTGTAAATACCGCTCCTTTAATACTAAATTGAACCCTTTGTTGTCATAGTATCTGCAATTCTAGGATCAATTGTGGTTGCCTCGTCTAAGGCTTTTGCAAATGCTTTAAAGATTGCTTCACACATATGATGAGAATTGCCTGGTGTTAAAACTTTAATGTGAAGGTTCATAGCTGCAGAATATGAAATAGCGTAGAAAAATTCTTTTACCATTTCTGTGTCCATATATCCTATTTTTTCTGTAGGAAAATCTGCTTCAAAGGATAAATATGGGCGATTACATAAATCAACTGCAACAAGAACTAAAGTCTCATCCATAGGAAGAATGCAACTACCGTATCGCTTCATGCTTTTCTTGTTGCCGCATGCTTTTTTGATTGCATTGCCAAGTACAATACCAGTATCTTCGATGGTATGATGACAATCCACCTGCAAATCCCCTCTGATTTCTGCAGTCATATCAAATAAGCCATGTCTTGTAAATGCATCAAGCATATGATCAAAAAATCCTATGCCTGAATTAACCTGACAGTTACCTGAACCATCTATTTTAAAATCGATGGTAATGTCTGTTTCTTTTGTTTTTCTAGCAACACGTGCTCTACGTTCTTCCGACATAACACCGCCCCAAATAATTATTTTTACAACCTTTTTTATTATACCTAAATATTACAAAATATTAAAGTAACTATATTACTCAAAACGCACTTTAATTGAGTTTGCGTGGGCTGTAAGCTGCTCGTTGTTAGCAAACTTAACAATATCAGGATAGACCTTTTCTAAGGCCTCCTTTGAGTATGAAATAATACTTGATTTCTTGATAAAATCGTCTACTGATAGAGGTGAGAAAAATCTCGCTGTACCATTTGTTGGAAGCACATGATTAGGTCCTGCAAAGTAATCACCTAATGGCTCAGATGAATACTGACCAAGGAAAATTGCTCCCGCATTTTTTATATAAGTCATATCTTCAAATGGATTTGCGGTTACGATTTCCAAGTGCTCTGATGCAATAGCATTTACGCATTCTATGGCGTCTTTTTTGTTCTCTGCAATCAATAGATATCCGAAGTTATCCAAAGACTTTTGAATGATATCTTTTCTGGATAGTATTTTTACAAAACGCTCTATCTCGCTCTCAACCTGGTTTGCAAGCTCTGCAGATGTTGTGACTAAAATGGCAGATGCCAATTCATCATGCTCGGCCTGTGAAAGAAGGTCTGCAGCAACATAAGTTGGATTAGCTGTTTCATCTGCAAGCACCAAAATTTCTGAAGGACCTGCTATAGAATCGATTGAAACATATCCAAATACAGCCTTTTTAGCAAGTGCTACAAATATATTGCCAGGGCCTACAATTTTATCTACCCTTGCAATAGATTCTGTTCCAAATGCAAGTGCTGCTATGGCCTGTGCGCCTCCACATTTATATATAACATCAACACCGGCTTCATTAGCGGCTACTAGTGTACTTGGGTTGACCTTTCCTTCTTTGTTACATGGTGTTGTCATATATATTTCAGGAACTCCTGCAACCTTTGCTGGCATAACATTCATAAGAACTGAGGATGGATATACAGCTTTGCCTCCTGGCACGTAAACGCCAACTCTTGCAAGTGGAGATACCTTTTGTCCTAAAATGATACCTTCTTCTGATGTAAACCAGCTATTCTGCTTCTGTTTTGCATGATAGCTTTCAATGTTTACAAGAGCTTTTCTAATTACTTCAACAAGCTCTTCTGGAACAAGACTATAAGCTTCTTCTATTTCCTCTTTTGTTACTACGATATTGGAAGCATCGATATTGGCACCGTCGAATTGCTTCGTATATGCGAATACAGCTTCATCTCCCTTTTCACGTACCGTATTTACGATATCGTTTACAGTGCTTTCGTACTCTGTGTATTGACTAGGGCTACGCTTAAGTAGTGATTCTAATATGTTGTTTATTGTGTCTTTAGTGAGCTTAAGCTTTCTCATTTTCTAATGCTCCCTTCAGCTTTTCGATAAGATCTGTGATTCTTTCGTTTTCCATTTTCATTGATACCTGGTTTACAACCATTCTAGCTGATAATGGACAAACTTCTTCTAGAACTACAAGACCATTTTCACGGAGTGTTGATCCGGTTTCTACAATATCTACTATTACTTCTGAAAGACCTACGATAGGTGCTAATTCGATAGAACCATTTAGCTTAATGATTTCTACCGTTTGATTTTTGATATTGTAAAAATAGTCCTTTGAGATTCTAGGATATTTACTTGCTACACGAATAAGTTCGTGATGCTTAAGAAGCTCTGCTGCTTCGGCTGGTCCGCACACGCACATACGGCATTTTCCAAAGCCAAGATCCAATACTTCGTAAATATTTCTGTTTTCCTCTAGAATAGTATCTTCGCCAACAACGCCAATATCTGCTGCGCCATACTCTACATATGTTGGCACATCAGGACCTTTTGCCAAGAAAAACTTAAGCTTTAAATCTTCATTAACAAAGATAAGCTTTCTAGTATTAGGATCTTTCATTTCTTCACAAGTAATACCAATAGTTTCAAAGAGCTCTAAGGTCTTTTTTGCTAAACGTCCTTTTCCAAGGGCAAATGTTAAATATCTATTTTCACTCATGACTGTCTCCTAAGTGCTAACATTAACTGATCAACTGTAATTGCAAAACCAATAGCTGGAGCTTCCTTTCCAAAGTGGCTAAGAAGGGAATCGTATCTTCCGCCTTTTACAAGAGGCTCACCTACTCCGTAGGAATATCCTGTAAATATAATGCCTGTGTAGTATTTGTATTCAGAAATCATTCCTAGCTCAAATGAGATGTAATCCATCACCTTATTTTTGTTTAAAAGCTCATAAAGCTTTGTAAGGTATTCTAAAGCGTCATATACCTTCTTATACTTCTTCGCTTTTTCCAAATAAGGAGCCCATTCCTTTGGTGAATTCATGATTTTGCCTGTGATATCAAATAAATCGATTAAACCCTTGCTTACTTCCGCTTGCTGCAATAGCTCCTTTGCTCCAAAAAAATTCTTGTTTGAGATAAGATTGATAAGCTTTTCTTCTTGGTCATCAGAAAGATTTGCTGCTTCAATTAATCCTCTAACAACATCGATATGTCCCACGCCAATTTCGAATTCTTTTAAGCCAAGCTTCTTTAACGCATTTACGGTAATTGTAAGAATCTCTGCATCTGCATCTACGGAACTATCGCCTATAAATTCACAGCCAGCTTGTGTGCTTTCTTTTAATCGACCCTGTAGACTATGGTAATTGATAAAAACGTTTCCTTCGTAAGAAAGCTTCACTGCTTCATCTGTATCAGAAAAATACATTGCGGCAGCTCTAGCTACTGATGGAGTAATATCAGGTCTAAGAACCAGTGTATTACCATCTCTGTCAAAGAATTTGAACATCTCGTTTGATTTGCAGCTACCTACTTCTTTTGAAAATGTATCAAAGTATTCAAATGTTGGTGTAGATATTGGAGAATATCCAGCTTCCTTAAAACATTTTCTAAGATTATAAAGTGCATCCAAACGCTGCTCATATTCACTGTTGTAAATGTCTCTAACTCCTTCTGGAGTGTGTAATGTAAGATTTTTCATTTCGCACCTCACGTATAAATTTATACTTTAGTCTGCTAATGTAATAAAGTGATTATACAATATAATTGCCCCACAGTCAAATAGACCATGAGGCAATTGCATTGTTACTATTTTCTATTTTTTAAATCTACGTTTATCATATCAAGATAAGGCACTAGCAGATTAGGCTTCGTGGTGAAGAAATATTTTTCATCAAGCTCTTCTATCCTAAAGCTCTTTCTGCCCCCCTCTTGCATTCTATCCCAAAATTCCTTTAGCTTTTCAAAGGTCAGATAATAATATACATCTCTTTCGCTAAAGAAAATAAGAATAAATGCTAGACCATCTTGGGCCTCCCAATTTCCCATGAAATTCACCTGGTGTTCATGTATGTTTTGAAGGGGAAATGTGTCTTTGTTACATTCCTTGGCGTCAAAACAGACAGGAATCCCCTGGATTGCACCAACATAATCTACGGTAGATTTTTGATCGAAGTAAGCAAGGGTTATATGCCCCTTGTTATCCATATCGATAGGTGTTATAGGTGTTGGTATCTTTTGAATGAGGGCTAATCCATTTTCAGCATATACCTCATTTGTTTTATTAATAAATTCTTCGAATGTGGAACCGCGAAGTCCACGTGATTTATATGTAGCCATTAAACTCCCTTGGTAAATCACAGACAAACTTTCTTCCATCAGCAAACTCTATTGAGTATGCATGCAAAAGCTGTCCTCTAACCTTTTCTTTTTTATTAATTGCTGCATTTCCGTATTTATTATCGCCCAAAATAGGATGACCAATAGAAGCTAGGTGGGCTCTGATCTGATGAGTTCTACCTGTAATTAAGTGAATCTCTAGCAGGGTAAAATCCTTACCAACATGCGATATAGGCCTATAAGCCGTTTTAATAGGCTTAGAATCCTTTGTTTCAGTTTTGGTTATAGAAACCTTATTAGTTGCTTCATCCTTTGATAAAAAGCCATCTATCTGCTGTTGTTCATCAATATTGCCAAGCACCACTGCACGATACAATTTTTTGCAGCTTCGCTCTTTTAAAGCTTCGCCAAGCTCTTGGGCAGCTTTTAATGTTTTTGCAAATAAAACAATGCCTGAAGTATTTCTATCTAGCCTGTTGCATATGCTTGGATGAAAATGTTTGAAGCTTTCTTCTGTAAGGCCTTTTTCGTTTATCAAATAAGAAATTGCCATCTCGTTGATAGAGATATCTGATGGCGAATCCTTTTGTGACTTGATTCCAGCTGGCTTGTTGATGATAATCATTTCGTCATCTTCATAAATCACGTTGATATTATGCGCTACTTCTTTAAGAGAATGATATAATTCGTCTCTCTCACCGGCTCCAGTCATCTTGGCATATGTTTCGTCAGAAAACCATATCTTTACAACATCGCCTGTATTAAGTTTTTCTGTGCCATCAGCTTTTTTGTCGTTAAGTGTGATGTTCTTCTTGCGAAGCATTTTGTAAATAAAGCTGGTACTTGCTTCGCTAAGAACACGTTTTAAATATTTGTCAAAACGCTGATTACTATCGTTTACGTCTATTTTTAGTTCTTTCATTTGTCTTACTTTGTTTTCCAGAAGGCTGTTTTCTAGTATTTTTATTATTCTTTACAGAATTTGATTTTTTAGAGTCATTATTCTTTTTTGAATCACTCTTTTTGAAATCCTTGCCCTTGATCTTTCTTGGCGGAATCAAACATTCCTCTCCAAAGCCAATCAAATCCTCTCTACCTGCTTTTATAAGAGCTTCCTTTACAAGGTCGTAGTTTTCCGGTCTCTTGTACTGTATGAGGGCTCTCTGCATTGCCTTCTCATGAGGATTCTTGCATATATAAACGGGCTTCATATCCCTTGGGTCAATCTCTGTATAGTACATTGTTGTAGAGATTGTGCTAGGTGTTGGATAGAAATCCTGCACCTGTTCCGGTGATAAATGATGGTCGCGAAGATACTCTGCCAAAGCGATTGCATCATCTAATGTGCTTCCTGGATGAGAACTCATCAAATATGGCACCAAATACTGCTTTAAACCAAGCTCTTTATTAATCTTGGCATATTTATCGCAGAAACTATTATAAACAGAAATATCAGGCTTTCCTAAGTAACTAAGAACATTGTTTGAAATATGTTCAGGAGCTACCTTGAGCTGGCCACTAACATGATACTTACACAGGTCACGAAGGAAGGTGTCGTCTTTGTCATACATTACATAATCGAATCTTACGCCAGAACGAACGAAGACTTTTTTTACCTTTGGGAGCTTGCGAAGCTTTGTAAGAAGGCTTACATAATCCTTGTGATCTACTTCTAGATTAGGACATTTTGTAGGGAATAGACACTGTCTATGCGTACACACGCCCTTTTCCATCTGCTTTTTACAAGAAGGATTCCTAAAGTTTGCAGTTGGCCCTCCTACATCATGTATATAACCTTTGAATTCTGGGTCCTGAGTTATAAGCTTTGCCTCATTTATAATAGATTCATGACTACGGGATTGGATAATTCGACCCTGATGGAAAGTTAGCGCACAGAAGTTGCAACCACCGAAACAACCGCGGTTACTAATCAGTGAAAACTTTACTTCTTTGATGGCTGGTATACCGCCGTCTTTTTCATATATTGGATGATAAGTGCGCATATATTCAATGGCATATACATCATCCATCTCCTGTCTTGTTAAAGGCTTCTGAGGTGGATTTTGGATTACATACATAGCACCATCATATGTTTCAACTAGCTTTTTGGCTGTGAAAGCATCCGTATTTACGTACTGAGTATAGAAACTCTTAGCGTATGTTGCTTTATCAGATTTGATATCCTCGTAGGAAGGTAGCATAATTGCATCTTCAGTAAATGCTTTGTCACGAGTTTTGAATACAGTACCATCAATATATGTAATATCCTTTACATCCATTCCAGATGCAAGACAATCTGCTATTTCTACAACAGAACGCTCTCCCATTCCATAAGAAATTAAGTCTGCACCAGAATCTAGAAGTATAGAGCGTCGAATCTTATTTGACCAATAGTCGTAATGAGCGAGTCTTCTGAGAGATGCTTCTATTCCGCCTATAATGATTGGCTTCTTTTTATATGTATGTCTAATTAAATTACAGTACACTACTGTTGCATAGTCTGGTCTAAGACCAATTTTGCCACCTGGAGAATAGTTGTCGTAATCTCTACGGTGCTTTGAAACACTATAATGATTAACCATAGAATCCATGTTTCCAGCACTAACAAAAAATCCCAGTCTAGGCTCACCAAGAATATTGATAGAATTATCATCCTTCCAGTCTGGTTGAGCTATAATACCCACTGTATATCCATGTAATTCAAGTATACGGCAGATAATTGCAGCACCAAAGGATGGGTGGTCTACATAAGCATCTCCACAGACGTAGACGAAGTCTAGCTGGTCGATACCTCTATCTTTCATATCTTGCTTACTAATTGGTAAAAATTGTGCCATATAAACCTCTTAAATAAAATAAGCCAACTGTATGTAATACAAGTTGGCTGTAAAATCTAAACTTATGATTATTCCTTGTTAAAGAACTGCTCAGGAATATCAAGTGCTGGTAAATCCTCATCAGCATCATTAGCGTTTGAAGTGACATTTGCCTGCTGTTGTGGAGCTGGCTCATTCACAGCTGCATCACCTGTAGAATCTAAACTTTGAGCTGGATCAGAATCTCCGTCATTTAATGAATCAGGAACAAGCGCTGCTCTGTTTCCATTAACTGTATCTAAGTATACCTGCATTGTGCCAAGGAATGCCTCGTCACGTGCTTTTGTTGTATCAATTGCATTAGCAAGGATAGTCTGGATATTTGCTAATAGCTCGTCAGTATAAGCGATAGCACCCATTCTGATGTTGTTAGCATCTTCTGTAGCTCTATCAATCTTTTCCTGAGCGTTTTTCTGTGCAATTAAAATAACTTCATTTGCCTGAGCATATGCCTGTTGCATAATTTGATGTTCAGATACAAGCTCGTTTGTCTGAACCTGTGCCTGACTGATTATTTCGTCAGCCTTTGCCTTTGCATCTGCGAGAATCTGTTCTCTGTTTGCAATCATACGCTGATATTTTCTGATTTCATCAGGAGTCTTTGTTCTAAGTTCCTGTAAAAGTGATTCAAGCTCGTCTTTGTTAACTACGATTTTGTTTGTAGAAAAAGCAGATGGCTTACAATCATCAATATAAGCTTCGATTTCGTCAATGATATCTTCAATTTTGCTTGTACTTGCCATGGTAATTACTTCTCCTTGTCTTTAATTTTGGCTTCTATGAGAGGTATAACCTGAGGTGGAACAAATAGGCTGATATCTCCTCCATAAGACGCAAATTCCTTTGCGACTGTAGAACTCAAATAAGAATATTTTAAAGATGTAGGCATAAATAAAGTCTCTAAATCAGGATATTGAACTTTATTTGATTGAGCTATTTGAATTTCGATTTCAAAATCAGTAACAGCTCTAAGCCCTCTAATTATTACCTGTGCATCCTTTGCTTTTGCAAAGTCTACTGTAAGTCCTTCGAAAGAATCGACCTTTACATTGTCTAAATTTTCAGTCAATTCTCTTATCATGTTAACACGTTCATCAATGGAAAACAACGGATTTTTTTGCTTGTTATTTAAAACGCCAACAACAAGTTCATCACAAAGCTTGCTAGCCCTTTTAATAATATCAAGATGCCCATAAGTTATTGGGTCAAAGCTTCCTGGATAAATTGCTCGTCTCATTTTACGCCTTCTTTAAAAATATATGCTTATTAGTCTTGTATAGTTTTTCTTTAGTAATGGTATAGCCTAATTCTGAAACATAGTCTATATCTGTTTCAAGACTAGCTTCTACTATAATGATGGTTTCGTTTGAAATATAGCTTTTATTTGCTAATGATTCTAAAACCTGCTTTTCGATAAGTTTGTTATATGGAGGGTCCATAAAAACAAAATCAAACTCTTCACTTCCATTAAGCTTGTTCAACGCAGAAAATACATCTTCTTTGTATAGTGTAGCTTCCTCAGTGAACTTTGCTTTGGATAAGTTATTTTCAATACATGAGATGGCTGATTTGTCTTTTTCTACAAAAACAGCTTCATTTGCTCCCCTGCTAAGGGCTTCAATTCCCATTTGACCACTGCCTGAAAACAAATCTAAAAATCTGCAACCAGGAATATCAAAAGAAATCATATTAAACAATGTTTCTTTGATTCTATCAGAAGTAGGTCTGGTGCCGAGGCCTTCAGGAGTCTGCAAATTCATCCCGCGTTTACTTCCGGAAATTATTCTCAAATTTATTACCTCAATTAAATGCTGAGTTCTTTCATGCATTCATCTAGAAGCTGAAACACTAAATTAGTAGCTTGAGTTCTAACTTCTGTTCTATTTCCAGATAAATGCAATTCTTTAACCTTTACGTTGGACTCACCATATGAACATCCAATATAAACAAGGCCTACTGGCTTAGTTGGAGAACCGCCTCCTGGTCCAGCAATACCAGTTGAAGATAAACCGAAATCAGCCGTTGCTTTTTTCTTGACGCCGATAGCCATTTCTTTTGCAGTTTGCTGGCTGACAGCACCGTAAGCCATTAGTGTTTCATCTTTTACGCCTAAATTTTTGATTTTGGCTTCGTTGGAATATGTAACATACCCTTCATTGAAACAATTTGATGCTCCAGGAAAATCTACGATGGAGCTTGCTATCATGCCACCAGTGCAAGACTCTGCAGTTGAAACAGTGAGTTTTGCTGCTATCAATCTTTCAAGAATATTGGAAATATCCATATTTAGTTCTGCTCCTTGAGAACTTCGCTATTCTGGTAAATGTAAATTACAAGTGAAAGAACTGTAAGTACAAGTGATACCCAAATGAATATCTGTCCTAATACCTGTAACCAACCAAATGGAAGATTTGCAACAAGGATGATAATCATAATCATCTGTGAAACAGTCTTAAGCTTTCCGAAAATGTTTGCTGCAATAACAACACCATTTTCAGCAGCGATAAGTCTAAAGCCTGAAATAATGAACTCTCTTGCTACGATAATGATAACAATCCATGCATACAACTGGCCTGTAGAAATAAGACAAATCATTGCTGAACATACTAAAAGCTTATCTGCTAAAGGATCCATAAACTTTCCGAAATTTGTAACAAGATTGTATTTACGTGCAATCTTTCCATCTAACATATCTGTTAGTGATGCTACAATAAAGATTAAATCAGCAATAATACGAAGTGCCTGATTTTCAGGGTTGATAAGTAAAAATAAAACAAAAAAAGGAATAAGTACAACTCTGAATAATGTAAGTTTGTTAGGTAAATTCATTTCCTTTAAATTCATAACTTTACATCTCCTATTAAATCATATTCGTCAAAACCTGTAACTTCTACATCTACGAACTGTCCACTAGTAAGCTCAGTATCGCTATTTACGAAAATAAATCCGTCTACTGAAGGTGTGTCGCGGTATGTTCTACCAATAAAGACACCATCTTCTGGAAGCTTTCCTTCGATGAAAACCTTAAGTGTTCTGCCGATGTAGTTTTTATTATTTGCAAGAGAAATGTCCTTTTGACAAAGCATTACTTCATCAAGCCATTTCTTCTTTAAATCTTCGTCCACTTGATTGTCCCAAGTAGCAGCTACCGTGCCTTCTTCCCTTGAGTAGGCAAATGCGCCAAGTCTATCAAATGACATATCCTTGATAAACTGTAATAATTCCTCGTGCATTTCCTGTGTCTCGCCAGGGAAACCACAAATTAATGTAGTTCTAAGAGAAATATCTGGCATAGCCTTGCGTAATCTATCTGCAATATTCATAATGTCAGCTTTGTTTGTCTTTCTAGCCATATTATGAAGAAGCTGATCATTACAATGCTGAATAGGCATATCAATATAGTGGCAAATCTTTGGCTCTGAGGCCATGCACTGGATGAGTTCATCAGTGATTTCCTCAGGATATGCATAAAGAATACGAATCCACTCAATTCCATCGATTTCACAAAGCTTGTGAAGAAGATCAGTGAGTGATTTCTTGCCATAAATGTCCATGCCATAGACTGTTGTTTCCTGGGCAACAAGAATAAGCTCTTTTACGCCATCTGCAGCCAATTGTTTAGCTTCAGCAAGAAGCTTTTCCATTGGAACAGAGCGATAATCGCCACGTAAAAATGGAATAATGCAATATGTGCAACGCTTATTGCAACCTTCTGCAATTTTGAGATAAGCATAGTGACCACCTGTTGTAAGAACTCTTCTGCCGTCCTTAGGAAGACCAGTTAAGTCCTTTTTGAATACAGGCTTTTCACCATTCTTTTCTAATACAATATTGATTGCATTTACTAATTCATCATAAGAATTAGTACCGATAATAGCGTCAACCTCTGGAAGCTCTTCAAGAATATCCTCAGTAAAACGCTGAGCCAGACACCCAGAAACAATAAGTCCCTTAAGTTTGCCTGACTCTTTATATGCTCCTAAATCGATGATTGTCTGGATGCTTTCTTCCATTGCATCAGCGATAAATGAACATGTATTTACAACAATAATATCTGCGTCTTCCTCGCTGTCACATATTGTGAAACCGTGATCAATAAGATCACCGAGCATATGCTCTGAATCAACGAGGTTTTTGTCGCAGCCTAATGAAACAAATAATACATTCATAGGTTAGTTGTTTGCATCCTCATTAATAATTTTGATAGCGCCTTCGTTAAGCTCATTAACAGCGATTGAAAGTGGCTTTTCACCCTTCTGGCAGTTGATGAGTGGTTCTGCTCCGTCGATAATCTGACGAGCACGCTTTGCTGTAGCAGCAACGATTGTGTAACGGCTGTTTACAACTGGCTCCTCTCCAACCTCAACATTTTCATTTACCTTTTCCATAAGTTCAACATAAGATGGATGTATCATAATTAATTACTCCTTTCAAATATCTTTAATTCTTCTTGCATTTCTTTAATAGCTGAATGATTTCTTTCTACTCTATAATGTTCAGCCTGAATTATATTATGAACCTGATCTACAGCTTTTTCTAATGAATCGTTTACAATCAGGTAATCATACTTGTCCATGTTTTGAGATTCCTTGCATGAAATTGCTAGTCTCTCTTTGATTACTTCATCTGTTTCTGTACCTCTGCCAACAAGTCTGTTTTCAAGCTCCTTGGCTGATGGTGGCATTGTGAAAAGTAAAAGTGCATCAGGGAACATTTTCTTAACCTGAAGAGCTCCCTGGATTTCTATTTCAAGGATAACGTCCTTTTTACGCTCAATTAACTGCTCTACATAAGCGCGAGGTGTTCCATATGAGTTGCCATTAAATGTTGCATACTCAAGTAACTCGTCGTTTTCAATCATTTTGTCGAATTCTTCTCTTGTTTTAAAGAAGTATTCTCTTCCGTCTTTCTCTCCTGCACGAATATCACGTGTTGTAGCGGAAATAGAAAGATTGTAATCATTAGGATGTGCCTCAAGCAAATGCTTCATGATTGTTCCTTTGCCGGCTCCTGAAAAGCCAGAAAGAACAATTACAAGACCCTTATCACTAATCATTGTCTGTCTCCTCCTTAAATGAATTATCGCTAATTCTATTTGCTATTGTATCTGGCATAAGTGCAGATAAAACCACATACTCATCGCATATTATCACACATCTAGTGCGACGCCCCTGTGTCGCGTCAATTATATTGCCTTTTTCTTTTGCATTGGCAACTATACGCTTTGAAGGTGCCGAATCGGAGGTGATCATCGATACAATTTTATTGCTATTAATAATGTTTCCAAAACCTATATTTATAAAAGCCATATTATTCTATATTTTGGATCTGCTCCCTAACCTTTTCTATAAGTGTTTTAAGAGTGATACCGATATCTGCGATTTCTACATCTGTAGATTTTGAAAGAATGGTATTTGCTTCACGATTGAGCTCCTGAGCAAGGAAGTCAAGCTTTCGGCCAACTTCTTTATCCAAATCAAATACAGATCTGGTCTCAGCTACGTGACTCTTTAAACGAACCATTTCTTCATCGATACAAATCTTGTCTGCGTACATTGTAACTTCCTGAGCGATACGTGACTCATCGATTTTTGTGTCATCGAGAAGCTCCTGGATCTTTGAAGTAAGACGAGCTTTGTATTCTTCGATAATCTGTGGACTACGTTTTTCAAGCTTGTCTACAAGTACAAGCATCTCATCCATTTTAGAAACCAAATCGGATTCTAGACGCTGTCCCTCTGCAATTCTTGATTCTATGAATTGATCGATACAATCTGAAAGAGCTGAAAGAACTAATTCCTTTAAGCTATCTTCATCAGCATCATTTTCTGTAAGCTCAATGACATCTGGAAGACGAACAATGCTGCTAGCCTTCATATCGTTGTCTACACCGAGCTTTTCAGCCATAGCAGATATAGATTCATAGTACTTTGCTGCCATAGCATCGTTGATAGATACCTGATAGCAGGCATCAGAATGCTCGAGTAAAGTGATGTAAACATCCACCTTTCCTCTAAAAATACTTTCGCCGATTTTGTTGCGAACTGCACTCTCTAAAAAATTAAGTTTCTTTGGAAGTTTGATATTTAAATCAAGATATCTGTGATTAACAGACTTCATTTCTATTGTGACACGGGCATCAGAATTTTCAGCAAAGCCCTTGCCGTATCCAGTCATACTACGAACCATGTGAAGATGTCTCTCCTTAGAATTTTATAATAAAAATTACATTACTCTGAAGTGTACACAGTTGTAATTAATTATAATTAAATGTATCATGATAGTCAACAATAAAGGATGAAGTACTACTACTTTGAAAGGACAAGAAAATGGCATTAGATGGTATTTCAATTCATGCTTTAGTACATGAATTTAACGAGACTTTTTTGAATGGAAAAATCAATAAAATTTCTCAGCCTGAAAAAGAGGAATTATTGATTACTATAAATACTCAAAATGGAAATAAAAGATTATTAATATCAGCAAACGCTTCTCTCCCATTTATGTATATAACAGACGAGAATAAAACCGCACCAGCTCAAGCTCCTGGATTTTGCATGCTTCTTAGAAAACATATTGGTGCCGGAAGAATAATTGAAATCTCCCAGATGGGAATGGAACGTGCGGTTCGTTTTAAAATCCAACATTTAAACGAAATGGGTGATATTACATACAAATATCTTTATATAGAAATTATGGGTAAGCACTCTAACATAATTTTCTGTAATGAAGACAATATGATTCTTGATTCTATCAAGCATATTCCTTCATCTGTAAGTTCTGTACGCGAGGTTTTACCAGGACGTGATTATTTTATTCCTACTCAGGAAGGAAAAACTAATCCTTTAGATTCTTCCGAGGATACATTTAAAAGTGTAGCTCTCAAAAGAAGTGAGTCGGTGTTCAAAGCATTAATGTCATCATATATTGGTATCAGCCCAACAATTGCAAACGAAATCTGTTTCAGAGCAGGGATAGATTCTGATGCAAGCTGCGCTTCTCTTTTTGATGAACATAAAGAAAAGCTTTGGTCTAGTTTCTCAGGTTTAATGGACGATATCAGAAACAATAATTACACATACAATATCATTGTAGATGCTGCAAATGGAAAGCCATTAGAATATGCTCCAGTAACTCTTACAATGTATCAAGACATGGAGTCGAAATCATTTGATACAATGTCTCAGGTTCTCATAGAGTTTTATGCTAAGCGAAATCAGTATACAAACATTCGTCAGAAGTCTGCAGATTTACGTAAAATTATAAATAACCATATTGAGCGTGCTTCTAAAAAATTGGATTTACAGTTAAAGCAGCAAAAAGACACAGAAAAACGCGATAAATACAAGATTTATGGCGAAATGCTTCATACTTACGGATACGAGGCAAAGCCAAATGATAAATCAATAACTGTTATAAATTATTATGACAATAAAGAGCTGACTATTCCTCTCGACCCAGATTTATCAGCCACAGAAAATGCAAAGAAATACTTTGATAAATATGCAAAATTAAAAAGAACTGCCGAAGCGTTAAATATTTATATTGAACAGTCTAAGCAGGAACTAGAGCTTCTTCAATCTATCGAAGCTGCTTTAAATATCGCTGAAAATGAAACAGATTTAGCTGAAATTCGACGTGAATTATCTGATCACGGATTCATTAAGAAGCATTCAGGCAACAAAAAAGAAAAAATCAAAAAAAGCAAACCTTTGCATTTCGTTGATGATAATGGATTCGATATTTATGTTGGTAAAAACAACTACCAAAATGACGAGCTTACTTTTAAATTTGCTACTGGAAATGATTGGTGGTTCCATACCAAGAAAATACATGGTAGTCATGTAATCGTTAAAACAAATGGCAAAGAATTGCCAGATAGCACATATGAATATGCTGCAGAACTGGCCGCTTACTATTCTTCTGGTCGCGATTCTCAAAAAGTTGAGATTGATTACTTGCAAAAGAAGAACGTAAAAAAGCCCGCTAGCGCTGTAGCAGGCTTTGTAGTTTATTACACTAATTACTCTCTTATGGCTACTCCTACCTTAGAGCACGTAAAATTGATTAGCCAAGAATGAGTTTAATGTGGACCTTAGAGCTGGATGTTTTTCCAGTTCAGGGTCCTTTTTTAATATCTCATCTACATCAGATGAAGCCATCTCTAGCTCATCAGCATCTTGATAAATATCTGCAACCTTAAAGCTGAATTCGCCACTTTGACGAACTCCAAACATATCGCCTGGACCACGTAATTTCAAATCTTCTCTGGCGATATAGAAACCCTCGTTTGATTTAAGCATTATATTTAAACGTTCTGATTCGTGATTATCAGAGCTTGAATTCATCAAAATACAGTAGCTTTGAGCATCGCCTCTACCAACTCGTCCTCGTAATTGATGTAGGGCTGCAAGACCAAATCTA
>JAEEGF011728414.1_pt1 | contig 17331 bp, 10 predicted proteins | sample 9134171 | NCBI WGS metagenome assembly JAEEGF01 (sample SAMN16246542, study PRJNA631951) | gut metagenome | biome: gut microbiome; feature: rumen; material: AP-attached | host: Bos | place: Iran: Karaj | collected 2018-10 | reverse complement strand
CTGCAGTTCAGGCACCTCTGCCTCAGCTGAACTGCAATGCCGGTTTCCGTGGGCGTAAGGCACAACTCTACGAAGGCGGTATTCGTGTGCCACTCATCGTCTATCAGCCGGGGCGAGTACCCGTAAGGCGACTGGAGAACCAGGTCTATTTTCCCGACTTCATGCCCACACTGGCAGCCATAGCCAAAGGCACAGCCCTACCCTCACGCACCGATGGAATGGACATCTCTCCCCTCTTCTTCGGAAAAGACGCTGATACAGACCACCGCATGCTCTACTGGGAGTTTCCTGGTAAACAGCGGGCAGCACGCCTGGGCAATTGGAAATGCGTGACCATCAAGCGGAATGCACCGTTGGAACTCTACAACTTGAAAGATGACCCTGGTGAACAACACAATCTGTCAAAGGACTATCCCGAAATGGTACAACTGTTCGACGAGGCAATGCAACGCATGCGTACCCCTTCGGAATGCTGGCCATTACCGGAAGACTCGAAAAATGAAGGAAAGAAATGAACATCATCAGATTCATCAAGGACTGGACGCTGCCCATAGCGATGTCACTGGGGGCTGTCATCTACCTGCTGTTTGCTTTCACAACAGCTCTCGACGATGCCAGCCGCTTCTTCGCTCCCATCATGCAAACCGTTTTGCCGCTGTTCATGTTCCTGATTCTCTTCGTTACGTTCTGTAAGGTGGATTTCCACAAACTGCGGCCCGTTGCGTGGCATTTTTGGATAGGCGTGTTCCAATTGTTGTTCATTGGGATATTGATGGCCATCATATTAGCCTCCACTAACCCCTCTCTCATTATCCTTGAAGCCATCCTGATGTGTGTCATCTCGCCCTGTGCCACAGCTGCCGCCGTTGTCACACAGAAGCTGGGTGGCTCGCTGGAACAAATGACCACCTATACCTTCCTGTCGAATTTCATCACTGTACTGCTGGTTCCAATATGTTTCCCACTGATTGAGCCATCGGTACACATGGAGTTCTGGCCTGCCTTCCTGAAGATTCTGCACGAAGTGTTTATCGTGCTCATCGTGCCGATGCTACTCGCCTATATCGTGAAGCACTACATGAAGCGACTGCACGCCAAGATTATTGCCGTGCGCGACCTGAGCTACTACCTCTGGGCCTGTTCGTTGATGATTGTCACTGGTACGACCGTAAAAAACATCGTGAATGCACAAGCATCAATATGGATGCTATTAGCCATAGCCTTACTGGGACTGGTCATCTGTATTGTTCAGTTCGCTGTAGGCCGCTTCATCGGACACTACTTCAACCACACACAAGAAGCTGGACAAGCCTTAGGGCAAAAGAACACGGCTTTTGCCATTTGGCTGTCCAGCACCTATCTGAATCCGCTCTCTTCTGTTGGTCCCGGCTGCTATATTCTGTGGCAGAATATCATCAACTCGGTAGAGATATGGCAGAAAAGAAAAGAGGATATTACTTCTTGCCTATGACACCTATCTGAGTGGTACGCATGAACTCGATGAGGTTGCGAACCTCAGGTCCGTCGGGCACCTGCTCTTCAATTTGCTTCACGGCATCAAAGAGTGACGTGTTGCTCAGGTAAACCAAACGATAGGCATTGGCAATATGCTTCAAGGTCTTCTCATCGACACCATAGGAACGCCCCATGGTATAGTTCACACCACCATACTCGCTGTGACGGGTACAGACGATGTAAGGAGGCACATCCTTAGAGAAAGTGGTGCCGGCCTGTATCATAGCACCTGCACCGACACGTGTACCAGCGTTTTCGATAACCGACGAAGAGAAGATCACGCCATGACCGATTTGACAGTCACCGGCAATCTTGGTGCCATAACCGAACACGCAGTCGTTGTCAACTTTCGTGTCGTGCGAGATGTGAGCACCCTCCATCAGCACGTTGTTATCGCCTATAACGGTCTGTCCGCCAGTATGGGTGGCGCGGTTGATGACCACATTTTCACGGATGATATTGTTGTTGCCGATGATACACTCCGTCTTCTCTCCACGGAAATCGAAGTCTTGTGGCAGTGCAGCAATCACCGATCCCTGATGAATCTTGTTGTTGTTTCCCATGCGTGTGCCAGCACAAATGCTCACAAAAGGAAATATGATGCAATTGTCACCAATCACTACGTCATCTTCAATATAGACGAAAGGGAATATCTTGCAGTTGTTGCCGATTTTCGCATTAGGGCTAATCTCGGCTCTTGGGCTTATTTCACTTGCCATATTTTTTCTCTATTAGTAATTAGCAATGAGCAATGAGTAATTATGATTATACCTGTAGCAAGCAACCATTTTACTCATTTCTCATTACTCATTTTTCATTTCTCATTACTCATTTCGCATTTCTCATTATTTGGAGCCTCCTCCCAGTGCCTGATACAGATTGACCACAGCCTGCATCTTGGTGAAGTCGTCGGTGACTTTAGAGATACGGGCATTGAGCAGACTGGACTGTGCCTGGATGACTTCCAAATAGGTGGAGCCTTTCGAGGTATAGAGCTGCCGTGTGTCAGCAACTGTCTGGGTAAGCACAGCCACCCGCTTAGCTTCCAACATACTTTTCTCGTCACAGCTGTTATAGAGCAGCAGTGCGTTTGACACCTCGTTACCAGCCTTCAGAATGGTATTCTGGAAGGTGTTGAGTGCCTGTTCCTGCTGTGCCTTGGCCACCTTGAGCCCTGCAACAATCTGTCCGTGGGCAAAGATGGGCTGTGCGAGTGCTCCCACAGCTGAGAGAATCCACTTGCCAGGATTAACAATTTGAGTACCCAAGGAATTAGTGAAAGTAGCTGCTGCCGTGAGCGTGATGTTAGGATAGAAGCGCGAACGTGCTGTCTGCGTGTCGTAGTAGCACTGGGCCAGTGCCATTTCGGCAGCGTGAACATCAGCACGGTTACTCAGCAGCTGCAGACCTACACCTGTTGAGAACTTAGTGGGCAACGACTGGTTGTAGAACGAGCCGCGCTCAATCTGATGGCCTGCCTCATTGAGCAGTAGCGACATGGAGTTCTCCATCTCACGAATCTGCCGCTTGATATCGGCTTTCTGAGTGAGTATGCTGTAGTAGTTGGCCTCACAACTCTGCACACTGGTGGAACGGGCACGTCCCAGTTCCATCTGCAATTTCATCATGTCCCATGTTTCCTTCGTCAGTCCTTCCATATCGGTGACAATGGCGAGTTGCTCATCAAGCATCATGAGCGTATAGTAAAGATTGGCTACACCGCAAATGATGTTGGTCTTCACCACGACTTGATAGTCCTTTGTTGCGAGAAGCTTCATCTGAGCTGAGCGCTTCTGTGACAACAAGTTACCGAAAAGGTCGATAGTCCACGAAGCCGATATAGGCAACTGATAAGTCTTAGTTGTCGAGGCACCGTCCATCTGTACACGACTAATGGTTCCTTGAGGACCAATGGCAATAGACGGCAGGAAAGCCAGCTTCGACACCTTCAGTGCCGTTTCCATCATCTTTACGTTGAGAGCAGCATTTCGCAGATCGGTATTATTCTCCAATGCCTTCTCAATGAGCGACTGCAATTGAGGATCGGTAAACACCTCACGCCACGGCAAATTACCAAAGTTATCGTCAGCATTAGACTGGAGTGTATCGGTATCGCTCACTACATCGCGAATCAGTCCCTTCGTGTTCAGATTGTCGGGACGCTCATATTTGCCGTAGAGTCCGCAGCTGCTTAAAAGCAAGCAGAGTAAGCCTCCTCCCAGCCCCCTCCGAAAAGAGGGGGAGTTGAAAAACGCTTTCATATTTGTTATTATCTTCATGATTCAATTCCTTATTATTAAAAAGTAGTCCTTCCCCCCATCCCTTTTGAAGGGGGAAAGGGGAGGATTCTACTTCTCTAATTCATATTCTACTGGGCGATTAGCATACTGCTGCAACTCAGTGGTCACATCGGGGTTCTCCTCATCGCCCTCGAACTTCATCGGACGGAACTTCTCCTGCAATGTCTGGAAGACCACGAACAGGCCTGGCACCACAATAATTTGGAAGAGCGTACCGAGCAACATACCGCCTACGGCAGCTGCACCCAGCGTCTGGTTACCGTTCTTGCCTACACCCGACGCAAACATCATTGGTAGCAGACCGATAATCATGGCAAGTGATGTCATGAGGATAGGACGCAGACGAGCTGCAGCACCCAGTGTGGCAGCCCATGTGATGGCCATACCCGTGCGGCGGCGCTCCAGGGCGAACTCTACAATCAGAATAGCATTCTTAGCCAACAGACCAATCAGCATGATGAGCGAAATCTGCATGTAGATGTCGTTGGCGTGTCCGAAGAGCGAGGTGAAGCCGAAACAGCCTGCCAGTCCGAACGGAACGGAGAGCACAACGGCAAGAGGCAGGATGTAACTCTCGTACTGTGCCGACAGAATGAGATAGATGAAGATGAAACAGAGCAGGAAGATGATGGCCGTAGAGTTGCTGGCCTTGGCTTCCTCACGCGTCAGACCCTGATAGTCGTAGCTATAGCCTGTAGGCAGAATCTCGGCAGCCACTTCCTGTGCTGCCTTGATGGCCTCACCAGTAGAATAGCCATTGGCCACGGTAGCCGTCACGTTGATAGAGGTGAACAGGTTGAAGCGGTTGATGTTAGACGGGCCATAGACGCGCTCCATGCGGCAGAACTCCTCGACGGGCGACATGCCCTTAGGAGTACGCACATATACACTCTTCAGCGACTCAGGGGTCATACGAGTTTCAGGCGAGCCCTGCACCATCACACGGTAGAGCTTACCATAGGCATTGAAGTTGGAGGCATAGAGACCGCCATAATACCCCTGCAGCGTGGTAAGCACGGTAGAAGGCGAGATGCCGGCCTGCTTACACTTGGCTACATCCATGTGGATCATGTACTGAGGATAGTTAGGGTTGTAGGAGGTCATGGCCATCTGGAACTCAGGACGCTTGTTGAGCGCTGCCAGATAGTCCTGCACGATGCCGAAGAACTTGTTCAGGTCGCCACCCGTGCGGTCCTGCATGACCAGCGACACACCGCTGTTGGCAGAGAAGCCAGGAATCATAGGCGGTGCGAAAGCCAGAATCTTGGCATCCTTGATGTGGGCGGTCTTGATGAAAATCTGGGCCACCACCATCTGGGCATCAAGCGGGTTGACGAAGAAACGATAGATGCCATCGCCCTGCCACAGTCCGCTGAGCTTCCACCAGAATCCTCTCTGACGCTCGCTGAAAGGCTTCAGCTTGATAATAAAGGTTGCCTGGTCGGAACCTGCACCTGCGATAAAGTTGTAACCCTGAATCTGCTCACGGCTCAGGATGGCGGGATCGGCTGCCAGAATCTTATCGACCTCGTCGATGACCTGACGTGTACGGGCCACTGAGGTTGCAGGGGGCATGGAGATAGTACAGAACACAGTGCCTGTATCCTCATCGGGAACCAGACCGGTCTTCGTGGTGAGGAAAGCTGCAATCAACACCACGATGGCAATAATCACAGTGGTAATCACGCCAATAGGCTTGCGAACCAGTTTCTCTACATTGCTCTTATACTTGCCCAGAATCTTGTCGTAGGCTGTATTGAAGGCCAAATGGAAACGGTCGATGCTTGACATGTCACGCTTGTGGCCGTCCTTGTCGTGAGGTTTCAGAATGATGGCACAGAGAGCTGGCGAAAGGGTCAAGGCATTCATAGCCGAAATGAAGATGGCGGTAGCCATGGTCACACCGAACTCACGATAGAACGTACCGCTCGTGCCACCGATGAACGACACAGGGATGAACACCGAAGCCATCACGAGGGTGATGGAGATGATGGCACCCGAAATCTCGTTCATGGCATCGATTGAGGCCGTCAGCGGCGACTTATAGCCCTGATCCAACTTGGCATGCACGGCCTCGACCACCACGATGGCATCGTCCACCACGATGGCAATAGCCAATAGCAGGGCTGAAAGTACCAGCAAGTTGATGGAGAAACCGAATACTGAAAGGAAGAAGAAAGTACCAATCAGCGAAACAGGAACGGCAATCAGCGGGATGAGCGTAGAGCGCCAGTCCTGCAGGAACACATAAATCACGAGGAACACCAGGATGAGGGTGAACACAAGCGTGAACACCACTTCCTCGATAGAAGCATAGAGGAACTCGGTGACGTCGTAGTTGATCTTATAGAACATGCCTGGAGGGAACGACTTGGACTGTTCGTCCAGCTCGGCCTTCACCTGCTTGGCAATATCGTTTGCATTAGAACCTGCAATCTGCTGCACCATGCCCATCACCGAAGGGATGTTGTTGTTCTTCATCGACACGGTGTACTGCTGTCCGCCCAGCTCGATTCTGGCCACATCCTTCAGTTTCAAGGTCTGTCCGTTGGCATCGCTCGAAATCACGATGTTGCCAAACTCCTCAGCCGTCTTGAAGCGACCCGTATAGCGCATGGCATACTCGTAGGCCACGTCAGACTCCTGACCGAAGTTACCTGGAGCCGCCTCAATGTTCTGTTCAGCCAACAGTCCGCTGATGTCAGAAGGCATCAGGTTGTATTGCTTCATCACATCGGGCTTCAACCAGATGCGCATAGAGTAGGTCTTCAGACCAGGCGACTGAACATCGCCCACACCCTGAATACGCTTGATAGCCGGTATGATATTAATATTGCTATAGTTCGTGAGGAACTCGTCGTCGTAGCGACCGTCACTGGTCAGAGAGAACATGATCACCTGTGAAGTCTGTCGCTTCATGACCGTCACACCGATGCGCGTCACCTCAGCAGGCAACAGGGCCTGAGCCTGAGAAACACGGTTCTGCACGTTCACGGCACACATATCAGCATTCATGCCCTGACGGAACAGAATAGAGATCTGGGCCGAACCCGACGAAGCCGACGATGTAATATAGTCCATGCCTTCCACACCGTTGATGCTCTCTTCAAGCGGAGTGATGACAGCATTCTTCACCGTCTCGGCATCGGCACCAGGATAGCTGGTGTAAACGACAACCGTAGGCGGTGCAATATCGGGGTACTGCTCAATAGGCAGCGAGAAAAGTCCGATTGCACCCAACAGCACCAGAACGATGGAGACCACCGTTGAGAGTACAGGGCGCTTGATAAATGTTGTAAATGTCATTGTTCTTTATCTAAATTAGAATATCGAGTTATATGTGTCTCTTCATTCTTTATTTGCTAACGGCGGAGACAATTTCGCTGGCAGACATAGCCTTAGCCTGCTCGTCAATCTTCTGCTTATAGCGCTCAGGAGTGATGGGAACAATCTCGGCCTTGTCGGTCAGCTTGGAAACGCCGTTGGTCACATACTTGTCGCCCTTCTTCAGACCACTGGTCACCACATAGTTGTTGCCGTCGTTCTGGGGGTCAACGGTAATCTCGGTGTACTGCACCTTATTGCTGTCGTTCACCGTATAGACAAACTTCTTGTTCTGCACTTCCATAACGCACGACTGTGGGATGACGATGGCATCATCGTTGACGTGAGGGATGACAATATTGCCCGAACCACCGCTCTTCAGAATCTTATCGGGGTTGGGGAAAACGGCAATGAGCTGAACAGAACCCGTGGTCTGATCAATCACACCGCTCATCTTGGTCACCTTACCCTCATGAGCATAGATGGTGCCGTCGGCCAGCTGCAACTTCACAGCGGGCATAGCAGCCAAAGCTCCGTTCTGGCCGCCATCGGCTTTCGACATCTCAAGCGCATCTTTCTCGTTCACAGAAAAATAGACTTCCATCGAAGAGTTATTGCTCACGGTAGTCAGCACGTTCTGTGCGCCAACGAGTGCGCCTACTTTGTAGGGGAGGGTTCCCACAATGCCGGCAGCAGGACTCTTCACATAGCAGAAGCTCAGTGCCTCCTTTGCATTGGTCAGCGCAGCCTCAGCCTGTGCGAGTCCGGCCTTAGCCTGCTCATAGGTGTTCTGCGATGTCTTCAACTCATAGTCACCAATCACACGGTTCTCATGCAACTTCTTGGAGTTCTCATAAGTCAGCTGAGCAGTATTCACCTGCGTCTGGGCAGTATTTACCGCAGCCTGCGCCTGACGTACTTGCGCATGGTAAGTGACGTTGTCAATCTCGAAGAGCACCTGTCCTGCGCTTACGGTCTGTCCTTCCTTCACATTGATCTTCACGATAAAGCCACCCACTTTGGGGCTAATCTGTACATCCTGTACACCCTTGATGGTTGCAGGATAGGTAGTCTGCATAGCAGCACTCGACATTCCAACCTCTACGACAGGATACTCGTTGTCGCCAAAGTTAGGGCGTCCACCACTTTTGCCACATGATGCAAGCATGGCAGCGCAAGCCGCAACCAGCAAAATCTTGTTTACTTTCATACCTTCAAAAAATACTAAAAACTTTAAATCGATTTATTATTAATTCTATTCTTTCTCAAGAAATAACTCTCAGGTTCTCCATAAGCGTTTTCTTCGAAAACTTTTGAGAGCCTAAATAGTTTTTCGGGCTGCAAAATTAATAAAAAGATGTGTATGAAAGCACCGTTTTTATATCTTTTTGCAGTTTATTAGCGAAGTTTTTGATGTGTTTGAAAACTAATTGCATGAAGTTATGACTAACTGCCATGAATCTGACGATTTAATATTAGTCATGAGATGACCTCATATTGGTCATGTGATGACCACGCATCGGTCGTGCCGTGACCACGCATCGGTCGGCTCATGACCAGTCTGCGGTCGCGAGAAGACCCGACTTCGGTCACGACAGAACGGAAAAATCAGCTTCGGCTCACCTGCAATCCCTTGTTGCTCAACGTCATGTCAACAAAGCGGGCATTCATGTTTCGTTTGTTAACTTCCAAGATGTGTTTGATGCGTGCAGCAGCCTCCACATCCTTGGCCACCATATAGAGATAGCCTCCTCCACCTGCCCCTGGCAACTTATAGCCCAGACAGAGATCGTCAACAAGAGTTGTCAGACGTGCCACCTCTGCTGGATTGGTTCCACTGTCCAACAGTTGATTCTGGAGCCATGTTTCCCTGACGAGGTGTCCCATCTGAGTAAAGTTTTGTCGCAGAATCGCTTCGCTCATGTCGATTGCATGCTGGCGCATCTGCCGGAGCAGTTGTAGTTGCTCGCCTTGATTGAGGAACATACGTCGCACAATCTCGGCAAGAATACCTTTAGCCGTACGTGTAATGCCAGTATAGAAGAGTAAGTGACAAGCAGCATATTCAGACTGTGTATAGAGATCGGTTGGGAGCCAACGCGACATGGGCTTTTGGTCGAAGCCAGGCTGCGACTGCAATAATTTCACGCCGCCCAGTACGCCTCCCAACTGGTCCTGCCATCCGCCCCCAGTGGTCAGCATCTGTTCCAGCATCAACGTGCGATGCCCCAGTTCGTCCTTATCCCATGCTAAGGAGCAGAAGTTGCTGAGTGCGCCCAGCACAGTAGCCGAAAGTATGCTGCTGGTGCCAAGTCCGCTTCCGGCAGGGATAGCTGAGAGCAACGTCAACTCTATGCCGCAACCGAAGTCCTCGAGTTGTGAGCGTAGCGACTGGTATGTTTTCTTAGCAGCATGTGGTTGGAATCCCGCCAACATCAACGCGGCCTTAGGAATGGAGAAAGGCGACCCCACCTTATTATATTGCATCAGCTGCTCATAGCTGTCAATGGTTTCGGTACACCCAAGATCAATGCTGTGCAGAATGATTACAGGTTTCGTGGTTGGCTTTACATAGACTTGCAGAGGAGGTTGTCCGTTCAGTTCGATAGCGAAGTTGACTACATTGCCTCCTTCCAGTAAGCAGTAAGGCGGTGTATCGGTCCAACCACCAGCAATATCGATACGCACCGGGGAACGTGCCCAAACGATTTGATCCATACATACAGAGAGCCGAGGTGTAGGCACATCCATCAGTTCATTCTGATTCACAGATCCACAGATGCCCTGACGTAACAGGCCAAAGGCCTTCTCAGACTCACCACGGAACATGGCATCGTGAATGCGAGTCATAAGGGGTGCTGATTCCGGCAGAGGTGCAGGAAGGGGTATTTGTCCCGCTTTGAACTGACGGGCCGCATCGTCCAGGTCAATTTGATAGAACACGCTGTGCTCCCAGTTAGAGGCCAACATTTGCCAGTTGCGGTTGCGGAAAGCTTGTCGCTGGGCAAAGAGGCGATGCAGATTGGCTGTAGCGGTGATTTCCTCAGCTGAGACAAGCGGATTCTTGGAATAGCTGAGAGCAAAAGTTGACGGACAGTCACTCAACAGGTCGCTGACGGCTTCGCCCAGTTGACTTCTTTCCACAACGTAGAACTGCTGTCGCTGCTGCTCCTCGCCGTCGAAACGGTCGTCGATGTGATAGATGCGCACGGCAAAACGGTCGTCGTCACCTATCGGCACGATATCAATGCAAGCGCCTTGGGGTACCCTCACCTTCCAGTCGTTCTCCGGCACGCCAGTAATCACATGGTCGGAACTCAGCTTCCATCCTTTGCCTATACAGCTGTTTTCAACCCATATATTCGTATTTTCCTGACGGAACGATATATGTGTTTCTGAGTTTTGAACAAAAATGCTGGGATGGGGTTTGCGATCGTGGTGCATGATGGCACGCTGATCGCTGATACGATTCTGGATGGAGGTGGTGGAAGAAATCATTTCGCGCGAAGTGCCGAAATGATAGAACTCGCCGCCTGGCAGCGGCACCACTGCGACCGTCAGTTGGCGCAGTTCGGCATCGTCAATAAGGGGATGTGTGCCTAAAGAGCAGCCGAAGTCGCTATAAAGGTCATAGAACTTGAGCCGTGCAGCCGACGTAGGCTCCACAGCCGAAGGATGGAGCCTGCTCCGCTCCATCAGGAGTCTCACGGCTTTGTCGGACAGCAGCCACACGCCTATATCGGTCAGGAATAAATAGTCTCTCTGTAACTCGTTGAGCTGACTCACCGAGGGTTTCTGTAGCATGTGGTCTAAGACATGAGGCGTGCTCCGATGACTCATAAACACCCCGTGATGAGAAGCTGTCGTAGCATCAAGCCACAACCCATAGCATACCACATCGGCTTCTGGTACGGGCTGTAAAGGCTGTGTGGCCCTCACATAGACGTCACCGCTGGCCACCAGTGTGTGAAGCGTACTGGGAGCCTTTGCCATCAACTTTTCATACAGCGGCAACTGTAATGACAGCAGATTCTGTCCGAGTCGCTGTCCGCGTTCCCATCGAAACACGGGAACAGGTGTCAGTATCTTGCTTGAGGGGGCATAAGCCGGCAAGCGACGACTCTGCCCTCCGGCATGAATCAATATTCGTTTTTCGCTACCGAGCCATTCGTCGAAGTCTTCAGTTGTCGCTGCCTCACTTCGAAAAGCTTCCTGCAACAGCCAAGCGGTGCCTCCGCCACTGCCTAGTTTGCTATCAGATGGATCACTTGTACAGAAATATTCTTGGCGAGTAAGCCCTGTCAATTCATGGAAACAGCCTATGAGATTAGCTGGCAAAGATAGGAGTTTTTTCATTATTCAGTTTTGCTTATTATGCGACAAAGATAATAATTTCCGAGCAAAACATGCAAAAGTATGAATAAAAATGAGTACTTTTGCCCAAATAACAACTAAAAACAAAGACTTCCGACCATGAAATCAAGTTATTCAAGCAGAGATATCCTGATGAAAAACGGTGTCAGTTTCCTCCTGCCTTTCATTTTGATTACCACATGTTTTGCCTTATGGGGATTTGCCAACGACATGACGGGACCTATTGTAAAAGCTTTCTCGAAAATCTTCCGCATGAGCGTCACTGAGGGGTCACTGGTTCAGGTGGCTTACTATCTTGGCTATTTTGCCATGGCCTTCCCTGCCGCCATGTTCATTCAGCGCTATTCTTTCAAGGCAGGAGTGTTGCTGGGACTCTCACTCTTCACCATCGGTGCGCTATTGTTCCTTCCAGCCAAAGCCATGGGCTACTATGCTCCATTCCTATTCGCCTACTTTGTCTTCACGTGCGGTCTGTCGTTCTTGGAGACCAGCTGTAACCCCTTCATCTATTGCATGGGTACGGAAGAGACAGCCACACAACGACTGAATCTGGCGCAGGCTTTCAATCCCATCGGAGCCCTAATAGGTATGTTCGCAGCAATGCAGTTTGTACAGGCACGTATGAGCCCACTCACCACCGACCAACGTCACGCTCTGTCGGAGGAGCAATTCAACATTGTAAAGGATCACGACCTGAACATTCTCATTCAGCCTTATATCTTCATTGGTCTGTTAGGTTTGTTGCTGTTGGTTCTCATCCGCATCAGCCGCATGCCCAAGGATGGTGAAAAGCCTTCGAAAAAGAATCTCCTTATTTCGCTGCAAGAACTAATAGCACAAAAGAACTATCGCGAAGGCGTTATTGCACAGTTCTTCTACGTAGGAGCCCAAGTCACCTGTTGGACTTTTATCATTCAGTATGGAACGCGTGTGTTCATGGCTGAAGGCATGGACGAGAAGAGTGCAGAGATTCTGTCGCAGAAGTTCAATATCATTGCGATGGCGCTATTCACCGTGAGCCGCTTCATCTGCACGTTCTTCCTCCGCTTCATTCAGCCTGGCCGACTGCTCAGCATTCTTGCCATCAGTGCCATAGTCTTTATGGGAGGTGTCATTTTCTTCCCCGACCGCAATGGTGTTTACTGTCTGGTGGCAGTCTCAGCCTGCATGTCGCTCATGTTCCCCACCATCTATGGCATTGCCCTTCGCGGTGTGGGTGAGAACGTGAAGGTGGCTGGCGCCGGTCTGATCATGGCCATCCTCGGTGGCTCGGTGTTCCCACCGCTTCAAGCCATGATCATCGATTCCCACTTCACCCTGTTGGGCATCTCGTCAACCAACCTGTCGTTCATCATTCCTCTCATCAGCTTCGTAGTCATCGCCCTTTACGGACACCGAGCCTACATCAGGCACTACGTGATGAAACAGGAGAACTAAGCAGATTGCTCTTCTTTACTTATTTCTTCATGCGTCGGCGATACTCCACCACAGCCACTATCACAACGAGCAGCAACAAGATGCCCAGTGAGATATAGGCAATGGTCTCAGTGCGGTCCACTGACTTGGGGAAGAACGAGAGTACCACTTCATGTTCGCCCGGCTCTACTTTCAGCGCACGCAACACGTAGTTGACGCGTCCCAGCTCAGCCTCCTGTCCGTCGATCGTGGCAGTCCATTCCGGATAATAGATCTCCGAGAACACGACCACACCACCTTGACCAGACCTTACTTTGTATGTGAGCTGGTTGGGCTCATATTTTTCTATGGTAACCACGCTGAGCGAGTCCTGCAAACGGCTCTGCCCAAGTATCTGCTCAAACTTCTTGTCGGCTACAGCCACATGGCGCAAAGGCAATTTGTCGAGAGCGTCCAATTCCTGATTGGCATTATCCACGTAGCGCACCTCGTCCACCAGCCATGCGTTGCCGTAGCAGTAAGGATTCATCAGCGGAGCCGTCTGTCCCGACTGAAGGGGCAGAATCATGTAGCGCATGTTCAACATGTTCAGCACTGGATAGAGACTATCGCCATTCACCTGTGTCATGTCGCCACCGGCCATGCTCACAGCACCGAAAAGTGACTGCATCTCCTTAGAGATATGAGCATCGATCAGCTCCTGATAACGACGCAGCTTGGCTGCATGATAGCCACCAATAGACTTATGATAGTAGCTGGTCTCGTTTTCATTGAAGGTGTTCGTAGCCAGATTCAGCACGCGATAGTCTATAGTTAAGTCTTGCAGTATGTACTGATCAGTCTGAGTCATCGGCTTCTTCTGCTCACGCTCCATTTTCGACACAAACATGCCGTCGTTCAGATAACGCTTGTTCACTTGCCAGAGGTCGAGCAGACTGAGCACAATCAGAATCATGGTGAGCGGCATGGCTTTCAGTTTCTTAGCTCTATAGAGCAACATCATGAGTGCTCCTATCAGAATGACGGCAAACGAGCGCCATGCATCGCTTGTGAACATGGCCTTGCGCATCTCAGTAAGATTCTGCATTAATGGACTAATATGCTCCTGCGGCAGACTTTGCAGTGCCTGCACCTCCTGCGTGGATATGAAGCTGCCAAAGAACATTCCGGGGAACAGGGCGAAGAGCAGGCTGATGCCACCTGTGAGTGCGAAGGCTGCAATGAATGCGCGGCCATTTTCTTTTGAGGTATTAGTGTCAGACTGCATCCATTCTTTCAGCGCCATCATGGCCAACAGGGGAATGGTAAACTCAGCCACCACCAGGATAGAAGCCACAGTGCGAAACTTGGCATACATAGGCACATAGTCAAGGAAGAAGTCGGTGAGCCCCATGAAGTTCTTACCCCATGAGAGCATGATGCTGAGCACGGTAGCGGCCAAAAGTGCCCATTTCATCGGTCCTTTTACGATGAAAAGGCCCAAAATGAAGAGGAACATTACGAAAGCGCCCACATAGACAGGACCGCTTGTGCCTGGCTGTTCGCCCCAGTACTGTCCTATCTGCTGATAGATAGGCACGTATTCAGGCTTTGCCTTCTCCATAGCTGTCTTGTTCTGCGACAGGGGGACCGAGGCACCGCCCTTGGTGTTCGGCACCAAAAGCGTCCATGTCTCACCTATTCCGTATGACCACTGCGTGATATAGTCGCGGTCCAGTCCGCTTGAAGTCTGGTTAGCCGCGTTTTCCTTCACCAGTTCACTCTTGCCACGCATCGTCTCTTTTCCGTATTCCCATGTGTGATAGAGGTTCGACAGGTTGATGAGCACGCCCAACAGTCCACCTACGATGCACACCCCTGTGGCTTTCAGGAAGTGAACGTAGCGTTTTTGCATGATAGCCTCCACCATATAGGCCAGCAGCATAAAGGCTATTACAAACAGATAGTAATAGGTCATCTGCACGTGGTTGGCATGCACCTCGAAAGCGGCAAACAGGGCTGTGACAACAAGCCCCCACAGATATTTGCCCCTATAGGCTAGCACAATGCCCGCAATCATCGGGGGCAGATAGGCCAGTGCCCACACTTTCCAGATGTGACCGGCAGCTATGATGATCAAGAAATAGGTGCTGAAAGCCCACAGCACGGAACCCAGCGCCGCCAAATGCTGCCGGAAGTCGAAAGCCCTGAGCAGGATGTAGAAGCCCAGCAAATAGACAAACAGGTACCACACATTCTCAGGCAACCACAGATGGTAGGCATTCTCCACCGTGGTGAGTGTGGAAGTGCTCTCATAGACGGGTGCCAACTGATAGGTAGGCATGCCCGAGAAGAGCGAGTTGGTCCAGCGGGTCATCTCACCCGTGCGCTGACGGTAAGCCTGTTGTTCCTGACCTGCGCCCACACCAGCCGTAGAGTCGTTGCGATACAGGACGCGCCCCTCGAAGTCGGCAGGGAAGAAATAGGCAAAGGCCAGCACCACAAAGAGCAGCACAGCCAGCAAGTCGGGCAGAATTTTCTTGAAAGTGTTCATTACGCTTATGTTTGAATTTGTATATTTATTTGCTTCTTTTCTGCATATTATTAACGTCAGTCCGTCAAATATCGGCTGCAAAGGTAAATATTTTTGCTGAAAAGAAAGCTATTCCGTCGCCACTTTCTCGTCACTTAACAATTTTCTGTCCTTACGGTAGTGTCTTCATCACATCCAAGAGGGCATCATAACCGTCAACCTCATGATACCTCACCTTGATGAGTTTAATGATATTGCGAATGAATTCCTCCAGCCTCCGTTTGGTATTGTTGTATCTTAAACTTAAACTTCATCTTGTCTGTTATTTTTTCTTATTAACTCTTCCCGGAACGCATAAAGGGGGATACATTCTAACCATCCCTGGCTAATCCATGGTTTCATGGAAAGACGCAGACCTGTCAATTCCGGATGCTTTTGTATAAAAGTCTTCATAGATTTCGACTGCAAGTTCTCTTCAGCTTTGACTTCTACAGGATAGACACTGGAATCCAGTTGTACAGCAAAATCAATCTCTATACGGGAGTTCTCAGCTGTATAATAATAGACAGGTATGTCTGTTCCCTGCAACTGCGTACAGACAAATAATTCCGTGAAAGCCCCTTTATATTCGGAGAAAATATTACTTTTCACCAAGATTGCAGCTGTTTATATATATCCCTTTCCATGAGTAAGACATTTTTATGTACGACTTTTATACAATAAAATACATTTTTATGTACGACTTTTGGCTGCAAATTTACACTTTTTTGTATGAGTTTCCAAACTTTTTGCCAATTTTGAGAGGGAATGCCCTTTTGATGCCACTTTTCAGTGATTAACTTAGAGGATTCTGCGGATGGTATCCTTACTATAGTGATTGAATATCTGCTCGAAGTTGTCTGCTACGTTGTCGTTGGCGAGACTCTTATCACGCATCACGAAGTAGTAAGGCTGCTGCTTGACAATCTCCGTGACAGTGGTCTCGTTCACAGCTTTTCTAATGCCTCAATCTGGCGAAGCAACTTTTCTCGTCACTTAACAATTTTCTATCGGCTGAAATTCCTCTTATATCAAAAGTTCCTCCTTTCCGTCTGCTCTTGGCAAGGGGGAGTTTGTAAATTACAAATTTATACAGTGAATGCAGGATTGGAATATAGTTCCTTTTTGGGCACTTTTTATTCAAATGAATCTTCAACGACAAGTTTCTGCTCTGGTTTGTAAATGATGCATCCTCGGCCCATTTCATTGTAAAATTCCATAACAGTTCTTAGTAGTACATCGTCCTCCTTGATGTCACATTCTATGCGCTGATTTGTTGAGAAACAAGTTCCTAATTCATACTGCATCCACGCGACGCCTTCTTCAATGAATGGGAACACACCTGTTACTTCATAATAGTTACTGATCTTATGATTTATCACTGGAGCAAAATACTTGATGCTATTGACATTAATCTTATCATAGATATTCCATAATGAACGGAAGGATTTTGCCACACCTGATTCAAAATCTTTTTGAGATGCTGTAATTTGGCGCCTTCCATCAGGAATTGAAGCAATCAGATACATTCCTTCTGTTGGTTGTTTTATTTCAGCATAGTGCAACCCCCTTTGAGGCTTTGCATCTATGATTTGTTCCATCTTCGTCTTCTTTAGGAGTATATTCTCTAAATGCTCACGCAACAACGTATTCTCTTCATTGGGCAGCAACGGAAATGCTCCAATATTCACTTCTTCTATGCTCTTCCAGAAATAGCGTTCTTTGACGTTTTCATTTGTGCCACGTCCAGGAAAGAGTATGTATCCACCAATAATTTCCTTTGCAATATGCTCTTGATAATTGGAACCATAATAAATGGCATCTCTGTAGCGGTGCATCTGGTTGATGGCA
>JAEEGF011788150.1_pt1 | contig 17336 bp, 16 predicted proteins | sample 9134171 | NCBI WGS metagenome assembly JAEEGF01 (sample SAMN16246542, study PRJNA631951) | gut metagenome | biome: gut microbiome; feature: rumen; material: AP-attached | host: Bos | place: Iran: Karaj | collected 2018-10 | reverse complement strand
TGGCAAGCACCGGCGTTTACAGGCCATAAGACACGTTATTACGCCTTCCCTGTCCATGAGCTATAGCCCGGAAAAGGGAACGGCGTTCAATGGCTGGCGCACCCTGGAGCCGTATTATGACAAGCGCGGGACCTTCCACGACGAAACCTGGTACAACATCTACAGCATAAGCGGCAACCACAATAACGGAAGCCCGCCCGGCCGCGGAAAGACCGGTTCCATCTCCGTATCCATCGGCAACAACATCGAGGCAAAAGTCCGCGACATTAGGGACACCACCGGCACCGGCAGCAAGAAAGTGAAGCTGCTGGACCAGCTCAGCATTCGTTCGGGATATAATTTCCTGGCCGATTCCTTGAAGATGCAGGCCATCGGCGTATCGGCCTCCACTAATCTCCTGGGCAAGATTAACCTGAGCGGTAACCTCAATTTCGACCCTTATGCCATAGACGAGAAGGGAAAGAAGATAAACAAGTACAACATTGTTGCTACCGGCGTTCCCGCCCGTCTCACCAACGCTTCCCTGTCGGCCTCCTATTCCATTAACGGTAAGGGTACCATAGACGGAAACGACGGCACCAGGGGCGAAGGTGGCAAGGGCGGCGGTTCATCGTCCGGAAATACATACGAGCGCATCTACTACCATCCCGTTACCGGAGAATATATCCCCGGAGGATACCTGTATTACATGAATCCCAATGCTCCCTGGTCCCTGAATTTCAGTTACTCCTTCAACTATTCAAAGAGTTACTCTTACCAGAGCACGACCAAGGAACTGCTTGAGAACAAGCGCTATACCCAGACGCTTAACATGAGCGGCAACGTGAGGCTCACCCCCAGGATGAACATCCAGGCCACTTCCGGATTCGATGTCATGGCCATGCGTTTCACCACTACCCAGATAAGCGCCACTTATGACCTCCACTGCTTCAACATCGCCGTGTCCTGGGTGCCTATGGGTATGTATAAATCCTACAGCTTCAGGATTGCCGCAAACGCCGCAGCACTGGCAGACCTCCTGAGGTTCAAGAAGTCCGATTCCTACATGGATAACATGCTCAAATAGTTGGGCATATACTATTGCATAAGTAGATTATTATTTCTACCTTTGCATCGGCAAAACCCGTTCGGGTTGCCTTCTATTACTTGAAATACACTCGTTTCATTATGCCCCACAGCTTATTTGAACTCAATAATATGAGCGAGCAGGAGCTTAGGAATCTTGCAGATTCGCTCGGAATCAAAGGAACAAAGAAAATGGACAAGGCAGGTCTGGGATATTCCATCCTGGATCAGGAAGCTCTTCTGGAGTCACAGAAGCCCGCTCCCTCCCCCAAGCCGGCTGCAAAGAAGCGCGGCCGTCCAAAGAAGGAGGAGGGTAAAAAGCCTGAAGATAAACCCGTGGAGAAAAAGGCTGAGAAACCTGCGGAAAAACCCGTAGAAAAGCCTGCCAAGAAAGAGGAGAAGCCTGTGGAAAAACCTGCCGCAGAGGCACCTGCAACCCAGGAACAGCAGCAGAACGCTCCCAAAAAGCGCGGCCGTAAGACCAAAGCCGCAGATAAGCCGGAAGCACCTAAGCCCGAGGCCCCTGCAGAGATAGACAGCAAGCAGTTCATCCATGACCTCTTCGAAGACCTTAAGGAAGATGAGGCGGAAAAGGAAGATAAACCTTCACCCGCCCCTCAGCAGCAGCCTTCAAAGAAGGAAAAACAGCAGCAACAGCAACCCCAGCAGCAGAAGCAGCAGCCGCAGCCCAAGATAGAGTTCGAGGGCTCCGTAGAGGCCACTGGCGTGCTGGAAATAATGCCTGACGGCTACGGCTTCCTCCGTTCATCGGACTACAATTATCTCAACTCCCCGGACGATATATACGTCTCCCAGCAGCAGATAAAGCAGAACGCGCTCAAAAACGGAGACACCGTGACCGGAGAAATCCGTCCTCCCAGGGAAGGAGACAAATACTTCCCTCTGGTGCGCATCAAGTTCATCAACGGCCGCACCCCTGAATACGTACGTGACAGGGTCCCGTTCGACTTCCTTACCCCTCTGTTCCCCACGGAGAAATTCAATCTCCTTGGCCACGGCCATGAGAAAGACATGAGCATCCGCGTGGTGGATATGTTCACTCCCATCGGAAAGGGCCAGCGCGGCCTCATAGTGGCACAGCCCAAGACCGGTAAGACAATGCTCCTCAAAGCCGTTGCAAACGCTATCGCAGACAATCATCCGGAGGTTTATGAGATTGTTCTCCTCATCGATGAACGCCCGGAAGAAGTTACAGACATGCAGCGCAGCGTAAAGGCAGAAGTTGTTGCCTCCACCTTCGATGAGCCCGCAGAGCACCACGTAAAGGTTGCCAATATGGTTCTTGACAAGGCCCGCCGCCTGGTTGAATGCGGTCACGACGTGGTTATCCTCCTGGACTCCATCACCCGCCTTGCACGTGCATACAACACCGTTCAGCCGGCTTCCGGCAAGGTACTCACCGGCGGTGTAGACGCCAACGCCCTCCAGAAGCCCAAACGCTTCTTCGGCGCAGCGCGTAACATAGAAGGAGGCGGCTCCCTCACCATCCTTGCCACAGCCCTTACGGAAACCGGTTCCAAGATGGACGACGTCATCTTCGAGGAATTCAAGGGCACCGGCAACATGGAACTCCAGCTGGACCGCAACCTCTCCAACAAGCGTATCTTCCCGGCCGTAAACCTCATCCTCTCCAGCACCCGTAGGGACGATCTCCTTTACGATGCATATTCCAACAACCGCATCTGGATCCTCCGCAAGCTCCTGGCAGACATGAATCCCGTAGAGGCCATGACCTGGATGCAGCAGCACATGGACGAGTACAAGACCAACAAGGAACTCCTGGACAACATGTCCAAGTTCAGCAGGTACGATTGATGAACAGCTTGTACTCAGATACAATAGTTGCTCCGGCCACCACACCTGGTACCGGAGCAATTTCCATTGTAAGAGTCAGCGGTCCCGACTGCTTCAAAGTAGTTGATGCAGTTGTTAAGCTAAAAGCCGGAACAATTTCTGATGCAGCTGCTTACACAATCAACTATGGTGAAGTATTTGAACCGGACGGCTCCGTTCTGGACCAGGTACTTGTATCTGTTTTCAGGTCCCCTCACAGCTACACCGGAGAGGACTCCGCCGAGATTTCAACACACGCGTCTTCGTATATAGTAAATGAGCTTGTGAGGCTCCTTCTGGATGCCGGAGCACGTTTCGCAGAACCTGGAGAATTCACCAGACGCGCTTTCCTTAACGGGAAAATGGACCTTGCCCAGGCGGAGGCGGTTGCGGACGTCATATCGTCCACTACTTCCGCATCTCACAGAGTTGCTATGAACCAACTCAAAGGCGGTTTTTCACAGGAACTTGCAGGCCTCAGGACGGAGCTTCTTGATACTGCTTCTCTGTTGGAACTGGAGCTGGATTTCTCCGAGGAGGATGTTGAGTTTGCAGACCGCAAGCGGCTGGGTGAACTTCTTGATACTGCTCTTGATCATGTCAACCGTCTTGCATCGTCCTTCAAGCAAGGAAATATGATCAAGAACGGCGTTCCAGTTGCAATTGTGGGCGCCGCCAATGCAGGAAAGAGTACACTGCTTAATGCGCTGCTTGGTGAGGATAGGGCGATTGTTTCAGATATTGCCGGGACCACGCGCGATACCATAGAAGAAACCCTTAATCTTGACGGCATTCTTTTCCGTTTCATCGATACTGCCGGCATCCGGGAATCGTCCGATACTATTGAAAAGATAGGTATAGACAGAGCCTACCAAAAGCTCTCACAGGCAGAGATTGTGCTTGCACTGATTGATCCTTTTGACGATGTTTCCGCCCAGGCAACTATGATTCTGAGCAAGGTGGATTTGTCTTCACAGAAGCTTTTTTTCCTTCTCAATAAGTGTGACTCTATATCGCAAAACGATATTAACAAATGTGTTACACTTGTTAACAATATTGTTTCACAAGTTAATAATCAATGTGAATCAATAATTTTATCGGCAAAGGCAGGTTTGGGCCTGGAAAACCTGAAAAAAGCCTTGGTTGAAGCGGAGAAAGACCTTATCCCCAACTCGGATTCCGTCTTTGTCACCAATGCGCGGCACTACCAGGCACTGCAGGAAGCCTCCTCTTCCCTGTCCCGCTGCATTGCCTCGCTGAACAAAGGTCTCCCCACAGAATTACTGTCGGAAGACCTGAGGAGTGCAATATCCTCAGTCAATACAATTCTTGGTACTTCCCTGCTGGATCCGGATACAATACTTCACTCAATTTTCTCGAAGCACTGCATCGGGAAGTAGTCTATATGGTTACTTTGAAGTTGTAAATCTTGCCGTTTTCAAGCGGGAGCTTGGACGTTATTGTCTTCCTCATGTCGCAGCCGGGGAATACAGTAACACTATTTCGCCGCTCCTCCTCATCGTCGTAATAGTTGCCGCCAAATTGGAAGCACAGCTCATATCCTGCCTCAAGGTCTTTGTCGAAGCGGACGGGCACGAAAAAGGTCTTTTCGACCACATCCTCATCCATCAGCGTAAGGTCGCTGTTATTGCCGCTATCGAGCAGGTAATAGTCCAGCGGTCCTCTCTCGATCGTGAAGGGCGTCCCCGTGTAGCTTCCGGTGGTCACATCCAGGCCGGAGAACCGGACGAAGACCGGGTCTCCATTCACGCCCCACTCTTCCTCTACGTCCGAGTCGGGATCGATGCATTTGATGCGGATGGAATTGACCCTTGCCTGGTCGAAAGGAGAACCGGGAGGCGCCTCGTACGGGAAATTCCTAAGAGTCACCTCAATGCGGAACACGGCAAGCTGGTGCTCCAGGAACACGTGGGCAACGTCACCGTCGATGATCACTTCACCCATCATCAGATCGACGTCGGAGATGGAACTGGGGTCATCGTGCTGCAGGGCACCGGAAGCGGTGGAAAGGCTTCTCATGTAAATGGTCGGAGAGCCTACCCTCACACCATCAAAGATGGAATGGCCCGCATACGTGTCTATGGACGGATACAGGCAGATAATCTTATCTCCTTCGTTTCCAGTCCAGGTTCCGGAGAATTCCGCCTTCTTGCGGCCAGCCTCCCCGGTAGAAGTGAAGGTATCGACGGCCGTGATGCCGTCCTTGCCGAAAGAGACCACCGTGATGGACTCTTCCGAGTCCCAGGAGCCTTCCAGCGTCTTGGCATCCTTATCGTAATCATAAATGGATTTTGTCTCCACAGGATCAACCACAGATGCCTGGATCCTCATCGGAACCCCCGCCTTCTTTTCGGGGGCAGTTCTCTGACAGCTATTCATCAGCACGGCCACGCAGGCCGTCATGGTAATAATCGTTATAATGCGTTTCATCTTACAGGCAGTTAATCGGTTAGAAAAGGAGTTCCCATTCGGTATCCATAATCGGGATTTCTCCGCTGACGCAGACGAGACCCTCCTGAATGAACTCAATGACCTCCGTCACCGGCAGTTCATAATCGAGTTTACGTGACTCTTCCATAAGTTGGTTTAGAATGTATTTGGAAATCAATTAATTAGGTAATATTTACACTACGAGATACAAAATTAATTATTTTCACGAATTATTCCAATAAAAGCCCCCCCCCGCGAGTCATGTCTATACCTATAATATATATATGGAAGTTGTGGTCGTCTAAAGCACAAAAACCCGTTTCCAGGGCCATATTTGTGCTTTAGCCAACATTTTTACCACGTCTAAAGCACAGAATCGCGCTCTCAAGGCCATTTTTGTGCTTTAGCCATAGCGGGGGCGGTTAACTATATACCTACTAATATATAGGGGCAAACGGGATCATAGAAGGCGTTTTTGTTAACGGACTGATATCAGCAACAAACGAAAAGTCCTCCCAGCCATAACGCGAGGAGGACTTTTCGTAAAATGCTTATTATTAACGCATTGACGAAAACACCCGAAGAGGTCCAAGTTACCTCCAGGGACGAGGTTTGGAGTGAGGGGCCCAGACTATTTCCAGGGGCGTTGCTCCGGGTTATCGAACTGCCAAGATCTCAGGTTCGTACGGATGTTGTAGCAGGAATCGTCCATATTCAGGAAGAACTCTGCAAAACGGCGAACCTGGGAGACGGTTTCGCTCGACTCGTAAACAGGTTCGTCAGTCACGAAATTCTTTTCTTTCTTACTGTTCTTGCTGGTGACCGTACTGATGTCTTCGTAAACCAGGACCACGCCACCGGCCCCGTCAGAAGCTTCCCGGTCCGGGATGCCGAAACTCATCATGATGGCATTCCGGCTTTTGCCATACCAGTAAGATGTATCAGGAACCTGAGACTGGCTCGATCTGAGAATCGAGCAAGAAGACAGGCAAAGAAACAAGGCCGCCGCCACCATCAAATAGAATAGTCTTTTCATACTGTATTCGGATTATACAGTAAAGGTAATAAAAAAATCCGTAACAGCGGCCAAGACACACTACTAGATGCGGGGTTTGTTGACTATGCGCAGGACCAGGGAGACAAAGTACACGATGAGGCCATAGAGCACAGGCAGCAGGGCCACCTTGACGCCGCCGGCCAGGACATTGCCGGAGACCTCATCCTCAATACTCTGAAGGAAGTCGGCCGCCTGGAAGAAACCGAGGAGCGTACTGAAGACACCCACCACCAGCGCGGCGATGCCGATCTCCCTCACCCACGCGGGGGCCTTCCACTCGGCAAAGAAAAGGCCGATAAAAAGCAGGGTGATCATGGCCATGCAGAAGGGACCACCGGAAACGAAAAGCGTAAACAGATCAGTTAAAGCAAACATGACATACACATTTTAAAAGTTAAACTTTCGGGTTAGGAATTCCTTGTTGCAAAGGTAAGCACGAATGCCGAAGAAATGCAAAGCAGAATCCGTCCGACCTCCTGTCAAATCCCCCTAACCTCCATTCTACCACACCCTAATTAGGAAAATTCCCGGGAGATTTTATATTTTTGTATCCGGTATGAAGAAAGTCATCCTCATCGTCACTTACTGGCTGGCCGCCATTTTCCTGACGGCCATCCTGCTCACCAGCCTGGACTACGACCTGTCGCAAGCCGTGCTGATGAGCCTCTCCTTCCTGCCGGCCGCCATGGCCCTGTCCTTCTTCCTTCCCAAGGTGGAGCAGGAGCCCAAGCGGAAGAAACGGGTGTTCAATACCCTGTGCATCGTCCTGGCAGTTACGATGATGACCTTCCTTCTCATCTATATATGGCAGACGGTATTCATCACCCTGATCTACCACTACGAATACGCCCGCTGGTCCCTGCCCGCCATGCTGGGCAATCCAATCTTCGTCGCGGCCGTCCTTGCCATCATGGCCTATGGCCATTACAAATTAACCCAATGGCTCAACAAAAGATACCCAACGAATCGTCCCATCACCTTCACCTCCGATTACAAAAAGGTATCCCTCAAAAAAGAAGACATCCTCTATATAGAATCCCGCGACTCCGAGGTCTGGATCTATGCCCGTGACGGAAAATGTTACCGCAACAAGACCAGTATCAGCCAATGGGAGAATCTATTGGGAGTGGACTTCCTTCGCATCCACCGCTCCTTCCTGGTCAACAGGGCCGATACCCTCCTCACAAGCCCCGACGAAGTTTCCATCGCAGGCCAGACCATCCCCGTATCCCGCAAGTACAAGGACGACGTCCGCATCTTACTGAAATCCAACTAGATAGATAAAAGAATTCCAGGAAACCCCTTTCAAAAAAGTATAAGGATTTTTCCGGAAAGTATTGTGTATCTAGATGATTATTAGTAATTTCACATAGACCAAGTCCTGCTAAGCCTGGTCTGTTACTAGCCCATGCGCTCACATTAGCAGAAAGAGCCGGTCATCCACCAGAGAGGAGACCGGCTCTTGATTATCTAACGTTTCCAAATCACTAATTCTCACGGATGTCATCCCCCTCGAAATAACTGTGCCAGAGGGTCATCTCCTGCTTCCAACCCCCTTCCTGGGCAAGGGCATCCCATGTGGAACCCGGAGAATGAGACCAGCTGAGATGAATGCAATCTTCCAAGTGGTATCCGTGCTTTTCTACATACGTAGCCGTATACAGAACGTCTTCGCTAACGGGGTCGGACAGTGTGAAACCGTTTTCAGTAGGCTTATACATCAGATGTTCTATGTCGGTCTCGACAAATTGATCATTAATATACCGGCATCGTCCCGAATGGACCAGCGCTGGAATAGTCTCATCTTCGTAGATCCAAATCCAAATCTGGAATCCGTTGTCCTCCTGTTCCCCGGCGTAAAGAGCACTGACGGCAGGATAGGATTCAGTGTCGTTTCCGGTATTCTGACAGGCGCTGGCCAATACAAGAAGCGACGTAAGAAACATGCAGAAAACAGAGTGTTTCATAACAGATGTATTTAATATAGTTATTCCATTTTTATTAATCCCGTAAAACACCTATTCTTGCATCCCAGACAGGATAAATCTAAAGCCAAAACTTGGAAAGTATTCGTATATTTGTACGATTGAATACAAAGAAATGATTTATCAGTCGCTTAGCCAACTTATTGGTCACACTCCCATGCTGGAAGTCCGGGGATTTGCCGGACAGAAAGCCCGTATCCTGCTGAAACTGGAACGCTTCAATCCCGGCGGCTCGGTCAAGGACCGCGTCGCGGCAGAAATGATCGAACAGGCCGAAAAGGACGGCACCCTGAAACCCGGTGCCACCATCATCGAGCCCACCAGCGGCAACACCGGCGTCGGCCTCGCCTGGGTGGGTACCGCCAAAGGATACAAGGTCATCCTGACCATGCCCGAATCCATGAGCCAGGAACGCAGGCAGCTGCTGAAAGCACTGGGCGCCACCCTGGAACTCACCCCCGCCGCCGAAGGCATGAAAGGCGCTATCGCCAAGGCCGATGAACTCGCGCAGTCCATCCCCGGCGCCGTAATCCTGGGCCAGTTCACCAACCCGGCCAATCCCCTCGCCAACGAAAAGACCACCGGCCCCGAAATCTGGGAAGACAGCGAAGGCGCCGTTGACATCTTCGTCGCCGGAGTAGGAACCGGCGGCACCGTCACCGGCGTAGGCCGCGCCCTCAAGAAACGCAAAACCGAGGTGGAAATCATCGGCGTAGAACCGGCCGAAAGCCCCGTCCTCACCGAAGGCCACGGCGGCCCCCACAAGATCCAGGGCATCGGCGCCGGCTTCGTCCCCGCCATCTACGACGCCTCCGTCGTGGACCGCGTCATCCCCGTCAAGGGAGACGACGCCCTCCTGGCAGGACGCAGACTGGCCGAAAGGGGCATCTTCGTCGGTATATCCTCCGGAGCCGCCTTCCACGCCGCCCTGCAGCTGGCTTCCCGGGAAGAGAACGCCGGCAAAACCATCGTAGCCCTGCTGCCGGACACCGGCGAGCGCTACCTCTCCACCGAACTTTTCAATCCGAAAGTATGAACCTACCGATAAAAGCAACCCGACTTCTTCTGCGGTCCCTGATGGAATCCCTCAACGAAGCCGTTTTCCCCGAATACACCGACATTCCCGTCGAAGAGGCCCTGCAGAACGCCCGGAAAGCCCTGGAGCAGCTCTGCGAAAAAGAAGCTACAGAGCAGTTCCTGGAACATGTCCCCGCCATCGCCAAGATGCTGAAGGAAGACGTGGAAGCCATCGCCGGCAACGACCCCGCCACGGACAGCCTGCAGGAAATCGTTTACTGCTACCCGGCCGTCACCGCCATGCTCCATTACCGCGTCGCCCATGAACTGGACGCCCTGGGCGTGGAGATCATCCCCCGCATGCTCACCGAATGGGCCCACGCCAACACCGGCATCGACATCCATCCGCAGGCGCGCATCGGCCATCATTTCGCCATCGACCATGGGACGGGCGTGGTCATCGGCCAGACAGCCATCATCGGCAACAACGTCACGCTCTATCAGGGGGTGACTATCGGCGCAAAAAACATCAAGAAGGACAGCGACGGGACGCCCTGCAACATTCCCCGCCACCCCATCATCGAAGACAACGTCACCGTTTACAGTAATGCCACCCTGCTCGGGCGCATCACCATCGGCAAGGGTGCCATCATCGGCGGTAACGTGTGGGTCACCCACGACGTCCCCGCCGGAGCCCGCATCATCCAGCATCAGTAACATGGAAAGGGAAGAAGAGATTGCGAGGGTCACCCTCGTCGGCAGCATCGTCAACCTGCTGCTCGTCGTCATGAAACTGGTGGCCGGTTTCGTCGGCCACAGCGCCGCCATGATCTCGGACGCCGTACACTCGGTGTCGGACTTCGTGACGGATATCGTGGTCCTGGTGTTTGTGCGCATCAGCGCGCAGCCGGAGGACGAAAGCCACGACTACGGCCATGGGAAATACGAGACCATCGCCACGCTGATGATCGGCCTCGCCCTGGCGGCGGCGGCCATCGGCATCGTTGTCAGCGGCGCCGGCGACCTGGCCCGCTGGCTCCAGGTGGCAGACCTCGAAAAACCCGGTACCTTCGCCCTCTGGGCCGCCCTCATCTCCATCGCCGTCAAGGAGCTGCTGTACCAGTACACCCACTTCAAGGGAAAGCACCTGCACTCCAAGGCACTGGAGGCTAACGCCTGGCACCACCGTTCGGACGCCCTGTCTTCCATCGGCGCGGCCATCGGTATCGGCGGCGCCATTCTGCTGGGAAACCGCTGGACGGTCTTGGACCCTCTGGCCTCCATCGTCGTGGGCGCCATGCTGGTCAAAGTGGCCTGGGAGCTGCTGGGGCCCAGCTTCGGAGAGCTCACGGACAAATCCCTCCCCGCCGAGACCGAGAACGAGATGCTCGAAATCATCCGCAGCGTCCCGGGCGTCAGCGACCCGCACCACCTGCGCACGCGGCAGATCGGCAACCACTTCGCAGCCGAGGTCCACATCCGCCTGGACGGAGAGATGTCCCTGAACCAGGCGCACGCCGTTGCCTCGGAAGTCGAGCGCCGCTTCTACGACCGCTTCGGTTCCGAGTCACACCTGATTGTCCACATGGAGCCTAAGAAGTAGTTTCCTCCTCGAACATACGCTCGAACAGCGAGCGCAGATATACTTCGTCGTGAATGATAGCCCTTAGCTCTGCCAAGGGCTTTTCGTTTGGAGAACCTGGGATCAGCAGATGCAAGTAGCCGCCCTCGGCGTACTTTTCGCGAAGATGCTCCAGGGTACGTTGCCAGTGCTCTTCCCGGGAGAGTTCCGGGTAATGGGAAAGGCCGAACTGAATCGTACGCCGGATGATGGTCTCGGGGACGATCATGCGGTCCGCCTCGGCCACCAGACAGCCGTACAGGCTGCGCGGAGGCGTTTGGGCCGATGCCCGATGATCCTCGGCCGCCTGCGCGATGACCTCGATCTGCTCCGGGGAGAACCACTCCCGCAGGCGCGCGTCGGAGCGGATGATGCGCCCGCTCTCCAGGTGATGCGTCTTCCGGTCCACCGCAAGGCCGAGGTCGTGGCACGCCGCAGCCGTATAGAGCATCTCTTCGTCAATCTCCGGATACTGGGCCGACATGGCCAGCGCGCGGGAAACCACCGCACGCGCGTGGTCCTCCCGATGCGCCTTGTCGAAAGCCGCATAGCGGGGGATGACCTCATCCTCCAGATAGCGCAGAAGGGATTCCCGCATTACTTGCCGTCCAGGAAGCGCACGAAAGCGTCCACGTCCAGGTTGTAGCCACGGGGACCGCGCAGGGTGTTACCCTCGCTGTCCAGCACGAAGTAATTGGGCTGGGAATTGACGCCGAAGCGGTCCAGCACCAGTTTGGAATTGACCCGGCCGACGTCCTTGAGAACCTTCCCCGTCTCGGTGGTCACCCACTGATCCTCGGGGAGTTTGGTCTTGTCGTCCACATACAGGGAGACGATGACGAACTGGCTGGAAAGGCGCTGGAGGACCTGGGGGTCGCTCCAGACACGGGCCTCCATCTCACGGCAGTTGACGCAGCCGTGGCCGGTGATGTCCACGAAGACCTGCTTGCCGGTAGCCGCAGCGACGGCGATGCCGTCCTCCAGGCTGGTATAGCCGGTGAGGCCGTGAGGAAGGGACACTTCAGAGGTGCCGGGAAGGGCAACGGTCGTCATGGCCGGCTCCGACCGGCCATCTCCTGTCATGACAAAATCCTGCGTCTGGATCGGGGGCAGGTAGCCACTGAGGGCTTTCAGGGGGGCGCCCCACATGCCGGGCAGGAGGTACACCACGAAGGCGAAGTCGGCGATCACGAGGGCCAGACGGCCCACGGAGATGTACTCCAGCGGAGAGTCGTGCTTGAAGCGGATCTTACCCAGCAGGTACAGGCCCAGCAGGGTAAAAACGACAATCCATATAGCCAGATAGACCTCGCGGTCCAGGATATGCCAATGATAGGTCTGGTCTGCCGTGGAGAGGAATTTCAAGCCGAGGGCCACCTCCACAAAGCCCAGCACCACCTTCACGCTGTTGAGCCAGCCGCCGCTCTTGGGGAGCTTCTTCAGGACGGACGGGAAGAAGGCCAGCAGGGCGAAAGGCAGGGCGAAGGCCACACTGAAAGCCAGCATGGTGACCATCGGGGCCCAGTACTCTCCCTGGGTGCTCTTGATGAGCACGGTGCCTACGATGGGGCCGGTGCAGCTGAAGCTCACCAGCACCAGGGTCAGGGCCAGGAAAAAGACGCCGGCGAGACCGCCCTTGGCGCTGTTGGAATCGGCCTTGGTGGTCCAGCTGGACGGGAGGGTGATCTCGAACGCGCCGAAGAAGGACGCCGCGAAGATCATGAAGATCACGAAGAACAGGATGTTCGGGAGCCAGTGCGTGGACAGCCAGTTGAAGATGTCCGCCGTCACCGTGGCGCCGCCGGCCGCCCAGGTAAGGCCGATGATAACGCAGATGGGCAGCGTATAGAGCAGTACGATGAACAGACCGTACATGAATGCGTTGAAACGTCCTTTAGCGGCCGAGCCGCTCTGCTTGAGGAAGAAGGACACCGTCATGGGCACCATGGGGAACACGCAGGGCGTCAGCAGCATGAGGAAACCCCACAGGATTGCCTCCAGGATCAAACCCCAGAGGCTCCCGGCCGAAGCGTCATGCCCGGCCTCCTTCCCGTCATGCCCGGCCTGACCGGGCATCTCCACCCCCACGGAGAACTCATAGTCCTCCGGCATGTGGCAGAAATCTCCGCTGCAGGCGCTCCAGGTAACGGTACCGGCCACGGTGGCCGAGCCCGTCACGGTCAGGTTCTGACGGATCACATAAGTCCCCATCACAACGGTTTCGCCTTTGTAGTCAGAGGGGGTGAACTCTTCCACGGGATCGCCGGACAGGCTGAAGCCCTCCCCTTCCGTTACAGAGAGGGACGTTCCCACATGAGGATCCGACATGGGATGTACATAATAGTCCGGCTCGATCGTACCGGTCACCACCAGCTGATACTGCTGTTCCTGTACGGGTTTCACTTCCGCTTTCCAGGAGACGGACGGCATGCCGGGGAGAAGCAGGGCCGTCAGCAGGGAGATAAATACACTTTTCAACATAACGTGCAAAGATAAGTTTTTTTACTAACTTTGCAATCTATGAAAACTGGAAAAATCATCATCGCAGTCGCTCTGGGACTGCTCGTTATGAGCACGATGCCGCTGGCCGCCCAGTCCCGCAGCGAGACCAATCTGTATAAGAAAACCGTAAAAAGCGCGACGGTGAAAGCCGCCGACAAATTCCTCAAGAAATACCCTTCGTCCGTCTATACCGCCAAGGTGCAGCAGATGAAGGACTCCCTCCTGTACATGGACTTCGTCCAGAAGAACGTGAGCCTGATCTCCCACGAGGAGGCCCTCAGCGTGGCCGAGGGTGCCCTGGACGCCATCGGCTGGAAAAAGGACGGCAAGGAGCATGTGCTGGCCCTGCAGCCGGACTTCACCCTCCGCGTGCTCTCCCCCGCCGGCGCCCTCGAGGAAACCCGCCAGCTGCAGCCCTACACCATGGAAGAGGCCCCCGTCTCCCCCGCCCTCGTAGTGCCGATGGAAATCCTCACCCCCTTCGGCGGACAGCGCCAGGTCATCCACTTCTCCTACCGCAACGGCAACACGGAGTTCGTGGAAGCCCTCTACCAGCCGGAGGAAGACCTCCTGCACCAGGCCCTCTTCTACGGCACCGCCCAGCCGGACGGCAGCATCGAAGGCCAGAGCCCGGAAATGATGGAAGGCGTGGTCCAGACCGCGGAAGTCTCCTGGCTGGCAGGCCGCCTGCGGGAGAACACCTCCCTGGTCCAGCTCTCCAAGGCCGACCTCCTCACCGACACCGCCATCCAGTGGTGGCTGAAGAAGAACCCCAAGGCCGAAACCACCGCCACCAAGCTCACCTTCGGCAGCCTGGACCCCGAATCCTCTCTGGTGACCGCCTTCAAGAAAGCCCCCAAGGAGAAAGGCAAGAACGCCAACGCCGCCCAGTTCAACCTGCGCGGTTACACGGTGGTCTGCATCCAGAACCGCACGAGCGGGGACTACACCCTCATCTGGTGCGAACCGGTTTGCAAGAACAAGAAAACGGACAAATATCTCGACCTGATCTATTTCGAGAAGGACGGCACCACGCTGGACATGATCTACTACAAGGCGAAGACCACGTTCAAGCTCAAGATCTCTTTACCGTCCCAGGCCTTACGGCACTTAAAATAGCGCCGGCAAGCAGCAGCAGGAACAGGAAGACGCTGCATCGGCCCACCATATCTCCGTAACGGACGAAGAAACTCTCTCCGGAGAGCAGCTGCACCTTACCCTGCAGGACAGCCTCCTGCCACCAGGGCGTACGGTCCAGCACCTTTCCGCGGGGGTCGATGATGGCGCTGATGCCGGTATTGCCGCAGCGGGCCACCCATCGGCGCGTCTCGATGGCGCGCAGGCGGCTGTAGTTGAAATGCTGCCTGTATCCGGGCGTGTCTCCCCACCAGGCGTCGTTGGTAATCACCGTGAGCAGCTTCGCGCCCTTCTTCACATACTCCGTACAGAACTCCCCGTACACCGACTCATAGCAGATGGCCGTGCCGATCCCATCAAGGCAGGAGACGCTCTTCTGCCCCACGTCCTTGCCGATCAGGTTACCGCCCAGAAGGTTCTCCAGGGGAATGAATACCTTCGGATAGGGAGTGGATTCCACGCCCACCACGAGCTTGGACTTATGGTAGGCGGAATAGTCGCCGGAGGCATCCATCAGGACGGCGGTGTTGTGGGCCGTGTACCAAAGATGGCGGCCGTCAGGCTGGGCGCCCAGGTCGTACGAGCAGACATCCGGCGCCGCATGGGACACCGTACGGTCATAAGAGGACGCGCCGAACAGCAGACGGGCCGACGGATGCCGCTCCAGGAACTCCCGGAAACGGGCAAACGTAGCATTGCCGCGGACGTCGTCCATATACAGCGGAGAAGTGAAGGTCTCCGGGGCCAGGACCAGGACGGCGGCGCTGTCGGAGGGCCACTCGGCCTTTTCCAGCTGCGAAAGGAAGCGCACGTCCTGCTGCGCCTGCGTCAGGGATTCAAACTTCTCGTAAGGGTCCAGGTTGGGCTGGCCGATGATCACCTCCATCGACGGGCCTTCCTCCTCGAAACGGACGCAGGCAGACCACAGCATCGGCCCGAAAAGGGCGACGACGGTCCCTGCGAGGGCGGCGATGCGCGCCTTGCCGTTCCAATAGGCCATGCGGCCGTCGGAGAGGGACACCATGAGGCCGAAGAGGGCGAGGTTCGTCGTCCAGACCCAAAGCGACCCGCCGAGGGCACCCAGGACGGAGTACCACTGCACCAGGGAGACCGTATCGGCGAACGCGTTGCCCAGCACCAGCCAGGGCCAGGAGATTTGGGCCGATGTCAGATAGAAGCGCTCCCAGGCGATCCATGCAGCCGCCAGGTAGAGGTACGGCAGCACGCCGCCCAGACGCTTTTTCACCCAGCGGAAGCTGCCGAACACCACGCTCATCTGCAGGGCGTTGGCCAGGACGGCGAAGATGGCGCCGCCCACCGTAGCGCCGGCCACCCACCAGGTGGTGACGGCGTTCCACAGCACGAACGTGCCGTAATGCCACCAGAAAAAATGCTTTACCTTATACTGGGAAGCCAGCCGCTCCATGATAAGCAGCGGCAGCAGGCCGACAAGTGCCGTCCAGCCCATATGCGGGACCAGCCACGGCAGGCTCATCAGCAGGGTGAAAAGCAGCGCCAGGGCTGCGAATATGAGGGCTTGCTTACGCATAGGAAAGCAAAGTTATGAATTATTTTTCGTAAATTCGCAGGGTTAAATGACATCTTATGAAACTCAAAGATAACTGGATCGTAAAGAACCTCGTGCTGGCCGCCGCGTTCATCGTGGTGCTTATCGTCGCCGCATCCGTGATGCTGCGCCTGATCACCCACCACGGAAAGACCGTGACCGCCCCCGACTTCACCAACCTCACGGTGGAAGAGGCCGAATCCCTGGCCAAGGCGGGCAACGTCTCCGTCAAGGTAGTGGACTCCGTGTTCGTGCGCCGTCTCAGCGGCGGCGTGGTGTACCGCCAGTCCCCCAAGGCCGGCGCCACCGTCAAGGAAGGCCGCAGCATCTTCCTCACCATCAACTCGGTGGTTCCCCGGAAGGTGGTCATGCCCAACCTCTTCGGCTATTCCGTGACGGAAGCCCGCAGCGAACTGCAGAACAGGGGCCTAAACATGGGTTATCTGGAGTATGTGAAGGACATCGCTACCAATACGGTCCTCGCCCAGCGCGTGGACGGCGTTGAAGTGAAAGCCGGTGACCTGGTCGTGAGCGGTTCCAACGTGGACCTCACCGTGGCCGTCGCCTCCGAGGACAACCGCACGGAGGTGCCGCGCCTGATCGGCATGAAATACGTCAGCGCCATCGACGCCCTGCACGACAAGTTCCTGAACGTGGGTTCGGTGCGCTTCGACAAGGAGATCCGCACGTATGCAGACTCTGTCAACGCCGTCGTTTACAAGCAGGAGACGCCCGGCACGGCCAAGGCCCTGGGCGCCCGCGTCAGCTTCTCCCTCACCCTTGACAGCTCTAAACTGCCGGCAGAATGAGTGAGGAGTTTCTGAAAGAGATCCCCGGTCAAGCCGGGGATGACGTAAAATACGCCGGGGATGACGTAAAATACGCCGGGGATGACGGTACTGCGTCCGATGAGATGTTCGAGCACTTTCGGATTAATGTCGATAAGGGGCAGGAGCCGCTTCGCGTAGATAAATTCATCGCCACCCATCAGGAGGATACCTCCCGTCACCGTGTGCAGCAGGCTATCAAGCTGGGCTACGTGCTGGTGAACGACAAACCCGTCAAGGCCAATTACATCGT
>JAEEGF010883390.1_pt1 | contig 17338 bp, 15 predicted proteins | sample 9134171 | NCBI WGS metagenome assembly JAEEGF01 (sample SAMN16246542, study PRJNA631951) | gut metagenome | biome: gut microbiome; feature: rumen; material: AP-attached | host: Bos | place: Iran: Karaj | collected 2018-10 | reverse complement strand
TTCCTGTTCATAATACCTCCTCTGGCTGATCAAAATGACCTAGAATGTATCCGAAATTTTATATAATTATACTCTATATCCCGTGACAATAATCTACTTTTTATCAAATATTATACTTTTTTAATATTTGCTTTTTTTGCATATTGCGAGCATTTTGCGGACATCCCACGCTTTTATTGACTTTTAGTTGTGTGATAATTATACTAATGTCTAATTTTCAGTTAAACTCCAGGATTAGCCCCATATTTCGAAGGTATGCATAGCTGTCAAGGACAGCGACTATGCTCCTTACACCATCAGGAAGGATCATCTCCCTCTGACTTGATGGAACAAACCACTGATAATCACTGTGAAAGCTTGTGGGAAAATCCTTAAACAACGGATGGGCATCATCAATAAGAAGTCCCATGCTGCCCTCCTGGGAATAGAAAGTTCCCACCGACCAGAAGTCCGTGGTAAATGTGGATTTTATGGAATTTGGCATTGCCTCTTTTGTAGACTCAGGACACAGGAAAACTATTCCTCCCTTTTCAAGGACCTCTCCTGCGCTCTCATCCAAAATCCCGGTCTCATAGATGCCTGCATTCTACTCCTTATACGTATCTGGCGCCTATTTTTGCCTTCTACAAGCGTATAATAGTTCATGATTTCTGCCTCTTATACGTATCAGACGTCTGTCAATGCCTTCTACAAGCGTATAATAGTCCCTGTTTTCTAAGGCTTATACGTATCTGGCGTCTGCTATCGCATTATTCAAACGTATAATGATCTCTGTTTTCTACGACTTATACGTATCTGACACCTGTTATCCGCTTCTTCAAACGTATAATAGTCCCTGCTTTCTGCTTCTTATACGTATCTGGCTCCTGTTTTTGCCTTCTACAAACGTATAAAAGTCTCTGTTTTCTATGACATATACGTATCAGGCTTGCTGAAGAGCTCGTCGTCACTGCTCCTTTTTTACATTTTCCTTTTGTACCAGTGTTAAACATAAAATCCTTGTAAGTTACGGCACTTTTCCTAAAGAGCCAAAATAGGCCATAAATTTCAGGGCTCAAATTTATGTCTCTTCTTAGAAAATCGGAATAGTACCATAAATAGTCATGCCTACAATCACTAAATGTTATGGCACTTCTCTTAAAGAGCCAAAAAGGGCCATAAATTTCAGAACTCAGATTTATGTTTCTTCTTCGAAAATCGGAAATAGTGCCATAAATAGTCATGCCTACAATCTCCTGAATGTCATGCTACTCCTGATTAAAACGGAAATACCAGCGGGCAGTATTTACTAAAGACATATTTTGCCAGATACTGCACTCGTTCAATTAATGCTCGGACAGTAATCCCCTATGCACTCACTGGTAACATTGAAAAACGGTTGCCAAAACAGACAATGATTGGATTTTCATCCAGCTGCTCAAAGATCTGGAGCCTGAGGTAATAAAGCAGCCACCCTGCCTTGGCAGGGCTTGTCCTTTGAGCAGAGCACTTAACGAGGTTTTTTCGAGTTTAGTGCGAACCATGGGTGAACACTTAGCGAGGTTTTTTCGAGCTTAATGAGAATCCCAGATGCATAGAATCATCCAATCAGCTGCTCATGAGTCTATCGCCATCGGTGTTTATGCATAAGCGTCCTGATTTATGGATGTCAAGGATGGCGGACACAGCCACAACATCTATATGCGGATTTTTTAGTAGCAACTGCTTCTCCTTATATGGTGACAATACAACCAAGATTCATAATGCCCTGCTTAACAAAAAAACGCTGCAACATCAATTAGATGCTACAGCGTTTTACATTATTCGTTACTATGTCGATAATAAATCATTCGGAACAATCTTAAACGATTCGTTAATGAATCAATTGAAACTGCCCAAGGCTCTTCTTTTATTTACCACTGCTTAGCAACATCCTTAATACCAGCAACCAAGTGTTGCCATGAATCATCCCAGCAATACCAGTTACCATTACTTGAACGCCATACATCCATGTAGCGTTGTGAATCATCCCCTGCAAATGAAACAAGGATCATAAGTCTCTCAGGGGTTGGACCATACGCAATGCTATCTTCTTTAGCTCCAATCTTATATGGTCCAAGCACCAACTTAAAGGTGTATGGTTTATTTGGTGTATATGAATTTGAAGGACTTGCTCCCTGGAAATAACAGTATTTACCCTTCTCCAAAGTAGGTTTCATTGAGTAGTAAATACCGCTTCTGGCAGGTTTTGTTATTTCAAATATGTCTCCATTGATATATTCAAAATAATCATAGATCGGATGATCATACTGCGCATCCGGAGATGTCATCGTCTCATAGGTTGTCATCGCAACAATACCCATTGCCATTGGAGCAAAGTAGTCATTGTCTGCATTTCTTCTTATCCTCTTGAGTCCGTCGAGCGTCGTAGGCAGTTTAGTAAAGGTGTAAGTTGCTGTTGGGCAGGGAATGGTTCCCTTTGCCTTTCCACTTTCTACAGTAAGGCCATTATTTTTCAGTTCCTGCTTTTCTGCCTCGGTAGCGCCTTCCTTGAGATCGAATTCAATATAAATATTTTCTGTCCCATATGTGATCTTACAATCCCTGTTGAAATCAAAATCATCAACTACAGTAGTCTGATTGTTTGATCCATTATTGTTGTTATTATTGTTATTAGAATTATTCACTGCCTTAACGGTAACCGTACATGTAAGCTTAATTTTTCCAACCTTTGCAGTAATCTTTGCTGTTCCAGCCTTCTTACCAGTAACTTTGCCACTACTACTTACAGTTGCGATTTTCGTGTTGCTTGATGACCACTTAAATCCCTTTAAGTTTCTGGCTGTAAGCTTAACACTCTTACCAACATCAATAGTTGCCTTTGTTTTGTTCAAAGACGCATTAGGAACGGTAACAGTTATCTTGTAGATTCCCTTATTTGTAGTAACGGTAACAACTGTTTTTCCAGCCTTCTTAGGAGTTATAGTTCCATTTTTCTTTACTGTTGCGATATTTGTCTTACTTGATTTAACGCTCTTGACAGTTCCTTTTATTGATTTTTTAAAGCTGCCATTCTTACCTAATGTTACAGTAAGCTTACTAGTATATGTTTTTAACTTCGTCTTCGCCTCAACCGTGATAGCAGTCTGCGGAACAACCGGTACTACCACAGCACTGGTAGCAAGAACGGCTGACAGAGCCAGAGCTGCTACTCCTTTCAATAACCTGTTTCTCATTAAACTTCCCCCTTTCATAATAAGAAAATGAAATCTGTTATTATTACTCGCCCTCATAAAAAGATGTATGACATTAAAAATAAACAACAACAGATTTATTACTGAGCAATAAATATTTTAACATATTTCATGAAATTTTTATATATAAATCTTAAATAATATGAAAATTTATAATATTTTTCTGAAAATTATATCCAATTTGATTACTGGATATAGACGATGGTTGTTCTTTTGAAAGAATTGACCACTTTGACAAGGCCTGAAATGATCACGCCCAGGCTGAACAAAAAGACTGCAACTTCCCTGTTATTTAGGTTCCAAATACAGGCAATTGCAATAAAGATTTCAAAAATACCGGAACCAAGCTTAAACATCCAATTTTTGGCTCCGTTGATCCGGGCTTCGTTAGCGCGGAGAATATCCACCAGTGCAGAGAAGGCATGGATAGATACCAGGTAAAGAATCAGGTAAAAGTTTGGAAGGTCTGTAATAGCCCATGTAAAAAAGGCAAAATCAAGGATAATGACACCTTTGTACAAAGACAGTTTTCCTCCGACCATAAATCTTGCCATTGTGAAATAATAAAAAAGTTCACCAACTGCCGAAATGGTCAGAGAGACGCTCAGAATTATTAAAATCACAAGATAACCGTCGTTCGTAAAAAGGACCATGAATACAGCTAAGGCTATCATCAATAATCCTGTAATTAAGCTTCTTATCCTTTGAAATGTAGTCATAAATCGCAATCAACCTTTGGGTATCTCTTTTATAAATCCCGCAAGAATATTTCCTGACTTAAATATCTCATTTGTAACCATGCTCTTCTGAGCAATTGCACCATTTATGAATTTCCCGATGAAGGTGTCATCCTTATGGTTCTTGTCAGCCATAACGTACTCTTCCTGGTACCTGCCAATGTCAAAGTCCGGGATCTCTTCTCCCGAAAGCTCTTCTCCAAAAGCCTTCCAGTCCTCACAGGCGTTTAGCTGGCGCTTTCTCAATATGCTGTCAATTCGTTCCCTGTATGGTTCAATGATCTCATAGGAATAGGTGTCTTTAGCAAAAGACTCCTCTTCTCCCCTGAAAAATCTCATGGCATATACCATTTGGGCGAAGGCCTTATAATAATCAGAAGGATTGTCCTTTATGATTTCCCTGTAGTCACCCCAGGCGGGAACATATGCATACTTGATAAAAGAATAATCAGGGAGATGTCCTGCTCTTCCATGCCCCAGGTTCATGACGGACTTTTCATTTCCCTGGTAGATGGTATTGGTAAAAAGATTTTTTTCAAGATCGTCAGCTGCTCCCGGATTATGTCGGAATTTGATGTTAAATCTCTTTTCCTCGCCATTTTCATCTGTGCGGATCTCATAGAAATTGCTGTCGGTGTTGTTGATGACAAGGGACGGAGTTCCGACAAAATAGCTGTGGGCCCATGTGTCAGCAAGAACATGCATCGCAATCCCAACATGCTGAAGAGACTTGCCTCTGACTGTCTCTATCATCTTAACAACAAGATCGCCGTTGGGTTTGCAGATGAGTCTGTATCTGTACATGTATCTCCTGGTCCGCCACTTCTTGACCGCATTAAGATCATATGGCAGGAAATGAAAAGAGGCCCAGATACGGGTAATGTCCTGAAGTCCGATTATGTCGGTCCTGGCATCCATCATCTCCAGCTGCAGCTGGGTGGTTGCAGCCCTGGCAGGCGCACCGAGTTTGGATAAAAGAGTTTTTGAGCACAGGTCTACGAACTGATCACTGTAGCAGATATCCAGACACTCTTCGTGAGAATACCCGGCGAGGAAAGCTGCGCAATATGTGGCATAATAATGAAAATCTTCCTGCATGGTTCTTCCCCTAATTCTCTACAGTTTTTTGCTCAAGCTTCTTGCTGTTGATCATCAGCAGAAAAGCTGACACGATCATATCACACAGAATAAAGAGTATGGTTGCTTCCAAAAGTATAGAAGCAATGGTATTATCTGCCGTAGTCATCTCTTCGCTCTTTAAATAAGCATCAATAACGTCTCTGATAAGATCCGGAAATTCATAGACAGTGAATCCTATATACACTATCGCTGCAGGAATGAATCCCCAGTGTTTGCTCTTTCCGGCTCCATAACCGGCAGATGAAAGTCCGATATAAAAATGAAAAAGAGTGATGAAGATAAAAAAGGCAAAGAGAATTACAAAAAACCTTATCAAAGTGAAGTAATCAGCTGCCTGATCTCCGGAAATCACTTTAAATCCGCCGTCTTCACCTATCCTGATGACGAATTTAATAAGGGCCCAGAATTCAATTACTATGAAGCCATAGCCCGTTATGACAAGATTTTTCCTGTATTTTCTGTTCTTTGCCTCTAAATCCTCAATCATGAAACCTGCTCACTTTCAAAGTTCTGATGTGCAGTGCGGGCATCTTGTGGCCTCGATATTGATCTCACTCTTGCAGCGAGGGCAGATCTTGGTGGTCTTGGGTGCCTCTTCTTCCTCTTTGGCAAACTTGGCGCTGACGCTGTTCATAAACTTAACAAAGCAGAAAATTACCAGAGCCATAAGGATAAAGTTGATAACTACAGTGATAAATGTACCGTAATTAAGTGTTACTGCTCCTGCTTCTTTGGCAGCTTCAAGAGTCTCGTATGTTCCTCCGCTGAGAACCGCGAACTTGTTGTTGAAGTCGATTCCTCCTGTGATAACGCTGATGAGAGGCATGATGATGTCATCAACAAGTGAAGAAATGATCTTCTGGAAAGCACCGCCGATGATAACACCGATTGCCATGTCCATAACATTTCCACGCATTATGAATTCGCGGAACTCACCTGCAAAGCCCTTGCCCTTTGCTGTTGCACTTTTTAATTTCTCTGTCATTATTTATCCTCCTTCAAAAAATATTTTTCATACACTCTTGAAATTATACCACATTTTAACTACAATAAGGTAGTGCGTTGCAATTATGAATGCACTTACATTTGCAGGGTTAGTACATCGGTAGTATGTCAGCTTCCCAAGCTGAAGAGGCGGGTTCGATTCCCGTACCCTGCTTAGCCTTAAACCGCATGGTTTAGGGCTTTTTTTTCATGTGAATTTTCGTGTGCACTTATATCTACTGCCATCACAAATTCCCTAAAAATCGAAAAATGCATCTCAGATTCATTAGACAATCTAAGATGCATTTATACACAATAAGATAATAGCTCAAACTTCTTTAACTGTTTTCATTTACATAGATACTAACTCGGCTCTGAATAATATCAGCCACCTCTTTAGCACTCTTCTGTCCGCTAAAGTAAGCAGAAGCCTCTTCGGTGATTATGTTGTAAACATTCTCATTGGCACTGTAGACCATGTTCAGTGATCCGACAAAGTTCTTGACATAATCAACTTCTTCCTGGGTCATAGGCTGAACAACAACCTCCTGATCTCCCAGGTACATGATGTCGTCCTCATACTGCTTAACACCATCATCATCGATCCAGAACATTCTCTCCATGGACTCGTTAGCCAGTTTATCATAGCTTGACTTCCTGATAGGGAACTCATATGTAATCTCGTTCTGATAATCCTCTAACAGGAACTGGCGAAGGAGCTGCCATGCAGCGTCAGCATTCTTGGACTGGGCGCTTATTGAAAATCTCATCTCAGGAACTATTACAGAGCAGTTCACGCCCATGTTGTTGGGGAATCCGATGAACTTGATGTCTCCGGCAAATGTTGCGTCAACATATCTTCTGTAAGGTCTGAAGCCGTTTACATAAGCGAAGGAGAAAAGTGAATCACCCTTCATGTAAGCTGTGTCCTCATACTGTTCCCACATCTCATCAGTGATATTGTCAGGGAACTTGTTGGTGAATTCCAGGAAGTTGATGAACTCCTCACCGCCAAAGTTGCAGGTCTTGTTCTCCCAGTCAATGAAATGACTGCCCGACATTACAAGTCCCGAATACAGAAGGCTCTGCTTATCATACATTCCAAAGGAGTTGAGGTAGCTTACGCCCTTACTCTGGATCATGTCGTCACATTCCTTGATGGTCAGTGTCTCTTTTCCTCCAAGATACTCGGTCTTGGTGGCCAGTGACTCAATATAGAAGGAAGGTACCAGCTGATAAAGCTTATCTCCTGTCTTGAAAGCTTCCATTACATTGTCAACAAATTCAACATCCTTAAGTTCAGGATCATTCTGCAAAAGAGTGTTCAGATCCAGGAAAAGTCCCTTGTTGATGTAGCTGTCTACAGGTTCTTCAGTTGTGAACACCATAATATCCGGTACATTTCCGGATACGATATCCAGGTTGAACTGATTTGCACTTGCATTGTAATCATCAGAAGTTACGAGTGATGCATAATCGATGATCTTGATCTTGTAATCATCGCTCTCCTGGTTGAACTTGAATACCTTCTGTCTTACATTGTAATCAACATAGTTTCCTGCCAGAGTGATGACTGTCTTGTCCTTTACATCCTCAGGGGCAACCTTAGTGAGCTTGTACAACGCGTAGTTGTATTCTTCGTCAGGAAGGTTTGCTATGAATTCCTTGTCGCTGACAGCTACAACTATACTCAGTGAATAGCTCATGTTTATATCGGAATCCGCATAGTCAAGGATCTTTGTGATCGTATCCTTTGCCTGTGTGTATCCATAGAATCCATCGGACTTTGATACATAGAGGTCATATCCGTTTCCGCTAAAGAAGGTGTAGTCATCATAGCTTGAGAACTGATTTGACTTCTCTCCAAACTTACCTGTGGCAAGATCAAAAGGTCTGAACTCAAGTCCGTTGTCTCCCCAGTATGAAGTAAACAGAGTGCCGTTTGATCCCTTATAAAGAGTTACGGCTATCTGGTAATATTGGCTTCCGGAATCTGTTGTATCAAGAACCTTGGACACCAGATTTCCCTGGTCATCATATTTTTCGATGCCGAGGTTTGAGCTCATCAAAAGACCTGTTCCTTCAAGATAAGCCATCGAATACACTGTAAAGTACTCATCTTCAGAAACCTTACTGTTCAGATCAACTCTGAAAAGTTCTTTTCCTGAAGGGTCGATTTTAACAAGATACTGCTTCTCTTCTGATGATCCGCCGTAATCGCCCATGCCCTCGCCAAGGTCTATCGAAAGATCATCCTCTGAGAGTTCTATAACTTCTGTATCGCTGTCTGAACTGTCCGCACTGTCTGTACTCTCAGAAGCATTCTCAGTATCTGCGTCATCGGAAGTTGTCTCGTCAGAAGTAGTTGCATCTGCATCTGTATCATCTGATGCATCTGTATCTTCTGCGCCAAATGATCCATCAGAATCTTCGTCTGATGCAGTCCCCGCATTCGGCTGGATCTCAATTTCTCCGCCTTCTCCCCAGTCATACACAGTGAGGATTGAATACATGTTGCCTGCATCATCAAAGGTAATATATCCGTGACTCTCATTGTCTGCCTCGGGTACCTTTACGGTATTGACTTCGCTGCCATCAGTAGTAAAGGTAAATAAGTTTATGCCACCGTCCACAGCATATGTGGTTGCATATACCTTATCTCCAACCATGGAAATATTGCTGTAATCTGTCCCATCAAGAAAATCGATCTTATCGGTTCTGAATACATATTCCTTGGAGTTCTTTGTTGCCTGATTGACAAAGCTGTCTTCACTCTTTCCCTTGCCGCATCCGCTTAAGGTTCCAAGAATGAGAGCTGCAGACAATGCAAATCCGATGCTTCTTTTTGCTACAGTTGATATTTTTTTCATAAACCCTCCTCTCCATCAGACTCATCATCTGATGATGCTAATTCAGTTAATGAATTATTCTTTTTCTGATGACGCTTAACTTCCAGATCATATTTTTTATCTGCAAGATACATTGCCACCGATTCGATGGTCCACGTCTTGCGCCTGTATGCGCCTATGATCATGTTGACTGCAATAAGCAGCACGGCTACTATGCAGAATATTCTGATCTCAAGGATGAAGGCCAGTCTCTCCTCATAGCCTCTGGCCACGTTCTCCCAGTACGGGTAATAAATTGCCTTGCTCCACATACTGCGAAGTCCGGTATTTCTGATAACTTCTATCAGGGAAAAGAAATTAAACCTGGCCGTATTGTCAACGATCTTAATATGCTCCTCTGACTGTCCCGTGATGTCCTTGGCAACACTGGCCACAAGTCCGTTTACAGGATTAGGTGCAACTATCTCGATACAGTTGATTCCGCCTGCCACTCCCATCGGTCCCTCTTCCGCATCATCACCGCCTTCAGAGGTCTTGCCGCTGAGGATCTCACCATACTTGGAGAGACTGTCATAGGACAAAAATACGTAGTTCTTGTCCAGCCCGGAAAGCTCTTCTATTTTTCCCTTGGGCTTTTTCACAACACCCTTGATGTAGTGCGGTACATCACCGATAAGTACCGGCTGGTCTATTATATCCACTGATCCAAAGAGCTGCCACGCCACATCCTCATCGACGATTATACCGTCCTTCATGAGCGCGTCATCCATCAGATAGCTGCCTGTCACAAGTTCCAGAGGGTGAAAGAGAAAAAAGCTCCCTCCAACTCCTACGGCAGAGGCGCTCTCCACCGTCCTCTCATCCCAGGTAACATCGACAGTTCCCTCTGCGCTGTAAGCTAACCGGTACAGCTTCTTAATACCGGTTTCGGGCACTATTCGCCGGTCGATATCATCCTGCTGTTCAACAGACTGAGAATTCATCTCATCTATCCCGATGGTGTCAATGATCCTGGGCTGCTTGTTCTTCTGATCGGCATCATCTTCTTCAGGAGGTACCACTCCGGCCTCTTCCAGCTTTTTTTCCAGATTGTACCTGATCTTTGGGATATCCTTCTCAGATACGATCTGATCTTCTGTGATAAATATGCTGGTCTGGGCCATTTTCATGTCACCATCCCACCTGTCTGCTGCCAGCTGGTCAGGCATCCTGTGGATAAAATAATCCGCAAGGAGTCCAAGAGCCCCATAGCTCAGAAGAAGTACGGCAATTATCACCCAAAGGATAACTATTTTCCTATTCTTCTTTAAATCAATCTTAAATCTGTATTTCATCACTCCTCAGCAAGCCTCACCTGATCTCCTGCCTTAACCATGGATGTCGATGTTGTGATGACATACTCATCTCCCTCAACTGCCGCTGAGATTGCAGTGTTGTTGTCGTCCTGTGCCTTGACAGTAACATCAACCCTTGATGCCATATATCTGTTGCCCAAAGGACTTGACTTACTGGTAACAACCAGAATAAATTTGCCGTTGCTGTCACTCTTGATGGCGCTGTTGGGAACCACCAGGTCATAGTCAACACTTCTCTCACCTATGGCAAGGGACAGTGACTGCCCGGGAGTAACTTCTTTGCTGTCGATCTTGAAGGTGAGAACCTTCTTGTTACCGGGGTCGGACTTGTCGTTCTTTATGGATGTAAGAGTTGCCTTGAAGTCCTCGCTGAACTGCCATACATTCTGAGGAACCGCAAAATCGCCAACCTTCAGCTTCTGGGCCTGCGCGTTGGTAACAGAGAAGGATGTCGTCATGTCTTTTCCATCAATCTGGATGACAGCTACAGTCTCTTCTGCTGATGTTGTCTCGCCTGCAACTTTGTTGAGCTCGGATATGGTGCCCTTAACAGGCGCCTTGATGGTCGCACCTACAGAGTCCTTTTCAAGTTCTTCAACCTTCTCCCTCTGCTTGGCGATCTTGTCTCTCTGGTCGCACAGACTAATCTCTGTATTTATACTTGTGAGAAGCTCGTCCTTCTCATCCTTTACATCGTCAAAGACAACCTGAGCCTCCGCTTTTACCTGCTCAGCCTTGGCGATCTTCTGGTCGTAGGATATACCAAGCTGATTGGCATATGCAGCAAGCTGGGCTTTATCTCTGGAGTTGATATTTTTGATGTTCTCAAGATTGGCCAGTATTTCATCATATGATGAAGTCTTCCTCTCAAGGTCGATGACTTTCTGATTCACATAATTGAGTTCCTTCTGAAGATCATCAACGGAGCCATATGCATACTCATAAGCTTTCTTGGCTGCTTCGTATTCGTTCTTTCTGGCCTCGTAATCAACATCATCATCGCTCATCTGATCAAGTTCGGTCTTAAGGCTTATCAGTTCCCTAATGGATGACTGTCTGTTGTTCGCTCTTGAAAGTGATTCCTCTGAACTGCTCTTCTGGGCATTTGTCTGTGCAGCGTCCAGATCAGCCTGTGCGTCTGTGTAGTCAGGAGTTATCTCGTTATAAGCGATCTCATTGGTATCGATGGTCTTGGATGTATTGAGATACTGGATTACGGCATCTATATCCTTTACAGCCTTCTCGGCAGCGTCATATCTGTCATTGACGTCCTTAAGTTCTGCCTGATAGCTGTCGTAAGTCATGGTCCTGCCGCCTCTTACTCTGGAAATGACATCATTGGGGATGCTGCCTGAAAACAGAGTCTGCTCATATGAAAGCTCCAGGTCCTCAAGCCTCTCTTTTGCCTCCGTCAGTTCCGAAGACTCCTTATCCTCAAGGTAGTAGATAACATCATCCTTCTCAATCTTATCGCCTTCCTTAACGGCAACGGATGAGATCTTCCTTGTCTCATTGACGGTCACGTTGTAGGGATCCTCAGCGGAAACCGTACCTGTTCCCCTGATCTGAGGGCTTATGGTACCGCTTGTTATCTGCTTGGTAGCCACCTGGGGCAGCGAGAAATTCATGATGGTATTTGAAAAGAACGTGAGCACCAGCATTACAGACAAAAAGCCGATGGCCACATTTTTCACCACATCCTTACGGTTCGCCGGTCTTCTCTCTTTGTTGCCGGGATCAACTACTTCACCGTTTGTTACTGTTACTACTTCTTCTGACATAATAAAACTCTCCCTGAAAATGAAACTTAACCCTTAATTCCTCCCTGGTATGAGATTCCCTCTACCAGATAATCTTCACCGTATAAGAATATCAGCAGCGGCGGTATCAGATATATGACCGCCACAGCGAAAGCAAGACTGATCTCTCCCGTGTTGATCTTGGACAGGAACACCGAAAGCGGATGCTTGTCCGAATCAGATAAAAGGATCAGTGGCTGCTCAACCATGTTCCAGTAATCAAAAAATACAAGTATTGCAATTGATGCTATACCACCCTTACTAAGCGGCGCGCAGATCCTGGTAAAGATCATCCATTCTCCGGCTCCGTCAATGGCCGCCGCCTCCATGACCTCGGTGGGTATCCTCTTCATGAACTTGGTCAGAAGATATACCGCAAAGGGTGAAAAGAAACCCGGAAGCAATATCGCCCAGGGGGTGTCATATATCCCCAGTGCCTTGGATACCAGGAAATTAGGTACCAGTGTTACCTGATACGGCATCAGCATCATTATGATATATCCGAAAAAGATTGCCCTCTTAGCCTTCCCGTCGTACCTGGCAAAACCATAGGACGCCAGAATCGCCACCAGGAGCTGTACAACAACTATGGGCACCACATATATCACTGAATTCCAGAACTTGAACAGGTACTCGGGGCTCTTAAACAGAACCGTGTAATACTGGTTAAAAGTCACCTGATCGGGAATGAGCTTGAGGTTTACTGTCTTTGAGACGAAAACCTTACCTCCCTTCTCAGTTGTTGCAAAAATGCTTCCGTAATTGGCATTGATCTCCGATGCCGACATGAACGAATTGGTCATGGTGAAAATAATAGGCATCAGGAAAACCAGCGCAAAGCCGATAGCCAAAAGGGTAACAATTACAGTTTTTAAGTTGTCTATGCGTCGTCTGAATCTAAGTCTCCTCTTCAGGACGCTCCCCATGTCTCTCATTATCCCAAATTATCCTTCAACGTCTTTACCATAAAAATTCTCTACACTGTACATAATGTACACCAGCACCGAAACCACCAGAAACATGATTATCGCTGCCGACGAGAGCTTTTGATAATCCAGGGATGCAAAGGTGTTGTTCATGAAGTGCTGCAGCATGTACAGACTGCTGTAGGGGTAATCTCCGGTCATGAGATAGATTTCTCTGAAAACCTTAAAGGAATTGATCAGGGACATAATACTCACAAATAAAACCGTAGATGACATATACCTGAGTTTGATATACCAGAATACCTGGAATTTGGTGGCGTTCTCCAGAGCCGCAACCTCAATGAGTTCCTTGGGTATGCTGGCCAGGGCCGCCATAAACAATATCATATTATAACCCAGGTTCTTCCATAAAAACAGTACAACTATAACCACCTGAGCCTTATCTGACTTAAGGAAATCAACCCTTGAAGCTCCGAATTTCATCATCACTTCATTGATAAGTCCGTTGTAGTTAAAAAGCACCTGCCAGATAAGAACTACCGATGCGGTAGGAACCATCAGTGGACTTAGGAATGTGGATCTGAAATAGCTCTTGTAAGGGATCCTGGATTCCATTATCGCCGCCATGATCAGCGAAATGACCACCGCCAGAGGCACCGCCACCAGCGAAAACTTCATGGTGTTGAGTCCTGCCTGTCTGAAGGCCGAATTGGTCCATACATTCACAAAGTTTGAAAATCCCACAAAGTTCTTCTGGATGGGGTTGTCGATCATCGAATAATAGATGACAACTCCGAAAGGTGCCACGAAGAATGTGGCCACTCCCAGAAGCGATGGAATAAGGAAAATCCATGAAAGCAGGCTCTTTCTTTTGTTTGATGACATGCTGTTAAGTTTAGCCTTTTGTATCCGCTTTGACAAAATCAGGAACCTTCCCCCTTATAAATGAATAATACTGGTCACAGTAAGATGAACTGTTGCCTTTTAAATAAACCTCAATCCCAAACTGTTCATTGGTAGTGTCATAATTAAACCATGGATTATGATAACTGTTTGAAATTGAAACTTCAATAATTTTTTCTATACTCTCCTCATCTGTATAGGATACCGATGAAGTTTTCGTGCTGTCATAATTTATGTCAGCATCGCTGTTTTCTTCAAGATCATAGCCGACAAAATAATTGGTGACCCTGATCTCTTTTATATCAGAAGCCTTGAGCGTTCCCTCCTGATAGATCCCATATTCCTGCAAAAGAGCTATCGTATTGGTAAAGCTGTCGTAGACATCCAGAGATCCGAAAATGTAGTCTTCGGTTCCATTGTTTTCATATTCTATGCTCCCGATGGGAACACTCTCTTTGATGTAACTGAAGGTGTAGTTCTCCAGCAGGTCTTTTCTGTAGGCATCACTTACTTTCTCGTAATCGAAATTCCTGGTGTCACTGCTCGAATTCATGGATACATATCTGAGCGTATGTGACTTGGTTGCCTTGTCAGCTTCCCTGACCCTGTCATCAGAAAAGATATCAAAGTATCCCCTCTTGAATTCCTCGCTGGATACTATCCTCTCCATCTCTTCATCAAAGGAATCATAAGGAACAACTATGTACCTGTATATCTTCCGGCCATTTTTCATTCTGTAGAGAACAGTCATAAAATATCCGCCGGTACTGCTTCTGCCATCACTATCACGAAGTTCCTTCTGCAGCTTCATTCCGGTTCTTGCAATCTTACAGACATCTTCCACGTTGTTAAGAACCATATCTGATCCGGTGCCGTATGAATAATATGTATCCGTGTAGCTGTTAAAGCTCCTGTTGCCGCCTATGATGGCACAGCTTGCTACCTTTGAAGGATCCGGAACATAGCTGTCAAATCCGAGAAGATCACCCCTGTATATGATAAAAGTCAGGAGCACCAGACACGCAGCCACGATGGTCTGGGCCATGCCCTTGAAGAATCTCCTTATATTTCCTTCAAGGATAACCTCCATCACACATCCCGCAAAAATGGTGGCGACTATCATGATAGCGCACATGATCGGATAGAGTTTTTTATTCCATACCCCTATGTAAATGAGATATACGAAGTATCCGCTTCCAATTCCCACAAGTGCACAGGCGATCACCTTCACAAACCATCTGAAGGGACGAAGAGGTATGCTCTTTCCCGCCCACTCGGATTGCCTTAGGTGCGAGATGATCAGTACCGCCACAAATGCTATGATACCTACAATCAGAGTATCTATCTCCCTGGGAACGATCAGCTTAAGGCATTTTCCAAATCCATCAAAAGAGCTGACAGCCTGATAGAAATTATTCCTGGAAGTCATTTCGTTCATGGCTGCTACTCTGTCGAAAAGCGGTGACAGATGTACATTGAAGGGCTTGATATCGCTGTATGTCGCAAAGAAGATTCCCTTAAACAGATCCAGTTCTGCGACGATGATCATTGATACAAAGCTCATTCCCATGGTAAGGAGGATCGCTATGGGAAGTGTACCGCTTAGCATAACAGCCAGCACTGTTATGTTATAGAAGGCAAAAAACAGATTAAGAGCCCTTATGGTCTCTGCCAGCGCCGACAGGATCACGTACCTGTTAACCGCACCCATGGCTGCTGCAATAATGAGCGCAACAACTTCGGAAAATACATACATCACCAGAAATGTAGACATGGCGTTTAAGTAATTCTTGCGGATCCTCTGGGTTCTGGTTGTGGGCTGGCTTAAGTAAAAGTCGATCTGACTTGAATTAAACACATAGTAGAATCCCTGCAGCGCAAACATTATTGCTATTCCGATAACCAGCATCCATCCAAACTGCGGAAGTCCCAGAATCCTCGATACTCCTGCGATCTTCTCCCTGGTCAGTACTTCAGCGCTCTGGTCGTAGATGGTCGCATAGGTGACGGATCTTGATATCGTCATGATCACGCCCATAATAAAGTATGCAGCCAGCATCGGCAGTGCTACGTAGCTGGTCCAAAGTGTTCTGTTTATGTAAGTCTTATGATTCTTAAATCTGTCACCCAAGGACAAATTTACGGATGTCATACCCAACTACCTCCGTCTCGCTGATAAAGATTTCTTCCAATGACAATGCCAGAACCTCGAAGAAAAGAGGATTTCCTCTCTTAAATGCAGCTTCCACCTGATCTCTTTCACCTCTTACGGTTATGGTGTGCAGCCTTCCTCTGGTCTCATGTAAAAGAATGTTGAGTCCCTCGAGAGCCTTGTTCTCATCCTCCCTGGAATTAAACACACACTGAACCTTCTGCATCTGCAGCTTCATGTCCTGTATATCCTCAGAGAGTATGACTCCTCCCTGATGTAAAAGGCCTATGTGGTCACATATATCTTCCAGCTCCCTTAAGTTATGGGATGCGATGACAGGTGTAAGACCTCTGTCTGCCATATCGGCTGCAAAAAGGCTCTTTACCCCCTGCCGTACCACAGGGTCAAGACCGTCAAAGGTCTCATCGCAGAGAAGATATTTTGTACCGGAGCAGATCCCCAAAAGAACCGACAATTGCTTTTTCATCCCCTTGGAGAAAGTGCTTATCTTTCTCCCGTGGTCCAGTCCGAAGCCGTTTAAGAGTTTGTAAAACCTGAGCTTATCAAATCCTGCGTAAACTCCTTCGTAGTAAGATGCCATTTCTTCGGGAGTGCTGCCGGGAAAGAAATACTGCTCATCTGATATATAGAAAAGATCTTTTTTTACCTCCGGGTTGTCGTAAACAGGTCTCTTGTCCACAAGTACAATGCCCTTGTCAGGCCTTATTACTCCGGATATTATTCTTAAAATTGTGCTCTTGCCGGCGCCGTTGGTACCAACCAACCCGAACACCTCCCCATCAGACACATTCAGTGAAACACGATTAACTGCCTTGATGTCGTCAAATGATTTTTCAAGCTCCATTAGTTCAATCATGTATATTCTCCTTAGTCCTTATATCATCCAGACTATTTGTTATCTCATCTATGAGCTCCTCCAGGGAAATACCTATCTCCTGCGCTTCTGCAAAGAGGTCGATGATCTCTTTGATCAGTTCGTTCTTCTTGTTCTCCTTCAGAAGAGAATCTCCCTTAACAAAATTGCCTCTTCCCTTTACTGTATAGATAAATCCCTGTCTCTCAAGCTCTGTGTAAGCCTTCTGCACTGTGTTGGGATTCGTAGACAGTTCTATAGCAAGACTTCTGACTGAGGGCATCTGGTCTCCCTCCTGAAGTATTCCCTTATACATCTGCATTTTGAAGTTCTCGACAATCTGCTCATATATGGGCCTGCTGTCCTGATAGTCAATTAGATTCATG
>JAEEGF010688329.1_pt1 | contig 17338 bp, 11 predicted proteins | sample 9134171 | NCBI WGS metagenome assembly JAEEGF01 (sample SAMN16246542, study PRJNA631951) | gut metagenome | biome: gut microbiome; feature: rumen; material: AP-attached | host: Bos | place: Iran: Karaj | collected 2018-10 | reverse complement strand
AAAAGACTAAATCGATAGATAGTTTTGCGCCGCGGAATTTTGCGGAGATTTTTAGCAAAATCTGAAGGATCCGTATATTGTTTTAGAAAATCGCTCGCACACAGGATGAATACATCCGGTATTTATGTCGTACGTTCAATTATATAAGCAATAATTTAGTAGTTTAAGGATTTTTTAATAAATAGGATTGTATAGTAACCTCAGAGTTGAGAAATATGCCAAACAAAGTATAATAAATCTAGAGGAGAGGATAAGACATGTTATTCAAAGTTTTAAGAAAAGACTTAAGAAAAAAGAAAAGTATAAATATCATCATAGTGATATTCGTCTTCATGGCTACGCTCTTTATATCGGCCAGCGTAAACCAGCTTATGGTAACTGTCAACGGACTGGACAACTTCTTCAAGGTTGCCGAGGTTGAGGACTATAACATATTTACGATCGGTCAGCTTGGCAGCGAGCTTACGGATGCTGATAAGTATCTGCTGGAAGTGCTTGATGAAGAGCAGGAAAAGGGCATCATCAATTCCTACAGAATGGATCTGGGCTACTGGATGACCGGTGCCGACCTTCTGAAGAATGGCGAGGCAGTCAAATTCAAAAGCAGCATAGTGGCAAATACAGCCGACAACCCGATGACCAGATTCTTCGATGAAGATAATGAAGAGATAACGGATGTCCCTGAGGGTTATATTTACATAGGAAGTACTCTGAAAAACAATATCAAGATAAATACGGGCGACAAGTTAACTATACTCTCTGATAACGGACTCCGCATAGAACTTACCGTAAAGGGAATGGTTAAGGATGCTGTATTTGGTGGCGAATTGATGGGCAACGGAAGGCTTCTGATGAATGGAAATGACCTCCAGAAGATAGCAGACAGCGGCGATTTTGCTTATGCAGGAATGATCGGAGTATCAACAGATCATCAGAAAAAGCTTGTAACTGATATGAACAATGCTTCAGCTGACTGTGCATTTGCGGCACCAAAAAGCCTCCTCAAAACGGCATATATCATGGACATCGTAATGGCACTTATGCTCCTCATGGTCAGTGTCGGACTTGTAATAATATCAGTACTCATCCTCAGATTTACGATCATATTTACAATAAATGACGCATTCAAAGAGATTGGTATCATGAAGGCAATCGGTATCAAGGACAAGAGGATCAGGAGGATGTATATAGTAAAATATGCAATCCTTACAATAGCCGGTGCGGCAGCGGGCTTCATCCTCAGTATATTTATCAGCCGCAGCCTTGTTAAGTCATCACTCAGAACTATGGTGCTTAAGAATGGCGGAAGCAGCATCATCGCAATGTTCCTTGCATCAGCACTCATGGTTTTCCTTATAATCTTTGCGGCATACAGAAGTACCAAGAAGGTTAAGAAGATGAAACCGATGGATGCCATAAGAAATGGCGCTGACGGCCAGAGATTCAAGAAGAAGGGTCTCATCAGACTTAAGAAAAAGAAGATAGGAACAACCTCATTCCTGGCATTTAACGATCTGACGGTAAACTGGAAGAAGTTCCTCATCCCACTTCTTACAAGTGTTGTTGGTGCATGGCTCATGATCATGCCGGCAACAACTGTAAACACTCTTACCTCAGAGAAGGTTGCACCACTTTTCGGTTTCCAGGAATCTGAATACTGCATTATTGATGATAAATATCAGGCAAATGCAGTTTATTATAAGGACAGACAGTACATCTATGACGGAATGGATAATGTGGTGGAAACACTTGATAAGAACGGCATTAAGGTTGAGAAGATATTTACTGAGACAATGCTCAGAATGAAGATCCGAAAGGGTGAACTTAAGAGTACAACGACAGCTGTTCAGGGAATGAGTACTAAGGTCAAGGATTATGTCCTCACTGAAGGAAAATCACCAAAATACGCCAATGAGATAGCAATTACAAAGAAGACTGCAGAATCAATTGATGCTGTAATGGGTGATACAATCTATATATCGAATGGTGATCATGAAGAAGAATATATAATCACAGGTTACTACCAGTCAATGAACAATATGGGCGAGGGTATCAGATTCCACGAGGATGCAGATATTTCCATGGAGTATATCTCGGCTGTATTTGCCTACCAGATCGATGTTGAAGGAGATCATACAGCGGATGAAATCGCTGATATACTTACCAGAGAATTCGGAAGAGATGTTGAAGTATCAACCTTCCTTAAATATGCACAGGATATGATAGGAAGTATCATTCAGAATCTTCAGGATTATAAGGTGCTTGTCATTCTGGTCGTACTGCTCATCAATGCTATGGTCATCATACTTATGCAGAGAACCTTCATCATCCGTGAGAAGAGCAGCATCGCATCACTTAAGTCTGTTGGTTACAGCAACAAGAAGCTTAGGATCTGGCAGACCAAGAGAATGGGTATAGCGATCATCATAGGAACGATCATAGGAACTCTTACGTCAGAATTCTTTACGGACATCACATCCGGACAGGTATTTAAGATCATGGGTGCAAAGGATGTGGATTATAAGATCAACCCGGTTGAGGTTTATGTGATCTATCCGATAGCACTTATCATATGCGGCATACTCGCCTGCTACTTCGTATCAAGAAGAGTTAAGAGAGTCGATGTAAGAAGCATGAATGTTGAATAATAACAGATGTAAGATTAAACCGGTCGGGTCTGCCCCGGCCGGAGATAATAAACAGTTTATGTATGTACAGTGTTATAGATGAACATGGAGGAAAATAAAATGGCAGCACTTGAGGTAAAGGATCTTTGCAAAACATATATAGTTAATAAGAGACAGTTAAATATACTTAAGAACGTATCGTTCACAGTTGATGAAGGTGAGATGGTCGCTATCATGGGGCCATCCGGATCGGGTAAATCAACACTTCTGTATTCGGTTTCAGGTATGGACAAGGCAACCGCAGGAAGCGTTAAGCTCTGCGGTACCGAGATCACTGATATGAGCGAGAAGGAGATGGCTGATTACAGACTTAAGAAGATGGGCTTTATCTTCCAGCAGATGAATATGCTGAAGAATCTCACGGTATACGATAACATCATCCTTCCGGGTTATGAGGCACATACAGGGAAGAGCAGAGCCGAGATCGATGAGAAGGCAAGAGAGCTGATGCACAAGATGGAAATAAGTGAGATCGGCGACAATGATATCACTGAGGTTTCAGGCGGACAGCTTCAGAGAGCCTGCATCTGCAGAAGCCTGATCAACAGTCCTGAAATACTCTTCGCAGACGAGCCGACAGGTGCTCTTAACCAGAGTTCTTCTGAGGAAGTTATGAGGATGCTTGCAAAGCTGAACGGCGAAGGAATGACCATCATGCTTGTAACTCATGATATGAAAAGCGCCGCAAAATGCAGTAGAATTTTATACATAGTTGATGGTAATATAAAAGGAGAACTGCAGCTCGGAAAGCTCGCCGAAGACGGCAAGGAATTCACAGAAAATGACATCCGCGCCCGCGAGCGTAAAGTTGGAAACTGGTTGGAGTCTTTAGGTTGGTAAAGTCATGGGATTGCACGAACGAAGTGAGTGAGGGCCCCGTGATCCGAAGGACTCGTCGTGTGAAACACGACCATGGTTGCGAGGCAACCATGCAACATCATGGAACATGATGTTGGAGCAGAGTCAAGGGATGGAGCAAAGAATGATCGATGTATTGATTATCGAAGACAACGAAGAAATAGGTACTCTTCTGCAGGATTTCTTTCTTGCAGAAGGGTACGATGTATATCATGCAATGACCGGCGAGGAAGGCCTGGAGGTATTTCAGGATGAAGGCGCCAAGGTCATTGTTCTTGATATTATGCTTCCGGGAATGGACGGCTTTGAGGTGTGCCGCACTATACGTGAGAAGGAAGATGTTCCGATCATCATAGTAAGTGCAAAGGTCACAAAGGAGGACAAGCTTAACGGGCTCATCCTCGGTGCGGACGACTATATCGAGAAACCTTACGATATCGATATTCTCATAGCTAAGGTTGCAGGTATCATGAAGAGACGTTATTCCGACGATGAACTGAAGTGCGGAAATATAGCCCTGGACAAGATCAAGAGAGTTGTTTATGTGGATAAGGAAGAGAAGCAGCTCAATAAAACTGAGTATTCGCTACTGCTGTATCTGATGGAGAATAAGGGCAAGGTCCTCAGTAAAGAAAAAATATTCAGCCATATCTGGGGAGCTGACAGTGAGAGTGAAGCGCAGACGCTTACAGTCCATATCAAGTGGCTCCGTGAGAAGCTGGAGAAGGACCTTAAGAATCCGGAGCATATACTTACGGTCTGGGGAGTGGGCTATCGATTTGAGTAATTCTCTGATATATGTTGTTGAATGTGTGAGAAGAATCATTGGGTGAGTCAATATACATATTGACCCAATATTAATTGAGTCGATATAAGGGGTATAATGAGAATATTTATTAAACCAATTTTGTTTTTTATCGTTCTTTTTGCGGCTGTCAATGTTCTGATAGTTGTACTTTATAAGGATAAAAAGGACAACAGCCACAATATTGAGTTAAACAGAGTGAAGCAGATGATAAATGAATATGAGAAAGAAAAAGGCGTGGCGGCAGAAGATCTGTCGGCACTTATTTTGTTTTCAAAGGAGAGCAGCGGAGAAACTGAAGAGTTTGAATATGTGCTTAAGCTAAGTACTTCCGACAAGGATGATATCACCGGAATCATTAATGATAAAAACGTCGATTCAGACATAAGTGAGTGGTATTATCTGACAGATAAGAAGCTCTACAGGGTTGATTATGAAAGAGCCAAGGATTCTTCACTCATGAAGGATAGAAACAGGACATTTATTATTATCAACGGAATTCTGTTTCTCGCAATGATCATCTGTATTTCCATGACCATTTACTATCAGAGGAAGATCATTGCACCGTTCACGAAGCTTGCATCGCTTCCGGAAGAGATAGCTAAGGGTAATCTCACTAAGGATATTCCTGAATCCGAGGAGAAATATTTCGGCAAGTTCACCTGGGGCATGAATATGCTCCGCGAACAGCTTGAGGATACGAAGACCAAGAACCTTCAGCTTGAGAGGGATAAGAAGGTGCTTCTGATGTCACTTTCACATGATATCAAGACTCCGCTCAGTACCATCTCGCTTTATTCGAAGGCTATCAGCAAAGGACTTTATAAGGGTGATAAGGTGAAGACCTCGGCTGACAGCATCCAGGAAAAGGTATTTGAGATTGAGGATTACATGAAGAGGATCGTGAATGCCTCGAATGAAGATATAATTGAGTTCAGTGTCGACAATCGTGAGGCCTATATCAAGGATATAGTGGACAGCATCGACAATTATTACCGCGATAAGATGAAGCTCCGCAGCGTTGATTTCACGATCGGAAGCTATAATAATAAGCTGATCAAGGTTGATCCGGACAGGCTGGTGGAGGTCATTCAGAATATCATCGAGAACGCGCTGAAATACGGTGACGGCCGACGGATCAGTATGGATATTAATGAAGAGGATGGAAAAAGGATAGTTTTCAGTATCAAGAATACCGGCTGCACCCTCGAAAAACGCGAGCTTGCAAATATATTTGAAAGCTTCTACAGAGGCACAAATACCGGCAAGCAGGAGGGCAGCGGACTCGGACTTTATATCTGCCGCCGTCTGATGCATCTGATGGACGGAGAGATATATGCAGACATTATTTCCGAGGACGGAGAAGATGTAATGAAGGTCATGTTGGAGCTGAATATTTAGTACAAAAATTAGTACAAAAATTGTATGTATTTGTAGCGGTTCCTATGCCTTGTATGGTATAATATTAATGGATTTTTGGATCTAAACATATAAGGATAGGAGGTTACGGGTATGAATATTGATCAGGTGGCATTTGGGCAGGTAGCAACAACGCTTGCAAAGCATTACGACAGCATGTATTACGTAGATATCGAATCCGATAATTTTATTGAATTTTTCCATTCGCAGATGTTAAGTGACTTGAAACTTCCGGAGCAGGGAACTGATTTCTTCGCCTTTCTGACCGAACGGGCCAAGCAGATAGTTCATCCTGATGACCTTAGCTTTGTATTGGAACTGATTAATAAAGAGAAACTGCTGAAAAAACTCTCGCTTAGCAGATCCAGTCTGATAGTATGCAGATTCATTCTGGACGGAAAGATCATGCACATATGTCATATTTGCATGATGTGTGATGATAATAAGCATATTCTGGGATGCATAAGAAATATTGAAGAAGAGTATCAGGAGAGAGAAAAGCAGGAACAGCTTATGAAGTCTACCGAACGACTGGCAAGACTTGATGAGCTTACGGGAATCAAGAATAAGAATGCTTATACGGAGCATGTAAGCGTGATCGACGATATGATCGGACGTGGCGATGAGATTCAGTTCGGCGTTGTCATGTGCGACATAAATGATCTGAAGCGTATCAATGATTCAAGAGGACACAGCTTCGGTGATGAGGTTATTCAGAGAGCATGCCGTATTATCTGCGGTATTTACAAGACGAGTACGGTGTACAGGATTGGTGGAGATGAGTTTGTTGTAATACTCGTGGGTGAAGATTATGAAACCAGAGCACAGCTTCTTGAACGCTTGAAGGAAGAGTCCGAAACCAACGGACGTCTGCGTTCAGGCCCCGTTATTGCGTGCGGCATGGCGGTTTATCATCGGGGCGTTGATAAGAATTATAACGAAGTATTTGAGCGCGCGGATGGGCGCATGTATGATAATAAGGAACGCCTAAAAACCGGGCCGCTGGTCAAATCGATCAAGAAGCCTGAAGGCGTAAATGTCCTTATTCCGGATGAAAGAAGGCAGGCGCTTGACAAGCTGTTTGGTGCGATGATCACTACGGCCGGTGACGGATACATATTCCTGACCGATCTGAAATACGATTACTCGAGATGGTCGCTTTCGCTGATCAATGATTTTGGTATCAAGTCTGAATATATGTACCACGTTGAGAAGATCTGGCAGGAGCACATCCATCCGGACGATATGGAAAGGTACCTGGAGGTTGTTGATGCGGTTCTTACGGGAAATGCAGTACTGTATTCGATCAGCTACCGCGCTCGTAAGGCGGACGGAACCTATGTGATCCTTAAACCGAGAGGATTCGTACTTAATGACCAGAACGGTCATCCGGAGTATTTCGGAGGAATAATAATACCACAGTAGAATATTTTGACAGATACAAACGCCTGTGGAAACGCAGGCGTTTTCTTATGGGTAACACGGCGAGTAGGGGACGATTTAATCTTCCTTGTTAGATTGATCCGGTTTGTTGCGGTTTTGTTATTTTTATATGGTATCATGTGGTAAGAAGTACTGAGAATGTAACAGGAAAGCTTGTTTTAGTGAGATATAAACAGCTCGGATTAATAAGCTGTCTGTGATTAAGTAAATCGGGAGGTAAAAAAACATGAAGGAAGTTAACGAAGTAGATGAAAAGATCGAAGTTGGACCGGGCAATAATGAAGTGTTTAATGAAAAAGAATTCCATAATGATTTCATCGACAAATACAAGTTTAAAAATAAAATAGATCCGAATACGACGGTAGCCTTCCAGCTATACGAACATATGTCTAAGGGTATACTTGCAATCTCTCAGGTTTTTCCGGAGTTTGATCCGGATATAATAGGCACCAGCGTTGAATTCAATACATTTGTTGCGAACAGTGCCAAGATGAAGAAAAACACGGTTTATCTTCCAAATATGGATATTAATCCGCAGAATGATGCGGTTTATCTTGTGAGTGATCCGAATATCGTGCAGCAGATGAAGGACTATCAGGCAAAGTATGACGCACATCTTGAGAAGATAAGTGCGGTTTATACTCCGGATAAGTTCCCACTTGAGGCACGCTTACTTAAGATCGCTAAAAATAATGCAGATATCATGAAGGATCCTGATGCGTATGAACTGTTTTCCGGCTTCTCAGAATATCTGTTTACATTTAAAACCTCGGTTATGGATATGCCTTCTCCGGAATTTGTGTCGGAGATAAGAAACGGCAAGAAGGTTTACAGCGTTGATATTCCTCGTTACAGAGAGTTCATGAAGAATCATGTATTTCTTGAACAGCTCGAGGATAAGCAGAACTTCTTCATGAATGAGTACATTCCTTATGCCAAAAAGCAGCGCGCAGGTAAGTTAACTGCAGTTGATACGGAGAGATACAATGCCGCTTATGCAAGTCATATGATTAGGCAGAAGAGGTATTATGAAGAGATAACGGGTTATACACATGAGAATGACCCGGAGATCGCTGCAAATAAGGTATGTAACAATAAGTCTCAGTTTGAAATGAACTGGAAGGGACAGAGATTCGGGCAGCACATACTTGCTACCGCTACAGGCAATCTGGAGCTGATGGATAAAGGATGGCCGGCAGCGGATATGACTTTCCTTAATCAGCTGAAGAAGATGAAAAAGGATGTTGATGAATTTGCTACGAATGCAAGCAAGAAGCTTAATGCTGCCGAAATAGATGCTGCAAAGCGTATCAAGAAGAAGATGAAGTCTGCTTATGAGAATATTATGAATAAGAAGGTGACTTCACCTGAGGACAGAATGGCGAAGCTTCTTGGCATTGAGGAATCTGTTAAGGAGTATACGACGCTTATCAATGGCTTCAGGAAGAGAACTCTTAAAAATATAGGGCCAGCCTCTATCGAATGGCTTTTTGACGAGGCTAAGGGTAGAAGGGTATTCAGAACAGAGGTTGGAAAGGGTAAGTATTTAAATGATCAGTTAAAAACTTCAACCTTTATCGAAACAAACAGATACGGAATGCAGATCATATCAGGAGTCAGGGAAGCTGATAAAGATGCATATCAGGACTCTGATATTTATCGGGATCTAGATGAATTTGATAAACAGGGTAATGGCGAAGCCCTGAATGACAAGGCTTTTGTGCCATATAATGATGCTGACAGAAGACTTGAGATTCCGATTGGCGTTCCTCAGCGTATTGAAGTCGTTCAGGATAAGGCAGTATATAAGAAGGTTAAGGAGAATTATATTAAAAATGCCGATTTCATCGATAAAAAGATGAATGAATACTATAAGGATGATGAGATAGGTAAAGAGATAAAGGCTTTTATCAAGGCAAGAATATCTGATCGTTTAAGACGAAATGCTAATGGACGGTCAAATCTTGTGCTTGTCAATAAAACACCTTTAGGCAATGGAATAAATATTGTAACTGATGCGGTATGGGTCGAGCATGAAAATGATTTCCTTCGCAATAACATAAAGAAATGGCAGGATAGGTTCCCTGTTTTTAAGCTTGCTGTTGAAGGTGAAAGACAACTTCAGACCCTTGCCGATTATTATGATGAGAAGGAAAAGGCAGGAGGCACACTTAGTCCGGAGAAGGAGAAGGAATACCGCCAGAAGCTATATGATCAGACCGTTATGATGTTACCTATGATGAACAAGGTATTTGCTTCGGTTGAAAATAAGAAGATACATGATGAACTTCAGAAGGATAAGGTCATTATGGATGATCAGTTCTGTATCCATCCGGCTGCACAGAGAGGTGCGAAGACTCTGTGTGCTTCACTGAATGCCTATAAAACAGGACTTGAAAATGGCTGGGCTCTTGATGATATTCCAATGATGGCTGCATTTAATCTGATCGTTCTTGGAAATGATGTTAAGGTAACGGTTGGTCATACGCTTAAACTTGATGGGTATGAAAAAAAGAAACCGATAGCATATGCCAGCGAGCAGGAGAAAGAGTACTTTGATAAGATGAGAAAGCTGTCCGAGGAAATGAAGACTAAGGCTATAAAGTCTGCCAAGGATAGAGATCATTTCATAAACAAGATGATCAGTCTCATCGATGAGGGAATTGAAAACAGGATGCTTTTCTCAGATGGAAAGACTATGCAGGAGGTCAGCTATTTTAAACAGCTTCAGAACAGGCAGCTTGAGAGGAGCATAAATATCGGAATGGGTAGGGAACCGGCATATTATAATGAACCGGTGATCGCATCGCCTGACAGAAAGATAGCTCCTTTCATGAGCGACCTTACTGCAGCAAGAACCGATAAATGGTGGAGTAAGGAAAGCACTGTTCATGAGAATCTGCGCAAGGCGGCAGAAGCTCTTCAGACCTTTATCAAGGATAATCCGGCTCCGGCAAATGATGCAGATAAGAAGACAGTTGTTGAATACTCTGCCAAATATCTTGCAAAGCTGGATGCGGTTCAGCATTATTCAAAGCTTTATCAGGAAGCGAGGACCGGTGCTTCGACCCAGGGAGGTAAGGAGAGACTCCGTGGAGCAAAGGATATTTTCAGTTTTGCTTCAAGAGAGAAGCTTGACATCATGGAGAAGCTTAAGGGAGTGACCAAGGCTTATTCTGACATAAAGGATTTCAGAAAGGCGGTCGTTGTTGACAGGATGAGTTCGGCAACTCAGAAGCTCGCTGCAATGAATGCTATGCCTATTACTCCTGCGGCTAAAAAGAAGATAATCGATATGGCTGCCGATATAATGGTTGGACGTTTTTCGGCCTCAAATACAGTTGGCGGTAAGGTCTTTAATGATATGGGCTTTGATGTTATGAAGAGCAGTATCGTTAACGGCAGTGAATTCAAAAGGATGATGGATACTTATATGAAGGACGAAACCATGACGCCGAAGAAGATGGCAGAAGAGCTGACGGGCGATGGCATCATGAGAAGGTTTAAGAGTTCAGAAAAAAGTATCAAGGAATTTGAAGGGAAGCTGAACGACAGGGCGGCTAAGCAGGAGGCGGCTGAAGAAAAGTATCAGCGCCACGAGAATAAGATAGTAGCTGATGAGGCGAAGAAGAAAGCTGCCGAGGATGCAAAAAAAGTTAAGAAATCGGCATCAAAGAAATAGAGCAAATATGCTTGGAATTTATAATTATAAGGATTAACCGGAACGCCTGCAGAAAGTGCGGGCGTTCATTTACGGGCATACAAAGATGTGTTGAAATAAAAGTGTATGCACGATAAAATATGGATAGCTATTAGATGACGAGGAGGTTAAAGAAAGATGGCGGAATCAATGAAGGATTATGAGGATTTACTGGAGGCATCATACAGCCTGATGGGCGATGGTGAGCATGACACGGATACACTTCTGGCTTGGAGAAAGGCTGAGGAGCTGAAGGAGTCGCAGGAGAATATCATCGTTACGGTCACTGAGGTCGTAAAAGGTGGAGTTGTTGCAGACTTCGAGGGAATCAGAGCGTTTATTCCTATTTCGAAGCTGTCCCTTGAGAGGATAGAGGGCTGTGATCAGTTCCTGGGTAAGGAGCTCGAGGTGAGAGTATTTGAAGCTGATATGGAGGCGGACAAGTTGATCCTTTCGGCCAAGGAAATACTGAAGGAGAGACAGGAAGCCAGCAGGAAAAAGAAGATATCCGATATTCAGATCGGCCAGGTATTTCATGGCGTAGTCAGAACCATCAAGGATTATGGTGCGTTTATCGACCTTGAAGATGGTATGTCCGGACTGGTTCACATCTCACAGATATCACATCAGAGGATCAAGCATCCGAAGGTTGTACTGACTGAAGGTCAGGAGGTTGATGTTAAGGTTATCGAAATTAAGGACGGAAAGATATCGCTCTCGATAAAGGCGCTTCTGGATAATCCGGAAGAAGAGGAGACCGAGGAAGAAGTGATAATCCCAGAATCTGAAAGTATAGGAACCTCGCTGGCTGATCTTTTAAAGGACTTTAAATTTGATGATTAAGGTAAGTCATAGATTGTGAAGGCCTGAAGATTTACCGACAGATGTAATTTTTGGGGTGCTGCATATGAATAGTGAATGTTTGGACGGTGTACAATATGAATAAATACGTTTTTTTTCAAAAACATGAGAAAAGAAGAATAGCGGTAATACTGACAATGCTGATATGCTTCGCAGGGCTGTTCTCAGCGTGCGGTAAGAAGGATGAGAATAAGGAGGAGAAGCAGAAGGAACCGGTGATATTGAATCCTGCAGCGGACGATCCAAATCTCTCGGATGGTGAATGGGCCTATGATATCTGGAAAACGGCGATAGATAAGCTATATGCGGAAGGTGCTGTAAGTAAGAGTGATATCAGTGAGGATGAGTATTTCAAGTTTGAGACGGAGGGTATAGCGTGGAGCTCGCCTGAAGCAAAGGCAAAATACGCGGAGAACGATTTCAAACCGGATGGAAAGTGTATCTGGGGATGCTACAGCAGTGAGAATCTGTACAGGGTATTTAAGCCTGAGATTGCTGATCCAAACAGACCGGCATATGCTTATGAAGGCGGAAGCGGAATACCTTCGGATATATTTGCGAATTCGAGAGGTGAATGTAAGTATTACGTGGTGTACACGGGACTTAAATCGCATGTGGACAAAAAGTTTTACAGCGGAGGTGCTGACAGAACTACTATTTCAACAGATGTTATTATCTTTGATGCGGTTTCCAAGGAGGTCGTCCATATCGAGCATATCGGAACGAACAGCCCGAAGGCTATAGACAGCAGAACAACCGGCAGTACCATGGTATCTGAAGCGATTCAGTACATGAAGAGACTTTTCGTGGAATAGTTGTAATTGGAATACTTCGGAATGGATCAAGTTAGCGGATGCTCACATAGAGGTTGGTTATACTGATTGAGAGAACATGGTTTACATAAGACAAGAGGCTTCGATTGAAAGTATTATGGATTTGTGATATCATTAGACAAATTGTTGTATGAGGGGAGTTATTGGATTCATACTGAATAAGGACGAAAAGAGCAGGAAGATTTTGTAACCTTCATAAAAAAGGAAAAAGAGAGATAAGTGATTTATAGTATATGATAAAGGAGATACAATATGCTTGATATAAATAAACTTCGAGAGTTTGGAGCAGATGTGGAGAGCGGACTTGAAAGATGTATGAATAATGAAGGCTTTTATCTGAAACTTGTTGAAAAATCTCTTGGGGACAATTCTTTTGATAAGCTGGTTGAAGCCATTGATTCAAATGATCTGGAAGGGGCATTTGAGGCAGCACATAGTCTGAAGGGTGTAACAGGCAATCTGGCGCTGACACCGATCTATGATCCTGTTGTGGAAATCACAGAGCTTCTCAGAAACAGGACGGATATGGATTATTCGGAGCTGAAAAGCAGAATCCTTGAAAAGAGGGATGAATTATCTGAAATGTGCAGGTAGGTATTAAAGCTTATGGGGAATGACAGTAAAGAAAAGAGTATTCTTACGCCTTATATGTCGGGGATTGGAGCGTGGGCCTTCTCAATAGGTACTGTTCTCGGATGGGGGCTGGTGGTTATTACCAGTAATACATACCTGGCGGAGGCCGGACCGAAAGGAAGTATTATAGGTCTTCTGATAGGCGCACTCATCATGATCGTTATTGCACAGAATTATAATTATATGATGAACTCCATTCCTGATGCAGGTGGTCCGTATGCATATGCAAAGGAAACCTTTGGATATGATCATGGTTTTCTTAGTGCGTGGTTTATGATGCTCACATATGTTGCTATGTTCTGGGCAAATGTAACGGCACTTCCACTTTTCTTCGATATATTTCTTGGAGATACATTTCATTTTGGATTCACATATGATATCTTCGGATATCATGTCTACTTTGGTGAGGCTCTTATAGCCATACTCGCTATTCTGATAGTTACATTTCTTTGTACCCGCAGCAAGAAGCTGGCGATGTATCTTATGATCGGATCCGGTATAGTTATGGTTGCCGGAGTTATTATCTGTTTCTTCTTATCCTTTGCCAGAAGAGATATAACCTTGTTTTCCATTAATCCTGAATATACACCTGACAGCACGGCTCTCCATCAGATAATCAGGATAGCTGTTATATCTCCCTGGGCTTATATAGGCTTTGAGGGTATTGCTCATTCTGCTGAAGAATTCAGGTTTCCTGTCAGAAAGTCCTCACGGATTATGAACATTTCTATAATTATTTCGGCAATTGTCTATATCAGTATGATTCTGATATCTATCAGCGCATATCCTCCGGAATATTCTAACTGGCTTGAATATATAAAGGATATAGGAAATCTAAAGGGCATCAACTCGCTTCCTGCATTCTATGCCATGAAGTATTATATGGGAGATACAGGTTTTGTCTTACTTCTGATAACGCTGTTTGCGCTTATTCTTTCCAGTCTATTGGGGAATCTTACTGCACTCAGCCGTCTTCTTTATGCAATATCAAAGGATGATGTTTTACCTAAACGCTTTTCTAAAATAAATGACAGAGGTGTACCTGCAAATGCTCTGTGGCTGATTGGATGCATATCTCTGGGAATACCATTTCTTGGCAGATCAGCTATTGGATGGATAGTAGATGTTACAACCATCGGAGCAACCATAATCTTTGGATTTGTATCAGCTTCTGCATGGAAGCTGGCAAGATCAAGAGGAGATAAGCTGGAAAAAACCACCGGATTCGCCGGACTCGCTGTTATGGTTTATTTTGCACTGTATCTTCTGCTTTTCAATATGATATCGACAAATTCTCTTGAAGCAGAGTCGTACTTTCTTTTTACTGTCTGGACTGTACTTGGATTTGTTTTCTTCCTAAGCGTTCTCAGAAAGGATTCGGTCAGAAAATTCGGTAAATCAACTATAGTCTGGATAGCACTTCTGATGCTTGTTCTCTTTACTTCACTTGTGTGGATGAGCCAGTCAACTATGAGCTCCACCAGCCAGTCACTGATGGATGTGAAAGAATTTTTCCAGACATCGGGAGATGCTACGGATGAACTGGCAGAGCAGGCTTTTGTAAATATGGAAATGGAGACTCTTAGAAAAACAAACTTTAAGAGTATGCTTGTGGTCATCATCCTCTTTGCTGTTTCCCTTGTGATCCATATGCTCTTGCAGAGACAGCATGAATCTCTGGAAAGAGATAAGATGCGTGCGGAGGAGGAGAGCAGGGCAAAGAGCCGTTTTATGTTTAATATGTCCCATGATATCCGTACACCTATGAATGCAATCATAGGATTTACATATCTGGCAAGACAGGACAGCGTAACGAGCAGGGAGAAGGATGACTATCTGGAGAAAATAGATGCTTCAAGTAAGCAGCTCCTGGGACTCATAAATGATGTTCTGGATATGAGTCGTATCGAAAGCGGCAAGATAGAGCTGACCCCACAACCTATGAATCTGGAAAAAACGATAGAGGATGTCAGAGATCTCTTCATAAATCAGATGGAAGAGAAGCATATTGATTTTACCGCTGATACCTCTGAATTAGAACATAAATGGGTTGTCTGTGACGAGAACAGACTGAACAGGGTTATTTTAAATCTGCTCAGTAATGCCCATAAGTTCACTCCGGAAAAGGGAAAGGTATCTCTTAAGATCAGGGAAACTGCTTTCGAACAGGTGTCTGATGGTGAATCAGAAGCCTCAGAATATGGTAATTATGAGCTGATAGTCAGTGATACCGGAATAGGAATGAGTGAGGAGTTTAAGGAGCATCTTTTTACAGCCTTCGAAAGAGAGAGGACATCTACGGTCAGCAAGCTTCAGGGTACAGGGCTTGGACTCAGTATCACCAAAGGAATAGTTGATATGATGAAAGGCACTATAGATGTTAAAACAAGTCCGGGTGAAGGTACTGAATTTACTGTAAAGCTTCGACTTCCGGTGACACAGGAGATAATGGAAGCTGCGGTGGAAGAGTCTTATGCAAGAAAGATAGATTTCAGTACCAAGAGACTGCTTCTTGTGGAGGATAATTACATTAATATGGAAATTGCCTCGGAGATTCTCCGACAGGAGGGCTTTATGCTGGAGCAGGCCGATGACGGAAAGGCTGCTGTTGACATGGTAAGGGATTCAAAGCCGGGATATTATGATCTGATCCTTATGGATATCCAGATGCCTGTTATGAACGGATATGAGGCAACCAGAGCTATCCGTTCTCTGGATGATCCGGTTTTGTCCGGTATTCCGATAATAGCCATGACGGCGAATGTATTTCAGGAGGATGTACAGGCGGCAGAAAATGCCGGTATGAATGGGCACATTCCAAAACCGCTGGATATAAAGACAATGATAGATACGATATCAGAAGTGCTGGCAGAAAAAGAAAAGTAGAACAGGGGGCTGCATATGTTTGGAGAAAAGTTCGAATTAAATGAACAGACTATGACCATAGTTGAAGAGATAGGACGTCATATGCCGGGAGGCTTCTTCATATATAAGGCTGCCAAACCGGAAGAACTGTTATATGCTAACAAGGCAACGCTGGATATATATGGATGTGAGACCATGGATGAGTTTAAAGAACTTACCGGTTATACCTTTGAGGGTATGGTATACCCGGAGGATTATGAGAATATAGTGGCTTCCATAGATGAGCAGGTGAAAAACCATGATGATAATTTTGATTATGTGGAATACCGTATCTCTCAAGGGCTGCAGAGTTCTCCTTGCTGAGGATGTAATGATAAATGCAGAGATAATGGTTATGGTTCTATCCATGAGAGATGTAGAGGTTGATCATGTGATAAACGGTCAGCTTGCGGTTGAAAGCTTTGAAAAGCATGAACCGGGATACTATGATGCAATTCTGATGGATATGCGTATGCCTGTAATGGATGGACTGGAGGCTACAAGAACTATCAGGGCTCTTGACCGTGAGGATGCATCTGAGATACCGATTATCTCGCTTACTGCAAATGCATTTGATGAAGATGTACAGAGAAGTCTTCAGGCAGGTCTGAATGCACATCTCAGCAAGCCGGTTGAACCGGATGCACTCTACGCAACACTTGAAGGATTTGTGAAGCACTAATAGAAAACGCAAGACAGGGAGGGATTACATTGGACAATAATATTACATCAATAGCAAAAACAATGGCCAAACATTACGCAACGATATATTATGTAAACTTAATTACTAATCATTACGTGGAATATTCTGCGAGTGATGATTATAAGGAATTGAATGTACCCGTTGAGGGAGAGGATTTTTTCACTGAGTCATACAATAATATACAGCGTGTGATTCACCCTGAAGATCTGGAAAGCGTTCAGAGAATAGCTGATAAGGCATTTATGATTTCTGCTACGGAAAATGGCCAGAAATTCGTGATTGATTATCGACTGTTAATGCAGGATGGTACGCATTATGTAAGGCTTAATGCTGTGCGTACCGAGGATTCCGAGAACCTTATCATCGCATTGGAGAATATTGACAGCGAGAAAAGGAACCAGGCAGAGCCGGAGTCAGAAGAACAGCAGGCGGAATCCATAATCGATGTAAGAAGACATATTCTTGTCGTGGAGGATGAGGATATAAATCAGA
>JAEEGF011847591.1_pt1 | contig 17340 bp, 19 predicted proteins | sample 9134171 | NCBI WGS metagenome assembly JAEEGF01 (sample SAMN16246542, study PRJNA631951) | gut metagenome | biome: gut microbiome; feature: rumen; material: AP-attached | host: Bos | place: Iran: Karaj | collected 2018-10 | reverse complement strand
CGCTTGCGTAGCAGCTTGTAAGAACGGTTCGGCTATGCTCTTCGTATCGTCGAAGGTCAGCCAGCTCGCCCTGCTTCCCCAAGGTCGCGTAGAGGCTGCCCGTCGTGTGAAGAACATGATTGCCAAGATGGACGAACTCGGCTTCGGCAACTGCACCAACACCCGCGCTTGCGAGGCCGTCTGCCCGAAGAACGAGACCATCGCCAACATCGCCCGCCTGAACCGCGAGATGATCAAGGCAAAGCTCGCTGACTAAAGACCCCACCCCTAACCCCGCCTCGGGCGGGGAATAGAGGGGCTACACCTTATCTATAATAAGAGCGCCGCAGGTTTTCTGTGGCGCTCTTTTGTTTTGCAAAGATACAAACTATTTCGAAACCAAATGCGCTTATCCGGAAAAATTTTTGATGTTGGGGGGCTTAAAAAGACATATCAAAGGCTTTGTTTTATTAAACAATGCCTTTGTTTTATCAAACAATGCCTTTGATTTAACAAACATTGGCGTTGTTTTAACTTTACCCCAAGCCTTTCTATCTTTTATCCCTTGCCTTTTTACCCTTTATCCTAAGCCTTTCAGCCCTTTAGTTCGTGCTTCCAAACCATTTCGAACGGCATAAGGAAGGCATTCGAAAGGCACAGGAAAAAACTATCAGGGCAGTAGAGTGAAAGGATAGGCAGGGGGCAAATAGTCGAATTGGGGCGGTACTTTTTTGTTGTATGCATGCAAATAAGTGGAAAAAGTGCCGTTTGTGTAATATGATGTAATGATTTTCTTGCAGCAATCCGCTACTTTTACTACTTTTGCAAGCGAAAGTCCGGACAACTTGTATCGTTTAACCATTTAAAAAGTAAGAAACAATGAAAAGACTTATCATGATGTCGCTGATAGCAACATGCTGCCTCACGACAGTATTGGCACAAAAGACAGTAATATCACAGAAGGATCAGAAAGAAGAGCCCTTTAATGTGGTGGAAGACATGCCTGCGTTCCCTGGTGGTATAGAAGCGATGATACAGTTTCTAAGCAGTAACATCAAGTATCCTGCCGATGCCCAGAAACAGAAGGTTGACGGACGTGTGCTGGTGACCTTTGTGGTAGAGAAAGATGGTAGCATTACGGAAGTAAATGTTGTGAAGCCAGGGTTCCCGTCATTGGATGCCGAGGCCGTTCGCGTGGTCAAGGCAATGCCGAAATGGAAGCCAGGCTATCAAAGAGGCCAGGCCGTGCGCGTACTATTTACTTTGCCCATTTCCTTTAATCTGAAATGAAGAAGATTGTTCTTATCCTTACCTGCTCTCTCGTGTTTGCGGCGTGCTCTTCGGAGCATTGCCGCAACACGAAACTGTTGCAGGCGGAAGCCCTTTGTCAGCAATATCCCGACTCGACCATCCGCCTGCTCTATGGTTTGGATATCGACAGCTTCAGCGTAGAGGCCGACCGAGCCCTTTACGGATTGGTATTTACGGAAGCCATTCACCGTATCGGATTGATGTTCTCGTCAGACACCCTCATCAGTTTCAGTCAACAATACTATGAGCAAGAAGGCGATGATGAACGTCTGGCGCGCTCCTGCCTGCATCACGGTATCGTGCTCTACGGCCAACAGCGCTATGGCGAAGCCTTCCGTCTGCTGAAACGAGCCGAGGAACTGGCAGAAGGCTTGGATGACTTAGCCCTCAACCACGAGTTATATGCCGTGTTGGGTGATATTAACGACAATGCCAATAACTATGCTTTGACGCTCGATTACTATCACCGTTCGCTCCGGGCTGCTGAGCAACTTGGCAATCGGGAATGGACGGCACGCCAGCTCAACAATCTGGCAACCACCTTTGATGCCATGAACAATACAGATAGCCTCAGGACATATATAGAAAGGTGTCGCCCCCTCCTCGATAGTGTTCAGGGGCCTATCCGTGCTACGATGCTAACAAACCTTGGGAGCTATTATCTGCATCAGAACGATTTGAACAAAGCAAAAGAATACCTGCTGCTATCGCAACAAACGACGTATCTCGACAAGACCATCAAACTTTTAGGCGACATTGCGGCACTTGAGGGAAAGTCGGCACAGGCTTGCGACTATTGGTTTCAAACCCTCCAATCGGGCGATTATGCCATTCGCATTGATGCCTATCGTAAACTGATTAACCACTATGACTCGTTGGCAGAATACGATGAGAAGCATCACCAAATGGCTTCGCACCTCAGCCAGCGACTGAACACGCTCTATCGCGACAATTATGAAAACAATGGTGCTACCAGCATATTGGATATGCAGGCGCAATACGACGAACAACAGAAGGAACGCCACCAATACCGAACCATTATCGCCTTGCTGACAGCTCTTGCCATCGTGATTCTCATAGCAGGATTGATTGCCTGGTATTACCTCCTAACCCATCGCGAACTGGTACAGATGCAGCGCCAGAAGAAACGTCAGCTGCGCGATAACTCTCGACAACTGAAGGACGTAACGGCCCGACTCCACAAAACTGCCAATTTAGGACAAGTGGCCAAAGACGAGGACATCAGCGCGTTGGCACAATGCTGCTATTCGCTGAATCCTGCCTTATTGGCATTGCTGAAACCGCTCAGCACGAAAGAACAAGCAGTCTGCCTGTTGATTCGTCAGCACTTCCAGCCATCAGAGATTGCCATTCTCGTCGCTTCGTCGCCCCAATCGATTACCAATCTGCGCGTTCGCCTGTTGCAAAAACTCTTCAACGAAACAGGTGGCGCCAAAGATTTTGACCAACGTATTTGTCATTATGGAGAAGATTACAGAACAGCCCTCACGCTATGATCATCTGGAAAAGATGTCGGTAGGCGAGTTGCTGGTGCATATCAACGAGGAGGATGCGCTGGTGGCTGACGCCGTACGTCAGGCCTTGCCGCAGATAGAAGCGCTGATTACGGCCATTGAACCACGAATGAAACAGGATGGACGCCTTTTTTATGTGGGTGCAGGCACCAGCGGGCGCCTGGGCGTGCTCGATGCCAGCGAACTTCCTCCTACGTTTGGCGTTTCGCCCGACTGGGTGGTAGGCATCATCGCTGGGGGCGATGAGGCTCTCAGACGGGCTGTAGAGCGAGCTGAGGACATTCCTGAGCAAGGGTGGGTGGACCTTAAGGCCTTTCTGCCTACTGCCGACGACACCGTGATAGGCATTGCCGCCTCTGGCACTACACCTTACGTTATTGGTGCTATCCTCGAGGCAAGGGCTCATGGCTTGCTGACGGGCTGCATCACCAGCAATCCCCACACCCCTTTGGCAGAGGCCTCTGAGTATCCCATCGAAACCATCGTGGGACCAGAGTTCGTTACGGGCAGCAGTCGCATGAAGAGCGGCACGGCCCAGAAGATGGTCTTAAACATGATCTCCACCTCGCTGATGATTCGTCTGGGTCGCGTAAGTGGCAACCGCATGGTGAAGATGCAGTTGACCAACGCCAAACTCATCGACCGCGGCACCCGCATGATTCAGGAGGCCCTCGGTTTGGACTATGAAGAAGCAAAACGCCGCCTGCTGGAGGCTGGCAGCGTGGACAAGGCCCTAAAGAATGGCAACAGTACAACACATGAAAAAAATGGAGAATAAAGTAATGAAGAAACTATTCATGACCTTGGCGGCTGTCTGCTGTATGACGGCTACGGCTGAGGCTCAGGCTTTTGATGAACACTTTGCCGACAGCACCCTGCGGCTCGACTATGTACTGGCAGGCAATAGTCGCGAGCAACAGGCCTATTTCTGCAAGGCTAGTAAGATGGCGCGCTGGGCAGGGCGCAAGAACAGGCTAGCCGATATGCCTTTAAGGGGCAACGGCCAGCTGATACTGAGCGACCATGCAACTGGGCAGCAGCTTTATGTGCATACGTTCTCCACGCTGTTTCAGGAATGGCAGGCTACTGAGGAGGCTACCCGCGTGAACCGCGCCTTCAACGTTTCCTTCAACGTGCCCTTGCCCAAGCGTCCGGTTGATGTCAACATTACGCTGACCGACTTTCACGGCAAGGTGGTGGGACAGCTGCAGCATACGCTCCATCCTACCGACATACTCATTCGTCAGGTAACGGAGCCTCAGGTCCCCTTCCGTTATGTGTGGAAGGGGCAGGCGCAGTCGGATGGCGAACCAGACATCACGAGGTGTATCGACCTAGCCATTGTGGCTGAAGGCTATATCCACAGTCAGATGGACAAGTTCTATTCTGACTGCCAGCGGGTGGTAGATGCCCTTTTTGCCCACGAGCCGTTTACCTCGATGAAGTCGCGCTTCAATGTGGTTGCCGTTGCTGCTGAGTCAGCTGGCAGCGGACCTTCGATACCTCATTTAGGTCGTTGGCAATCGACGGCAGTTGGCACCCACTACGATACCTTCTACTCCAACCGTTACCTGATGACCCAAGATATGCACCGCCTTTACGACCTGCTGGCGGGTATTCCCTTCGAACATATTATCGTGTTGGTAAACAGCGATACCTATGGTGGCGGTGGCATCTACAACCAGCTTACCGTCAGCACCAGCGACCACGCCACGTTCCGCCAGGTGCTGGTGCATGAATTCGGCCACGCTTATGGAGGCCTGGGCGATGAATACTTCTACGATGACGGCTACGAGACGATGTATCCTGCCGATACGGAACCCTGGGAACCCAACTTGACTACGCTGAAGGATTTTGGCTCGAAGTGGGCCGATATGTTGCCTAAAGACACTCCTATCCCTACGCCGCCTGCCAAGATTCCCGATTACAGAAAGGTCGAGACCGAGGTCGAGCGTCAGCAGTTGAATGCTGCTACGCAGCGGGTGGGCGTCTTTGAGGGTGGCGGCTATCAGTCAAAGGGCGTCTATCGTCCGGCTCAAGAGTGCCGTATGAAGATCAACGAAGTAGAGGATTTCTGCCCCGTCTGTTCGCGGGCCTTGGTGCGCATCACCGATTTCTATACCAGTCAGCAGGACAGTATGAAATGATGAGCGCACCAAGGTGGGCTTTCAGAAAGACATAGCCTTGCTCATCTCCTTCATGTTTTTCTCGATGAGCTTGTTGAGTTCTTTCTGGGCTTTCTGCGCTCCCTTGGGCAGCGTGCCGAATTCCTTCAGTATTTCCGTGAACCCCTGGTTCTGCTCGGTATAGAACTTCAGTATTTCCTTGTACCCCTCGCTAAAGAATTCGGCTCGTTTGTCATAGGGAACCCCCAAGGTTTTCAGGAACTTGACGATATCCTGGAAATTCTCGTCCAGCACCTTGTTCTGCTTGGTAATCTGAGCGAATATCTGGTCTGTTCCGGCAAAGTTCTTGGCATCAAAGAAGGGCTTCAACGATTGGTAAGTAGCTTTAATGGCTTCCATATTGGTTTTCACAGCCATCACCTTTGGTGCAATTTGCATCATCTGCTGCTCCGATGGCTTCCAACTCGATGTCTGAGGAGTTGGGGGAGTATTGGTCGCATTGTAGACAGGCTCGTCAACTACAGTTGCATCCTCTTCAACCGTAGTTGCATCTTCTTCAATCTTGTCTATTTTAATCGTTTTGCCTATGATGTCATCGCCTACGATGCCGCTGCCGATAACGCTTGCACTCCGAGGCTGAATCAGGCTCTTGCCTGAGTTGCGTCCTACACGGCGCTCGTAGTCCTCGTCGTCATCGTAATAGCCGTTGTGGACGGTAATGTGATAGGTTTCGCCAGGCACGAAGTCGAGGTCGATCCAGGCTGAGCAGAGCTCGCCATCAGGGAAGATACAGCGCAGACGACCTACACAGGGCTTGGTGAGTTCTGTCTGCCACTCGAAACGCTTGTTGACCACAGGAACACAAGCTACATACTCATGATCTTGAAGGTTGTAGAGGGCTTCACGCGATTCAGCGATATAGATGTTGTAGAGCGAGTCCTTGATGTTAGCATCCACGCGCCCTTCAATCTTAAACACCTTCTTTGGATTGTCGAATGCCTTGCCGAAGTTGCTGGGGCGCGGCGAGGTAATCATATAGATGGTACCCTTTACCTTATTGTCCGCGGTGGGTTGCCATACAATGGCATAGGCATCGCGCAGCGAGGGGTTGTCGGGGTTCTTGCAGGCCATGAACCACATCTCCTCTGCCGATTTGGTGCGAATGGCGTAATGGTTGATGACGTTGGGCACATTGGTATGCACAGCCAGCGTGAAGTTCTGGCTGCCCTGTCCGGGGGTGATGTGCTTGATCTGATAGCTGAGCGGCTCGTCCTTCATAAAGTCTTCGCCCATCATAGTAATGTAAGGCTCGTCCTTCTTACAGGTAAAAGGAACGATGCGCTCGCTCGACTCAATGATGCCGGTGTTGGGATTCTTTTCGACGGAGTAAGTCTGTCCCGCCTTCTGGCCATACAGGCCGATGAGGAATTCAAAAGCCTTGATGACATTCTCGGGCTTGTTCTTTTGCTGGGCGTTGGCCGTTGTGAGTGCGCTGCAAGCAATGAGCAGCATGATGAATAGATGTTTCATAATGGTTACTGTTTTTATTTTGCTTCAATTTTTACATTCTTGCATTTTTTAATCTTTACATTTTTCAATCCTACTTCTGTGCTGTTTGTTCCTGATTATACTTGGCAATCTCGAGTTCCAGTTCCACCCACTTCAGGTAGGCCTCGTTGGCCTGTTTCTTTAGCAGGGCTATTTCCTCGGGCGTGTACTTGTAGTTCTCGGGTCGCGTAATGGGAATGTCGCGCTCGGTCAGCGTCTCGCTCTTGGCGCTTGGCATAGCGGCCTGGGCCAACTCTGCTTTGGGCTTGGCAGCCATTTCTCCTACAACTTCCTCAGCGGGAGCTGCTTGTTGAGCCACCAGATGGCGCTCGTTGATGGAAGGCTGGCGCAGCTTCACCTTACGTTTGGTTGGAACGCTCTGCTCCTTCTTGGGCTCCACCTTTTGGGGCGCCTTTGGCTGAGTGGCTTCCTCCTTTTTGGGCTTCTCGGCTTTCTTCACTTGCTCCACTTGGGCTGCGACTTTCTGTTCCGTTGTGCCCTTCTGTGGCAACAGCAGAATCATCATCACACCAGCTACGCAGGCAGCTGCCACCCACGGCCACAACCGTCTAATAGTAGAGTGACTACTCCCCTCCCTCACAGGGAGGGGCCGGGAGAGGGTCTTTGCATTCAGGTCGGCGGGCATCTGCGGCAACGCTTCCTCTTCCATTCGGAGGGCGTCGCGCAGGTTCACGTCCTGCTCTCGCCATATGTCAATTCTATCTTCGTTCATGCTTGTAACATTTTGATGATTCTACAAAGTTTCTTTCTCGTTCTGCTTAGCTTCGAGGCAACGGTTGTGGGTATCGACTCCGTGACGTAGGCAATCTCCTTGAGGCTCATCTCCTCGTAGTAGAACATCGTGATTATCGCCCGTTCCTCAGGCGGCAGGTGCTTCAGGGCTGCCCTTATCAACTGTACCGTCTCCTGGTTGGCATGTCCGAAGGTCTCGTCCACCTCCGCGTCCGACAGTGCCTGAGCCTCGTTGCCGTGATCCTCGAAATAGATGGTGGGTGTGCTTCTGCGTCTCAGGAAGCTGATGGCCTCGTTGTAGGCTATGCGCGACACCCACGTCTTGAGCGATGACCGCTGCTCGTCATACCTCTTTATATTGCTGAAGACCTTCATGAAGACATCCTGATACACCTCCTCAGCGTTCTCGGTAACGGTCACGAGCCGCACTACCTGCGCAAAGACATCACGGCCATAGCGGTCGAGCATCTGTTGCTGTGCTTTGGGACTTTGTTTCCGCAGTCCCTCAATCAGGTCTTTGTCAGTTTCGGTCATGATTAATTAGTCTTCGACTTTCGTCGCACGTTCTATTCATATATACGCAGAAACGAAGGGAAACATTGCAAGAGCGATGCTTTTTTTCGTTCTTTGGTTGCAAAGTTACGAAAAAAGCAATATCTTTGTGGCCATAAACGTGTAAAAAAGCACCAATGGAACTGAATGATCTGATTACTTCTGTCAACGATGCGGTGTGGGGCTATGTACTTATCTTCGCATTGGTGGGCAGTGGCTTATGGTTCACGATAAAAACGCGCTTTGTGCAGTTTCGTATGGTGGGTGAGATGTTTCGTCTGCTTACCGATTCGGCTGTCGACACCGTTGAAGCACAAGTGCAGGATCAGAAAGCAGGCGTCAGCAGCAAGCATATTTCGTCGTTCCAGGCCTTTGCCGTCAGTGTAGCCACCCGTGTGGGTACGGGCAATCTGGCGGGTGTGGCTTCTGCCATTGCCATTGGCGGTCCTGGTGCTGTGTTCTGGATGTGGATCATCGCCCTTGTCGGCTCGGCAACGGCCTTTGTAGAGTCTACGCTGGCGCAGTTGTTCAAACAGAAACATAAGGATTCGTTCATCGGCGGTCCTGCCTACTATATCCAGCGTGGACTGCACCAGCGGTGGCTCGCCATTACGTTTGCTGTGCTCATTACCTGTCAGTTCGGCTTGTCGAACAACTCCATTCAGGCTAATACCATCTGCGGCGCCATGCAGGAGGCCTTCGGCTGGTCGCCCCTGGTGGTGGGAGCATGTCTGGCGCAGTTGGGCCTGTTCATTGTCTTTGGCGGCATCCAGCGCATAGCTCAAGTCAGCGCCGTGCTGGTGCCTGTCATGGCTATCGGCTATGTCATATTGGCCATTGTGATTATTGCGATGAACATGGAGCAGATTCCCCATGTCTTCAAAGTCATCGTGCTCGATGCGTTCGGCATCCAGCAGATAGCAGGCGGCGGCATCGGTGCCACCATCATGAATGGTGTGAAGCGTGGTCTCTTCAGCAACGAGGCGGGCGAGGGTAGTGCTCCTAATGTGGCGGCGACGGCTTCTGTGTCGCATCCCGTCAAGCAGGGACTGATTCAGGCGCTGGGTGTTTTTACCGACACGCTGCTGGTCTGCTCCTGTACGGCCTTCATCATCCTCATCAGCGGCCTCTACGATGTGCCGGAACTGAACGGCATCGCCCTGACGCAGTCGGCGCTGCAGTCGGAAGTGGGAGCTGCCGGACCGGTGTTCATAGCCATTGCCATCTTCCTCTTCGCCTTCTCCAGCATCATCGGTAACTACTACTACGGTGAGGCTAACATCCGCTTCATTACAAACAACAAGACGGTAATGACTGCCTACCGCATTTGTTCGGCAGGCCTGATGGTGATGTTCGGCGCCATGGCCAGCTTCGAGCTCGTCTGGAACATTGTCGACTTCTTCATGGCCTTCCTCACCGCATGCAACCTTATTGCCATCATGCTGCTGGGCCGTTACGCCTTCCGTCTGCTCGACGACTACCGGCGGCAGAAACGGCAGGGCATCAAGGAGCCCACCTTCCACCGCCGCCAGTTGCCTGAATTGGAAAGCGAATTGGAATGCTGGGAATGACCGTCATTCCTTACGGCACAAACACTTTCTTGCCACCAACGATGTTGATGCCCTTCTGCGGATCGGCAAGGCGCTGACCGCCGTAGCTGCAAAGATAAAGAATAAATATGAAAGTTCCAAGAAAAATGACAGAAAAAGACTTCAAACGGTTACGGTTACAACTGTAACCATTCCTCTGCTTGCCTTGCTTATACCGTTTCTATGAAATACTCTATGGCATCCTTCAACTCATCAAGGTCGTTCTTGATAGTTGAGAACACCAAGTAACCGTTTATGTCAAAGTAGCCATGAGCGATATGGTTTCTTATGCCAATAACGTCGCCCCAAGGTATTTCAGGACGTTCTGGTAGTAAGGCACCTTTTGTTATATCGTTTATTTTTTTGATTCCCTCTCCAATGGCTTCTATAAGCATGCAATTAGCAGCAAGTTTTTGCATTCCAGAGGAGGACTGATAATAATCCTCAGCAGAGCTCACATCTGCATTCCACTCTTGAAGCTGCCCGATTGCTGTCCTTATTTGCTCAAAAGTGTTCTTAACTCTATTTCGCTCATTGAATGACGTAAATTCCATCGCGTTCTATATCTTTTAATAGATAAGGGTTCATATGGGGATGCATGTGGATGACATCCACGGGACATTGAAGCAGCTGCTCTAAAAAGCGCTGAAGACGTACAATAAGGAATAGACGGGGCTCCATTTCCACACACACATCAACGTCGCTGGTCTCCGTCTGCTCGCCTCTTGACACAGAGCCAAACAGCCGCAGGGAACGTATGCCGAACTGTGAGCGCAGTTCGCCAGCATGTGCTGAAATCAGGTCAATATATTCCTTTGTTGTTCTCATACGTCGGCAAAGATAGTGAATTAATCTGAAAGTTCCAAGAAAAGTGCGCAAAAACTATTTTTTCAGAAAGACCTCATCACCTCACTTTTTCTTCTGAAACACCTTTGTAGAAAGGTGATTCGAAGAGTGAGGTGTTGAGTGAACACCTCACTCAACACCTCACCTAACACCTCACTTTCAAAATGATCACAAGAACCGCATGATTTTGAATAACGACAGCTATGACACCTTGACTCGTATCCGAAATAGTGAGGTCTTGAGTGAGGTGTTAGGTGAGGTGTTTGACAAACACCTCACTCTCCTCAAACCCTTTGCAGATGGGCGTTTCAGAGCTATTGAGTGAGGTGATGAGGTCTTTTTGCTAACTGCCCTATTTAGCAATGCTAACTAGGTTATTTAGCATAGCTAACTAGCCTACTTAGCAGCGCAAAATGGCCTACTTAGCAGCGAAAGATAGCCTGGCGGTGAGGGTATAGCTTTAGTCCGGGTAAACTGAGAGTTTACTCCGGGTAAAGGGGGTAGTTTACCCGGAGCAAACTCGGGGTATTTTGACGCAGGAGTCGGACCATACGTTCTCGGACGTCACCTTACGGTCGTGAATGGCTCGCTCAGGGTGAAGGTTTTCTCGTAGTCTTTGGTCTTTACGCTGTAGCGGTTCCCTACCTTGAAGTGGGGACTGCTCACAATACTGGCACTACGCTTCATGGAGAAGGGAATCTTTACCGTGTCAATGAGTTTGCCCTTATCGTCATAGATGTTGATAGGCTCGTCCTTCACCACCTTCAGATCGGTAAGTAGAACTGTGGGCTGATGGGCCGTCTCGTTGGTAGGCACCGAGGGCGCATCGCCAATGCTGCCGCCTACGGAAAACACCTTTCCACCCTTGATGGCGAGTGGTGAGAAGTCGCTGTCAAGGCCTTCCTCTGGAGAACCTACCTGGCTCCAGGCATAGACGGTGCCGCCAGTAATGATGATCAGAGGCTCCATCTTCTGATTGCCATTGCCACCAAACGGGGGGAAGAAACCGCCTTCGGGATTGGCGTCCACAGCGTCGTTGCCCATGCTTCGGGCAATCACCTCAGCACCATTGAACTCGATGGTGGCATTGGCATTGATGGCATCGTCAAGGCTCACTATATTCACATGGCCGCCATTGAAGGCAATGCCCTTCTTGCCCTCGATGCCCTCAGCACCAGGGGTGGACGTCCTGACGTGGATGTTGCCGCTGTTGATGATGATTTTACCCTTAGAGGTAATGCCCTTCGTTGAGGCTACGTACTTGTGCTTGCCAGCGAAGCCCCCTCCGAAGGGGATGCTGTCGCCTCCAAAGCTTGGGAAGCCTTGGAATGGAATGCTGTCGCCTCCAAAGCCTGGGAAGCCTTGGAATGGAATGCTGTCGTTCTGGGACATGCCAAACGGCATGGGGAATTTACTGAAGTCAGGCATAGGGAACCCTCCCATTCGGATGCTGTCGTTTCCAAATCCAGGAAAGCCACCGAATGGGATGCTGTCATTTCCAAAGCCAGGGAAGCCTCCGAATGGGATGCTGTCGTTTCCAAAATTGGGGAATCCTCCACCGAACCCGAAGGGTTTTTCGCCCAGGTTGTTGCCAGAGGTGGTTACGTGGAGCGTCAGTTCTTCTATCGTGATATCCTTCTTGGTCTTGATACCCCGGCAACCATCGCCCGTGGCAACGACATGGAGCGTTCCCTTACCCGAGAGCAGCAGCTTGTCCTTCGCCCAAATGGTGGCAGCCTTATGGTTGGCCGTATCGTTGCAGGCCGTGATGGTCAGGGAGTTGGTGGTGCCCTTCGCAGCCACAACCTCCACCTTCTTCTTATTCTTCAGACAGAGAGGTGCCCCTTCCTTACTGGTCAGCGTCAGGTTGTCGAGCTTCACTTTCGCCTTGCCAGCAGTTTTCAGCGTCAACTGTCCGTTGTCACTCTTACCCGTCAGCAGCAGGGTAATCTGATGCTCCTTGTATTGACTCTCGATGCTGACGCTGGCACCATCGACGGTGACAGAGACGCTATCCTTCGTTTGCTGTTTTACGATTGCTTTCGCACCATTGTAGCGTACCGTGATATCTTCAGCATGACACACATTGCCCATCATAAAGGGCACTAACCAAAATAAAAACTTTTTCATGTTCTTGTCCATCTATTTGCATCATTAGACGAACAAGAACAGAAAAAGTTAAAACACTTTTCGAAAATAATTATTCTTCCACAATCGGGTAGAGTTCGATAAACTCGCCCTGATGGCTCTTGCCGTCCTCAATAAGCTCGGCAAACTTCTGGCCAACAGTATCGATGTCGTGGAAGCCAGGGAGCGACATGTTGCCGTTCAGGTCGGTCGTCGTGGGACCCGGGTGAACGGAGAAGATATTCACCTTTTCGATAGCCATCACACCCATCATGGCGTTCTGAGCAGCCTTGCTGGCCACGTAAGCCAGCGGATGCCAGTAGGGACTGATTTCTGAGGGCACGGTGATGTTGGCAATACGCCCATTGTTCTTGGCTATCAGCGGAATCAGCGCCTTCGTCAGCGCAAACGTCCCGATGAAGTTCACGTCGAGCGTCTCGCGGATGACATCAATCTCCGTATGCTCGCTGTCGACACTCATATCGCCAGGAATACCCGCATTGTTCACCAGCAACGTCAATTCCGAGAATCGCTCATTGATCTCCCTGGCAGCACGCTCAATGCCGTCGAGGTCCTTCAGCTCGATGTTCACCCAGCCCAGCACATCGATACCCAGAGCCTTCAGCTCGCTGATGGCGCGCTCTGCACGCTCCTCGTTGCGTGCGCCTATTACTACTTTCCAGCCACTGAGGCCGAGATGCTTCGCTATTCCGAAGCCGATGCCCTTGTTGGCACCTGTTACTAAAACAATCTTTTTTCCCATTTTTCTGTTTAGTTGATGTTTAATGTGTCATTTGCAACTGCAAAAGTACGCATTATTTGTGAATCATCCAAACAATACGTACGCAATTTTTTGAAGATGCACCACAAACCTCTTCGTTCGCAAGTCGCTGGCCATCCATCCCGCCTCCACCATCTTCGGTCTCTTCACCCCCGAGCAATCCGACAAAGTCTGAAATTAAATTTGCATTTTCGCTCGCTTATTCGTACCTTTGACTTACGTCGAAGGTACTTTCGCTCGGAAAAGCAAAGAAAAACAAGATTTCTCTTTGCTTTTCACTCACTTATTCGTACCTTTGACATTCGTCGAAGGAACTCACGCTCGGAAAATTGCAAATAAATTTGCATTTTCGCTCGCTTATTCGTACCTTTGCAACATCAACTAAAACTATACGACAATGAATACTGGAAACAAGGCGCTGAAAAAGAAAAAGGTTTTACTACTGATGTTGCTTGCTGTTGTTGGCGCGAGCATGACTGTCAATGCCGGTAACTATCGGAATGTGTTTGTGGAAATGGGCTATCAGCCGGCAGAGGTTGATGCTAAGGTGAAGCAGGTGTTCAACGATGTGTTCCACGGGCCCAATAAGGTGTACTTTGAGGTGGGCGACTCGATGGGCTACGTCTCTGATATCAAGAACCACGATGCACGGACAGAGGGCATGTCGTATGGCATGATGATTGCCGTGCAGATGGGTGAGAAGGATATTTTCGACCGCTTGTGGCGCTGGAGTAAGAAATACATGCAGCACCAGGAGGGTTCGAGGAAGGGATATTTTGCATGGAGCTGTAAGACTGATGGTACCCACAATGCCGAGGGTGCTGCCAGCGACGGCGAGCTCTATTTTATTACTTCATTGCTCTTTGCCTCCAACCGCTGGGGCAATGAGACGGGCATTGACTATAAGGCGGAGGCACAGCACATCCTTAACTGTATTCAGCCTAAGGAGTATACTCCTGAGCGCCGTCAGGGTGGTTTCCCGGGTGGTTTCCCTGGCTTTGGCCAGCAGCAGCAAGGGCCTCAGAAGATGTATCTCATTGACCCTGAGACGCACTTGATTACCTTTACCCCCGATGGCTTCGGACAGCGTTTTACGGACCCCAGCTACCATATTCCTGCCTTCTATGAGGTGTGGGCTGAATATGCTGACGACGGGCGTGCTGACTATTGGAAAAACTGTGCCGAGAAGAGCCGCGAGTTCCTGCACAAGGCCATTCACGAGACGACGGGACTGAACCCTGATATGTGCCAGTATGATGGATCCGAACTGCAGATGCCTCGATTCCCAGGAAGTCCGCAGCAGCAGGCTGCTCCCCGCCGTAATGGAGGGTCGAACTTCCGCTACGATTCCTGGCGCGTGCCTATGAACATTACGCTCGACTATGAATGGAGCGGTAAGGACAGCCTCTGGCAGCGCCAGTATGGTGAGAAGATACAGAACTTCTTCTACAGTCAGGGCATCGACAAATATGTTGACCAGTATCGCGTTGACGGCTCGCTGCCCGAGGACAATGAGATATTGCAGGCTGGCGGTTTCAGAAAGTTGCGCCATAGCATTGGTCTCGTCAGCACGCTGGCGGCTGCCTCGATACTGAGCAAGGATGCGAAGCGCAAGGAGTTTGTGGATGCCCTATGGAATGCGCGCCACGAGCCTTTCGAGGACGGCTATTTCGATGCCTACTACGATGGATTGCTCCGCCTCTTTGCCTTTATGCACCTGAGCGGTAATTACCGCATCATCGGAAAATAGGATGAGAAAGGTAAGAACGATAGAGATGCAGCGGCTGACGGTCGATGAGTTCCGTAAGGCCAAGAAACTGCCGTTGGTGGTGGTGCTCGACAACGTGAGGTCGATGCACAATGTGGGTAGCGTGTTCCGTACGGGTGATGCCTTCCGCGTGGAGGCGGTCTACCTGTGCGGCATCACTTCCACACCGCCCTCAGCCGAGATTCATAAAACCGCCTTAGGCGCTGAGGACAGCGTAAGATGGCAGTATTTCCCTACTGCTATGGAGGCCGTGCAGTCGCTTCACGAAGAGGGTTATACGGTGTATAGTGTAGAGCAAGTGGAGCACTCCACAAAGCTGCAGCGGTTTCAGGCTGTGGAGGGCGAGCGCTATGCTGTGGTGTTGGGAAACGAAGTGAAGGGGGTCTGTCAGGAGGTGGTTGACGCCTCGGACGGATGCCTGGAAATACCGCAGTTGGGTACGAAGCACTCCATGAACGTCTCGGTAACTGCGGGCATCGTTATCTACAAGTTTGCCGAGCAGTTGCTATTGTAATATAAAAAAAGGTGACTTCCATTTGGGAGTCACCTTTTGTTTTTTTAGTCTTCGGCAGAGAAATCACTCTTTGAAACTCCGCAAAGGGGGCATACCCAGTCTTCGGGGATGTCTTCAAAGGCGGTGCCGGGCTCGATACCGTTGTCGGGATCACCTACCTCTGGGTCGTACACGTATCCGCATACATCGCATACATACTTCTTCATAAGCTTGTTTGTTTTTGAGGGTTAATAATCTGTTTTATTTCTGTTAGGGTTACTATTCTTGTTTGGAGTTGATGATCTGCTCCATCCGCTCAATGATCTGTTCTGGCTTGATGAGGTTCATGCACTCCATGTCGCGACGTCTGCATGGACGATTGCCGTAGATGCTGCAGGGGCGGCAGTCGAGGTCGGCCTGTATGACGTTCTCGGCAGGCTGCTTCCAGCCCATGAAGCCACCGTAGGGATGAGTTGCGCCCCAGACGCTCACTACCGGAGTGGCGGTGAGCGAAGCCATGTGCATGTTCGAGGAGTCCATGGAGAGCATTACGTCGAGATGGCTCATGAGGATGAGTTCCTGATGCATGTTTTCCAGATGCTTGCTGACATACACACATTGAGGTATCTGCTGGCACCATTCGTTGAACAGGCGGTCTTCTTCCCTGCCTCGTCCGAAGAGGAAGATGCGGGCGCGCGGATGTTTCTCGAGCAATTGTTCTACTACATAACGGGTACGTTCCGTGGGGTAGCACTTGCCAGGATGGGCTGCTGTGGGAGCCACGCCAATCCATTGCTCGAAGTTCTTTTTCGGTCCGATGATGGCAGGCAGCAAATTGAGGTTGCCACCTTCGGGCGGGAAGAGTGAACGGAACTCCAGTCGTACGGGATAGCCCAATCTTGCCAGCACGTCGGCATAGTTCTCGAAGGGCGTTCTCAATGGCTCGCGTACCTTATTCTTATAGCGGACAAGGGCTCGGCGGTCCTTACGGTGCTTATTGATGTGCTCTACGCGGTATCTTCCCATGTTGAAACGCATACGCAGGTATTCCGAACGCAACACGTTGTGCAGGTCGGCAATCTTTGTAAACTGCTTGGCCGTTAATCGACGGTATAGTGCGTTGAGGCCCTTCACTCCCCGGTATTCGTGTTTCAGGTCGGCTTCCATGAAGTCGACGTTGGGAGCCAGGTCGTCGAAGAATGGACGGGCATATTTACGGCTGAGGACGGTAATACGCAAGTCTGGATACTGTGTAGCCAGCGAATAGACTACAGGTACTGCCATCGCCACGTCGCCCATGGCCGAGAAGCGTATAATGAGAATGTGCTCCTTTTTCACCCTTTTTCCTTTTTATTGTTCTACCCTGTTTGTTATCTTACCTTCTTACTTTTTATAAAGTATGGGGTTGGTAGACGGGTCGTTGTACATCTTCATCTGTCGATACACCTTCATGTAAATGCGCCCCGCTTCAATATCCTCCAACAGTTGGTCGATGGCTGTCGAGAGGTCGACCTGCTGCTCCAGCAGTACATCGAGCTTAGCCTGACAGCGCTGGCGGTGCTCCTCGGTGGCATCTGTGCGTTCCACCTGCTCCTTCATGTGGTATATCTTCAGTGCCAGGATGCTTAGGCGGTCGACGGCCCATGCCGGACTCTCGGTGTTGAGCCTGGCCTCGGGCAGCGGCTTCACGTCGCTGTAGTATTGGCGGAAATATGAGTCAATCTGCTCCACGAGGTCGGTGCGGTCCTGATTGCTGTGGTCAATGCGCCGTTTAAGGGTCAGTGCCTCAACGGGGTCAATGTGAGGGTCGCGGATAATGTCTTCATAGTGCCATTGAACGGTGTCAATCCAACATTTCAGATAGAGAGCGTATTCGATGGTCTCCCGTTCATAGGGGTTCTGAATTGGCGTGTCCACGTTGTCCTTCAGGTG
>JAEEGF011217410.1_pt1 | contig 17340 bp, 13 predicted proteins | sample 9134171 | NCBI WGS metagenome assembly JAEEGF01 (sample SAMN16246542, study PRJNA631951) | gut metagenome | biome: gut microbiome; feature: rumen; material: AP-attached | host: Bos | place: Iran: Karaj | collected 2018-10 | reverse complement strand
TTTCGGAAGTGTCGACCCCTACGAGCGCAGTCGTGAGATTACCCATTACGCCTTTGATCACGGCATCACCCATTTCGATCTGGCTAACAACTACGGTCCTGTCTACGGCTCTGCTGAAGAGACAATGGGCCGGTTGATGGATGAAGATTTCCGTCCGTATCGCGATGAACTCTTCATTTCGACGAAGGCAGGCTATGACATGTGGCCCGGGCCCTACGGCAATTGGGGCTCACGCAAATATCTCATCGCCTCGCTTGATCAGAGCCTGAAGCGGATGAAGATCGACTATGTCGACCTGTTCTATAGCCATCGTTACGACCCTGAGACACCCCTTGAGGAAACGCTCCAGGCCTTGGTAGATATTGTGCGGGCTGGTAAAGCGCTCTATGTAGGTATCTCCCGCTGGCCGTTAGAAGCCACGCGTTTTGCAGCGAAATATCTAAAGGAGCGCGATGTACCCCTGCTTATCTATCAGGGGAAACTGAATATGCTCGACCGTGAACCTCAGGAAGAGGGCATTCTCGATTTCTGCGCAGAAGAAGGCATCGGTTTTATCTCCTTCTCACCCTTGGCACAAGGCCTGCTCACTGACCGCTATCTAAACGGTATTCCTCAGGACTCACGTATGTCGAAAGGCAAGTTCCTGAAAGAGGAGATGCTCACACCTGAATTGTTGGCTAGACTGCGCCGCTATAACGAGGCTGCCCAGAACCGTGGAGAAACGTTGGCAGAGATAGCCTTGGCGTGGATTCTCCAACAGAAAGGCGTTACCTCGGTTCTGGTGGGTGCCAGCAGTACAGCCCAACTGGAAAAGAACCTGCGCTGCATAAATGCAACACCGTTTGATGGGGAATTATAATTCAGATTACTCAAAATACTCAGATTATTCAACCAATATGACACAGACTACAAAAGAAGGAGGAAAAACCATTGTAAGAACTGGTGAACGAGTGGACACCCTTAATGCCACACAGTTTGAACGTGAGGTGGAAGCGGTACTGGAAAAGGGCATCGACCTGGAATTTGACTGTACAGATTTGAAATACATCTCAAGCTCTGGTCTGCGCGTGATTCAGGAGATGATGCGTATTGTGACGCGAAAACTCGATGGGCAGATCAAAGTAACACATGTGAGTCCACCCATCTTCAAAATCTTCCAAATGACCGGTTTTACCCGTATTATCACCATCGAAAAATAAACCGATAATATGAGTGAATTGTTCAACAAAGAAGCCTTGGACGCTCTCGATGACCATAGTGAAGCCGAGGAGATGGCGCGTGTTGCCTCACCAAAGCTGAAACTGGTATTGGGGGCGATGCTGGCGATGGTGGCGGTTGGCATCTATTGGTGTGCCTTTGGTACCATCAACGACAAGGTGATGGCTCAGGGAATAATTTTCCCCTTTGGCGAGGTCAAGGCCATTAACGACTCCGCCATCGGAGCTAATGACCATGTGTTGGTAAGTCACGGACAAACCTGGCTGATGCCTCAGACAGAAGGACGGGAGATGCTCTGTTATGTGACCTTCAATGACCTGAGAAAACTGAAACCAGGACTACAGGTACAAGCTACACCCGCAGACCTTCAGCGCGAAAACTGGGGATATGCATACGGCAAAGTAGAGGGCATAGAGCAATACCCGACAACAAAGGACGATGTGATACGACGGTTAAAACTGGATCCTCTGGCTGCGTTTATCAAAGACGGTGAGGCCATCTATGAGGTTCGTGTCATGCTCGAAGAGAAAGACGGTCATCTGGTCTGGAGCCGAGAAAAGAGTCGGGGACTGAAGGTCAATACAGGTTCTCTTTGCAATATTCAGATCATTACCCAACATAAGCCTGTGTGGCGCGTGCTCATCGGAGCTGTTGACAACTCCTTGGAATCTATTAGCGGAAATTAAGCTATGAAAGTGGTGAAGATGCCAATGGTGATGCAGATGGAATCTGTGGAGTGTGGCGCAGCCTCACTAACCATGATTCTGGCGCATTACGGCAAATGGCTGCCACTGGAAGAGGTGCGTGCTGCCTGTGGTGTCTCACGCGATGGCAGTTCTGCAAAGGACATTGTTCTGGCAGCCAGGAAATACGGTCTGGAGGCCAATGGTTATCAAATGACGCCAACGGCACTTCAGGGCATGCAACCTGCTATTATCCACTGGAACTTCAACCACTTTGTTGTCTTCCGAGGTTTTAAAAACGGAGCCGCCTATTTGAATGACCCCAATGCAGGACCCGTGGTAGTTCCCATGGATGATTTCAAGAAATCTTTCACGGGTGTGGCACTCACCTTTGCCCCCACGGAATCTTTCAAGCAGGGTGGCCATCGTACCCGAATCCTGTCGTATGTAAAGAAATACCTGCAAGGCGCCAGTGAAGCTTTCTGGCTTACCTTCATATTCTCTCTTCTTGCCGCTTTCGTTGCGCTTGTTATCCCTCTCTTCACCCGTACCTTCATTGACGAAATTCTCTCTGGCAAGAATCGTGACTGGAGCTCGACTTTCTTTTGGATAATGGGAACGGTGGCGCTGTTCCAGTTTGTGCTGGCATTATTGCAAGCCCGCTATGCGAAACGAGTTGCCGGATCACTCGCACTGAAAGGAAACGTGAAGTATCTCAACCATGTGCTACGATTGCCCATCTCCTTCTTTGCCATGCGAAGTGTGGGTGAGCTGCAACAACGCCAACACCTGAATGAAACCATTACCCACTCGCTCGTAGAAGTGCTGGCTCCGCAAATTATCAATATCGCCCTGCTCGGACTCTACCTCGCCCTCATGCTCAGCTATTCGGTTGTCCTGACATTGGTAGGTGTCGTTGCCGCCGTGGTCAATCTGGCCATCGTACAACATTATTCCAATCGGCGTATCAACCTTATCCACTCCATGGAACAGAGCACTGGCAAATATTTCTCGGCCACCGTATCCTGCATCGACAATATGGAAAGCATCAAGGCCGCCGGTGCTGAAACGGGCTTCTTTGAATACTGGAGTGGACTTTGGGCCAAGAAATTCAATATGGAGGGTAATGCCACAGACCAACAACTGAAAATGGGGCTGCTTCCTATTTTGGTTAACGGACTTGTCAACACCGCCATTCTTATACTTGGTGCCCTGCTTATTTTGAAAGGTGAACTATCTGTGGGTATGCTCTTAGCCTTCCAAGGTTTCATGTCGTCATTTCTCTCACCGGTCAATGACATCGTCAATGCTTCAAAGACCATTGTGGTGATGCGCAGTCAGATGGAACGCATCGAAGATGTGATGAAATTCCCAGAAGACCATCGTGAAAACGAGGGCGATATGTATGAGGGCAAACTTGGCGGACTGGTAGAACTCAAAAATGTCACCTTCGGCTATTCCACACTTCTGCCCCCACTTATCGAAAACTTCAACCTGCGCATTGAACCTGGTCGCAGCGTTGCATTCGTGGGTAGCAGCGGCTGCGGAAAGTCAACATTGGCCAAGCTTATTTCCGGCCTTTACAAACCGTGGTCGGGAGAGATCCTCTTTGACGGAAGACCCATTGAGAGCATCTCTTCTGAAGAATTGACAAACTCTGTGGCCGTTATCGACCAGAACGTTGTCCTGTTTGACGATACTGTCGCACAGAACATCCGCATGTGGGACGAAAGTATCGAGGACTTCACCCTGATGATGGCCTGTAACGATGCTCAGATACGTGACGACATCGTCAGTCGCCCAGATGGCTTCGGAACAAAACTCGTCAGAGGTGGACAGAACTTTTCCGGTGGCCAGCGCCAGAGAATGGAAATTGCGACTGCTTTAGCCAAAGAACCTGCTGTTCTGATTATGGATGAAGCCACCTCTGCCCTCGACCCAAAGACGGAAGACGAGGTAATGATGTCGATTCGTATGATGGGACCCACACAGATTATCATCGCCCATCGCCTCTCTACCATCCGTGACTGTGACGAGATTATCGTCATGGATCAAGGAAAGATTCTTCAGCGCGGCACCCACGACCAACTGATAGAGCAGGAAGGACTATACCAAGAATTAATGAGAAGTGAATAGCCATGGCCATCTATATTAAACAGATTAACAAACGAAGGCAGCTGGAGAAGACCTTGCTTGCAGAAGCTATGGACCGTGGTGCCCAGCGGCTCGGGTTCCTGCGCAAGAAAGACGCAATACCCCAGACGAACCAGTCGGCCCTCAGACAGTTGCTCGATGCATTGGGCATCAAGGACTATGACTTGGAGGAAAATGATATTTTTTCTCCAGAAGAGCAGTTAACGGGTATTCTGCGCCCTCGTGGCATATTAATGCGCCGTATCCGTTTAACGGGAGAATGGTGGAGCGAATGTGTCGGCCCCTTACTCGGTTATGCCAAAGACGGCCAACTGCTGGCCCTGACACCTACCAGTAGTGGATTGGGCTATCATTATCGCGACCACAACGGCATCATCAGAACCATCAATAAGAGGGAAATGGAGCATGAGCTGAAGCCAACGGCCATCCAGTTTACCAAACCTCTGCCGTTACGTGCTTTAGACATCAAGGATCTTATCAACTTTATCTGGGATGTGGTCTCCGGACCTAATGCTGCGATGCTTTGTCTGGCAGCGCTCGTTGTAGTATTATTGGGCATGTTTACCCCAGTGGCCAACAAGCTTATCTTCGACACAGTGATTCCAACAGGCGATTCTTCCGATCTATTACCTATCACAGGATTGCTGCTGGGTGCTACTATCGGTACAATGTTACTCACACTTACCCGCAATCTCTACATCACCCGTGTACAGCATATCGTGGAGCTCCACACCCAGAATTCCATCATGGCCCGTACCTTCCTGCTGTCACCAACATTCTTTTCGAAACATGCAAGTGGCGAACTGAGCGATAAACTCAATAATGTGTCGATTCTGTCGGGCATGATTAACGAGACCATTATCGGTGCTGGTCTCTCTGCCGTGCTCTCGCTGATTTACCTGATGCAGTTGTGGATATACGGAAAATCATTGCTTTTCCCCGCTTTAGGTATTCTGGCTCTTCAGGCTTTGATTCTCTTGTTGGTATATAGACGAACAGTACGAACCCAGAGTCTGTATACAGAAAAGGCCACTAAACTCAGTGGTATGGAATATAATATGTTTGCCGGTATTCAGAAAATCAAGTTGACAGGTTCTGAAAACCGCGCTTTCACCCGATGGCTGAATCAATATACTGACCAAGCGCAACTGCTCTATAATCCCGCCTTCATCTCTCGTTTGTATACAGCCCTGACTGCTTTTCTCAGTATTGGAGGCACTATGCTTATCTTCTGGTCAACACTATCCAATAATGTCGCCCCATCAGACTATATCGCCTTCAGTTCTGCATTCGGCATGATGACGGCTGCTATGATAGAGATGAAAAACGTAGTTCCTTCACTCGCCAGAATAAAACCTCTGCTGAGCTCTGTAAGACCTATTCTGGAAGCGGTTCCTGAAATGGAAGCTAAAGCCCCACAGGTAGAAGATCTGATGGGTAGTATAGAGGTGAGCGGACTGAGTTTCCGTTATGAGGAAGAGGGACCGTTGGTGCTCGACAATCTCTCCCTGCGAATAGAGCCAGGAGAATATGTAGGTCTCGTTGGCAGGTCTGGAAGTGGCAAGTCTACATTCATGCGGTTGTTGTTAGGCTTTGAACAGCCACTCTCTGGTGGTATCTATTACGATAACTATGACCTGGCGAAGGTCGACAAGACCAGTCTGAGACGAAAGATTGGCTGTTGTCTGCAAAGTGGCAATCTCTTTACGGGCGACCTCTTCCAGAATATCACTATTACAGCTCCCTGGGCTACGCATGAAGATGCGTGGGAAGCCCTGCAGATGGCTTGTCTGGAGGAGGATGTCCGTCGTATGCCTATGGGACTTAATACACTTATCAGTGAAAGCGGCAGCGGTCTCAGCGGTGGACAGAAACAACGTATCCTTATCGCCAGGGCCTTGATATCGAAACCCGAGATTATTTTCTTCGACGAAGCCACATCGGCTCTCGATAATATCTCACAGAAGCAGGTCAGTGAGAATCTTGACAAACTACATTGTACACGTGTCGTCATTGCCCAGCGACTGTCTACGATCCGCCATTGCGACCGTATCATTGTGCTCGACAAAGGTAAGATTGCCGAACAGGGGACCTTTGAGGAATTGATGGAAAAGAAAGGCCTCTTCTACGAATTGTCATTACGCCAATTATAAAAATGTGATTATGAATAAGACTAACAGTAATAACCAAAAAGAAGAGCTGACGTCAGAGCAACGTCAACTCACATTAGAAGAATTATCGAGGGTGACGGGAGGAGTAAACCAACCCCACCACACGAATCATCATTAATTGACTTTCGAGGTCATCGGAGAACGTACCCCCCTGTAGCTCTTGAGGAAAGCCTTGGCAGAACCGAAGCTGAGGAACATATCAAGACGCATGGGGATATGATTCTGATCGTCGGTCACGTAGAAACGGATCAACTCATGGCTTTTGCCATTCTCATTCTCCCAAAACGAGAAGACCAGACAGCGGAATTTCTCCTTGGTGCTGTCCATCTTGTAGTTGGTCTTGCCACGATAGCTCAGCCACGAGTTTGACAGACGGCGGGCATCACTGATCGGCATGGGAATCACCTCACCCTTCTTCAGCTTCGTCGCATCGAAGTTACGGGCACGAAGGAAGATGGACATCATGTCGTAGATACAGTTCTTATAGGTACTCGTCTTCCAGTGTACCTGACCATCAGCATCGATACGATGCTTCTTCAGCTGACAGTTGCCACCAGGGTAGGAATACCATACCTCATCAACATAGTAACGACTTCCCTCACGGGCTCCTTTGCGGAAATATAGGGGAGAGAGATCAGGGTTGCAATAGCTAAGCAACGTATCGCGCATCATAAAATACTTGTCGAGGGTATTGTTACCCCTCGTTATCAGATAGGAGCGCCATGCATCCTTGCCCTCAAACTTGGTCTGCTTGGTGTCCATCGTAGCTGTTCCTACTGTAAACCATATCAGTTTCCAGTTGAACTTCAAGTCATATTCCAAGACCTCGCCCGACTTAAAGGCTGTATTCTCTATACCACACTGCGCCTGAGCCATAAAAGGCATCAAGGCGAAGAGGAAAATCATGATTCTTTTCATTTACAATTTACGTATTTACAATTTATTTCTTCAATTTCTCAATTCTTCTTCACAGCGGTAGCAAATTTTTCACTATTCACTATTCACTTTTCACTCCTACAGCTTCACGCCTTTTGTCTTGAGATATTCCTTACCCAACTGCTTAGCCCGTTCAAGGTTACGGTTCTTCAACTTCTTATCCTGATCGGGCTTCTGCTTGGTAATGGCAGAAGGCTTCTGACGGAAACGTGGCACCTCTGTCAGATTCCACGACTTGGTCACGTCCCACTTCTCCTTACATTCTATCTCCTGAGGATAATAATAGACGGCCTCAGCCTGACGATCCTCCTTATAGTCACCCGTATCCCAGAGACCATTGCCGTTGGCATCCACAAAAGCACGCATATAATACTTTCCTGGCACAAGGTATTCAAACTTAGCCGTGCCGTTTTTGACACGTATCTCTCTCGAAGGACTATCTGAATTGCTGAGCAACTGGACGATAATCGAAGTATCTGCCACCTCCAGACCGCTGACATTTATCACCAGCAGACTGAACTCATCCGGTCCTTTCACTTTGATACCCTGCTTATTGGCTTTCGAGGCCACACCATAGATGTCGATAAAGGCAGCAGAGTCAACCTCAAAACTATATTCCGTTTCCAACCGCCAATCGACCAACAGCTCATATTGTCGTAAGGAGTTCTCTATCCTGCGGAACTCACAGGGCGCCTGATACCACACAGAGTCAATCATCGAATAAAGATGTATTTTCGAGGTGTCACAGACCTCCAATGGTGTTGGCATCTCAATAGTAAGACGCGAATCGGGGGTAGCAGCGGAAGGCACATTATATTTCACTTCCAAGGGCTTGACGGGATAGATGGAATCGTATGGCTGATCGTTCTTCTTTTTCTTTTCCTGTTGCTTCTGCCATTTCTCTATCTCCTTGGCCTGTTCCTTCATGCGCTTTTCATACGGCACCTTTGACAACATCTCGACAGCAGAGTCGGTTTGCAGCACCAAATTACCCAGCGTGTCTGTCATGTGATAGGTGATATCCATCAGCAGCGTGTCCTGATTGATAAGCATGGTATCGCGCAACCAGTAATGAATGGTGTCGCGCTTCTCGTTGGCTTCTATCACAAAAGCGCTGTCACCATTAAAGTTCAGGGCTTTAATCTCTGGCAAGATAGAGTCGCCATAAGTGAAATACAACGAGAACTTATTGGGCTCTACACGCTCTGTCTTCAGCAGGAAACGGTCTGTCTGCGGATGTGTAAATGCCAGGAGCGTGACATCATCGGGCAGGAAATGGGTATAAGGCGTTTGTCGAAACGCGTCGATATGCAGCGAATCGCGCCAGATTGTATCCGTACGAACATCGGGCTTCGACGATGGAGTGAAGATCTCATGATTGAAAGCTATCATCTCACCCATCTGCTTGAAGCAGTAGTCACCATCCATGTCCTGAAGGGCGTATGCCCGATAGGTACCTGGCGCCACACCCTTCACCACAAAATGTCCTCGGCTGTCAGTGCGCGAAATACGCATCAACGGCTTCGTGGTAAAGGCAGTATCCGACAAATCATCATATAGTCCCACCGCAATTCCCTTGATAGGCTCCAGATTACTGGCGTCCAACACGTAGCCGGCAATCTCGAAGGTATCAATCTGCTCGCCTGTAGAGAAAGTGAAGGTATAGTTACCCAAAGGGTTGCCCTCATTATTATCGGAAATGGCATCGCTGAAGTCGATGGTATAGGTTGTGTTCTCTTTCAGCGTGTCCTTCAACTCCACCACGATTTTCTTACCGGCTCCCTTGATTTCAGGTGTTTCTAACTGAGGCGGCGAGACGATCACCTTTTCCGTAGCATTGTCTATCTTGATGAACTCATCGAAATAGATGGTAATCTTATTCGTCTTGATATTGGTAGCCCTGTCTGCGGGTGTACTGCCCACCACCACAGGAGGGTCGTCGTCATACCAGCCACCGTCTGGCTGACCCATGCGAGCACAGGAAATAGTGAATAGTGAATAGTGAATAGTGCCAATGCGATGATTGGCAATATTCTCAAATTATTGAATGGTCTGACTTTCCTCATAGCGGTAGCAAATTATTCACTTTTCACTATTCACTTTTCACTTATTCAGCGTCAGCAGTTGCTCAATGGTTTCACGACTATTACTCAGGCGAGGCACTTTGTGCTGACCACCTAATTTCCCACGAAGCTTCAGCCAGTCGTTGAAGAGATTCGGGCGGGCCTCGATAATCTCCAAATGCTGCAGGGTAATATTCTTAAAGCGCTTGGCCTCGTAGTCGGAATTGATCTCCTGCAGGCGCTGGTCGAGCAGGTCTGAAAACTGCTGCAGATTATCCGGACGCTTGGCAAACTCGATAAGCCACTGGTGACGGCACTTTGCATTCGCATCCATAAACACTGGTGCTGCGGTATATTCAGAGACTTCTGCCCCCGTCTGCTCACAGGCGTATGCCAGACCCTTCTCAGCATTATCCACGATCAGCTCTTCACCAAAGGCGTTGATAAAGTGCTTAGTACGACCCGTAATGATAAATTTATAGGGATTGGTCGACGTAAACTGAATGGTATCGCCTATCTCATATCGCCAGAGGCCGCAACAGGTAGAAATCACCATCGCATAGTTCTTACCCGTCTCCACACCCCAAAGGGGAACGGCCTCGCCCCCATCCATAGGTATGAACTCATAGAACACATCATAGTCGAGCATCAACAACATCGACTTGTCGTTCGGATCATTCTGCAAACCAAAGAAGCCCTCGCTGGCATTATACGTCTCCATATAGTGCATATTGGGCGATGTGATGAGCTGCTCATACTGCTTACGATACGGCGTGAAGGCCACACCACCGTGGAAGAACATCTCGATATTGGGCCAGACCTCTTCCAAATACGTCTTGCCAGAGATTTCCATCATCCTGGTAAGTACGGAGAGCATCCAAGAAGGAACGCCCGAGATGTTCGTCACGTTCTTGTTCATCGCCTCACGGGCTATCTTGTCACGTTTGATCTCGAAATCGGAAATCAGGGCAGTCTTCTTCTTGGGAACACGCACTAAGTTAGCCAACGGGTTGATATTCTCTATCAGGATGGCACTGAGGTCGCCCACCAAAGAACCCTTCAGATTATAATTTGGCGCATGACTGCCGCCTAAGATCAGCGCCCGTCCGTCAAAGATGCGGGATTTGGGGTTGTTCTGCAGATACATAGCCACAGCGTCGAAACCTCCCCTGTAATGCATCCGCTTCAAACCTTCGCGACTGACGGGGATGAACTTCGACTTATCATTGGTAGTACCTGACGACTTCGCATACCACTTTACGCGGCCTGGCCAGAGGACGTCTGCATCACCATGCCGCATACGGTCGATGCTGTCCTTCAGTTCCTCGTAGGTGTTGACAGGAATATGTTTCGTAAAATCCTCATATCCCTTCATCGCCGTAAAGGCGTGATTACGGCCGAATTCCGTGTCTTTTGCCTCAGCTATCAATCGGCTCAGCACTGCCTCCTGCAATGCCTTACCCTCGTTTTGATGTTTCTCCAACTCTAACTGGCGAGACTCAAACACCTTTCTTACTATGCCTGTAATGCTCATTTATAATTGCGTATTTGGCTGCAAAATTACGCAATTCCATCGTAACGGGGGAAAAAATTACGTTTTTTTTATATAATTTCCACATACCATTACACAAAAATGGTTATCTTTGCAGCAGATATGGGTAAAATCATCATTGCAGGCATAGGACCTGGCAGTAAAGAAGACATCACCCCTGCTGTGCTTGAAGCTGTGCAGGAGGCTGATGCAGTCGTGGGATATAAATACTATTTCCAATTTATCGAAGCGTATGTGAAAAAGGGCTGTGAGTGCATCGACACAGGCATGAAAAAAGAACGTGAGCGTGCTGATCAAGCCTTTCTTTTAGCAGAACAGGGAAAGACCGTTGTCGTGATTTCGTCTGGTGATGCCGGACTATACGGAATGGCGCCGTTGATTTACGAGATGAAACAACAACGATCTTCCGACATAGAAATTCAAACCTTGCCTGGCATTTCTGCTTTCCAGAAGGCCGCTTCGTTACTTGGTGCTCCTATCGGCCATGATATCTGTTTGATTTCGTTGTCAGACCTGATGACGCCTTGGGAGGTCATTGAACGGCGCATCAAAGCCGCTGCTGTGGGCGATTTCGTCACAGCCGTCTATAACCCCAAATCACACGGACGCTACTGGCAACTCTATCGGCTGCAGGAGTTATTCTTGAAATATCGCTCTGGCAACACCCCCGTTGGCTACGTCCGTCAGGCTGGCCGTGACGAACAGGAAGTCAAGGTGACAACCTTAGAGAAGTTCGACCCTGAAGAGGTGGATATGTTTACAGTCATCCTAATCGGCAATTCGCAGTCGTACATTGCAGACGGGAAGTTCATCACCCCTCGCGGCTATTATAGAGACACAGAGAACGATGCTGAGAAGCCTGGCCAGCAAATCATGATTCAATCGTTCCGCACCATCGAAAGCGAACTTCGGAAGAAAGACTGGCCCCTTGACCACAAATGGGCACTCCTTCATGCCATTCATACCACAGCCGACTTCGATATGGAGAACATTCTCTATACTGATCCCGGTGCTGTGGAGACATTATATAATAAGGTGGCGAGTGGTCAATTAAAAACCATCATTACCGATGTCACAATGGTAACGAGTGGCATCCGTAAGGGAGCTCTCCAACGTTTGGGCATCGAAACCAAATGCTATCTTTCCGACCCACGAGTTGCAGAATTGGCTACCCAAGATGGTCTCACCCGCACTCAAGCCGGCATCCGCTTAGCTGTTGAAGAACATCCTGATGCCCTCTTTGCCTTTGGCAATGCGCCCACAGCACTCATGGAACTCTGCGACCTGATTCGCAAGGGCAAAGCTCATCCTGCTGGTATCATCGCTGCCCCCGTGGGTTTTGTGCATGTTCGCGAATCGAAGCACATGATAAAGCCTTTCAAAGATATTCCCAAGATTATCGTCGAGGGGCGCAAAGGCGGCAGCAACCTCGCTGCGACCCTCTGCAATGCCATCCTTACTTTCGACGATGCAGCACAACTCAAACCAGGTCGCGATTTGTAGACAGAAGAACAGATTTAAAGACAGAGTAACAGATTAACATATTATGCGATTCGTGATTATTGGGATAACAGATAATCCAAAGCCTTTCTTTCCGCCAGAAGTGCTAGAGATAATCAAGAATGGGAAATTCTTCTCTGGTGGCAAGCGTCATCATGAGATTGTGGCACCCTTCCTACCCGCTGATGCCCAATGGATTGACATCACCGTTCCCCTCGACGCCGTCTTCCAGCAATACATTTCTCTCACCTCTCACCTCTTACCTCTTACCTCTGAGATAATCGTTTTCGCCTCTGGCGATCCCCTCTTTTTCGGCTTCGCCAATACCATCAAGCGCAAGATGCCTGAGGCCGACATCGTGGTCTATCCCACCTTCAACTCCCTGCAGATGCTGGCCCATCGCCTCGTGATGCCTTATCACGACATGCGGATTATCTCTCTTACAGGTCGTCCCTGGCCTGAGTTCGACAAAGCCCTCATCGAAAGAGCCCCCAAAATCGGCATCCTCACAGATCGCGAACATACCCCCTCTGCCATCGCCCAACGCATGCTCGACTATGGCTACACCTATTATAATATGCACATTGGCGAGCACCTTGGCAATCCGTCACTCGAGAAAGTCACAACCCTTTCTCTCGAAGAGGCTGCCCATCGCGACTTCTCCATGCCCAACTGCGTGATTATAGCATCGGACAAACACGGACTTACACGGACTAACGATTCTGTTGCTGAAAAAACAGTCCGAGAAAGTCCGAGAAAGTCCGATGCAAAACCATTTGGAATCCCCGATGCGGATTTCGCCCTGCTCGATGGTCGTGAGAAGATGATTACCAAGATGCCCATTCGCCTGCTCACACTCCAGGCCCTCGAACTCCCCAAACGTCATGTCTTCTGGGATATCGGCTTCTGCACAGGCAGCGTATCGATCGAGGCCCGTTTGCAATTCCCTCATCTGACTATCTGCGCTTTCGAGATTCGTCCTGACTGTGAGGCCATCATTAACGAAAACGCCCATCGCTTCGGAGCCCCAGACATCGATATCCACATTGGTGATTTCCTTGAAACAGACGTCTCCTCGCTCCCTCGTCCAGATGCCGTCTTTATCGGAGGACATGGAGGTCGTCTGAAGGAAATCATGTCCAAAGTCCTGACGGTTTTATCAGACGATAGCGTCATCGTCTTCAACAGTGTTGTTGCGCCAAAGGTGCTTACTGATAGCCAAAAACTATGGAATGAAGCCTGCACGGAACTTGTTTTGAAACAAGATAGCCCAATCCATATTCAATTAAATGACAATCATCCAATAACTATATTGAAATGCAGAAGATAGCAATTATACAAATATCAGAAGAGGGCAAGCATATCGCCCGTTTGCTGCTGACTCAGGTGTTTGCCCAGAAAAATGAGGGCGAGATCATCAGTCGTACGAATGTCGGCAAACGATGGAAGGATTTCGATGCTTTCGTATTCATTGGAGCGATGGGGATTTGCGTGAGGACGATTGCGCCTTACATCAAGGATAAGCACGAAGACCCCGCTGTGGTCTGCGTCGACAGCATGGGAGTGAACGCTATCTCTGTGCTGAGCGGACACATAGGCGGTGCCAACAATCTGACGCGAGATATTGCAGCGATGATCGGCGCCCGCGAGGTCATCACCACCCAGAGCGACAATGCCGGACTTTGGGCGCTCGATACCTTTGAGGCGAGATTTGACTGGCCCATAGCCAGCGACGACGATATGAACCAATGCATTTTTGCATTCGTGAATCGTGAGCCAACAGCCTTGTTGGTAGATGTTCGCGATGAGGGCACAGACTATTTAGAGGCCACAATGCCAGAACATGTCACCATCATCAATCATATCAGCGAGGCAGACCCCAAAAAATATAAGTTGTTGATCATCGTGTCGCCTTATGCCTATCTTGCACCTGAAGGATTGTTAGAGCTCCACTTTGTGCCGATGGTGGGAACGGTTGGCTTTGGTCTGGCCCACCATCCGGATGACTACGAAGACATCTACGACCAGATTGACGAGGCCTTTACAAAGTTCGGCTATCTGCCTTGTTCGCATAAGTATTGTACCATCGACGTGAAGGCAGGCGAAGAGTTTGTGGAGATGCTCGAAATGGAATACGACGAGGAAGTGGTGTTCTTCACCGCCGAAGAACTGGCTGCCGTTGAAGTGCCCAATCCGAGCGACACCGTCGAGAAACATGTGGGTACGCCCAGTGTCTGCGAAGCAGCTGCCATCCTGGGCTCCAACAATGGAAAACTGATCATCCCCAAGGTGAAAGGCAAGAACTGGACGGCTGCCCTTGCTATCGACCATCAGCATCTTCGCCAAAAGACCGGTCATATCGAGATTGTCGGAGCTGGTCCTGGCGATCCTGACCTGGTGAGCGTCAGAGGGCGCAAGATGCTCGAAAAGGCCGACCTGATATTATATGCTGGCTCACTGGTGCCCAAGGCTCTGACAGAATGCCACAAGTCTGGCGCTGTGGTTCGTTCGTCAGCGGATATGAATCTCGAAGAACAATGTGCACTGATGAAGGAGCATTACGAGCGAGGCCATTTCATCGTCCGTCTGCATACAGGCGACCCTTGTATCTTTGGCGCCATCCAGGAGCAGATGGCCTTCTTCGATGAACATCAGATGGACTATCATATCACGCCCGGCATCTCGTCGTTCCTCGCTGCAGCGGCTGAACTGAGGAGCCAGTTTACCATCCCTGAGCGCACGCAGACCATTATCCTCACACGTGGTGAAGGTCGCACCCCGATGCCAGAGAAGGAGCAGTTGCATTTGTTGGCCCGCAGCCAGTCTACGATGTGCATCTTCCTCTCGGCTGCTATCGTCGACGATGTGCAGCGCGAACTCCTGATGGAATACCCAGAGGATACGCCCGTTGCTGCCTGTTATCACCTCACCTGGCCAGACCAGAAAATCTATCGCGGTGTACTCAAAGACCTTGCCAAGATTGTTCACAACAATCATCTCACCCTCACCACGATGCTCGTCGTGGGCGAGGCCATCGATAATCGCACTGGTCTCTCCGAACTCTACTCGAAATATTTCACCCATCTTTTCCGTCAGGGAGAAGGCAGTTAATAAGTTAACAAACGTCAAAACAGGCCCTGTCTGCATCTTAAAAAAGCAAAAAAGTGATACTCTGCAGCGTTCGTAAAATCGACTTTTTTTGTTAATTTTGTAACGTGAAAACCAATAAAATAACAGAATTATGTCAAAGACTGTAGAGATTCAAATTGAGAAGAGTCGCAACCTCGTTGAGGGTCTGCGCCGTCATGTGAAAGAAATGGGTGAAAAGCAACGGGTAGGCGACGGAACGTCGGGAATGCATGGTGTCACCAACGATGAAATCAACGCAATGGAACAGGCCGTCAAGGAACTGGAGGCCGCCAACGCCGAGGTAGATCGCCTGCGCGAGGACCTGAAACCCAAGGTGAAGGTGATGAACGATGTTATGAATCGTGTGAAAGAGGCCTACACTGAGAAGAAAAAGACGTTGAAAGGCTACTATCCTCAGGAGCGATGGATGGACTACGGCGTGCCCGATAAACGGTAAAAACGCCTTTACTATTCAGTTTTTTGCGGAGAAATAAGTATTTAGCGTCTCTAATTCTACAAAAATCGGCCAAAGCTCCTTATTTTACAAGGCTTTGACCGATTTTTATTATCTACTTTAACTCTACATATCCTCTACATATCCTCCACCTTAACACTACTTAAGCACTACTTAAGACCTCCCTATCCGCCAGAATCGTAATAGCCACTCTTCACTTTTTTAGCATTAAGAGAACAAGAAAATTCTCTAGAGAATTCGATGCTTACCTGCCTATTTAGCAATTGTAAGTACGTATCTCGCCTCGAAATTCTCTAGAGAATTTTGCAACTGTCCTTAATTTAAAAACTTGCGAAGCCGTATCTTTCATCGCGCCAGCTGCCTATACAGACTTTAAGAAGCAGGCATTTTTGTATAAAATACTGAAGATTTATGTAGACATCATGTAGGTACAATGTAGATACAAATATTAGATATTACCCTGAAATATAGCATGTTATAATGCAAATATGTAGGTATGTAGGTAGAATCGCAGATTTGAAAAAGAAAAAGCATGGCAGAACATCCATTTTTGGAAAGAACAAGGCAATAGTAGTTCATGACAATATAATTTCCCTCTCTAAGATTTCATTTATCGAAAACTTTTCGTATCTTTGCGCCAAAAGTCACAAAACAAGAGGAGCAATGAAACGGTTAGTAACATTCATAATGCTGTTGCTGATGGCTGTAGGCATGCAGGCACAAAAACATATTTCGTACATCAAGGCCGATGGCGCCTGGTATCAGGTGTATGACGAGAGTGGCAAGAAGATCACCACATTGTCGAAACAAACCGTTGGCACAGTGATGGGCTGGGGCACGGATTTTCTCGTGACAGTCGACGGGGCGTGGGTAAAGACCTACGACATAACGGGCAAGAAGATCTGCACGCTCTCAAAACAGACCGTAGGAGAAGTAATCTCCGCCTCAGGCAACACCTTCACCTGTCGCGATGGAAGCTGGATTAAGATATACGACAAGAACGGCAAGAAAATCAACACGCTGCCTGCGACATAAAACATTGTTTATAAGTTTTTGGCAGATAGTATTCGCAGCCCTTTTTAGAGTCGGCTCTTCTCGTCGTTACCAGCACCAGTGCCTTTATACTTCGAACTGCTGGCGTTGAAGTTGTAGCTGAGAGTGATGCCCACACACTGCTCATAGGCGTAGTAATCCTGAGCAGTCTGGCCAATGGCATAGTAAGTGGTGTTCTTGGTCGTTGACGTGCGGAAGATGTCGTTAGCATACAGTGTACACGAGAGACGGTCCTTGAAGAAAGACTTCTGCACACTGGCATTTACAGCAAAGTCGCTGCCGCGATACATAAATCCCCAGTGGTTGCTGCCTGTATAGCGGACTTGCAGGAATGCTTTCGTGGTGGGATTGATGACAAACCAGTTCTTCAAGTCGAAACTGAATTCGGGTTTGTTCAGTTTCTTCG
>JAEEGF010446012.1_pt1 | contig 17344 bp, 8 predicted proteins | sample 9134171 | NCBI WGS metagenome assembly JAEEGF01 (sample SAMN16246542, study PRJNA631951) | gut metagenome | biome: gut microbiome; feature: rumen; material: AP-attached | host: Bos | place: Iran: Karaj | collected 2018-10 | reverse complement strand
CTGACATCGGCTAATTTATTATTCAAATAATTAACAAAAGCACTACATGTAACCAACATATATAGAGCCTCTGCTCTTTCCTGGACATTTGCCTCGTCTTGTAACGAATGCCTAATTCCTGTATCTGGTTGATTCGTATATGCGTACAGTTTAATAAACGCCTCTTTCAATACTTTTGTAATATTCAAACCCTTTTTTTCGAGTTCATCTATAGCATTCTTGAAATCTTTCTTCCCTGTTATATTCCGACAAAGAGCCTCCACTGCAGAAATTGACTCTTTTATAGAATTCCTATAATCCGGATTAGGTCGTAACGAATATTTTTCCAATGCACAATTCAAATGCATAGCGACATTATCCGTACTTGCAGTAATAGCACCGTCAATTGCATCAATTTCTTGCTGAGAAGTTATCTCAACAATCTTGCCATTAATAATTCTATATGCATAATGTAATCTTTCAAATTCAGTATTCAAAGAATCTATGAATCTGTCACATTCCACATAATAACCATCTGATTTTAAAAGATATTCTATGGTGAGTTCAATTATATCGAACATATTATACCATTTCAATTCCTTATCACCAATAATAAGAAATATAAAACGGCTATTAGGGAAAAAATCTATTATTTTTTTGTTATAATATTTTTGCCATATATATAGCTCCAAACCATTTAATATAACCGTCTTATCAAGGTCATAATATACATTATATATTGCATTACGGATTTCTGTAGTTATGCACTCTCTGACAAATTCCTTTTGCACATCTCCGTAATTATTTCGCTCAGAAAATAATACCATAAAAAATAATTAAAGTAGGATACAGATTATAAATGAACATCTTCAATTCTATTTTTTAGACCTTGGTTGTGTCTTAGCTTATCGAATTTTTGCAGTATTATCATACTTGCATTAGGTTTTACAGCAAATTCAGCATTCATATAAACACTTACAAGTGCATACTGTTTATAATTATTAATCTCATTTTTTAAGATTTCATCTTTATTTAAATCTACAATGCTGTAATATATTTTTAATTCACAGTCATTATCTTTTTTCAGTTTGAATTTATTTACAATATCTGGCTCACAGTCATTAAATCTATATTGGGGTAAATATTTTTTATTTATAATAAATAATGATTCTATTAAATCTTTTCTCATATGCGCATAATTTATAATTTCAATATTTTTGTAATAATATTTACCATTATTAAATTCAAAATCATTTGGATTATATAATGACTTGTAGTATTCTAAGTTTATTGATACTGCATAAATTATATAATCTGCCGGTTTGCTTATTTCTAAATTATCTATTGATTTAAACAAATCATTAGGATCCAAATAATAATGCTTATTCTCAATAGATAAAAAAGTGTTTATATACGCTATATTGAATTGTTTGTTTATGTTATGTGCTATTTCTTTTTCAAGAACAGATTGCGCATTAACAAATACCTTTTTTAAAAACGGTTCTTGATGATAAAACAAATAGCTTTCTTTATTGCCATCAAATGAGTCAGATTTTACATATAAGCTAATAGTGTTTCTAATTGTTTTTTTTACTTCTTCATAGAATTTTGAAGATAATTCTGAGGAAATCTCTAAATCATCAAGAGAATCATTGTACACTTTAAAAAGGCTCGTTTTAATTTTCTCGTAAAAGAATTTTTTCAAGTCCCATATTTGCTTTTCAGAGAAATAATCACGTAAATTTATACTATTTATCACTTTTCCAATGTAAGGTATAACAAAATAATTCCATTCTTCCTGTTCTTTAATATCTTTGGAAAAAGGAACACTTTGGTGATTCTCAATGACTAAATAATTTGGTAAATTATACTCTCTACATAATAGCACGACTAAATATTTTAAAATAGATGTTTTAACTATATCGTTTGCATCCAAAGAATTGGAAAATGGATAATATGCATATAACATTTGATATTTTGATTCTTTTGGGCATATTATTTTTGCCATCCATCTAAATATTTCAGTGGAATCATGAGGGAATAGCTCGTATTTTTGTGGATTTGTATTAGAATAATGGAATATGTATTTTATAAGTGAATAATTACCTTTATAGTATAAATAAGCCCCTAAAAGCAAATGAAATTCTATATATAAATTCTTTTCTTCTCTGGTTACTTTATTGGCGTGATTTAAAACAAAACTTTTATATTGGTGTGATTTTTCCCAATACATTTTAAACAAATCATCCCTTCCTTTATCTATTGCGTTTTTTATTAAATCCCATAAAACGGAATATGTCTGGGAGCTTATTTTCCTATATTCTAGTTCTCCGATTAGCATTGGACCACAAACAACATCTTCAATCGGTATATAATTGTCATTTTTATTTAAAATACAATAATTACTTATTCTTATTACAAATTGGTAATAATAATCAGGATATGTAATCTCTCCTGTTTTGGGGTGATTCCTTCTAAAAGATGAAAAATAATTATATATATATTGAATAGATTCCCTACAAACTTTTTCGTCATTGATTTTCATAGCATAAATAAGAATGTCCTCAATCATTAAAAAGTATTGCTTATCAAAGCTTTTTTTTGAATCCATTTCCTTATGTTTTTCCCTTTTTGGGAAAATTTCCCTTTCGGATTCTTCTGTAATATATTTTAACAATCGCGTTGGAGATGAATATATTTCTTTAATAGTTAAATAATTAAAAAAGTCTATTATAAGAATTACATTATCACACAACAACAAAACCACAAAAATGGAAGCAAAGAAAGCATATGGAATATTATAAAATATGTCTTGTGCTTGTTTTGTTATTATGAAAAATAGTACACATATAAATAGCGCTTCTATTGAAGATATCATGCTATTTTTCATTTTTTTCTTATGTAAAGAAAATGAATTTACTATTTCTATGGAGGAATACATAGTTTCTATTACAGATACATAATTTGACAATAATGTGCAAGATATGCCTATTATTACTGTAATAAATCCAGACAATAGCATTGCTATATTTAAATATAAATCCATTTTATGCCACTAATACTTCATTCAATTCCTCAATTATCTTCATCATCTCATCGCCAAACAGCTGGTACATCTTGCCGCGTCCGCCACGGGCATCGAAAGGCGTGTAGTCAAGGTCGTCGAGGTCGAGGTGATAACTGCTGATAATATGTTCCTTTATCATTCGCAGCCATTCTACCTGCTCGGGCGTGAATCGGGTGTGGTTTCCTGCATTCTGCCGCAATATCCAACGCTGGAAGTTGGCATTTATCACGCTATCGAAAGCAACCAGTTTCTTGTCGATACCGCAAGCATGGCGAACCAACGAAACTAGCGCAGTTAATTCTGCCTTTGGCTGTGCCGCCTTTACATTTTCTATGGCACAGTAGGCATCCCACACATACATAGGCGCAAGCATTGGCTTGTCCTGCTTCAGCTTTTCGAGAAGTTCCTGCGCCATCTTAAGCGTTAGGTTACGGCGGTTGTACGGCTGGTTGTAGAAAATACTCAACGCCATTATCTCGTCCTTGTGCTGTTCAAGGTATTCGGCAAACGACTTCACTGTTTCCTCGGCCTTCTCCTTGGTAAAACTGTTGAATCCACTGCTTATAACCGTATCAATATTCACGGTGTCAATCTTCTGGTCGTGCAGGTTGCGAACCTTTACTATATAGTCGTTCAACTCGCCGTTGAAAGTGCTGCTGGCAACATCAATCAAATGTTCCTGCACCTTACCGCGAATTTTCTCCTCTATAGCCGGTGTCATTTCGGCAGGCGGAATGTTCTTCAACTGCGGTTGCGCCTCGTCATCTATTTTGTCGGGGTCGAATGCCGCCAAAAGCTCAGCACTCATCTGGCCCAGTGTCTTGCCCTTCGACAAAAATACTATGTGCGCCTGCTCTTTTTCGGTAACCTCCTTGTCGAGACGGATAAGACGATTGGCAAGCGAAGTAAACAAATCTTCTTCGGCAACGCCCATAGTAACTGCGCCAAGCAAATCTTTCAAAGGCACTGTGGGCTTGCGTTCGAGCGGACGGCTATCGGTTTTCTGCGATTTTGTAACTCCCACAGCATCAACAATTACAAAGTGAGTCTTTGTCTGTGCCGCACGGCTAACCAACTGCAACGAATCGCTGTTTATGGTACGCGTACCTCGCCCCTTCATCTGCTCGAAATAGTTTGCACTGCGCACATCGCGCATAAACAGAAGCACCTCGAGGGGTTTCACATCTGTACCAGTGGCAATCATATCCACAGTGACAGCAATTCGTGGATAATAGTCGTTTCGGAAACGGTTGAGCACCGACTTTGGGTCCTCATCTATTTTATAGGTAACCTTCTTGCAAAAATCGTTACCTTCGTTAAACTCTTCGCGTACAATCTTTATAATGTCGTCGGCATGACTGTCGGTCTTGGCAAAAATCAAGGTCTTTGGCACTTCGTACTGTCCGCTTTCATCGTAGCGGTCGGGAAAAATCTCTTCCATCAACGCCTGACGAAATTTCCGTATCACCGTACGTATCTGGCTGGGATTCACCACTGATTTGTCCAAATCGCCCTTTTTGTATTCCAAATCCTCGTCCACTTGCTCCCATCGCGTCTTGCGTGTGGCCTTGTCACGAAAATCAATGTACCAGCCAGCCTTTATAAGTCCGCCATTTTTCGAAATTTCTGTTTCGATGGAATAGACATCGTATGGCACATTCACGCCATCCACCACCGACTGCTCGTAGGTGTATTCGCTAACCACATTCTCGTTGAAGAAACCAAAGGTTCGCTTGTCGGGAGTTGCCGTTAGACCAATCAGAAAAGCATCAAAATATTCGAGCACCTGCTTCCAGAGATTGTAAATACTACGATGGCATTCGTCAATCACAACAAAATCAAACTGTTCGATTGGAACTTTTTCCGTGTATTCTACTGGCACTGCCTTCTGTTCCTTGGTTCTTTGCTGCAACCATGTTGATTCATTTGGATTGTCGTTCTCAGCCGATTCGTCAAGCTCCTCGCCTTTCAGTATCGAATAGAGCCGTTGTATGGTCGATATGCAAACTTGGCTGTCGCTGGCAATATAATCAGATGAAAGTCGTTGAACATTATATAGTTCTGTAAATTTGCGATTGTCGTCATTTGGACGGAAATTCATAAACTCCTGCTCAGCCTGTTCGCCCAAATTTCGGGTATCCACAAGGAAGAGAATGCGTTTTGCCTTTGCAAATTTCAACAATCGGTAAATGAATGTAATGGCGGTAAAAGTTTTGCCTGCGCCCGTCGCCATCTGAATCAATGCCCGCGGACGATTGTTCCTGAAAGATTCTTCAAGATTTTCAACCGCCCTTATCTGTGCTGGGCGCAAACCTGTGGTGTCCAATACAGGAAAATCTTGCAAGCGATTTCTCAAACTTCGCCCGTTGCGAATCCATTCGGCAAAAGTTTCTGGTTTATGGAATGCAAACACCGTTCTGCTGCGCGGTTTTGGATCGCTGTAGTCGGTAAAGTGAGTCAATGTTCCCGTTGTTTCATAAACATAATTCAGAGGCTCGTTATTCAGATATTTTAGTTTGGCTTGGGCATAACGCGCAGATTGTTCGGCAACAACGGTAAGGTTTACACCTTCCTCCTCGCGCTTCGCCTCAATGATGCCCACCGGTTTGCGGTTTACAAACAGGACATAATCCGCAGGGCCAACATCTGTCTGATACTCACGCACGGCAATACCTATGCCTGCCGAAAAATCTATCTTGCTTTTCGACTGGATTTTCCAACCTGCCAGTTCTAGCAGATTATCAATCTTATCTCGTGCTATCTGTTCCGGATTCTGATTAGACATAGATTGCAAATTATAGCATCCTCGACTATACCTATTATTATATATTTAATTTTTCTTTATCACAGTCTTACCTCCGCTTGAACTTCCTGTCGAAGTTGTACCCGCTTTGCCTGAAGAGGAACTTGAACCGGTCTTGCCTACCGTTGTAGTAGATGAGCTTGATCCTGTTTTGGTTGCAGTACTACCAGAACTTGAGGAACTGCCTGACGATGTTTTTGAACTACCGAAAACAGTTCTTAGCAGACTTGATGTCTGAGCCGATGTCTTAGTGCGAATTTCCTTCTCCTCCTTAGCCATAATCTTGAAAATTCCAGCAACCGCCTTCTCGGTAACATACTGCGTAAGGTCGGTACTAACCTGCGAACCACCCGTAAGCGCCATAACAGCATTGTACTTGGTTGCTAGCGGTGTCCAATAGGAAGCCAACTTGATTTTTTCGTTCGACTTTGCAACAACAGACGAAACCTTTGATGTTATGGCAGAGGTTGTTGTCTTCTTCATGTACTCGGTTGCAGCATCCTCGTTACCGAGAATTATGCCTAGAGCATCATTTATAGTCATCTGCGTAATTGCAGTCTTGAAAATCTCTTTTACACCAGTTGCAGCATCCTCGGCAGAACGGTTCAACTTTTCGGTAAACTGGTCAACTTGATTGGAAAATCCAACCTGTCTCAACTTATCTTCAACCTTTTTCAACGACTGTGGAAATGGAATCTTTACTTCCGTATTCCTGAAAAAACCATCAGTCACGCCAAGTTTTGCCAGCGAATTGTCGGCACTAACCTGCAAAAGTTCCTTTACTGCCTTGCCCAATTCGGTCTGCGACATCGAACCAAGCGTAGAATTGCCAGTAGTTGAAAGCAACATGTCGCATCCGCAGAAACATGCCGCCAACATTAATATCACAACTATTCTTTTCATACTATAACAATTTAATTTTCAATATTTTAACAAATCAATCTTCTTTTACAACCGATTTTGCTGCACGGAAATGTTTCCAGATGAAAAATCCCACGCAAGCCGCAACAGTAACAACTCCACCCAACGAATATGAAATGGCCTTTCCTAGCCCAAAACCTTCCTTTTCGGCAATGAAAATAAAGGTAGAACAAACCATTGTCATAAACAAGGCTGGAACCAATGTTATCCAATAGAATTTCTTCTTTATTGCCAAATAAACCGTTATTGCCCACAAGGTGAACACCGACAAAACCTGATTTGCCCAGGCAAAGTAACGCCAGATTACATCGAATCCCTGTGGCGATGCAAGACTATAAATCAATATTCCAGCCGTCACGGCAAACATCGGAACAGCAATTATGAGTCTATTTTTTATTGGTTTCTGGTCGGAATGCATGAAATCGGCGATTATCAGTCGAGCCGAACGCAAAGCCGTGTCGCCAGAAGTAACTGCCGCACTAATAACGCCAAGAATTGTAATCACAGCAATCACCGGTGCGAACCAAGTCTCGGCAATAAGTCCGACCATAGCAGGACCGCTCTTGCCAGCAGTGTCGATTCCGCTTTCGGGCGAGAAGAAATAAGCAGCGGCAGCTGCCCAGATGAGAGCTACAATACCTTCAGTTATCATTGCTCCGTAGAAAATTGGACGACCTTGCTTCTCATTTACCATGCAACGTGCCATCAAAGGCGACTGCGTAGCATGAAATCCCGAAATTGCACCGCAGGCGATAGAGATAAACATCATTGGGAAAATCGGATTTGTTTCGGCAGCTGGGTGACGATTCTCAAGTCCGTCCCACAATTCGGGAATTGCAGGCTGATAGCAAATGAACGCCACAACAATAGCCACAGCCATTCCGAGCAACAGAATGCCAAAAATCGGATATATGCGTCCGATGACCTTGTCGATTGGTAACAATGTAGCAATCAGGTAGTAGAACAAAATTATCCCTACCCAGATGTAGATGTTCCAATTTGGTGTAAAGTGCGTATTGAGCAGAGTTGCAGGCGTATTTACAAAGACAACACCAACTAGAATCATCAGTATGACCATGAAGCCGCGCATAAATTGCTTAACACCGTTGCCGAGGTAGTCGCCGTGTATTTCGGGCAGACTGCAACCCTTGTTGCGCAACGAAATCATTCCTGCAAAGAAATCGTGTACCGCACCAGCGAAAATGCTTCCCAACACAATCCACAGGAAGGAAGCCGTTCCGAACTTTGCACCCATGATGGCACCGCAAATTGGTCCAACACCAGCAATGTTAAGGAACTGAATCATAAAGATTCTCCATGGCTTCATTGGAATGTAGTCAACGCCATCGGCCATACTGACGGCTGGCGTTACGCGGTTCTTGTCGATGCCGAAAATGCGCTCGGCCAACTTTCCGTAGAGGAAATAACCGACAATCAGCACCGCAATGGCTATAAAAAAGGTAATCATACTATTTATTTTTTACGGAAATTCACAGTTGAGTTTGCCTGAGCCGCCGGCATCACAATCATATCGTTGATGCAGACGTGAGCTGGACGAGTAACGATGTAGAGTATAAAGTCGGCAATGTCCTCGGCATATAGCGGAGTAAGTCCGTCGTAGGTATGGTCGGCGCGTTCCTTGTCGCCATGGAAGCGGACGGTGGAAAATTCGGTATTGACCATTCCTGGCGAAACCTGCGAAACCTTCACTCCGTACGGAAGCATATCGATGCGCATTCCCTTCGTAAGCGCGTCAACTGCGTGCTTTGTAGCGCAATATACATTTCCGTTTGCATAAACTTCCTTGCCGGCAATGGAATCGATGTTAATGATATGTCCCGACTTGCGTTCAATCATCATAGGCGAAACCTTGCGTGTAAGGTAAAGCAGACCTTTCACGTTGGTGTCGATCATCTTTTCCCAATCCTCGATGTCACCGCTCTGAATCGGGTCAAGACCAGATGCCAGACCTGCGTTGTTGACCAACACATCTATGTTTTTCCACTCAGCAGGTAGAGAATCAATTGCTTCGCACACTTGCTTGTTGTCGCGAACGTCGAAATTGAGCGTATAAACTTTAGAATCGGTTGTATTTTCGATTTCCTTCTTCAATTCCATAAGTCTCTCGTTGCGACGACCAGTGATTATTACATCATATCCGTTTTTAGCTAATATTTCGGCAGTTGCCTTGCCAATTCCAGCGGTTGCGCCAGATACCAATGCTATCTTTTTCATTGTAAAATCGTTTTTAGAAATTGAGATGTAAAGATAGATAAAATTTTTGTCGGTACTACCACTTTTAACTGCTAACTTTTAATTTATTAGTCGTTGCGTGCAACGACTCTACTTTTATTCCGTTTGTCGTTGCTCGCAACGACTCTACGCCAACTGTTAACTCTCAACTTTCAACTTTCAACTAATAATTACTTCTCATCCACTTCAAATATCTCAAACCTGCTCTTTTCCTTCCAGTACTTTTCTATTGCCAGACGGCGAATCTCACTCCAATAGACATCCGATTCCAAACCATGCTTCTGTATCAACGCCATAACATCGGAGGCAATTTCGCGCTTTACTTCATCTTTTACCTTGAAAAGCAACTTGCGTCCATTATAAGAAACCATCGCAGAAGGAGAAACTTCTCCATCAGCAGAAATTGTTATTGCACCATAGCCCAAGGTTGTCCCCGCCCCTATCTGCAAGCCATCGTTAAGACAACTTATAGGTGGCTCGGAACCAGCATTCGACACAATTGTAACCTCATCGAGTCCAACATGCAAGTATTCAAGTATACGAAGCCCCATTTTTGCTCCGATTATGGAATAAATGCCTAAGTGCGAGTGCATTTCGGATGTCAGCAATACCAATTTATATTCGGTGTAACCGTATTTTGACAAAATTTGCTCCGCCAATGGTGCCACATCCGCCGAAAGCAGAGAGCCACTTCGTGGCATTTCGGTAATTATCACACCTTTTTCGGTTTCAACAGCATTCAATACCCGCGTGGCAATAACATCGAAATAGGCATCCTGCTTTGGTCGCAAAACCGAAAAGTTCTGTCCGCCAGCCGATTCCTCAAACAATTCGGGGTAAAGTATGTAAAATGGCAACAAATCGTCACAGAACCTAACCGAGGAAAACTTTTGCCCCTCATAAAAACTTGCGAAAGTCCGTGCATACGGAGTGGCAATTTCGGGCAAAAGTGACAGAAAATCATCGGGATACAGCACATTCCCAGCATCAAGCACTTTAAGTTTCAGTCCAGAAGCCACAACCTTGTCGAATGCCGACTTGTCAAGATTGTAGTTGTAACCGCAAGGAAAATGTTTATCATTAGTGCGCGATGTCCATACAACGTATGTAAGTTTCGACACAATCTCGGGATGCTTTTCCACAAGGTCGGAAAGGTTGGTAAGCGGTCCCATAGCGACATATATCACAGGCTTGCGACTATTGGCTATCGCATCGTAAAGGGCATTGGTCCTAATTTGGGGTCCTATGCGAAGCTGATTTTTCCAAAACCCCATCGCATCTGTACAATCCTTATTGTATGACTTGGGATTCAGACCTTTACCAAGCATTATGCCTTCGTGGTGGAACTCAGCCAACAGCGAAGAAAGACATTTTGCAGAATTTTCGGCATCAAGCACACCACCAACCGACTGCACAGCATTTATATTGAAGTCGCGCGATGCCATGAAATATGTCAAGGCACGAAAATCGTCCATACCGCAGTCTGTGTCAATCACTACATTGTACTTTGCACGCTGATGCGCCGATGCATCAGGCGTTACAAAGAACAACAGCAATATGAGACAAACAAGACTATATTTTTGCATTAACCACGACCTCTCATATAAATCTTAAGAAAGCGTTTTCATGGGGAGATTCCGCACAATTGAACAATATTACGCTCCCCGTTCCGTATCGCGTTATTGTTCTAATTTGCGGAATGACTGCTTCTTTTAGATTCTTTTGATAACAAAATGATGGCAAAAATTATTATTGCTTAGTATCTTTCAGCCACTTGCAATTAGCAAATCCAGGCATTGCCAAGCATTTGTCCTCCATAGCCCGCATTTCGGTCTGAGCATCTGGTGTCTTGTCATCGTAGCCAAGCATGTGCAGGACAGCATGTATTATCACCCTGAAAATTTCTGTATCTTCGGTTCCGTATGCCTTGCCATTCTCCGCAACTCTGTCAACACTAATGTACACTTCTCCCGAAATCTTGTTTCCCTCGCTATTGTCAAAGGTAATCACATCGGTATAGTAGTCATGCTTCAGAAATTCATTGTTCATCTTCAGCAAATGCTCGTCGGAACAAAAAACGTATGCTATCTTACCTACGGATTTCTTGTGAGATTCAATAACATCCTTAATCCACTTCTTGAGAGCTATATACTTTACTCTCGGCTTCTCTACATCTTCACAAAAAAATTCAATTGCCATAATCAGTTATCCTTTAAATTTTTTAAATATTCCTTGTACTTGTTTTTATAATAATCCTTTAACTTCAAATTGGAGACCTGCAACAGTTCGTTGAACCTTATTTCGCTCTCTTTTTCCTCGAAAGCCTTGTCGGGATTACTGAGCTTGTATTCCTTTGCTTCTGTCGACTTGCGTTTCTGCTCAGTTTCACGTTCATTCTGGCTGTTTTCGGCCTGAAGCAAACGCGTAATTATCTGCTCCTGACGGTTTACCGTCTGCTGTGTAATATTGCGGTTGACCAGATCCTTTATGTTCTGCTCAATCATCTTGTTGGCCTCCTTCAAATATTTTGCTGCATCGGGACTAAGTTCGCCGTTCATCATGTCGTTCATCATCTTCTGCATCATTTCCTGCTGCATGAGCATCTTTGCCAACTGCTCGCCACTCTGCCCTTGCTGACCATTCTTCTTCATCTGGTCGAGCATTTGTTGCATTTGCTGTTTCAACTGCTGCTGCATGTCGCGCACCTGCCCCATCTGCTTCTGCTGCGACTGTCCCTGACCTTTGTTCTTGCACTTGTTGCAACTAGAACTTGAATTGGAATTGTTTTGCATCTGCATCTGTTGCTGTTGCATCTGGTCGAGAACTTCCGAAAGCAAAAGTGCAAGGTTGTTTGCCGATGTAAGCACCTTCTGCTGAGAAGTCTGCGCCTGATATTTCTGCGAATTGCCCAGATGATCCATAACTGATGCGAGTTCCTTGCGAATATTCATCACTTCGGGCGAAACCATCGACGAAAGTCCTGGTACGCGCGCTGCCAACGCATTCAACGAATCCCTTATTACCGAGAAATTGTCGGTAAGGTTCTTCTGGCGCACAACATATTCCTTGAACTGCGGCGACTTGTACGAAAGTGGTTTCATGCCCGACAAGACATCCTCCTGGTCAAACGAGAAAGTCAACACATTCTCGAGCAACTGCTTTACATCGTCCATGTTCTCACCGTTTTCCTCCATCTCCATCTGAGCCATCATCGAATCCATTTTCTGCGAAAGCTCCTGCATCTTCTGCGAACTGTTTTTCTGCTTGTCCGAAGCCTTGTTGTTCTTGTTGTCGTTCAAGTCCTCATTAGCCTTCTGCATTTCGTTCGAAATGTCATTCATCTCATTCTTGAAATCCTGCAAAGGCATAGGTTCCTTCAGGTCGGAATTTTTCTCCAAAGTTTTTTCGTACTCTTCCTTTAGCTTGTCGAATTGTTCATTCAGTTCGCTTTGCTCCTTCTTGAGTTCTTCCTGCGACTTACTCTTATCCTTTGTTTCCTCGGCAAGTTTCTTTTCCTTGTCGGCAAGGTTTTCCATCTGGTCGGCAATGCTCTTTACGCGCTCCTCGACTTCTGAACGCTTAAGCAATTCGAGGGTGTTGTCCATGTTCTGCTCCATCTCCTCTACCGACATCTTGAACTCCTCCGACTTCTTGAAAAATTCGTCCTTATTGAAATCCTCCATGAGTTTCTTCATCTCCTCAATCATCTGACGCATTTCATCAGTCATGAGATTTTCCAAAAGGCTGTTGATTTCGGCCTGCTTCTTCAATAAATCCTCGCTCTTTGAGAATTGTTCCTTGTACTGCTGAAGCTGGTTCTGCTCTTCCTTTATTTGCTCCATCAGGCTTTCGAGCTGGTCTTCCTTATCAAGAATGTCCTGCATAATCTGCGAACGGTCGTATGGCGAAAGGTTCTCGTTGACGAGTTTACGCTTCAGTTCATCAATACTTTTCTTTATGTCCTCGCTGATTTTCTTGGCTTCATCAATCTTGTTTTCGGTTTCGGTATTGGTCTCGTCGCTCATGTCCTGCAAGTCCTGAGCCGATGGAATATTGAACTCCATAACCTTCGACTTCGCCGTCTTAGGCCCGCTGTAACCATCATTGTCGGCAACCTCAAAATAATAGGTAAGCTTATTGCCTGTATGCTCGATAGTAGAAAAATCAACAGCATAGTAGAAATCCTGCGAATTTAGCCTCTGAGAGAACTGCACTGGCGACTTCTGTATTTCAGTTTCGCCATCAAAGCAACGGAATGTCAGCCTCGTAAAGCCATAATCATCATCGATTGCACCCTTGAAATAAATAATTGCAGGATTAGCGCTGTCCTTGGCCTCGCTAACCACAATGGTCGGATACAAGTCGGGAACCACGCGAATACGATACTTTATGTCGACCATTTCGCTGAAATATTCGTTGGAGACAAAAAGCATATAGTCGCTTCCTGATGTTATTCGCTTCGAAACCGTGTATTCGTTTTTCTCCTTCGTCGTAGGCAATACGGTACTGTCGAGTACAATTACCAGAGAATCAAGGTTTGCCGTACCGAAAGTCCACTTTACATTCGAGCCAATTGGCACTTCAATATCGCCAGAATTCTTAACCTCGATTGCCTCCAAGCCCGTGTATGCCATCGGAGTTATATCTATCTTAAAATCAAGGATTATCGGTGCTGGCATAACACTCACCTCATAGTCCTTCGACTCTACATCCTGAGCCGTAAAATAGAACTTGAAGGAATTGTTCAATGTCTTAAAATCGTACTTGAAGGTTGATGCCGACTGCTTTTCCATATAGAACGAATTGCCACCGAAATTTATCATCACATGCTCGGGAACATATTGACCTTCCACACGCAAATTCACGGTGAAATCGTCACCCTGCCTAACCTGCAAGGTGTCGTTTTCAAGTATGAACGAAAACGGTGCTGGCATCTCAAAATGCTCATCGTACTTCACTATTCGTTCCGTCCCCTCGGTGACAATCGCCGGCTTGAACGAAATTATCAGCACAAACACAAGTACAACCGGAGCCAAATACACAAGATACTTGACATTTTTCTTTATCTTGATTGCCGAAAGGAAAGGAATTGGCGAAAGTTTCTCAATTCTCTGCGAGATACTTGCATAAATAAGGTCGCGAGTTTCCGGATTCTCATCAAGCAATGAATTTAGTTCCAATGTATTCTGCAACTTATCCGACACCTCGGGGAAATGCTTTCCCAAAATACGGCTTGCTTCGGCATACGAAATACGCTTGCCGATTTTCATAAGCTTTAGCAACGGCCACAGAATCATTGTGACGAATATAATGGCATACAAAGTTATCGAACTGATAAACAATGCCGTACGGAATGCAGAAGAAAACCTGCCGTAATATTCCGCAATGATTACAATCAGATACCACAATCCCGAAATGGCAAGTGCAAGTATAACACCCTTTACCATCTTGTTCAGATAGTACTTCCTGATAAACTTATCAAGTTTGGAAATCAATATGTTATATTTGTCTTCCATTTTCGTTTAAAGAAACGCAAATATAGTAAAAAAAATTATCCTAGATTGCGAAAAAATTTCACCACTTATATAAGTTGTTTAGTAATAATGAATAAGGAGCGGTATACATTCCGCCGATGAATTGTGGAGACGCAAAATTTTGCGTTATTGCATGTTTAAAATTGTAGCCTCACAATGAATTGCGAGGCTACAGATTATTGTTTAATTCATGGTGATCCCGTGGGGAATCATTAATTCTTCACCACCTGCCTATTTATCACAAAATCTGTTGTGCTTACCCTTACATTATAAGCAGCTGGCGGAAGATTGTAAAGATTCAATATTGTCTCATAGCTATTTTGTGGTGCATCTACCTTTTCAAACATAATCAGCTTGCCAAGCATATCATACACCTCAATGCGAGCTGGACGGTTTTCGAAGTTGTCGAGGACAAGCGTAAGCTCGCCGTTAAATGGGTTCGGGTAAGCCTGAACGTCTGGTTCACCGACTTCCGGTTCTTCGCATGTTGCAACTATAATTTCCGAAACGGTACGCGAGCCATCATAGTCAACCTGAACTAAGCGGTAATAATTGTCACCACCATGGAAACCATAGTCGGTGTATGAGTAGTCAATAGGCTCAATCGAATTTCCTGCGCCTGCTACGCGAGCGATTTCGGTGAAGTTGATTGCATCATCAGAACGCTCAATTACAAAGTAGTCGTTATTACGCTCGGTAGCGGTTGCCCAGTCAACAAGAACTGACTTTCCGTCACAAATTGCATTGAATGAAACAAGCTCTATTGGCAACAATGTTGACGGAGTCTTTGATCCAAGAGACACATAATGGTTACTTGAACTCCTTGTTGCACGTATAGAAACATTTACACTTATCTTTGTATTGCCGTTTTCTACAGTTCCTGGACCGCCAATGTTTTTCCAGCAAGAGCCTAGCCACATTGCTCCGAAAATATCCTCGTCATCGTATGATGTAGCACCCGCACCAAAATGGTCGGTAACTTCTGCTGACGAAACCATCAATGTGACATTATTCAATGCTACATTGGAAGAAACGTTCCAGAACTCAATATTGCTCACGTGATCAAACTGAGGATCATTGCCATCACAATTATCGTTTGCATTCCACCATCGTGGATAGTCAGACGGAAGGTCATTAGTACCAGCCACATTACGATATCGTACTGTAGCCGAGCCTCCGCTACGAGTTGCAGGAACAGCTATCGTTCCAAGGGTGTGTCCGTTACCAGTCGGGAATGTGAAGGCAGACGAACCAAACGCCTTAGTTACAGCACCATCGACATGGCTAAGAAGAGAAGCTTCGCTTGCCGTTGCTCCAGATACAAAATTCATATCACCTACGATAACACCCTTTGTGAATGTTGCTACGCCATTGACAGTTATACCATGCGGAGCGAAAATCTTCTTACCATCTACAACCTGGGCAAATGTTACATTTCCAAATTCCATTGCACTACTCAAGGTTTGATCGTTAGCACCGTTCAATTCTATTATACTAGTATTATCGGCAACGAAAGTTCCGTTATTGATTATTGAGCCAGCAAGTCTAAGTGTTACATTCTCCATTATATGCAATTCGGCACCTGGCGCTATCTCTATGTTATTCACGGTTGCATCGGAATTCATATATGCCTGCTGAACATCCTGCAAGCAAGTGCCAGAACCACCTATAGCTATATAATAGTTCTTTGCTTCGGATGGCAATTCAGACGCAATAGAATAAGTGCCGTTATTATACTCATACCAGTTTGATGCGATGTTCCAGTTTGATGTTCCGCCTCTCCATACATAGTCGCATGTAGATGTGATTGATATGTCCGGATGGTTGACAGTAATCTGCACTCCTGCATTGGCAGTTGTTCCACAACCATTTGTTGCAGAGTATCTTATATAATACCCATCCAAATCTTGCTGAATGTTGCTGTTGGTAAATGGAGTATAAGTTCCGTTCTGCGAAGGACTTATTTCCCAACCTTCCGCTAAGATACTTGAACCATTTTGAATTACTGTTGGTGCCGTAAGGTCAAGAGACTCTCCTACACAAATAGCATCAGGTGCAGATATTGCAGAAACGGCAGGCTTGTCGTTGACGGTTATCTGCACAGACGACATCGTTACGCTTGAGCAGTTGTCGGAAACAATAACTCTGTAGTATATTGTTCCTGTTGATGTCGTAGGTGGCGTAAACGAACTACTGTTGGAGCCTGTGTTATTCCAAGTTGAGCCGTTGGTGGAATACTGCCACTGGTAGTTGTACGAACCACTTCCACTAGATGGAGTTGTCGAAAGAGCGGTAGCCGTAGCGTTAAGGCAGTAGTCGTTGGCATTTGCGATTGCGGATGATACGAGATCACCGTAGACGCTGTAGTCAACTCGGATGAAGTCCGTAGTCGTACAGCCGTCGCTTACCCTTACATAGTAGGTATGGCTACCGGCAGTTCTGCTGCCGCCCGTATAGGTTGCCGAGGTTGCGCCGCTGATTGCGTTGCCTGCGTTGGCAGCCGTGTACCACTGGTAGGTGACAGGACTGTTGTTGTTGCTTGAGGTAACGCTGGCAGTAAGACTAGGTGTCTCGCTCTGGCAGTAGTTCGCTCGGCTGGCTGATGCTGTTGCAGCGATGGTGTTGTAGACGTTGTAGTCGACACGTATAAAATCCGTAGTCGTACAGCCGTCGCTTACCCTTACATAGTAGGTATGGTTGCCTGCTGTCCTGCTGCCGCCCGTATAGGTAGCTGAGGTTGCTCCGCTGATTGCGCTGCCCGCGTTGGCCGCCGTGTACCACTGGTAT
>JAEEGF010269900.1_pt1 | contig 17344 bp, 19 predicted proteins | sample 9134171 | NCBI WGS metagenome assembly JAEEGF01 (sample SAMN16246542, study PRJNA631951) | gut metagenome | biome: gut microbiome; feature: rumen; material: AP-attached | host: Bos | place: Iran: Karaj | collected 2018-10 | reverse complement strand
GTAGTATTGCATAAACGGCTCAGCGTGAAAGTTGAACAGTGTGCGTAACTCCTGCAATTTCAAGCTGCGTTTTCTCGTGGGAACCGCACGGATCTTGAACCTGCGGAACGGGTAGAAGGTCGTGATCTCGTCATCAATGGCTTCATTGAAGACGGCGCGAATATTACGCAGGTGAATGTTCCGTGCATTCTTCGAGGGTGCCGTTTGAGCCATGAATGTTTCAAACTTCGTGAGCCATTCCTTGGTAATGTCCTCGAAACGAAGCTTTTCCAACTGCTCACCAGCAAACGCCACCAAGCGATTGTAAGTCTGCATGTAAACGCCTCTGGTACTGGGCTTCTTGCTATCAGCAAACTTCAGAAAACGTGTTTTGAAGGATTTAGCTTTTCGTTTAGACTCTTCCTTTGCTTCAAGGCGTTCAGGATGCAACCGATCCTCGATAAAAGACTTGATTTCGCTCACATTCATGGACGAGAGCTTTCCATCATTAGCAAGGGTGAGAATGAAACTGTCAATCTGCTGCTTCACAGTAGAAATGTACACATTCATCAGCAACTGATCGGGATGATTCACAACCCGCAGCTTCTTTCTGTCCCATTGGTTGGGGAAGATTTTAGCATCAAGAGAAATCAAGGCTGTTTGTTTCTTGTGAGCAATAGCCACTTTAAGAACGCTTGGATTGCCAGACTTGGCGTTTCGTTCATCCAAAAAAAATCTCGTGTTTGCCATAACAAAACTCGACGCATTCTTGATTTTTGGGAATAAAGGCCGTTTTACTTGCAAGCCAACTTGCAAGTCTACTTGCAAGTCTTTTTCGGCAAATACCGCCAAATAGCCGCAAAAATCGGCAGAATTGCGATTTTTTTTTGGTTTTACAGAACTATTTTTAGAGGAAAAAGGTGCTGAAATTCGTTGATAACTCTCTGATTTTCAGCACCTAAATGGAAGCGTGATCCCGCCGGGATTCGAACCCGGGACCCACAGCTTAGAAGTCCTTAATAATGTAACAACAAAACGCTGATTTATAAATACTTAATTAACTCTATTTTTAACGTACACAGTTCCGTACACAGATAATAGTGATATTATCTATTTATTATTTAATAACATGTCTGTAAGCCGCTTGTTTTCTGTCTCGAGTTCACGGATGCGTTCATCGCGGCGATCCAGCATGTCGAGAAGTCGATTGATTGTACCCTGGAGGTCTGAAGGGTTGTTGGCTTGCTGCATTGATTTTTCTTCGGGAGACGGTGAAAAATAAGGCTCCAAGTCCTTGATGCCTAATACCTCGGCCAGAGTGGTAAGAAATCGATCATTGGCATCAACCCTGCCGTTCTCGATTTGAGAAATGTAGCTCTGCGGGTACTTCGTCAGCAGCGCCAGGCGTTGCTGAGTGATTTTGTGATCCCTTCTAAGCCTTTGTAAATCAATGATTCTGCGTCTCATAGAAAAAATAATTAAAAAATTTATTGATAAATCATAATGATATATCGATATAATATTTTTATCTTTGCAGCCGAATTGCCAACTAAAATTATGACGTAACAGCCTCAGTTACGACTGCAAAGTTATAAAATTGTTTTGGAATTTCACAAATATTTTTATAGATATTTTTAATGATTTTTTTAATAACATATAAAGATTTTTTTATATTCTATGACTAAATCAATGAATAACAGCAGTTTAATTGACATTTACAATGAGATCAAGAAACGCCCGACTCCGGCAGCTGATTTCATCAAGGAACTATGCGAGGCTACTAATCGCTGTGAAATGACTGTTCGTGCCTGGGTCACGGGAAGGATAGTGCCTGAAAGGAACATACAGTTGCTGATTGCCATGCACATGCAGATTGATGTGGATGTGCTTTTCCCATCTAAAGATTCTAACCATGACTACTGTTGAACCGATCGTAAAGAGGGACGGCAGGTATAACATTGCTGAAACCTCAAGGCTGTTAGGTGTTCACCGCAATACCTTGCTGAGATACGCCAAGAAAGGAATCATCAAGTATGGTGTAAGGCGATCCACGACGCGGGTATTCTTCACGGGTGGTGAGATACTTAGATTCTGGAAAGCGAGTATATAGTTATGAACGGATGGGTACAAATGCACAGAAGTATCATGGAGCATTGGATCTGGCAGGACATGAGACATGGGTACAGGTGGATGGAACTAACGATGCTCGCTACCTGGAAACCGATTGAAGTGTTCTACAGGAGCAACTTCATCGAGCTGAAACGCGGCCAACTTCTCACGTCATTCAGGGCTCTGGCCCGTCGTTGGAAGACCAACCACCGTGTAGTCTCATCATTCATCAAGATGCTCGAAAAGGCTGGTATGGTCGAATGTGATCGCAGTAATAAGCATTGGATCATCATTACCATTACTAACTACGACAAGTACCAAAACGAGGCCGCTAAAGACCAAAAAACTGAAGATTTTGAACCCAATTCTATCGGGATCCTATCTGATTCAGCGTATGGATTATCCGACAAGAAAAAGGTGAAAAACGACCAGAAGAAGAACCAATCGGGGAACCACGAATTAAAAAATAATAATATAAATAATAAACAAAACTCTTCTTTTTCATCTTCCGTGCGCGAAGTAAATTTGAAGTTTTGTTCTGATTTTAAAAGCAACGGGAAAGAAATGGAAGATCTCGCGAAACTCCTGAAGTGCAACTTGGAGTTAGTCGACTCAATGATGGATGACTTCATCATCGAGGCCGTTGACGAGGAGCACGAGAATGCTGCCAAATTCAGAAAGCACTTCATCGGTTGGGCGAGAATCTATTTAAAGAAAAACGGTAAAGATGGACACAAACAATCAAAACAAGAGGCAAACCCCGCCAGCCAGGGGAAGACTGTCGATAGATTATCCCCTCGTAGAGGATTTGATCCGGGAATCCATGAGGCAAAAGACTTTGAAGGCAAGTTTTAGAGTCAATCTGACAACGCAAAATACTCTGAACCTGCTGGCGAAGCACTATGCCCAAGTTGTGATGGCGCGTCACCAAACGCCTACGTTCGACGTGCATATAGAGAAACCCTTGTTTGAACTCGCCGAATGCCTCACGGCAACCATTCCGAAGTCAGGTGTATTGTTTTGCGGAAACTGCGGCAACGGCAAGACCACAATGCTGCTTGCCTTGCAGAATCTTTTTATGGCTCTGGGCAGCCGTCATTTCTCGTTCGTGAAAGAGGACTTCAACGCGATCATGAAGGTTTATGATGCGCGAGATATCGTGCTGCTGGGAAAGGACTTCAATGAAATCCGCAAAATCCGAGACAAGGACCTGCTCGCCATCGACGACTTCGGCAAGGAGCCGGTCGAAGTGATGGATTACGGCACGGTGCTGAGCCCCCTGGTTCATCTGCTGGAGTTCCGATACGGACAGCAGCTGTTCACGGCGATGACGACGAACCTCACACCTCCCGAGATCCGTGAAAAGTACGGTGCCCGTATAGCCGACCGCTTCAACGAGATGATGCAGGTTATCGTCTTTGAAGGGCCCAGCTATAGGGGATAATACAGTTTCAGACATGGAAGAAGACCAGGAAACCAGAGAACACGTGAGCGAATTCGTGATATATCTCAAGGTAGAGCCTTATTTGGCGCAGTGGCTGCACAGCCACTACGGCGACCCTGTCGTGTTTCCAAAGAACTCGACCGAGAACGACATCATTGAACTCGGGCTCGTCACGAAGAAGAAAGCAGAAAATGAGAAAGAGACCCCAGACCTGCCAGAAGAGGGAAAGATAGCCATATCGCTTCCTTACTACAAGTTCACCGAGGTCCGCAGCAGGTTCCACCTGCTCAAGAAGTCCAAAGAGTCGCTGCTCTTCTGCATCAAGGCAAGGTTCGCTCTGGAATTGTGGACTGAACTGTTCAAGTTCAGAAACCGCAATGAAATGAAGCAGGAAATCATCTGGGTCTGGATGGAGAAGCACGGCATTGACATGACAGAATCCAACTGGAACGTCATCGCCAAAATCTACCGACGGAAGATGGACGTGTACCGAAAAGATCGATGGAGAAAAAAACAAAAAACCCCGCCAAAATAAAAACCGACTTCGAGCATCAAAAAAACGGGGTTGCCACGTTTGCCACGTTTGCCACGTTTGCCACGGATGCCACGAATGCCACAAAATGAGACACAATAAAATGGACAGACAATCACTCCCAGGAATCAGGGCCCTCGGCTATGTACCCGCCGAGAGGCTGCAACGAGAGATCATGTACAAGCACCTCGCGGGTATACCCGTGGGCATCTTCACCGACATCACACCGATAGCGTTTGTCGGCGTGCCCACCTGTGAGGCTGTATCGACGTACGGCAACAACGGTAGGGTAGAGCAGACCACCCTGCGTTTCCAGACGCAGGACGACGTGCCGCTGTACCGGCACATCGCCTTCGTTGTGACCGACTGCAACGGGCAGTCCTACCTCATCGGGCAACGAGAGAAGCCCCGACCCATCATCAAGGAAAGCGGACACACGGGAACGCCCACCGGCGATCCCGCAGTCCGCACCTATGAAGTGACCCTCTACGCGCAGAAGTCACTCATTCCATGCATAAGAACGTAAGAATAATACTTTTATCATAATTCAATACGATTTAAAGGTTAATAAATAAGTAATTCTGATACATGAGAGGAAGTGCCGCCGCTGTGACAGCGATGGCACTTTTTTCAGCTCTTGCCCACGGTGCTGTCGGGCGCGACCGCTTGCGGGAAGAATCTTTCATGTTGCCCACGAAAAACAAAGCCAAACACACTTTCACTTGTTCACCCGTCGCTTCCCTTGCCTTTCCGCTGCAAAGGTATTGCGGCCTACCCACACGCAAGGCCAAGGCGAGTTGCCTTCGGAAATTCTCCAGCCCCTGCGGGGTAGTAATTCCCGGGCAAGCCTTGCTTTAGTGTGCTCCAGCCGCACTTTGCAGGCATCGTAAAGGCGAAGCGAAAGCGACAACAAGTTCAAAATCGTATGTTTAACTTTTTAATATTTTTCGTTATGGACAACAATTTCAATTCTTTCAATCCCGCAAGCGGTGCTGACAGCGCCAGTGTTCAAGAGCAGGTTGTAAAAGGCTCGCTCAGCTCATCCAATTTCAATACCGTTGATGAGCTTGAGGAAGTCGATTTGGATTTCCACAAGTATGATTACCGCAGCGGCAATCCTGCCGTGTTCTGCTGTACCTATCACAAATACAATGAGGGCCGCCCGCTGGCTGGCATGTGGCTGGATTTGACCACCTTCAGCACCTACGGCGATTTCATCGCCGCCTGCCGATGGCTGCATCGTGATGAGGCCGATCCCGAGTTCATGTTCCTCGATTATGAGAATTACCCCGATCCGCTCTACAGCGAGAGCGGCATGAGTGAGGCCGTGTTTGAGCTCATTCAGGAGCTGGCCGAGCTCGATGATGATGAGCGCGAGGCCTACGAGGCGTTTATGGATGTCACCTGCGAGAGCGCCCCCTCGATGGATGATTTCCGTGAGCGCTATTGCGGCGAGTGGGACAGCGAGGAGGCATTTGCCGAGCATCTCACCGATGAGCTGTGCATGTTCGACAATGTGCCCGAGAGCATCACCCGCTTTTTTGACTTCAAGGCTTTTGCCCGTGAGCTCTTCATGTCGGACTACGATTTCAGCGATGGCCACGTTTTCCGCACCTGCTAAGCGATAGCCCCGCCGAGAAAAAGGCCGTCCGCAAGGATGGCCTTTTTTCGTGCTCGAGCGGAACGGGATCACCCACGACCCGCAACGACCTTTCCACACACTTTTTTAGTTCAAAATTTGAACGCAATTTGTTGATACAAAGATGATTGTGTAAATTTGCAGAGTAAATAATCACAACCATCAAGGACATGAACAAATACATCTTATACTTCAGATTTGAGCCCTATCTCGCCCAGTGGTTCATCCACGAGATGGGCGGGACCTCGCCGGTGGAACTGCCACGCGGCTCGGTCGAGGCAGACATCCTGCGCCTGTTCCTGGCCAAGCGTCCCGATGATGTTCCTGTCGACACGGGAAAGGACGCCAACCTGGCGATCGTCATCCCCGCCTTCAAGGAGAAGGAGGCCGAGACCTACAACTACCTGGACACTTCAGCCGTCCACTGCCTGCACAAGTGCATCCGCTCCCGCTTCGACGTGCAGCTGTGGCAGGATCTCCACAAGGTGCATCCCCGCTCGAACATGCTCAAGGACCTTGTCGAGGCCTGGATGGTGAGCCACGGCATCGAGTTCAACGACACGAACTGGTGCGCCGTGACCAAGCGCTACCAGCGCAAGCGTGACATCTACAGAAGAAGAGAGAAAAAATCGCAAAAAAAATGCCCGAAAAATGATGCCCCTTTGTCCTCGATGCCGTAACTGTCGGAAATGCCGTAATTGTCGGAATTGCCGCAAATGCTGGAAAAGCCGCATCGCCAGATTCTACGTCAACCAACCCGCTCATCCCGCCAAGATATGAAAACCTCATCCCAATCCCTGCCCGGAATCATGCAGGTCGCCTATGTGCCCGTTGAACGCCTTCAGCGGCACAGCGACCTGAAATGCCTCTCCCGTGTCCCAGTGGAGGTATTCACCGCCCCCACGCCGATTGCCCTGAAGGGCGAAGCCACCTGCGAGACCGTCTCGCAGTATGATAACAACGGCCGCACCGAGAAGACCACGCTGCGCTTCCGCACGCTCGATGACATCCCCACGACCCGCCCTGTGGCCTTCATCGTGACCGACGTGAACCGCCAGCGGTATCTCGTCGGCCTCCGTGAGGCCCCTTATCCCGTCATCAAAAGCACACGCACGACAGGAACGCCCGGCGGCGATCCTGCCGTGACCAGCTATGAAGTGGCCTTCGTGGCCCTCAAAGCCCTGATTCCATTGGGCTAAGCCGTCTTTTGGCACCCCTTGGTAATAAGGTAACTTTGTGCCAGCAATCTAATCCTATCCGATCATTACTATGGCACAGACACAATACCACCTCCACCTCAAGGGGTACGTGGGAGGTTACGACTTCGATAGAAACTATGTTGACTACGTGCTCGCCCGCAATGAGGGCAAGCCCGTCAACGTGTTGATCGACAGCCTGGGCGGCTCGCTCGCCACGGCCCTGTCGATTGCCTCTTCATTCAAGAACCACGGCGACGTGACGGTCCACTTCGTGGGCATGAACGCCAGTGCCGCCACCATCGCCTCGCTCGGCGCCAGGCACATCACGATGGACGCGTCCGCCATGTACCTGGTGCACAAGTGCAGCGCCGAGTTCTTCGAGTGGGGCAACCTCAACGCCGACCAGCTCGCAGCCGTCCGTGACAACTGCGAGGCGGCGATCCGCGACCTGAACAAACTCGACAACAATGTCGCCTCGATGTACGCCTCCAAGACCAGCAAGCCCCATGCCGACCTGCTCGACCTGATGCGAGAGGGCGGCTGGCTCAATGCCAAGGAGGCCCTGGAATGGGGCTTCGTCGATGAGATCACCGACCTGGGCGAGACCAAGCCGGTGCTCACCGATGCCGTGGCCTCAGCCCTTGCCGAGGCTGGCCTGCCCATTCCCAACGTGCCGACTGAGAACAGGGAAACGCTCTTCGCGCGGTTCCTTGCCTCGATCGCCTCGCTGTTCAAGACCGTCAAGGCCAACGAGGAACCCAAGGCCAACGCGGCAGCCGAAACGGCGCCCGCTACCGAGAAAGAGACACAAGAAGTTAGTCATAAATCCACACAAACCACAACTCAAGCACAATCCGATCCTATGAACCAGATTCTTCCGCTCCTGGGCAAAGTCCTCAACATCGAGGGCTTTGCCGTGGGCGAGGAGGGCTGCACGCTCACCCTTGACCAGCTCAAGAGCGTCGAGCAGTCCCTTGGCGAGCGCGACAAGCGCAACGCCGAACTCGCCGATGAACTCGCAGCGGTGAAGAAGTCGCCCGCCGACAGCTCCACCGCCGTCATCAACGAAGGCACGTCCGACAAGCACCAGCCCCAGGACGAGGTGCAGCAGTATGTCGAGACCTGCAACCAGGCCCAGGCCTTGTACAACCTTGTTCCCTAACCATTCCCAATCCTAATCCTAAAGAAAAAACATCATGGCAGGAAAACTCATCTTTACGCCGCAGGAATTCCAGGAAGCGGCGACTAAGTACCGCAGAGAGCTGCTCATGCTGCCCATCATCGGCTGCAACGAGACGCTGCAGTACATGACGGGCCGCCCGGGCATCCGCTACAAGGAGAACGTGGGCGCCATCAGCGGTGACGCGCAGTTCGCGCCCTACAAGCCCTCGCGCAGCACCGACTTCAACCTCAATGTCGACTACCGCACCCTTGAGACCTTCTTCGGCTCGGTGGTCGCCAAGTTCGAGCCCAACTCGGCCGTATCGACCATCCTCGGCGCCACCGGGGCGACCAAGGGCGACGGGCAGATGCGCACTCCAACGGCGCTGCATGTGCTCGCCCTGATCGCCAAGGGCCTGTCCTCGCATCTGAACGATGCCATCTGGAACGGCAAGCGCAACGCCGCTGGCGACACGACCGCCGACCTGTTCGACGGCTTCGACACCATCACCTCGATGGAGATCACCGCAGGCAACATCTCTGCCGCCAAGAAGAACTACATGAAGCTCACCGAGGAGATCACCACGGCCAATGCCGTTGACATCGCCAAGGAGATCCTCTTCTCGCTCGACCCGCGCCTGCGTGCCCAGGATCTGATCATGTACTGCTCGCAGGACTTCGCCGACAAGTACAACGAGGCCTACCTGCTCACGCACGGCGGCATCGTCTATAACAACAAGTACGACCAGACCACGGTGGAGGGCAGCAACGGCCGCCTGAAGATCGTTCCGCTGTACAACAAGATGGACAGCAAGTTCATCCACGTCACCACCAAGAGCAACATGCTCGTGGGTTATGACCAGATGAGCGACGTGGAGTCCATCCTGGTGAAGGAGTACGAGCCGTTTATCCTCTCGTACATCGCCACCATGTTCTTCGGCGCCCAGTTCGAGTCGATCGACTACCGCCGCATGAAGGTCATTGAGCTGGCGGCCTAAGCAGACAATCATGTTTAACCCCCAAAACGAATGACAACCATGGCAAGAACCGTTTGTTCAACCATACAGCAGTCGCTCGCCTGGTGCCAGGGAACTCCCGAGCTCCCCGGCATCAAGCGTCGCATCTACTACATCAGCAAAGACCAGATCGTGTCGTGGCCCGTGCTCACCTATGACTCCCTCGGGCGGCTGACCAGCGCGGCCTACTCGGGCAGCTTCGTGCTGGCCGCCGACGCGACCTGGAAGTTCATCGACATCCTGCCCGACAAGTCGCAGCTCACCAGCGACCCGCAGGGCGAATTCCCTAGCCAGACGCAGCTCAACAAGCTCGTGGCCGTGCATCCCAGCGTGGGCCTTGAGGCTTCGGCCCTGTCCGCCTACGTGAACAACAACGACTGCGTTTACCTTGTCGAGACCGTGCGCGGCCAGTTCCGTGTCGTAGGCAGCGACAAGTGGCAGGTGAAGTCCACCGTGGCCCAGGACCTGGGTCAGGGCGCGACGGGCACCACCAGCACCACCCTCAACGTGGAGGCCACCGACGAGTGCCCCGCTCCGTTCTACTACGGTGAGATCGTCACCGAGGACGGCGTGATCAACGAGGAAGATGATGGCGGCTCCGGCGGCGGTACGGGTGGCGGCACCATCAACCCCGGCACGGGCGGCGGCACCGTCAAGCCGTTTGACGGCAATGGCGGCACCTCCTTGAATCCCACCACCAACTTCAATAACGAGAACCCGCCTGGAAGTCACGAAGGTGGAGGCGACGATGGCAATGGCGAGGAAGAGAACCCCGAGGAGGCCATAGTCGCAAAGGCCTACAAGAAGTCCTCAGAGACTGAAACCGAGAATCCCTGATGGTCAATAATGATGATGACATCGGGAGAACATCGGTCGACATGAAAGGGGTCTTGAACGACATCACCTTTCCGATTGCCGACCCGGGTTCTCTCGATGTCTCTTTACCCGACAGCGGCACCGTCCCAGGACAAAAGGACCTGTTCGCGGTGCAGAAGCGCAAGTCATGGGACAAGTCAACCGAAGCGCGGTGCGACTTCTCCTACCGCCTGCGCCTCACCCGCCGATCGGACATCAACTTCATCTCCATCTGGCAGAAGACCGTCTATGGACGGACGCTCACCGACATCAAGGGCGACCCAGATATGGTGGCGTTCTTTGCCGACAGCATCTGTCCCGTGATCAAGGAAATGCTGGGCTACAGCCTCAACCTGGGTGGATGGTGCATCTGCACCTCGCCGAAACGGCGCCACAAGGTGAAGAACTTCGCCACGCTCATCAGCGAGCGTTTAGGTCGGATGCTGGAGATCCCGTTTTACGAAGATGTGGCATTCTGCCACACCAAGCAACGAGTCAATGCGGTTTTTGAACTCAATGTGCTGCCCAAAGAGCCCAATATCATCGTCTATGATGACTTTGTGACAACCGGGCAGACATTGGCGGCCATGAGAAGACTTCTCCAGCCGCTGGGCAAAAACCTTTGCTGGTTTACGAATGTAAACAATAAATTATAGATTGTAAATAGACTATGAACCAGAAGTTTAACGATAAAGTACAGGCATGGCTGGCGCAGGATGCCACCGAGCGCGACTATGCCGAGGGTGCCATGTTGCTGCTCCAGTTGACTGGCAACCAGATCATGTACCGCAACCTGATGGCCAACCCTCGCGGTAAGGCCCCGTTCATCGAGTACCAGTTGAAGAAGCGGCTCTCGTTCCGCCTGCAGCAGGTCACCCATGAGCAGGTCGAGCAGATGCAGGCTGAGGTTAACAAGATCGTGGTCAAGCGCAACCTTGAAGTCGGGCAGCAGCAGCCTGCCAACGAGTTCAAGGCCGGCAAGCGGGCTGACCACGACCAGTTGCCCGACGAGATCCAGGCGCTCTATGTGGAGAACCTGGGCATCGTGCAGCGCATGCGCGAGCTGCATCTGAAACTGCGCTCGCTCTCGCTGGAGAACACCACCTGCCCCGACAGTGAACGCTATCCGTTCCTGAAGGAACTCATCGCCATGGACAAGAAGCTGCATTCCAACTGGGAGCGCTACGACCACTACACCGGCATGGACGGCGAGCAGCAGCTCACCGCTGATGTCCGTGAGGAAAGCAAGAAGGCCGTGCGGATGATCAACCTGGCCAAAGGCCGTTACGCCAAGAAGCCCACCGAGGAACTGAAGGCTCAGATCCTCGACTGGTACGGCAAGATCATCAGCCCGACCGACAAGCTGACCAAAGACCTCAAAGAACTGGGGATTTTGTAAGTAAGGCAGCGATTACTCACTGCCTTATGTGCTCCACGGCTTGAAGTTATCGCGCCTTTTCGGGTAGCACAATGCAAAAGTAAAGCAAATCCATGAAACGCACCGCCGACATACAGGATTTTTTGCAGCCGTTGAGAGATAAACCTTACCAGGCTTATCTCTCCAACGCCCTGCAGGTGGCCGATGTCCTCGACTGGGTACTGCAGCAGCTCGGCAAGTCCGAGGTGTGGCAGACTTCATTCTCGATCTCCGAAGAGTTCATCCGAAGGCTGTTCTTCATCGAGAAGTCGGGCCTCGTCACCCGTTTCAACCTGGTGCTCGACCACAAGGCCACCAACAAGACCCTCAAGCTCTGGGCGTTCATCACCCAGGTCATCAATACCACCTATCTTGCCGACAACCACAGCAAGATCCTGCTCGTGCGCAGCCTCAAGGGTGAGGTCGTTTCCATCGTCACCTCGCAGAACCTCACGCGAGGCAACCGCTCGGAAAGTGCCTTCGTCACCACCGACCTCGAGATCTTCCGCACGCTGCACGCACAGATAGAAGACTTGATCACAAACCACTCAGTACCGCTCAATGACCTATTCAGAAGAAGAATTGCAGCAGATTGAGCAATACGCCTCGATCTACCTGAAGATTAGTGACATGGCGGTGATCCTCGGCATACCTGCCGAAGTTCTCCGCTCGGACATCGCCGACCGCACCACCGAGGTCAGCCAGCGCTACCTCCGTGGCAAAGCGGCGTCGAAAGTGAAACTGCACCATCAGGAGATGATGCTGGCACAGGTAGGCTCGCCGCTGGCCATCGAGAATGCCCACCGCAATCTGCTCGATATGGAGGACGACGAATAATTTTCATAGAAAATTTTCGACAAAGTTTGCGCTTGTTAGTCGGCTTTAGCCGGTGCAAGCTATCAGGCAAACCTTTGTCAATAATGTAATTATGGAACATCATGCCTAACCGCGACACGCTTGAGATATGCCGTCTTGACCTGTTTTCCTCACAGGAAGAGCTGGACGAGCGCTACACCGAGGACGTTGTGGCGCGCATCCTGCGCATCCGTGAGGAATATAACTGGTTCATCGCTAACCCCGATGCCAAGGACAGGCAGTTCATCGAGAATGCGGTGAGCCGTTTCGGCATACACAAGTCGATGGCCTACCGGGACCTTGGTGTCGTCAAGGCGCTGCTTCCTCACCTGGCTCAAGCCAGCCGTGACTTCCACCGCTATCGCTACAACGAGATGATCCTGGAGACCTATCAGATGGCCAAAAAGCGCAAGGACACCAAGACGATGGAGAAGGCGGCTTCATCCTATGCCAAATTCAACCGTGTGGACTTGGAGGACGAGCAGGCAGTGCCTTATGATATGATAGTGGTGCAGCCTTTCACTGCCACCGACGACCCGTCTGTGCTGGGCATCAAACCGATGCCCAGGCTCCAGGAGCGCATTCAGGAACTGCTCCACAAGTACCAGGCCGAGAACATCGATATCGAGGATGTCGAGTTTGAAGAGGCCGACCTGGAGGAGTCCACACTATTCCCACCCACCACCCAATTTGACGACAAAGCCGATGGAGAAGAAAATATACTTTAACAACCCCCAACGACTGACCCAGCTCATTGGGGCCAATACCACCGTTATCGTGGCGGGGCGACGAACCGGCAAGACCGATTCGATCGCCTCGCCCTTCGTGCTGCGTAACATGCAGCGCATGCCCGGCAGCACAGGTGGCATTGTGGTGCCTACCTACAAGCACGGTCTGACGAACACCATCCCGGGCCTGTTGGCCGCATGGAAGCGCTGGGGCTTCGTGAAAGGCATTCACTACGTCATCGGTCGGAAACCTCCCAAGTCCTTCGGAAAGCCTATCATCGAGCCCGCTGAATATGAGCACGTCATCACGTTCTACAACGGTTCCTGCGCTATTATCATATCCCAGGACCGCCCCGGCAGCAGCAACTCGTTGACCCTTTCGTGGCTCCTGATCGATGAGGCCAAGTTCATCGATTACGAGCGACTCAAGGACGAGACGCTGCCTGCCAACGGCGGCATCAAGTCCTACTTCGGCCACCACTCGTTCAACCACTCGGTGATGATCCTCAGCGATATGCCGCAGACCCAGAAGGGCTCCTGGTTCCTGCATTATCAAGATAAGATGGACAAGGATCTTATCGAGACGATCAAGGGCACCATTTATGAGATCTGGCGTACCAAGGAGCGCATCCGGCAGCTTAATGCCAAAGGCGTGCTCTTGCCGAAATACCTGCGCAACTACCTGCGGCAGTTGGACAGGAATCTCAACAAGATGCGCTCCGTGGCCGTGTACTACAAGGAGTGCAGCAGCATCGAGAACCTGCAGCTGTTGGGTGAATCGTATATCAAGCAGATGAAGCGTGACCTCACGCCGAAGACGTTCCAGACATCCATCCTTTGTCAACGCATCGGCATTGCCAAAGACGGATTCTACTCGTCCATGCGCGAGGCCCACAAGTACAACGCCAGCGACTTCGACTATCTCGACAGCCTGGGCTACGATTTCAGCGAGTCGCAACTGGACAGCCGGGCTGACAAGGACGTGAACCCCTATGCGCCCATCTGCATCGGCATGGACTATAACGCCAACATCAACTGGATCGTGGCGGGACAGCCCACAGGGCGCCGCCTGAACGTCATCAAGAGCTTCTACACGAAGTTCGAGCGCAAGATCCCCGCGCTCATCGACGACTTCTGCCGCTACTATGCCCACCACGAGACCAAGATAGTCGTGTACTATTACGACAGTACCGCCTTGGGCGGCAACTATGCCGTGAACGAACAGGACTTCCACTGGGTGGTGTGCCACGAGTTCGAGCGGCACGGCTGGCAGGTGGAGGACATCAACCTGGGAAACCCCATGCGCCATGATGAGAAGTACCTGCTCATCAACCAGGGTTTTGCCGGCAAACAACGGCTCATGCCGATGTTCAACCGCCAAAACAACGATGATCTCATCCTGGCCATCCAGACGGCGGGAGTCGTGCGCGGCCGCAACGGCTTCCGCAAGGACAAGGGCGGCGAGAAACTCGCCGAGACCGAAGAAGATCTGCTGCAGCACCGCACCGACGGCACCGATGCCTTCGACACGCTCTACATCGGCTGCGAAAAGTTCCCGTTCCGTGACACTTTCGGCTTCAATACAGGCGGCGTGCTGTAAATGGCATGAAATTTGCAGTCAACAACCCGTTAACTCCAGTATTGAATACCCCATAAGCCTATTGCCGGTACAGACTGTACGGCAATAGGCTAAAATTTGGAAATAATGACCATGGCTACCGTGCTTTATATTGTTGCTGGTTTGAATGTTGGTGTTTTTATTTAACATTTACAAATCATCAAAACTACAACAAAGAAATGAAGTATGTAGCTTTAAACCAGCCTGGTGCAACCTTAGTTGCCATGGGCATCCGCAACGCCGTTCAGATCGATGAGCGGCTTCGTAAGAAGACTTGGCGGCTCTTTATCTATGCCACTGAGCCCGTAGTGAACAATGCTGAATACCCACTGGAGTGGATGCAAGAAGCATTCAACCAGGAGTTGTTTGGCAACCTTCCTCCTATCGAGGAATTGCCCGTCAACTCTCTCATCGGCTTTTTCGACTATTATTCACATTCCTCCTCAGTCGACAAGGAATCAATCTGGGCAGCTGGGTTGGATGAATCAGCCTGCATCGTGTGCAACGCCCACATGTTTGATCATCCGATCAGACTGCCTAAGGAGATTATCGATAACATCAATGATGTTGACGAAATGGTTCCCTCTCACGTTTGCAGTCCCAAAAATCCGTTTCTCCTTGGAATGAACGATGAGTTGGTCATCGATGTCTCGGACAAATACTTTGCCATCGCAGCTCGCGGTGGCTCGTTCTCTCTCGAGTATTCTGTTGAGTTGAGCAATCTCCTTCATGAGAAACTCGATGACATCAAGGTAATCACGCTCAGGAACGGCATCAAGAACAAAGGCTTCATATTTAAGTACGAACTCATCTACGACTACGTGGACGGTAGCAACGAGGTGTACAAGATGTACCCGAGTGTCTTGACTCCTGATCACAAGATGTTCCGGGCCCAACTCATGTTGTCATTCGATGAGCCTCTGATTGAGTAATTGCATAGTGCAACAATTCCAAAAATTGTTGTATCTTTGCACCCGTCAGCCCTCTGTGACTGACAAGACATCGAGGAAACAAACATCATTATACTCCTGCCTTTTGAAAACCTAGGAACTTTTCACAACAAATGATCAGCAGGGTCGTATAGTGGTTCTCGTCGCATAGACGTGAGCCGCTCTTGCGCCGCTGGTCAGCCACCGTTCCTAGGGGCTTCAAAAGGGTCGTATTCGGTTCACGTCTTTCTATTCGCACCACTACACTCTAAACCAAACTGCTTTTTGCGTTTGAACCTTTTACCATGACTTGCCGTGTATGAATCTTATTTTATTTTTAACCAACATCTAGTGGGATTACAAAAAAAATGAGTACATTTGTCAAGTAATAATGATATAAACACATTATTGGTATGGCGACACAAAGCGAAGCGGCATTGGAACAAGGGCTGATTAAGGCCCTGCAGGATATGAGTTATGAATACGTGAAGATTTCTGAGGAAACGAATCTTCACGCCAACTTCAAAGCTCAGTTGGAAAAACACAACCGAAAAGAACTGGCGAAATTCGGACGCGAACATTTCACGGATACAGAGTTTGACCGCATCCTCATTTACCTTGAGGGTGGCTCGCGTTTCGACAAAGCGAAGAAACTGCGTGACCTGTTCCCGCTCGACACCGAGGACGGCAACCGCATCTGGGTAGAGTTCCTCAATCGTCAGCAGTGGTGCCAGAACGAGTTCCAGGTGAGCAACCAGATAACGGTTGAGGGCCGCAAGAAATGCCGATATGATGTCACCATACTCATCAATGGATTGCCGCTTGTCCAAATTGAATTGAAGAAACGAGGCATTGAGTTGAAGCAAGCCTATAACCAGATACAGCGTTATCACAAGACTTCGTTCCACGGCTTGTTTGACTATATCCAGATCTTCGTGATTTCGAATGGCGTTAACACCCGTTACTTCGCCAACAACCCGAACCAAGGTTACAAGTTCACGTTCAACTGGACAGACAAGGATAATAATGCATTCAATGACCTGAACCTCTTCGCCGCGATGTTCTTTGATCGCTGTACCATCGGCAAGATGATCAGCAAGTATATCGTGCTGCATGAGGGCGACAAGTGTCTGATGGTGCTGCGCCCCTATCAGTATTATGCTGTGGAGGAAATCCTTGACAGGGTGCAGAACACGAACAAAAATGGCTACATCTGGCACACTACAGGCGCAGGAAAGACGCTCACATCCTTTAAGGCAGCGCAACTCGTGAGCGAAGTGGACGGCGTTGACAAGGTGATGTTCGTGGTTGACCGGCACGACCTCGACACGCAGACGCAAAGCGAGTACGAGGCGTTTGAGCCCGGTGCCGTCGATAGCACCGACAGCACCCGTGAATTAATCAAGCGTCTGGGCAGCAACAGCAAAATCATCATCACGACAATCCAGAAACTTAATGTGGCTGTCACTCGTGACCGCTACAACAAGAAGATACAGGACTGCCAGGGCCAACGCATCGTCATGATTTTTGACGAGTGCCACCGCAGCCACTTCGGCGAGAGCCACAAGAACATTGTCAACTTCTTCCAGAATAGCCAATGCTTCGGCTTTACGGGTACTCCCATCTTTGCAGAAAATGCAGTCAATCAGCATACGACCAAAGAAATCTTTGGCGAGTGTCTGCACAAATATCTCATCAAGGATGCCATCGCTGATGAGAATGTGCTTGGATTCCTGGTGGAATACTATACGGGTAACTTGGATCTGAACACGGCCAATGAAGACCGCATGAAGGAGGTTGCACAGTTCATACTGAACAACTTCAACAAGTCAACGATCGACGGTGAGTTTGATGCGATATTCG
>JAEEGF010852408.1_pt1 | contig 17345 bp, 13 predicted proteins | sample 9134171 | NCBI WGS metagenome assembly JAEEGF01 (sample SAMN16246542, study PRJNA631951) | gut metagenome | biome: gut microbiome; feature: rumen; material: AP-attached | host: Bos | place: Iran: Karaj | collected 2018-10 | reverse complement strand
TGCCCGGCTTAAGCAGACGGATCTCGTGGTGACCGGCGAAGGGCGCACCGACAGTCAGACCGCCTCCGGCAAGGTGATGCAGGCGGTAGGGGAACGCTGCCGGAAGCATGGCGTGCCTGCCGCGGGGCTTTCCGGTTCTCTGGGAGACGGGGCCATGGAGATTCTGGATCACGGCATCTGCTCATTAATGACCTCCGTGAACGCTCCCATGTCTCTGGATACGGCTCTCACGCGGGCCCGGGAGCTTTACTATGACGCGGCTCTCCGGATGTTCCTTTTTATCAGAACCGGCATGGAGATGGGGCGCAAAGGGAGCAAATGCTGAAAAGACGCCGGGCCGTTCCTGTGGCAGTGCCGGGACGGAACTCAGAGAATAGCGACAGCAGCGGACGGAATAATACAGAATCAGACGGAATCAGACGAAAACAAACAGAAAACGCCGGGAGATAAAGCCGGCGCAGGTAAAAGTGACTAATTACGGTCGCCGGGGAAGTATCCGGCTTCAGGAGAACAACCATGGGAACATACGCCAACATAACAGTTACGCTTTCCGACGGCAGCAAGGAACAGCTTAAGACCGGTGACGGCCATCCTTCCATTCTGGGAGAGGCTCTGGTCAGCGCCGGCTTCTGGAACCGAACCTCGGAGGGTATTCGGGCAGCTGACGAAGAAGCGGTGATGGATTTCTTTACTGAAGAGATGGGGGCCGAGGAAGGGCATCGGGCGTTTCCGGATTATGAGTATTTTATCGAGCCCGGGGATTTGCTCCGCTGCTACTATCGGGACACGCAGGAGCCGGAAGGTATTAAGCATCCTCTCATAAGCTCCTTCGTAGACAATGATGATATCGATAATGCGGATATCAAGGATCTCTTCCGGCAGCTTTTTGATGATTTTGTAAGGCGGAAGGAGAGTCCGTCCGGGGGAGAAACCGCATCCGTTAATACCGCGCCTGATTCCAGAGGGAGCAATGCTCCCGTGCCGGAAGAGTCAGCAGCGGAAACAGCGGCAGCAGACGAGACGGCCGCGGCAGCCGCTCCGGAAAATGAGCCCCTTCCGGAAACCGAAGACACGACGGCGGAAACCGTAGCTCCCGAGAGCGGAGAAACAGCGGAAGAGTCAGCGCCTGAACCGGTACAGGAAGATGAAGCGGAAGCGGCTGATGCCGGTGACAACGCTGAAGACAATGCCGGAGATGAAGATCCGGAAGATGCCTTTTATGCCATTGCCGGGGCCGATGCCTCTGTTTATCCCGCTGCAGTTTCCGCGGTTACCGGGGGATCCTCCGATGCCGAGGCGGACACTCCGGCTCCCAAGTGGGTCAGCCGCTACTTTGAGATCGCCGGACTGGTAGGAACCTGGTCCAAGGATCCCTCCACCAAGGTGGGGGCCATTATTGTGGGGTACAAGGGCCAGATCATCTCTCAGGGCTATAACGGTTTTCCCCGGGGCGTCCGGGATACTCCGGAACGTTACAACAACCGGGAAATGAAGTACCGGCTGGTGGTGCATGCGGAGATGAATGCCATTCTGAATGCCCTGTACAACGGATCCTCGGTGGTGGGAGCCTCTATCTACATCCACAACCTTCCGGTGTGTCAGGAATGCGCCAAGGCCATTATTCAGGCCGGTATCGCCCGGGTGTTTATTGATACCAGCGTCAATGAGCGCTGGGGCGAGGCCTGGGAGATTTCCAAGACCATGTTCAGCGAATCCGGGGTGCGGTGCTATTACTTTGATGCCCGGGAGATGAAGGTGGACAGGATTATTTGATATTCAGGCAATAACAGTCATTGGATTTCATGCTGCGTTTACGGGAGTGACTCTTTATGGAAAAAAGAACGGTTCTGCTTAGTTTTCTAGGAAATACTGAATACAAAGAAAGACATTATTTCTTTCCCGGCGAATTCAGCTGCGATGATACCTTGCCGGTGGCTGCCGTATGGACTTTTTTAAGGGACTGCCGCCGGGAAAGGATAACTGACGTTATCATTGCCGGCACCGCAGAAAGCTCCTGGGGTAACTTAAAGGCTTGGTTTAACAGCAGTCTGAAGCTAGGGCTGCCATATAAGGTTCAGGAGTCTCCATTTAAGATTACTTTGGGAGAACTTCGAGAGGAAGCGAATCTGCTCAACCGAGAGATCGGTGAGCGGTTTGGAGTTCAGTTCAGACTGGTGCTGCATGAGAGATTATCTCGTTCTTTGGAAGAACAGTTTTCGGTAGTGCGCAGAGTGCGGGATCTGGTTCCCGAGGGAGCAGATCTCTTCATTGATGTTACCACCGGTCTTCGGGTTATGCCTATGGCCGCTCATGCTCTGGCTCTTTGTCTCAGGGAAACCAGGAATGTCACGATTCAGGAGGTTTTCTACAATCGGGATTCTGAGAACAAGAGAGACATTACCGGAAGAGTGGAAACGGTAAATGATTGGATAAACCGGATCAACGGGCTGGCAGCAAGCGAAGATACCGCTTTGGCGCGGCAGAAATTAAGCGCGTTAAGGGAACTTTTGGATAACGCCGGGGTTCCCAAAAAAGCTGAAAAGGAATCGCAGAATACGGCCGCTAAAAAGCTTCCGCCCAACAAGGTTTGCATTTTGAATCCTTTGTCCTATTATGTCCGCAATGCCAGTATTGTTAATCGTTTCATGCATTCTGGAGATATTGGAGTGTTTCGGGATCTTGAGTCGGCAGATGATTTCAGAGCAAAAATAGAAGAAGCCGGCCGGCTCATGAAGTACTGCGATTATAAGAGTGTGCGGAAAGTAATTCCTGTGGCGGAAAAGATTGTTGCATCTGTCAAGGATCGTGCTCTGAAAGAATCTCTGAATGATCCCTTTAATTTAGGTTGGATGTTATCATCGGTGGGAGATGATTCAGCCTTTTTCCGGTGTATGGCGTCAATGTACGCATCGATGGAAAATTATATTTATGCCATGATGGCAACTTACCATGCTATGGATCTTGAGCTTGAGGCGCACGGCATTGATCCGAATCAGACAGGCAAGGAAAAGCTCAATTATTGGAAAAATAACTATCCCTATCTTGAGGGCAAGAAAAAATCAAAAACATGTCCTTACTTGGATTTTATGCATGTCTTCCGATCTGCTCTGGTGCACAAGAATTCTTCCGGGATTAGTACGAATGATAAGAATTTCTATCTCGATCTGGAGGAGTGTCTGGATGCTTTGGGGGTGGTGCTTCCTCGATCCGAAGAGGATGTTCCGGGCTCACGCATGATGGTGACATTTCTGGGAGCGGGGGATTACACTAGAACGGATTACGAATATTACGATCCTGCCAGCGGAAAATCGGACAGCAGATACAGTCTCAGTAACAGTCTGTTTCTGGGGTGTTCCATGGCCAGAAGGCTCTGCGATGAAGAAGGCCTGGCCAAACTTCTGGTGGTCGGAAGCAGTTCCAGCTCCTGGAATGTCTTTGTGAAGAGCTTTCTAGAGCAGTTTGAGTTCTCAGATGATGTCAGGGAGGAACTGGAAAAGGCCTGGGCGATTCTCAGCAGCATAGAGGGAGATTTTTCTCCGAATGATATGCAGGCCTTGAGAGATATTCTCAAAACCGCCTCCGATGATATCGGAATGGATGTGGAGATGCTGGTGATATCCTCCGAAATTGAAAATCTGGAGGAGCAGCAGAAGCTTTGCCAGGAGCTTAATGAGCGTACGGAGTTTAACGCTAAGCTTTATATTGACCTCACCCACAGCTACCGGATCATGCCGGCCCTGATGTTCGGGGTTCTGGCCTATATGAAGTCCTTTAAGGGCATCACCGTTGAGAGGATTTTTTACGGAGATTTCCAGCCGAATTCAAATTCTTGTGCATCAGGTCTTATCAAAGATCTCGGTAGCTTAAAGCGAGATCCCGCAAGCTATGACCTGCTGAAGCCAAATGTGGATCATCTGTTAGCGGATGTTGTGCCGGTATGTTCCAAGAGCTATGTTTATGACATGAAAAATCTGGATCTTCTTATCGATTACAGCATGGCTTTAGGCAATTATGCTAATACCGGAAAAATGAGTTTTCTGCTCCCGCTGATAAACAGTGAGTTCCATTACAATTCGGGTGACAATAACCGCAGAGAACTGGCGGAAAAGTTCAAAAGCGGCATGCGTCTTCTGGGATTATCCATGTTTAACGAGGCCCGCTCTCAGCTTTTGCCGGTCTATAAGGAACTTTGCCGTAAAATTCATGATCCGGTTTTAGAGCTTCTGAAAAGCGACATCAGAAGTTCGCTTTCCTGGGTGGATTATGGCGGCAATTCTAATGTCGCTGTTCTGCTGTCCATGGGTAAAAACATGCTCAAAAACAGCAATGATCTTGAAAGTTTGCTGTATTCGTATCAGGCTTTGCAAGAGATTGACAGCCTTATTTATCAAAGTATCAGAAAGGTTTATTTCCAAGAGGATTTTCAGGGTTCGGCGGCGTTTTATGAGATCAATGCGTTTTTGAGCCAAGAAGATAAAAATAATAGCTCTAATAGTAAAGATTCGGCATTTTACGAATTGCTTGGCAAGGGGAAAAATTTAAAGAACGCAAAGCCGCAGTCACGATACACAAGTTTTTGTTCGGCTATCAACCGTTACGTTTTTGGTGACAGCTGGAAGGCTATTCAGCACTCCAGAAACGCTGTGGTTCATAGCAAGAAAAAGCTGAATCAGAATGATATTGAGGAAGCACGGCAAGCTATTAAAATGGTGGTTTCTTTCCTGAAAAAACATACCCCTTCAAAGAGGGATATGAAGCCGAAAAATATTTGCCAGACTTTGCTTTCCCTCAAAGATGCCTATACCGGCTGGCAAAATGACGCTGGTAGAGTGCTCAACAAGAAGCAGATCCAGGGCGAGGGTGATACCTGCCCGGCTTCCTGAGGAGCAGTAATCCTGAACCTGAGAAGGCTTTTCTCATGGTTTAAGCGAAACAGCATCCCTCCTCCTTGCCGGATCTTGGTACGGGAAGGTTTGTTGGGTGCTGTTTTTTTGCTGTGTTAATCGTCCTTATTGCAGGGAGATATCGGGAGAAAAGACCAGTTCCCGGAATCAATGAAAAGTATGACAAAGAAGTATCCGCTGTAAAAGAGCTGGTAAAGATCATGAGGTGCGGTGTCTTTCTCAAAAGCCAGGCAACCGGCAGGCTGCGGACTCTTTGTTCCGCATATTTCGGGTATCCCTGGGGAATGCGTTCCGGTAAGCATTTGTTTCGGTTGTTATCCCCATTGAGATAAGCTTTGAGCGGAGTCCCTTATTCTGAGGCTCTGTGTAATTTAGCTGTAATTGTTTAATTGGTAACCGCAAATGACTCAAAAATCAGCGCCATGTACTGCCAAACTGTCCTATCAGTACAAAGGCAATTATAAGTATGCCAAGGTTCCCGGGGTGTCATTTCGGGAAAATGGCAAAGTCCGGAAAAAGGGAGCGATATATCTTGGCAGAGTAATTGATGAAGAAAACAATATTTTTTATAACAAAGAAAGAGGATTTTTTAAATACGATATTGCTAATAATCAATACCTTCCGGCTCCTGAGTGTTTCACCGGAGCTTTGAAAAACGACCAAAAGAAAACTAACCTGATTTTAGATTACGGGGATGCGTTTTTTATTAGTGAAATAATTCGCACAATGCATTATGACAAGGTGCTTCAGAAAATTGGATATAGGAATAATGACACATTATATTCAATGATATTATTCTATGTGCTTACTGATGTGTCCTGTTTGCATTGTAATACCTGGTATGAAGGTAACTTTGCCAGAATATTATATCCCGATGCGGATTTGCGTTTGCAGAATATCAGTGATTTTCTGTTATTCTTAGGAAAAGAGGAAGTCAGACAAAAATATTTCAAAGCTCATATAGAACTGGGTAAAAGAAAATATTTCAGATGCATCTGCTGTGATTATAGACGGCATTGGGTTATCTGACGACATGGAGACTGATCTCAATCATATAAACAATTATGACAATAACAGCGCTAAAGATGGCAATGAAATCAGATTAATTTCAGCTGTTCAGCGCGATTCAGGTTATCCGTTAATATTCAGAACAATTCCCGGAAATATTAATGAATCTCCAGCCCTGTCTAAAACTCTTGCCGTGCTGGGAGAATTCGCTGTAAATACTGATCTGGTCTTTCTTGGTGATGGATGCTTGACAGACTGTGTCATCGATGATCTCTGTAAGGCGAATATGGCTTTTATTGCAAGACTGCCTGAAAACATGAAGATGCTGTACGATAGCATTATAAAAACAGGATACGCAGATTTAAAAACAAATGATAATCTAATTGCTTTTAATGAGCGGTTTCTGCACGTAAAACAGGTTAATTGTAATGCAGGGGTTAATAAAAATGAAGTATATGCATATTTGTGCTGTGATGCAGATGCGGCTTCTGTTGAAAATTATAAAACCATAACAGAACCTGATAAATTATCTCAAAATATATTTGAAAGCGGCAATGACCTTCATGAGACTTTTGAGTCGTCGGGAAGGTTTATTCTTCTTTCATCGCAGCTCCTTAAAAAAGATGAAATTTTAACTATGTATTGCCATCGTCTCAGGGCAGAGCAGTATTTTGATTTTGGAAGATGCTGGAGCAGATTAAATTCGTTAAGAACTCATAATGAAGAAATAGCGCTGGGGCATATGCTTCTTTGCCAAATAGCAGCAACAGTCAATTTGTATGTGCAGAAATTAAATCTGACATATCGTGCATTAGCAGATCTGTATTTAAGCTTAAGAAATCAAAAATGCGTGGTATGCTCTAGTAAGATAATAACAAGCGAGGCACAGAGTTCGGCAGCATTCTTATATAAACGTTTTAATATTAATTATCCAAATTACTACATAAAACAGGGAAAATCTTTAAAATCATTTTACTCAATGCCAAATGTCATTCCCGATGATGAATGATGACATCTGTCCACCACATTCCCCCTTTTGAAGGTGGAGTACGTGAGTTAGAAAATACCCCCGGGAATTGGGGATTAACGATTTATTTTAGTTGCATTTTACTTGGTAACCGCAAATTAATAGTATAATCTTATGCTAAAATCATTTATTGTCAGTAATTTTAAATTATTTAAAAATAAAGTAAAGATCGATTTTTCTGCAACTGGTGACTATAGCTTTAATACTGAAGCTATTACTAATGGAATACTAAAAACTGCAATAATGTACGGAAAAAACGCCAGTGGTAAATCATCTCTGGGGCTTGCAATTTTTGATATCGTAGTCAATCTTACTGATCATTATGTTGACAGATATCAATACATAAACTTTAATAATCTTTACTCAGATAACGAAATCGTTTCTTTTGAGTATGTTTTTTCCTTTAGTAATGCAGATATCATTTATTCTTACACAAAAAACTCCGCCGGAAGACTGATTTCAGAAAAACTTTCCATTGGTGACATGGTTTTTGCTGAATATAATAGAATAAAATCAAACAAAAAAGTAAATTTAAACTTTAAAGGTTCTGAAAATATTGTTTTAAACTTAGAGCGACTGAATTTTTCAATTATTCGTTTTGTTAAATCAAATATTCTATTGGCAAATGATAGAATTAATAAATTATTTGAAGAATTCTATGCTTTTGTAGACAAAATGCTTATGTTTTGGTGTCTTGAAAATAGAGGTTTCATAGGTTACTCCCCTGTTTCAAAACAGTTTATTGCAGAAAAGATTATCAAAGACGGCCAGTTCTCTGACTTGCAGAATTTCTTTAAAGCTGCGGGTTTTGAAGAAGTGCTTGATCATGCAATCATAAATGGCCAAGAGCAGCTATTAATAAAATATGGAAATAACAAAACCTTAGATTTCAATAATGCTGCATCCTCCGGCATGAAATCCCTTTTGCTCGTATATTTCTGGTTAAGAGATATTGCAGATATGACTAAGTGTCCATCATTCATTTTTATAGATGATTTCGATGCTTTTTATCATTTTGAACTTTCGTACTTCATTATAGAACGCTTGAAATCATATAACTGTCAGGTACTATTAACTGCTCATAACACTTCTGTTTTTACAAACGATCTGCTTAGACCTGATTGTTATTACATTTGCTCCAAAGACGAAATTGTCAATGCGCACAATGCTGCCAAGCAGGAATTACGCTTTGGACACAATCTCGAGAATTTTTATAAAGGCGGTAAATTCGGAAAATGATTCTATTTGAAGGAAGAAATGCCATGACAGGTATCCGGCATTTTCGATAACAGCGCCTGAAAACGGCGGAATAAGAGCCGCAGATCAGGTGCCGGTTCCGGAGTCTCCTAATATCAGGCAGAAACTTCCTGTTCTGTATCAGTGCCGGTTTCCGCAGCTTTCGGGGAATTATCAGGGAACTTTGAGAGGATGGTCAGCAGACCGGCGGTGAAGCGTTCCCAAAAAATCTCTTTTCGCTGTTCCTTTACCAGTTTCCTGAATTTTCCGAAATCGATAATGAGCGCATTCAATCCCCGGGGATTTGCTTCTCCGATAATCTTTCCGCTTAAACCTTCATGCGGAAACATTTGAAACATACAGGCCCACTGTTCAGGATCCTCCATACCGCTGTTTTGGGTAAAAATAACCGGAATGCAGACACTGATTTCAGGAATTCCCAGCTCTCTTGCGATTTCCTCCCGGTGATTGCAAAGAAGCGCCCAGTAGCAGGAATAGTATTCCTCGGCCGAGGCATCAGAAGCATCCATAACCACGCCGACCAGGGTACTGCCGACCACGCATGCCGCATCAAACTTAATAACCGTCTTCCCGCGGATCATTCTGAAACCGAATGTCAGTCGTTCGGTTGCCGTTCCGGCATCTTTTCTCAGAAAACGGTTCGCCACCGTACTGGAAAACTGTTTAAGAATCTCTCCGTTCATGAGGTACCTGAAACAGGCTTTCCGGGTTTTTATGCTTTTAGGGAGATTCCTCTCCATGTCTTCCAGCTGTTTAAGGATATCTTCCTGCTGAGAGAATGCTGCGTTCTCGGGAGTATTTCCGGAATCCTTGTTTTCATTCAGATTATCCATCTGTGTATCTTCCTTGTTGTTTCTGTCTGTTATCGGCCATTATGCCTGCTCCCGGCCAAAGCTGCAAAGCCATTTTTCAAAAAACGTCCGGCACTGTCGTTAGGCGGATCCTCACAGCTTTCCGGAGCAGCCGCTCTCCCCAGATTTTACCGCCCCCGAAAAACGTAATTAGTCTGACCGGAAACTTAGGATCAGGTTTTTGAGAAAAGGGGGATCTGAAATGGTGTAAAAGTCAGCAGGTGCGTATTTTGAGACAAATGGGGTAAAAGGGGGCTCGAGTTTTCCGCTTCTTTTGCCTTTTTGCCCCCTTTTGATCGCGCAGGCTAAGCCTTTATTACCCGGCAGCCTCTTTTAACGAAGGCTATGCCGTATTTGAGGACTTCCGGATATTCCTTCTTCAGATCCTGATCATAATGGCTGATTTCAATTTGCTTCAGAGCTTCCCGGCAAACCTTCTCAGTCTCCAAAGGGGGATCCCTTTCGCATTTTTTGAACTCCAGAATTACCGCTTTCCCGGTTTTGCTGTTTTTAATCACGATGTCAGAAAAGCCGTTCCCGCTTTCCCCGTAAACTTCTCCAAAAACCGCAGTAATAGTTTGAGCAATTTTAAAAATTGCTCAAATTTTGAACATCTGTCAACTTTTTAATTTTATCCCTCTGAAGAATTCTGCCCCTGTTTTGCAGCAAGCATTTCCGCTTTAGTTCTTCGATTTCTCGGTTTGCTGTCCTTGCTGCCCTTAGGTCTTCCAGCTTTCTTTTTCTCTTTTTCTTCTTTTGGGCGATAGCCGTTTATCCTGGCCTCTTCAGCTTCCCGTTCCAGAGTCTTTTTGTTTTTACTGCCCTTGATGCGTCCGCGTTTTCTCTTTTCAAAAACCGCAGTTTCGCATTTTGGAACTTTCCGGATCTGGTCATCGATATTGGAGTTAATTCTTTGGTTGTACTCGTTCCCCATGATTTCAAGATGCTGCGCGGAAATCCCGAATTCATTCAGCAGACTCATTTCGGCAGTTCCGTGAGTACGAGTATACGAATACAGAGAATTAGCCATCTGGAGCAAACGCAAACGGCTCATTCTCTGAATCATGACATTGGTGTCAAGATTCAGTTTCTGGCACGCCAGCATGATCTCTGTTCTGATTATACTTCCGAAGAAGGCAACTGCAAATTTACTGCGAATGCTTTCTGTCGAATGAACCCTTGTTGCATGGAAGCCTTCCTGAGATTTAATGAGCGCGTACTGAGTTTCTGAAGTATCTCTCAGGTGGTATATCCGAAGACACTCTTCTGCTCCGCAATCCCGTGACGAGGCAAGAGAAAAATATCCCTTGCCATTCATTGCAAGCTTCCAGTTTTCGTAGTTAAAGCTAACATGCCGAGTACCGTTATCGTCTGTATCAATATGAACATATTTTCCCATGCCATTTGATACTGAGGCTGTTTTGCCGGCTGCGATCAATGCTTCAATGCGACGCTTCTCCTGTCTTATTTCCCGGATCAGTTTAATTGACTGATGGCACCCCCTGGCTCCGTCGTAGTAGAGATTCACAAATCCCGTGGTCTCCGGATGGAGTTTAAACAGCTGCGTTTCCTCTGTAATGCCGAAGACACCGTCATCACTCACCGCAAATTCCGGCTGCCATGGTATGGTATCTCCGTGTTTCTTAACCATTGCTGTATGCCCAAAATGATCACCGTGCATCATAACAATGAAATCATACCCGCATTCCCGGATTGTTTTGATAACCTCATCCGTGCAAAAACCTCTGTCCAGAATGATTCCTTCAATTTCAATTCCTGCTCCATGGAGAAAGAGAGCAATCTGATGAAAGGCTTTGCTGTCAACCATCCCGCCTTCGTACTCAAAATACGTTATGGGTCGTCCGTCCTGTGCATTGACTGCGTACATATAGCTGACTATCCCGCCCTTATTGTGACTTTTGGCATGCCCGGGTTCAGACAGTTCGCTTTTCTTAACCTCGCAGTCATTATTTGAACCGTCAATGCTGATCCATGCCTTGGTAACTCCCTTTTCTTTACAGTGCTCAAGCCATTTGACCTTGAATTTGTGGTGCTGCTCCTTTGTCAGATCCTGAAAAAGTCTGGAGTAGGCTGAATCATCCGGACATTGTCTGGAAAACAGGATTTCATCTCGCATAATTTCCGAAAATGTCTCAGTTGCGGAACTGCGATTAAGCAAACTGAACATGCAGTAGTCAAGCAGCATGTTGCCGCAGGCCAGGCCATATACTTCCTGAAGCAAAGGATAAAGAGAGATTTCGGTACTGACTCCCAGAGTCAGAGCGTACATGCCAAGGTGCATTTCCGCAGGCTTAAGTTCTTCCTCTCCATAAAACCTGACCCACTCATTACGATACTTATCGCGAAAGGTGCTGTTAGGAAACATGGTTGACTCGGAAGCCATTCGGCCAATGCACACGGAATGCCGTTTCTGATCGTTCCCCAGAACGAAAATAAACGCAGTTCCGTCATGACGGTTGATGTAGGCCTCCGGCGGGATGGGGATGGCTGGCTTGTTCCAGAAAACTTTGCCCATAATTCACCTTGTTATATTCTGCAAATTTGTTGAATATAATTTGCAATTATAGAAGCTGTTTATTACACAAAAATCTATTCTGCGGTTTTGCTGATTTGATTATACAATTATAAAATGAAACTGTCAATAGCACAAACGCTTATTCCACAAGGATTATGCAAAGAAAATCACAAAAACTTAAAAGTCGGCGAAAAATACGAAAATGCGAATAGAAGGCTTGAGTTTTAAAGGATGGCGACGGAAGAATGGGGATTTAGATCAACTGCGGTTTTTGAAGAAGTTTACATGTATAACCGTTCTGCTTATTGATCTCCATAATAGCCTTTGCTCTTTTAACAGCTTCGATCACATCCCTCAGAGTCAGTTTTTTCAGACACCTCTTAAAATTTGCCTCACGCTTGAAATCTTCCATGTTCTCAAAGTTTTCGTTGTAGGCATTATTGATCGGAGTGATGTATTGCTTTCTGTGTAAAAACGATCCACGGCAATCCATCTTATAAAGAATTATCCAAAGATCAAAGGTAAAGTTACTGTAACCAAATCTGTAGGTTATCTGTTTCTTAAGGCTTTTTGTGGCGGCCATACGATCCATGGTCTCTTTAAACTGCTTCACATGAACCTCTTCTGAGCTTTCATAATCAGACAGATGCCAAATTTCAACCTTGTCCGTTATTGCCAGAGACTTAGCTCTCCTCAACGGATCCTTCTGGATCTGTTTGTTAAAGGAGACTTTACTGGCAGCCTCAGGAGAATTATTAATCTGATTCTGAAGCCATTCCAGATACCACTGTTCTGTTTCTCCCTCCACGCTGAAGTAATACTTCAGAGTACTTTTGCACTTAATCATTCAGTCACCTCCCTTGCGAGAAGTTCCTCAAAGATCGGCGTAAAGTCGATATCCTTTATTGCACCATAACGACCAGCAAAATAGTTCTTCATATAATCCTCATGCTGCCTCACTCCCTTATCACCCGATGTGCCAAAGTCTGACAGCGTATAAAGGATGCTATTGTTAGTATCTTCATCACGCTCTATAAATTTAATCTCATCCCTCCGGAAAATATTAGAGTTTAAGAAAATCGGATTGTGCGTATTAAAGATCAGCTGAGCATGTTTAACATTAATGTCATCATTGTGAAATACATTGATAATGCTGTTCAGTGCCATGGGATGAATCGATGCATCAAATTCATCCACGATCAGTGCCGCACCTGTAAGCAGGGCTTTTATAACAAGCGGAAAGATCGTGATAAATCGGATCGTTCCATAAGATTCAAAAACTTCTGCGGCTATCGCCACATTCTTCTTGTTTTTCAACCCCTTGAAGATTGAGCATAACTTTGTTTCAGACTCGCCGTCTGCAACCACGTATCCGACCGCATTAGAGTTGATGCCAAATATCTTGGCCGCATCATTTGCGGTCTTCTCAATATAGACCGTAGCCTTCTGCGGATCTGAGAACCTTTTGATGAGCTGCATGGAATCTGCCCGGCAGATGATCATAAACTTATTGGAAAACCAATCGATGATCAGCTTTGCAAAGGATCCTGAATAGATAATCCTGAATCCATTAACAAGGAACAGTTCTTCCGGATTTAAACCGCGTTCTGCAATATCCCGCAAATTATCATCAACATTATTCTGTACATGATCACTGATAGACTTAAAAGTCCCGACCTTAAGATGATCATTTCTATCAAAAACCATATCTCCATTTACTGTCAGCGTCTCTTGAAGAACTCTTCTCTTTGCATCAGCCTCCAAGAATGCGCCGACATAAACAATAAGCCCATACCTTATCCTGTATCCCCCCTCCGTGAATTCAATCATAAACTCCACAGGTTTTCCTTCGGCATCCTGGTTATTCGGAATAAGTTCCAGATTGGCCGCTGCCGGATTAGGCATCATCTGCTCTTCCGTGTTCCGGATATTTCCGCGAAGCACAAGCGATCTCAGCACATCCATCGCACCGATAATATTAGTCTTGCCTGACGCATTGGAACCGTACAGCACCGAGGAGCTAAGACCGCGGATTTCTTTACCTTTGATCTTTTCCCTGCATAAGCTATAATCAAGCCCCCTCTGTTTCGGAACTGCCATCATAATAAGATCAGCTTCCTCGGAGAAGGATTTATAATTCTTTGTCTTGAACTCCAAAAGCATATATCATCCTTATTCTGCAAGTTTTCTATATCACAACCATTACCTTAACTTCTTCAGATTTATGGCATTGCAACATGCACCACTCTTTTCAGAGAAACTTGCATCAGTCAAAAATCAGACCATTCTGCAAGTTTACAGCCTTGCAACAGAGCCTGAAAAAGCGGAGAGCCTCGGGAAATAGCCAGCCGAAAGCCGAAGTTCCCCAAAATCAGTCTGCCCGGGCTTCCTGCTACCAGCGGCGACCATAATCATAATCGCTTTCAAAATCAGACTGGTCGGTACTGCATTCATATTTAACCAGCTTGATGCCATTATCTTTAAAAAACTCTTCTATCGCATCCCGGCAGTCAAAATCATCCATATACGGCTCATAATACGAATCTCCGGTTACATAGTCATCAAGATAGTTTTGAATAACATCGTCCAGTTCATCCTCGATGATTTTGCAAAGCTCTTCCGCCGTGGCAAAAGGGTTAACGTCCAGAGCTTTTCCCACCAGCATCAGTGCCTTGTCAGGATCCTGAATCCCGTAAACAAGATCAACATCGCAGGAGCAGTCCACATGACCTCCGTTAGCATGCCAGGTACTATCCCCGGAATACTGGTATTCCATTTCCTCGGAGCAAAGCTCACGAAAGCCTTCAAGGGCGTGCTCCTGCCATTCACTGAGGTTGCTTTCTGAAAACAGCGAAAGGTACACAGCTGCCAGAAAATCCGCAATTTCGGCATTAAGAAAGCACCTTCCCCGAATGTCCGCAGCAAGGGCCTCCTGAGAGAGTTTTTTTGCCCCCTTCTCAGCTGCTTTTTTCGTGCCCTGTTTCGCCTTAGCCTCCGCATCGCTGTGAATATCAGCCAGTATCGTGCTGAGAAGAGATCTGGCCAGAGGCGGAGATACCTTATCCCGCAGCATCTCATCATAAACGCTCAGGGGCTGCTCTGAAAGATAGCCCAGGCCCTTCTCGCTGATAATGTCACAGAGGCGGTCTGCCAGCTCTTCAGGAGTGATGGTCATCTCTTTTATCATCTGTTCGGTCATTGGTTATTTCCTTCTTCATTGCTGATGATTTATGCGGTATCAGTTTGTTTGCAGGCTGCTGCGAGCTGTCGCCGGAGAGTTTTTCCTGTCTGCCGCCCCCTGACTTCCATTCTCGCTGCGGTTACTGAAATTCTACCGTCTCAGCACGGCTTCAGAAACTGCTCCCTCAGGTATTCCGCGCCGGGATCACAGACCGTAACCCGGAATACGGAGCCGGAAAATCTCCCGCAGGGCGCGCTCCGCCGCAAAATTACCAGCGAGCCTCAAAATCCTCTTCGAAATCAGATGCGTTGGTGTCGCAGTCATACCTCACCAGTTTAAGGCCATGCTTTTCAAAAAAATCTTCTTTCACCCAGCGGCATTCACCGGGAAAATCATCCATGTCTGGCTCATAATAAGGATCTCCGGTTACCCATTCGTCCAGCCGGTTCTGAATAAGCTCGTCCAGATGGCTTCCTATTTCCGCGTCAAGCCTGTCCGCCGAAACCCCGGGATTATCATCAAAGAGATGCTTTAAGAACAGCTTGGCTTTGTCCGTATCCTGCACCCCGTACACCAGGGCAACCTCACAGGAGCAGTCAATATGAACCCCGCTCCGCACCGCGCGCCAGGTGCTTTCGCCAGAATACCGGCACTGCCATTCTTCGGAGCATAATTCCCGAAAGCCCTCGTTAGCGTCATCATCTCGGTACCTCAGGCTGTCATCCGAATACAGCAGCAGGTACATTTCCGCCAGCAAATCCGAAATGGCAGCATTGAGAAAGCACCTTTTGCGGATCAGGCCGGAAATCTCCTCCTTATGTTTCCCCTCCGCCTCCAGATGGATGCCGGCCAGAAGCGTGACCAGCGCAGATCCGGCAAAATCCAGGGTTATCCCCTCATCTGTCAGGCTGGTATAAACGCTGAAGGGATCTCGGGAAAGAACATCCCGGCCCTGCTCGCTGATTATGGTTCTAAGACGGGCGGCAAGATCCTGAGGCCGGACATCCTAAACAAGGTTTGGCGCCTGATCGTGAACAAAGCCCTGAGCAGTCTTCTGATCTGATATTTTCATGGGAATGGTCTCCGCTGATTTGGGCAGGCAGTGTTTTTGCGCCCCCTGCCGAAACGGCCGCTCCCGAAATTTTACCGTTTCAGAAGCCTTCCCGAAAACAAAAATCCCGCAAACCTGCGAAAGCGCTCATCTCCCGGCAGATTCTCCCTGCTTGTTCCGGCTTTGCCGGACACTCAGTTTTTTTCCTCCCCTAAAAGCGCAAAACCCCCGGAGATATCCGGGGGCTTTTAAGATTCTCTTAATCAGTCTGGCGCAGAGCACGTTATTCTCCGCGTTATTCTCCGCATCATGCTGGCTTATCCATAATGGCGACAGAGCAGTTTTCAAGACGGTGTTGTCATTCTTGTTGTATTCGGCAGAGGAGGCTTATCCATAATGGCGACAGAGCAGTTTTCAAGAGCGGAAAAATTCAGCTTCTTCACCTGACCATAGGGATCCAGAACAATGAGAGCATCCTCATTGGGAGTCATCCCCATAACAGATACGGCATGTCCGGGAGATATGCCATTAGCCAGAGCCTTAAAGACTCCGCCCTTATGTCCGACGGATACCGGCTGACCGTTTCTGATAGCATTCTTGATTACGTCGATATTGTTCTCGGGAGCAAGAAGCACCGTGACATCAGTGCCGTCTCCCATAAGCGCTTTGATGCCCAAATTCATGGACTTCATACGAATATTCACGCTGTCCGAGTCATCGGGAAGCCGGCTGATACTTATATCATCAGCGGTAGCCAGAAGATGCATCTGCATGGCATTTTCCAGCGCCACTACCCAGTTGGCACTGTTGCTGCCGAAATTCTCTGAACCATTGGTGTAGCGTCCCAGAGGCACATCGTACTGTTTCTTTCCCAGTCTTATGAGGACATTGCCATCTGTTTCACTGTGAGAAAAAAGCCTGGTAATGCTCTCAGTGCCCTGAGTATTGAGAACAGAGGCTATAGAGGACAGGAACCAGCAGTCCTGCAGCTTCGGATTCTGCTTGATGTCGCCAAGCCGCGGTTCTCCATGAGGGAACAGCATCTTTTGGAGATGTTCGGTATTGCGATTCTCTTCGTTGTCATAGGATGAAAAGGGGATCAGCCTGACATTATTATTCCCCAGACCGGTAAGACGCCCCATCTGCTCCGTATCCATGGAAATGGGATCATGAAGGCGCTTCCGTTCAGGAGCTTATCGAGAACTTCCGCGAAGCCGTAGATGACTATCTTGCCATATGCGCCGAAGAAGGTTCTGAGCCGGAGACCGCGGGGAAGTCCCCGTATTCTCCCTGAGAAGCCCGCCCGGCTTGCTAAACGGGGCTCCGGACTCCCTCCGTCCCCCGTAAAACACAAACCCCCGCCTAAGCAGGAGTTCCCGAAAAAGCTTTATCCGTCAGGATGTTATGAGCCAGATCCCGTGCTTAAGAGCTGTGAATCATACACCAGAATGGGATCCCGTCCGTCCGTTACCACATCCTTGTTGATGATCACCTTGGCCACATCGCTGTTGGAAGGAAGCTCGTACATGG
>JAEEGF011503902.1_pt1 | contig 17346 bp, 15 predicted proteins | sample 9134171 | NCBI WGS metagenome assembly JAEEGF01 (sample SAMN16246542, study PRJNA631951) | gut metagenome | biome: gut microbiome; feature: rumen; material: AP-attached | host: Bos | place: Iran: Karaj | collected 2018-10 | reverse complement strand
AAAAGCATTTGAATTATTTATTAATGAAATAAAAAAATAATCAAATAACAATACTACTTATTATTAACATTATTTTGCTCTCTTCAGGGGGAAGAGAGCAAGAAATCTTAGTAACATAAAAATGTATATTAAGGTATATTAAAGTATATTTAAGTATATAAAGGTATAAAAAAGTATACAAAAAGTATATAAAGGTATATTAAAGTAAGTTTTAGTATAAAAAAGTACATAAAAGTATATTTTAGTACATAAAAGTATATTTCCGTATAATAAAGTAAGTTTTGGTATTTTTAGTATAAAAAAATACACCATTGTCGGAAAGCCAACTTGAGTGTATATATATCCTTGATGACTGCATCTTAGATATATTGAAACAGCATTGCCGAAATCAGCTCTTCTGTTTCATGTATTAAATATAACATAATTAAAGGTTATAATCAAAAAAAGAAGGTATTACCTTCTTTTTATTATATTGTCAATCCTTTATTAACTTCTTCAGTATCTTTAGGATAATTATAGTTAATAACTGTTGAGTCATCCATTAATGCACCATCAAAGTTCATAAATGCATGACTATTAATTTGAATATTAGCTCCATTTAAGTTAACACCATTGAAATCTGTATTAACTCCAAATGGGAATACATTATTTACTCTAGTAACATCATTTATAAATGATGTATTAGATAAATTCTTTCCATGTATTGTTTGTGGATTAATCATAGATGGATTACAATCTCTAAAGTCTACTCCACTTATATCTACTCCTTTAAAATCAATATTAGATAAATCTAAATATTTTAAATTAGGAATAAATTTATCAGCTATCTTTTTAACTCCATTTTCCTCTACAAATAATAATTCTTCTGGAATTGGATATCTAGTAATTTTAGTATTAGATTCATCTATTAATGCATTTAAAGAAGTTAATGTATTAACAATTAAATTTTGTAATTCTTCTATTTGTTTTCTTTGTAATTCTTCTAAACTTTTCTTTTCTTCTATAGCTTTTTCTGCTTTTTCTTTTTCTACTTCTTTCTTTAATTCTACATTAGTTAATGCTTCTTCTTCAAAACAGAATCTATTATATTCTTCTTCTATTTGATCTAGTTTATCTTCAACTGCAAGTAAATCCGCAAATGTTTCATAGTTTAAATAACTTGGATAATATGAAGCATCTACAGGTACTTTAAATAATCTTGCATATAAGAATATACCAAATTCATCAAAATCAACAATATCAGATACATCTAATCCATTATTAAGAACATATTTTTTTGTCCAATTAATTTCAAATTTATTAGAATTGCCTTCAATTTTTTGATCAGCTAATAAAACATAATCATCATTTAATAATTTAATTGGAAATGCTCTTAAATATTTTTCACATTTTTTAGCAATTTCATCACGTTTAGCATTTCTTGCTTTCATTGCTTCAATTTTTTTAGTATATACATAATAATTAATTGCATCATATATAATTCCATGATAACTATCGAATCCATAATATTCAGGATAATCTGGTGTAAAGAAATCCCAATTATGAATCATATTAGATTGTTTTTCACCATCTATATAGTATTCAAAATAATCACCTTTAAACAATTCAAATAAATCTTCTTGGCGATGTGATATTTCTTTATAATCTAAGAATCTATCAAAACCGTTATATACACGTTTACCAATATGTAATGAATGATCTGAATTCATAATATAATAATTAATAATAAAACTGTCATTTACAAATTCATAAGTAATTTTATTACTTCTAGATGCATATTCACGACCAATATATGGAACATCACTATTTAATCTTTTTTTATATTCTTCTTGATATTCCTCTAATCTTGATGTATCTTCACGTTGTTGTAGACATTTATATACAGTATGTATATCATGATAATATTTTCTATAAACCATATCATCAACTGTCATACTTTTTTTATTAGTTGTAGGAATATTCTTAATACTTTCCTTAATTGCCTTTTTACTATTATTATTCACATTAAATTCCCTCTTTTTAATGCCGTATAATACCATTTTTAGGTAATTCTGTCAAAATGAAGCTGTATCTTCTAATATTAATAGATGTAATACCTTCTCCATAATGTTTGCCTGCTTCACTTAATAACTTACCAACATTATAGTAGTTCATATATATTCCTTTCTAACAAAAAAAGAAGTCCCACATATGTGAAACTTCTTACTTCATAAAATCAATTATTAGTATAAATACTATATATTTATAAGTCAATTATATAAATAAATATAAAATAACTGGTGCTATTAAATACTCCTAGTCATCTAATTTTTTCTTTTTATATACTAAATGAAATATTACAAATACAACTATAAAATTAGCTATATAAGTTAATACTACTTTCCAATCAAATGTAATTGGTTGATTATAAACTATATCAGCCGCTGTATTAGCAAACTTAGTTGTATATAATAATTCAGATACATTTTTAAATGCTTCATTCATAGCACCAAATGTAGGTAACATACCAATTATAATTGTAATTGGTGCACATAAACCATTTGCTGCCATTTGATTCTTAACTACTAAACCAACAGTAGCTCCAAGTATTTGAGAACATATACTTGAAAGTATAATACCTAAATAAAAATAAACAAATTGCATTCCTTCCATTGGTATTAAAGGTACCATCAATGAACAAGATAGAATTGTTGCAATTAAAATAAATAATCCTGTTCCAAAGAAATATTCAATTGGTTTAATATTAGCAAACATTAAACTTCTTAATGTTCCCTTCTCTTTTTCTTCTGCAATAATACCTGCCATTATATTTAATGAACAAAACATTACATTAATAGGTAAATACATTACAGAAAACACTTCATGTTGATCTTCAATCATGAAATAAAATAAATAAGTAAAAGCTGGAAATAAAAGAAAGAAAAATAATTGTCTTTTATTTCTTTTCATATCTAAGCAAGTTTTCTTAAATATTGCATTAACATGTGATATTTTCATTATACAAGTTCCTTTCCTGTAAGTTCAATAAATACAGTTTCAAGAGTTGGTTCAGATGAATGTATTGATAATACATTTTCATCTTCAATTAACTTAGCTAATTTTTTAGAATCAGTCTTATTACTCTTAAATGTTAATTCCTTATTATCTTTAGTTATTACATTAAACACATTATATTTATTATGTCTCATACATATATCTTTAGGTGTACCAAATTCTACTATCTTACCTAAATGAAGTAATGCTACTTCATCACACATCTTAGTAGCTTCTTCCATATTATGAGTAGTTAAAAATATAGTAGTACCAGATTCTTTAAGTTCAAATAATAAATTATGTATTTTTAATGATGTAGCTGGATCTAATCCAGATGTTGGTTCATCTAAAAATAATAATTTAGGTTTATTTATTAATGCTCTTGCTAGTATTAATCTTTGAGTCATTCCTTTAGATAATTTACTAGTAATAGTTTTCTTTGCATCAAATAATTCTACTTTCTTTAATATAGAATCTATTTCTTTTTTATCTACTTTATAAATATTTGCAAACACTTCCATATTTTCATATACAGTTAATCTTTCATATAAACCAAAGTTATCCATAACTGCTGATATCTTTGAAGTTATTTCATCATTTAATTTATTTGGTACTTCACCAAATAAATAAGCTTCACCTGATGTAATACTATATTCCCCTATTAACATTTTAATAAGTGTAGTTTTACCTGCACCTGATGGTCCTAAGAAACCAAATATTTTTCTTTCTTCAACTTTAAAGTTAATTTCGTTTATTACTTTTTTGTTTCCAAACTTTTTAACTAAGTCTTTTACTTCTATTACATTCATTTTATTCACCTTTTTAATTATATCATTAATATACATACAGCATTAAAACTTTAATACTGCATCTTGTAAATCTTTACTTATTTCTTCTTCATTATAATTAATATCATTCAAAAATTGATTTAAATCATTTATAAATTCTTCATTATTAGATGAATATGCAATTTCTTTTGCATATGGAATAATCATTAATAATTCAAATCTCTTTAATCCACTATTTCTATAATCATCTAAAGTAGTACTTCTAACACTTTCATATAATTCTTTACAATCAGGATCAGAACAATATTCTTCTTTAGTTATTTTAACTACATTAGTAGGTTTATACATTTCATAATAAAGGTCTTTTTGTACTTTTAATTTAGTAGATGCATCATATACATAATCACCTATTTCAATCCATCCATGACCTGCTTGATCTTTACCATAATTAAATTCTAAATCTTTATTATCTCCTCTTACTAAAACAGCATCATCAAAACAAAAGAACATATATAAACTACTATCATAACATTTACCAATAATACCAGTTCCAAATAAATATTTTATATAAATAGATGCTGGTAAAGAACTTACATACATATGACTTAATTTATCATATATTTCATCATCAAACTTTGTTATTCTTCCATCTTTTAATCCTTGATTAAGTAATAGTAATAATCTATTCATAAATAAATTCTTTTTAATAGTATTAATCATATAATCATTCCATTCATATATAAATTGTTTTATATACTAACATATAATTAATAAAATATAAAATAAAAAAAGATAGATTATTGATCTATCTTTTCATTATTCTTTAATTCTAATGTTTTAGGTTTATCTATTTTATATCCATCTAAAGTATCTACTTCATATACTTTATATCCTAAATCTTTATATTTATTCAAACTATCTCTCATATAACTAACAGCTACTTCTAACCAAGCAAATTGAAATCTATAACTGTTTTCTTTTTCATTTTCTTTATACCAATCTTGAGCTTTTAATCTTTCATGAAGTACATGCATATCACTTGGATTTATAAAGAAGATTTGATTATCTAAATCCGGATTATTATCTATTGCTTCATGTAATAAAGAAACTTCTATTTTTATAAAATCAACAAACTCTCCAAATATTAAAAGTACATCTTTATTACTTTTAGAAAACTCTTCTATAGAAGATAATATAGTTGCTTTTCTATTAATTAAAGAAACATGATTTTCAAAAGCATAAATTGTCTTATATGGTAACATAACAAAATCAATATTATCATAATCTAAATCAAGTGCTTTTTTAGCTTCTTTATTATCGTGAATAACATTATTAACTAAAGTTCTTCTACCTGATCCAGATTGTCCAAATAACCATACTACTTTTTTCATATAAACTTAACCCTCTTCGCGAATATAATAACATAAAAAGAAAGATTTTACATCTTTCTTTTTATTTTTTACTATTTCCACCCATTCTTCTATCTCTATTATTAAAGATATCAATAGCTTTTTCAAATTCTTCTCTATTAAAATCAGGGAAATATAATTTAGGAAAATACATTTCAGCATAACTCATTTCATATAACATATAGTTACTTAATCTTTCTTCTCCACTAGTTCTAATAAGTAAATCAATTGGTGGTAATTCTTGATACATATATTTATAGAAGAATGTATCATCTATATCTTCTGGATTTACTTTTCCTTCTTTAACATCAATAGCTAAACGTTTAGCACCATCAGCTATTTCTTGTCTACCACCATAGTTAATACAAACATTAAATATTCCTTTAGTATTATTTTTAGTTTTTTCAGTTATTTCATCCATAGCTTTCAATACATCTTTTCTTAGTGGTTCTCTTCTACCTGAAAATACTATCTTAATATTTTCATCATGTAATTTATTACATTCTTTACTAAACATATTAACAAATATATCCATTAAATAAGATATTTCTTCTTCAGTTCTTTTAAAATTTTCAGTAGAAAGTGCATATACACTTAAAACATTAACACCTTGATTAATAATATATGGTGCTAAATCACATATATTATCAAATCCTTTTTTATGACCTTCTAATTGAGGTAATCCTTTTTCTTTTGCCCATCTTCTATTACCATCTAATATAATAGCAACATGATTTGGATAATTCTTTTCCATATTCTCACTTCCTGATTTTATTATAACATATTAATTTATAAATGCATTCCTACATTAGGATTATTTAGTTGTTGTTCTAATTCAGTAACAATAGTATTATTACCATCTAAACCAACTTCATTTCTAACATTATTTCTTCTCTTATCTATTTCAGCTTCTTTAGCTAAATCAATACTATCTTTCATAATATTTGCATCATATATATCTTTTGGTCTAGATGACTTTTTAGAATTATAAATGCTTTCTAAACTTTGCATTTTAAATGGTATACCATTATGTTCTCTCACAGTATCTGAAAAACATAACTTAGCATATTCAGGATCTAAATGTTGAGCATTATATAATACTTCATTATTAGGATTATAATCTTTATGATAATATTCTTTAATAATCATTTCATTATCTGGTTTTCTTTCAAATAAGAATAAACCAACTGTCATAGGAGTTCCTTTATATCTAACTGCAAACTCATGACCATTTGCTTCTTTATGATCCATATTAGTATATACTTCAAAGTCTTCACTTTGATTAATTAATTCAAATAATCTAGGTAATTCTTCTTCATTAATAAATACATCTAAATCTCCATGATATCTTTCAAGAGGATGATTAGTAGCAATATATCCCATTAAACCACCTGTATAATATGCATCAAAGTTAGTACCAATTAAATAATTAAATTTATCAAATACTTCTAGTACTAATTCATGATTTTCTTGAATTGGCATATCAGGATGATCAAGATTCATTGAATTTAACCATTTTAATCTTTCCATAAGTGATTCTTTAGTAGGATACTTTTCAGATAACTCAGTTAAATCTCCAATATTATTTAAAACATCTTCTGCTTTAGCTCTTCCATCACTTACTAAATCACTTAATGAAACAACTATAAAATCAATAGCATCCTGTTCATTCATACCACTTAATTTAGTAATTACTCCATCACGCATATTTTGATTATTTAAATGTGCTAAATCAGCATATCTATTAACAACACTTTTAATAATTTCAATCTGTCTTTCGTTCATATAAAACTCCTCATATATATTATTATAGTATGATTTCTATAATAATTATAACATAAAAAAAGGACTAGTTTAAAACTAGTCCTTTTGTATTTACAGTAGTTGAATCTTTTTTTATTAATTTAACTGACTTATTATTTTCTAATAATGGATTATGATTATTTGTATCAAATCTTTGGAAACTTATATTATCAAATTCATACATATCTTCAAATTGTTTTCTAGATACAAATTCATCACCTGTTGAATAAAATATCAATGTTGGAGTATCTTTAGTAATTAAAAATCTATGTAATTCTAATCTAGACCATTTTGAACTTTTAACAAATGCCATGATATTCTTTAATTTATTAATACCAAATTTCATTTTATTTGGTTTATGATCCATTGGTATTGTAGAATGAACAATAGTTTCATAATCACTTGAAGTCACTTGTTCAAACTCAGGAGATACAAATGTAATATGTTCTATATTATTCATATTATTAGCTGCTAATAAACCATAATTACATCCCATTGAATGACATACTAAATTAATTTTCTCATCCTTTGGTAATCTATTAATTAAGTCTTCTTTAATTTCTTCCTTGGACATTTTAGAATAGTTTGCATAGTTATCTACTAAAGGTATTAATTCCATACCTTCTTCTTCAAACTTCATTTTTAAATAATCTAATTCGTCTTGATTAGAAGACATACCTTTCAAATAATAAACTTTCATATTATTAACTCCTTATTTAATTCTAATTATATGGGTTTCAGCTTGTTTAGATAATGATAAATTTCGTTTCTTTGCCATAATAAACTAACCCCTCTTGATAGTTTTGTATTATAGCATTTTGATATACTTATAGCAAATCAGATAATTAAAAGTAGATATTAATCTACTTTTTCTTCTACAGTATATGTATTTTTTTTAAAACTAATACAAATAAAAAAGACTAGAAAAATCTAGTCTATTTTTTTATTGAACATACAAATGATTTATGAGTGAATGTATCACTTTCTTCGCATTCAATATTATCATTTTTGAAATTCAATTTTTTACCATCATATGTAAATGATGTTTTATCAATTTCTTTAGAAGCTAATCTATCTTCAGCAATTATTCCATAACAAGTATTATAAAAATCATTTTTAACACATACATAGTTATTGTAATGAATATTTGAAAAATTCAATATATATCCATCATTTGTGGAAATAACATCAGATATAGTATTCTTAGTACTATTTGATATTATCTTTTTAATATTAGTTTCATTACCTTTTATAGTAATATTAGTACCTATAATAGAATCTCTTGGTATTTTATTATCCTTTATATAAGGAAGTAAATATTTATATTTATAATTAAATGTATATCTATCTTGAGTTTCATCATATGAACATGTAATAGCATTATTATTAATATCAAATACTATATTATCAATTGAATCTGAATGAGCGGATTCTAAAATAATCTTATTTTTAGGAATACTATTATCAACTATAAATTTAACATCATTACCACTTACTCTATTTTGTTCAAAATATAAATCATCATTATAAACTAATTCTTTAGTATTAGTTACAGTATTAACATCAACAATATCAAAGTTAGCAATATTCATAAATATTGAACCAACTGATATAGACGCTCCTACTATAGATAGTAGTAATAATATAAATAAAAATTTAACATTATTTTGCTTTTTAAATATAAATCCAAATAACATAATAGCAAATACTATACAAGCAGCTATTCCGAATATTCCTAAGAAAGTAAAACTAACAAATATTGGATGAACAGTTATGTGATATAAAGCTAAGAATGTACAAAAGCATCCAAATACTAGTGTACCTATAACACCTAGTAAGATAAAAAAATTAAATATTCTTACACCAAAGAAAAATAAATCAACTAATCCTTTTAAAATACTAACATCTGAATTTTTAGGATCTCTTATAATTATTTTATTATCTGTTTTTACTTCTTTATTTACTTCATCTTTTTTTTCTTCTAATTTATTACTACATTTTTTTGTTTCTAAATAATAATCTAAATATCTTGTTTTAAATGTTCTTATTAATACAATAACTACAAATACTAAATATGCAAGTAATACAACAGTAGCAATTAAACTTACACATAAAGACTCTATTCTATAAGGAAGCATTTCAAACATTTCATGCATTAGTGTTTTAGTTAATCCATTAACTATAATCATTCCAATAGCAAATATACAAACTAAAATAATGTTTTCTAATATTAATCTTATTTTATTTTTTAAACTAAGTTGAATAAACATATCAATTGAATCAGTCACATTATTAAAGAATGAATTAACTAATTTATTATATTTAATTTTTGATTCTTCATCATTCTTTACTAATGTAATATCACGATGTAATAAATCATCTATATTAACATCATACTTTTTACAAATAGTAATTATTTTATCCATTTCTGGATACGCAACTGATGATTCCCATTTACTTATAGCTTGTCTTGATACTCCTAATTCTTCTGCTAATTGTTCTTGAGATAATCCATGATCCTTTCTGATTTTTTTTAAGTTTTTTGCAAAATTATCATTCATACTTTTCCTCCTTTTGCACTTTAATCATATAATTTCTACCAGTTGCGAACTACCAATTTTAGGTTGTTTTTTGTATAAAATTGGTTGCTTTTACAATATTATATAATAAAAAAGTAGATATTAATCTACTTTTTTCTCTATCTTATATGTATTTCTTTTTATATCAAGATTATATATAACTGTTTCACCTTCAGGAGTTTCTACAATTAATTCAGTAGTACCAGGTCTTTTAAAATCACAATCAACCATATAGAATACTTCATCACCTGATGTTTCTTCTTTAATTCTTACATCTCCATATTTACTATCTTTTAAAGATACTTTATATTCAGGAGTTATTTCTTTACCATTTACAGTACCTAATACTTGAGTATGATAAGTATGAGGTTTAGGTACTTCCATACCTATTATTAATGCTATTAAAATAGCAGTTATAATTGAACTTATAATTCTTACCTTTTTATTACTAAATATACCAAATATATAAACAAATGGCATTATTATACAAAATAAACAAATAGCTATATAGAAAGGATAATTAAATAAGAATTCACATAAATAATAATCAAATTCAAATATAGTGAATAATATCATTGGCATAAGTATAAATATACCCCACCATTTATCTTTCTTCATATAATAACCTATATAACCCATTGGTAAACATGCTATTGTCCAACCAATCCAAAATTTATAATAAGTTAAAAATAATGAACTACCATTTACTACATCTTGTATTAAATATACAAGTGGTTGGCTTATTAAAAAGAATATAAAACATTTTAATGCTGAATCTTTATTAGATTTAGCATTCATAATAATTAATATTCCAAATAATATCCATACTTCAAATGTTGCAGTTATAGTTATTAAAGATGTATATCTAACTGCAGGAATCATTGCAATTATACCTGTATATAAACCTATTATAATTGCAAATATAATTATTTTAGGCCATGTTAAATTTAATCCGCCAAACAACTTCTTCATATTATCACCTATTGATATTATAACATATAAAAAAGAAGATTAAATCTTCTTTTTTTATTTAATATAATTACTTATATATTCAGCAGTTTTTTCAACACCTTGAGAATCAACATTAATAATTAAATCATAATTATCAAAGTCTTTCCAATTTCTATTTGTATAGAACTTATAATGTTTTTCTCTTTCTTTATTAATCTTGCTTATAATCTTAGGCGCTTTATTTTTATCTAATCCATAATATTTAACTGCTCTATTAACTTTATTATCTTCATCAGAATATAAGAATACTTTTAATACATCTTTATTATCTTTTAATATATAGTCAGCACATCTACCAACTATTACACATGATTCATTCTTAGCTAACTTCTTAATAACTTTAGATTCAGCTATAAAGATTCTATCATCATTTTCAGTTCTTCTAGAATTTTCATCAATTTCTTCAATATATTTTTTAGATAATCCTGATTCTTTAGCAGCTAAAGTAATTAATTCTTTATCATAGAAATTAATACCTAATTTATCTGCTAATAGTTTACCTACATATCTACCACCTGATGCATATTCCCTAGAAATAGTAATAACAATATGTTTACCCTTATAATCTTTATTATCTACTTTTTCTTCTTTATCAGATGAATAATCTTTCTTACCTAAACTGATATATTCAGATCCAATCATGAATAATGCAATTATAAAACATATACCATCAGATATACATCCTGCATATACCATGCCTAATAAACCTTTATTTAATACAATACCTAATAATATAGAAATTGGTATTAATAATATTATTTGTCTTATAAATGATAAAGCTGTTGCTTTCTTAACTTTACCAAGTGATTGAATTGAAATACTACCAGTCATTTCAAATGCATTTAATCCCATTAATAAATAGAATGAATGACACATTAAAGTAGCAAATTCCATAAATAATTCATAACTTGGATCATCAGCTTTAATAAATATACCAGCAAGTTCTCTTGGGAAGAAGAAATAAATAGCATTAAAGATAATACCAATTATAAAATTAATAATTAATATTTTCTTTAATATTTCTTTAACTCTATTTTTATTACCTGCTCCATAGTTAAATCCAATAATTGGTTGAGCACCAATAGATACTCCTAATACCATAGAAATATAAATACTATTAATTTTAGATATTACTCCATATACTGATAATGGTATATCAGCACCATATTTAGAAGTAGCTCCTAATTTAGTCATCATATTATTCATAAATATAAATAATATTAATACAGTACATTGAGTAATACATGAAGATAAACCTAAACCTAATACTCTAAAGATATCTTTATCAATCTTTAAAGATTCTTTCTTAAGTTTAATTGATTTAAATTTCTTAATATAAATAATAGAAATTAAGAAAGAAACAAATTGTCCAATTACAGTTGCAATAGCTCCACCTGCTACACCTTTATTAAATACAAAGATAAAAATTGGATCTAATATAATATTAATAATAGCTCCTACTACTAACATTATCATTGAATATTTAGGTGCACCATCAGCTCTTATAATATTAGATAAAGCTGAATAAATAATCATGAAAGGTGCACCTATACAAACTATTCTTCCATATTCTAATGCATATGGATATACATTTTCAGTACAACCAAATAGCATGATTAATTTAGGCATAGCTATAAAAGATATAACTCCTAATAATATAGATATTATTATAGTTAAAACTATAGCTTGTCCTACACCTTTAGCAGCTTCATCTTTTTTATTTTCACCTAACTTAAGTGAAAGATTAGCAGCAGCACCATTTCCTATTAAACCAGCAAATGCATTAAATACAATTACCAAAGGAAATATAACATTAGTAGCAGCATTTCCTAAAGTACCTACTCCTTGTCCTATAAATATTTGGTCAACAATATTATATACAGAATTAATTAACATACTAATTACACAAGGTATTGAAAATGCTAATAATAACTTATTAATATTGTCTTTTCCTAAGTCAATTTTATTCATTTTTTATGCCTCCTTTTTTACGCACTTAGCCAGTATAACACAAAAAAAATTCTTTTGTAAGAATTTTTTTTCATTATTAATAAAATTTTTCAATTGTTAAAATATTCTTTTTATTTTTATATTCATATGAAACATTATCCATCATCTTTTTAACTATTAAGATACCTAAACCACCTATTTCTCTGGATTCAGCATCTAAATTAATATCTGGTTCATCATGTTCTAATGGATTAAATCTTTTTCCATTATCTCTAAATGAAATAGATACTTTTTTATTTTTCTTATCAATATAAACATCAATATTAACGTATTTATTTTCTACATCATCTTTAAATCCATAATTACAAATATTAGTAAATATTTCTTCTACTACTACTCTATACTTAGATATTCTATCTTCATCTATTTCAAGAGTCATTCTTGAAACAAAATAATCATATATATTTGGTATTTCTTTTAAATCAGCTTTAAATCTACCATGTACATGAATATCTTTTGGATTTTTTAATTCAAAGCATAACATAGTGATATCATCAAATTGTATAGCTTTATCTACAAACTTACTAATATTCTTTTTAATATCAAAAATTAATTCTTTAGGAGATGAATCAACATTTTCATCTAATACATTCATTAAATTATCTTTACCAAATTTAATATCATCTTTATTAACAGCATCTAATACTCCATCAGTAAATAATAATAACTTATCTGATTTATTTAATGTAATAGTATTATTAGTATATTTAAAATCTTCCATAGCACCTAAAGGTAAACCATGTTTAATCTTTTTAATATCTAAAGCTTTATCTCTAATAATAACAGGATCTTCATGACCCGCATTAGAATAAACAAGTTTACCACTATCTAACTCTATAATACCTGCCCATAAAGCTACAAACATATCATTCTTATTGTTCTTAGCAAACTTATTATTTACTTTATCTAAAGCTTTAGCTGGATCTTTAGTATCTAATAAATATTCATCTATATATATTTTTGTAGTCATCATCATCAATGCAGCTGGTACACCTTTACCTGCAACATCTGCAATTAATAAAGCCATATGATTATCATCTATAAAGAAGAAATCATAGAAATCTCCACCTACTTCTCTAGCAGGATCCATCAAAGCATAAATATCAAAGTCAGTTCTATCAGGAAATGCAGGGAACTTAGTCCATAAGTCAGCTTTTTGAATAGTACTAGCAAATTGAAGTTCATTATTCATTCTTTCATTCTTTTTAGTAGTATATTTTATTTTATCAATATACTCTAATACATCATTTTCCATTTTTTCTAATGATGCAGCCATTGTATTTATTTCACTTAATTTCCCAGCATATAAATCTTTAAAGCTTTCAGGTCTTTTAGTATTTTCTGAAGCAAATCTTTCAGCTTCTTTAGCTATCTTTGCATATGGTTTATCAATATGTATTTTTACAAATAAGTAAGTACATATATAAGATATTATTAATAAAAGTAATGTAGCTATTAAAAATACACTCCAACTTATTTTACGATATTTATATATTTCAGCATTATCTTTAACAATTAATATTACTGCTTTTGTTTTACCTTCATTATTTTTATATGAGAATAAAGATTCAACATCTTTATCATTTTTAAATATATCTTTAATACTATATATATATTTATTATCTATAGTACCATTCATTATTTCTTTTAAACTATCATTTATATTATCAAATGAAGATATTTCTTCATTCGAGCTATTATAATTAATACTATCATATACAACTTTAGGAGATGAAGTACCTTCATTTGAAACAAATATAACTATTCTCTTCAACTCCATTGTATTACATAATTTTAATACAATATCATTTACTTCATTAATACTTTTTATATTATTATCAGATAAATCATTATCATATGATCTTAATACATCTGAAATAATATCAGATGACATTACAGATATATCTTTGATTTGTTCATTATAATAATTATAAGTTATTCTAATATATAAAAATGTATTAAGTAAAAATATAAAAATAGAAATTAATATAAATACATATGAAGCAACTATAGTTGATAAATGTATTCCATTACATTTTCTTTTTTTCATAATTATCCCCCATTAAAATACTAACGAATCAACCATTGGAACATTTTCTATTAAATAATTTTTACAATATTCAATTGATTTCTTAGCTTCTTCATTATCTTCTCCATAATGAACTAATTGTCTTCTTAATAATCTTGCATAACAAATTATTTTTATTTTATTTTTTATTTCTTCTATAGTTTTTTCATCTTCAGAATCAAAATATTTTTCTATTAATAATTCACAGAATTCTCTACAAGTATCAGAAGGAATACCTAGGAATTCTTCAGGATTCTTTTTATTAAAACATTCAAATCCTTCATATATAGTATATAAACATGCAAGTTCTAAAATAGGATAACCTACTGATAAAGTTTCCATATCAATAAGTAGATTATCATCATTTGTATGCATTAAATTTTTAACATGATAATCACCATGAATAACTGTGTTAGTATTAGGAATATCTTCTATTAATTTAACTAACTTATCTCCTATTTCTTTAGGTAAATAATCACAATCAAATTTAACCCATCCTAAAGTTTCTTCTTTTTTATCTGGTAAATCTCCAAGTTTATTTTTAGTAGAATGTATTTGTTTTAAAATTCTAACACTTTCATCTACTAATTTATCAATTGATTCACCTTCATTTAATAATTCAGCAAAAGATTTAGCATTTAACATTTCAAATACTGTTCCATAGTATTCATCTACTTTTACTATGTCATATGAAATAGCTGTTGGAATACCAAGTACAAATGCTTTTCTTGCTTTATTTCTTTCTCTATTAATAACATCTAAAGAATCTTTATTTTTATAAACCTTAACAATAGTTTCAGGATCAATACGATATACTTTACCATATGCTCCTTCACCTATTACTTCACATCCATCAACAGATATTTCTTTAAATGTTTTACTAATACTCATCATTTCAGTAAAACCAGTTACTTCGAAGATGTTATATACTTCTTGATTACAATTTATAATATTTGTATTAGGAAATCTCTTCTTAATTTTTAATATAATTCTTAATCCAGCACTAGAAACATATTCAAGTTCAGAAGCATCAATAGTAATTACTTCATCAGTACTTACATATTCTAATTCTTTATTAATACGTTCTTCAACTAAATTAACATTTGTAGAATCAATTCTTCTATATATTATTATCTTCATTTTATGAGGTCCTCCTGTTGTTATATAAACACATAGTAAAAACTCAAAAACCCTTTAAATTATACAGGGTTTATAACTTTTTTTCATTAGAATAAGAAAATGTTTTTTTAGTCTTACACATTTTTTACACTTACTAATAACACACAAAAAAAAGGACTATTATATAGTCCTTTTATTAACAATTACTTTCTCCTGTACAAGCATTATTTTCTGTAGCTTTAAAGAATTCAGTAAATTTATCTTTTTGATCTTTTAATACTTCAATAGTTAATTCACCTAAAGCATTTTCTAATTTATCACTTCTTAATGATACATAAGCAATACATTTACCATCAACAAATTTAAAATGATCTCCACCATAAGTACGTTTAACACCAACATCATATGTTTTACCATCTTTAGCAATAGTATAGTTTTGTACATAATCTTTAACTGCTTCAATTAATTCATCATAACCTTCTACAGCATCTTGAGTTTTCTTAAATTTAGCTTTTTTACCAGTTGTATCTACTTCATATAAATCTCTTAATATTTCTTTATGATTATCATCCCAGAAATCTATATAATAAATATCTTTAACACCTTGTTCTTTAGCTACTTGGATCATCATATCTAATCCTGATCTACACCAAGGACATAAAGAATCACCTACATATAAATAGAATGTTTCTTTATTCTTAATCTTCTCTACTATAGTTTTAATATCAGTTTTAATATAAGGATTATCTTTAGGAATATCTAAATCTCTTTGTTTTAAATCTCCTTTAATAACTTTCCCATTTATTGATTCATATTCATTCTTAAAATCTAAAGCAGCTTGTCTATATTCTTCTTTATCAGTTACATTTAATCTAACAATACTAATAATTGAAGCAACACATGCAAGTATTAATAAAGCAGCCATAATAATTTTTGATTTCTTACTCATAATTCTTCCTTCTTTCTGAAATAATTGTATCTATAATAACGTATAAATAAAATAAATAGTCAGTTGAATTAACTAAACTATCAGTTGAATTAAAAAAAATACAATTTAGTATTCTAAATTGTATTTTTGTACTTCCTTACATAATCCATCATCATATGTATAACATGGCCACACATATGTTTCTTCTTTAGAAGAATCTATTTCATTTAAAGAATCAACCTCTATATACATAATTGGTAATCCATCTGCATCTTTACCTTCTCTTAAAACACCTGTTAATTCGTACCAATTATTCTTAGTAACATTACTAGGATCATATTTAACATAAAAACCTGTAAAAGTAGAATCTGCTACACAGCAATTACTTCCATACTTGCCTAACAAGAAATATCCTTCAGGTAAAAATGATGATTTAGTTACTGCAAATCCTTTTACTCTTATAGAATAACCATCATATTTATTTGAAGTAGAACCAAATGTCAAATAATTAGCTAAATCAACATAGCTAGAATCAATAATATCAAAATAATATTTTTTTTCATCAGCCTTAGGAGTTGTTGTAGTTAGTTGTATTTTT
>JAEEGF010261658.1_pt1 | contig 17350 bp, 17 predicted proteins | sample 9134171 | NCBI WGS metagenome assembly JAEEGF01 (sample SAMN16246542, study PRJNA631951) | gut metagenome | biome: gut microbiome; feature: rumen; material: AP-attached | host: Bos | place: Iran: Karaj | collected 2018-10 | reverse complement strand
AATGTTTCGAAAATAGAAATAAATGAGGTGCATAATGGCAGAAAACAAGGTTTTTATGGATACCGGAATATTTACCGATATTGTTGAGGATATAAGAGGCACAGCGTCTGAATGTGTGTTTCCTGACGGCTCATTAAAACAAGTTGGCCGTTTAGATACTTTTAAAGCAGGAACGACAATGCACAAAATTTTGGAAGAACTACATAAGACGGATGAAATGTATAGGCTCGAGTCATCTGAATCGCTTCCGACAGCTTTTCTTAAGATGCGTGATAGTATGATTGCGATAGACAAAGCTTGTGCAGATAGTCTTACAGTAGAAAAAGTGAACATTGGAGGCGTGAAGAGATAATGGGGAGACATTCAGAAATACATGAACTTGAGCACGAGATTGCAGAGTGCGAAGAAGCACTTTCTGATATTGAAAGTGAAGAAGAAATTATTAGAAGAATGCAGGCGGAGATAGCTGAGGAATCAGAAGAACCTGCAAAGATATATGATATGACAGCTTCAGGTGAGTTTAGAGGAATTTCGGAAAATAAAGCTGAAGATGAACAGTATCAGATTTATTGTGAAACACGTAAGGCTCAGGATTCCACATCGGAGCTTTTGGCAGAAATGGCGCGGGCAAAAGAAAGAATCCATGAGCATATAGAAAAATGCAGAAGAAGGATTGAGCATCTTTGGGCGGAGATAGAGGCAGAGTCACGAAATGATGCTATGTAAGGGGATAAACTGAAATGATATGGACTTATGAAGATGAAAACATAACTTTAACTGTAGACGATTCAGACATAAAATACGATGCTGAGTATATGAATATGTTTGTTGAACAGCTCGCCAATGATTTTAATTGGTACAAGGAACGTGCGAAAGGGCTGGAAAGAAGTTATGTAAGATTTCATAACAATGATACTTTTGTGGGTGAGATGGCTGATGCTTCCAAGAGTTTTATATATGATAGGCAGGGAGATATTCTTCACATGAGGAATATTGAACTTAAAAAGGAATTTTTGTACGCCTGTACAGAGATAGAAAATAATTTTAAGGAGCAGGTAGATCGTTCTCCAAAAGCCAGGATGAGTACAAGTGTACTGCTTAAGATTAAGAAAGATTTTGGTACTTATTATGCTGTTATTGATACTAAGGGCTATGAGATTGAGTGTCATGCAAAAAGACTGGTGAGCATGTATGGAAAGTGGGGAATAGCTACAGTGCCATGTTACCGCAGGGCGATGATGGTATACGAGGATTTTTGCGGAAGAAGAGGGCTTTTAGACAAATGCATCGAAAAGCTGGAAAATTTTGATCATGAATCAAATGCTCTGTTAAACAGAAGAGATTTCATGGGAGGTGCGCAGGATCTTCAAAGCAAGATATACAATACTGCCGGCGTACTTGACAGCATGACCGTTTATAATCCTGATGTAGCAAAGAGTTCTGTAGGTTTGGTTGGACTTGGATTGAATCTTTCATATATTGATAGAGGACTTGCATCCATTTGGGGTGCTGCTTCAACCGGTTCAAAGATAAACGTCAAGATTTTTGCAAATGATAAAGAAGCGGCTGAGTATCTTGACTCACAGATGAAGGTGCTTTGTGATGATGACAATTCCAATGATGCAGTCGCAATAGCTAATATCAATGCTACCTTGCAAGGATTTTTGTATGAAGAAGTTGTTGATGGCAAGAGGTATGTAGCATACGATCAGGTTAAGATACAACGCACGCTTATGCACCTTGAAAAGAATGGGCTTGCACATCAATTATTACTTTCCGTGAACAAGCAGATAAATGTAAATAAGATAAATCATGTCACTGCTCCGGATGCTGTAACAAAGTTGGGAATTGGCGGTAGATTTGAAAATACAAAGCTTGAAGTAAGCAAATATGGCCCCGGAGTAAAGCTGGAAGTTACGTCAAATAATGATATTCTTCCTCTTAATGAGATAGATCATAAGTTAGTAGCATACGCTGCTACAAAAGATTCTTCTGAGCACTATTTCTGCAATAAAGATGGAAGTCTCAACTGGGATAACGTCACTGAATGGATCAAGAGAGATTCTATTGATGAGACCTCATATGAATATGATTATTTCAGTGCAAAAATGATGGATATGTCAGATGAGGATGTTGAGAAACTTCTCAATCTTGGAATGGTCGCAAGTACCGATGGGCAGCCGAACATTGTAGAATGGACAAGTGACTATTATGGCTCAAAAAAATATGCCGAGAGTCAAAATATTCAGGTTACAGCCAGAAGATATGCTGAAATAATGAATGTTGTGAGAAACCGTGAAGGTTATAATTATCTTTCACTTTCGGATCGTGCATATGTGGATGATAATGAAACCCGTTCATTAGCTTTCTTGGAGGCAACAAAGGGCATGGCTAATAGCGGTGGAATGAACATGGTTGCCGATATAAAAACTGAAGGCTCTGATGGTGAAAAGGTCTATCATGTGCAGATAAATGCTATTCCCGGGAGCGGCAATGGTATCACGGAGAGTGAAGCAATCGTCGATTCATATGAAACATTTGAGAAGACCAGAAACATAACTGTTTATCCCAGAGCGTCGACAGATGTGATCGATAAATACTTGGATGATCAGGCAAAGATTCAGATGGGAAAAGATGTCAAATTCATTTATTCTCATAATTTAAAGGATGTAGATTATGAGAAGATTGTAGCACAGACATTGGAGGTAGCTTCCGAGCATGCACCTGCACCGGCGCAGATATGTATGAAGGGAGTTGATGTTATTTCTTTAGGAAAGGAAATGGCTCAAGATTATAAAAATAGCGTAGAGGCTTCAACTGCCATGAAGGGACTTGATACCGGAAACGGAGCCGTATGTATGGGTGTTGAAGGATCTGTTATTTACAATGTCGGAGGAACTTCCGGTTCGGTTATCATAAACGATATAGAATACGACGAGCGAGAACTGATGCTTAGAAGCGGTGCATATGACATAGCAACAGGGGCCGATATTACAGGTGATGAGCTTAAGGAGCATTACGTAAATGGTGATGATGAGTACCAGAAGTATTATGATTGGTATTACAAGCCTTATAGATCAGAACAAGTAGGAACATATAGCGATGCAATCGAATACTCGCTTGAAAAGAAAGGGATTAATTCTATAGATGATGCAACTGATGCCCAGCTAAATGAAGCTATGCAACAGGTTTCAGAAGCAATAAAGGCAACTGATACAAATGAACTTCGAAAAGTTGATCGGCAAAAAATAAAAAATTGGATTCAGGAGAATGGCACATAAGCATGAAAAAAATATTTTTTTCAAAAAAAACTTTTAAGTACGTTGTAATACTGTTGGTTATAAGCTTGGTTTCTTTTGGAATATATCACATTTATGGTGTGAAAAAAGCAAAGGAAGATGCAAAACTAAAAAAAATGTACGAGCGACAGAACTTTGCATTTTGTATGGAAATGGATCCATATTATAAAGAGTTTAGTGAAGAATATATTGAAATACTGATTGAAAAATTGGCGGCGTACGAAGAAGATACTCAAACAGCAGATGTAGTTACTGTTGAAAATATAAAAGAATATTTGTCCAGTGAATATAACAAAGATAAAAAACTTGCAGTTCTTAATAAACCATCAAATATCGAAGCTTATATTGATTGGTTCTGGAGCGGAGGAGATAGGTATGCTGAAGAATATAGTCTTTGGTTAGGACATTATATGAATGATCATCCTGATGAATACAATTATGGTTCTGCTACAGTTTTATCTGAAGATGAATTGTACGAACTGATTGATAAGTTTAAAAACTGCCCAGACAAAGAAAAATATAAGTATTTTTAATATATTGATACAAAAACGGTGATTTTAGGTGAGTGCAATATGCAGTATGTCTAAAGCATTATGCGTAAGGGACAAAGGGGGTTCTTTGGAAAATGCCACAGATGACTAGCTTAATATGGCTATACAACAGGCTTCAGAAGCAAAGCAACAGATGCCAATGAACTAATATACGTTGATCTTCCCAAAATAGAAAACTGGATTCAGGAGAATGACACATAAGCATGAGAAAAATAGTTTTTTCAAAAAAAGCTTTTAAATACGTTGTAATATTGTTGGTTATAAGCTTGGTTTCTTTTGGAATATATCACATTTATGATGTGAGAAAAGCAAAGGAAGATGCAAAATTAAAAAAAATGTACGAGCATCAGAGCTATGCGTTTAATATGGGGCTGTATCCCGTTTATAAAGATTTTAGCGAAGTTGATGTTTATTATTTGATATTAGATTTAGCGGCATACGCGGAGGATACACAGACAACAGATATAGTTACTGTTGAAGAGGTAAAAAAATATTTGTCAAGTGAATATACTAAGGATAAGAAACTTGCAGTTCTTAATAAACCATCAAATATCGAGGCTTATATTGATTGGTTCTGGAGCGGAGGACAAAATTATTCTGATGAATATAGTCTTTGGTTAGGGCATTATATGGATGATTATCCTGATGAATATAAGGATGGTTCTGCGACAGTTCTATCTGAAGATGAATTGTACGAACTGATTGATAAATTCAAAAACTGCCCAGACAAAGAAAAATATAAGTATTTTTAATATATTGATACAAAAACGGTGATTTTAGGTGAGTGCAATATGCAGTATGTCTAAAGCATTATGCGCAAGATATGAAGGAAACAGGTCAAGGAAAATATTGGGAGCTGAGTTATGAAGAAGTTACTGAAGCTTTGGAAAAATACAAAAACGCTCCTAGTTATGTTCCTCCCAAGCAGGATAATTAAAGTCAAAGATGGTTCAGCCGGATTAAAGAGATTTGGTTGAGCCATTTTTTAACTGTAGTTTTGGGTAGTACTTACGCTATCCACAGAAGGGGGTGTGAAATTAATTATTTTCATATAATTAAGGTCCAAAAACTCTTTTTAAATGTTAAAATATATATCAGAGATACTTTTTTACGATGGTTTTGCGGGATAATAACTTCATATGGTTGAAGTAAGTGTTTTTGTAGAGTATGATAAAAATGAGTATATTTATAAACTCATTCCAAAAGAAAATATCGCTGTCTTTTTACCAAAATCCCTATTTTATGCGATGGATGCGGAAGTTAATTTCTGAGAGGATATTATATGTGATTTTTGAGCTGTAACAGAAAAAAGTACGGAAATCAGCGATAAAGTATTTGATTTACTTGAGAAAGACGGTTATCATAATTATACATGTGACGATCCGGATGGAATATAATATGGAGTCACACCAAAGGAAAATATTTTATAAGGGAAACTGAAATGAGCAAAATCGCGATTTTTACAATGGGAACGCGTGGGGATGTTCAGCTGTATATCTATTTGGCAGGGAAGCTGATAGAAGAAGGAATCGACACAATTATTGGAACACATCCTTACTGGAAGGATCTTGTCGAAGAGGCAGGAGTTGGCTTTGTTCCCATAGGTTCCAATATAAATATTGAGAAAGAAATGGCTGCAATAAGAGGCAATGGTACCAATCCCATGAGTGGAATCAGGGAGCAGGAATTTGTCGCAGATTTTTTTCAGGATGCAACTCATGATATTTTGAATGCATGCAAGGGAAAAGACATGGTTATTGTCGGCCACACTATGATCGGAGCTGTAGAAGCAGAGGCTTTAGGTATTCCCACTATAAATGTAACTCTTCAGAAAGAATCAATTCCCGAGAAACTAAGACAACAGACTGTTTCTGAGAAAGTTTTGGAGAATTTTGGCTCTAACAGAGCAATAAAACCTTTTAACAATTTGAGAAAAAAATATGGTCTCAGACCGATCAAATCTGTGGATGAGCTCTTTTCGGACAGGCTCAATCTTATGCCGATCAGCAGGACTGTCAATGACAGAAATCCGTACTGGGAAGCAAAGAATGTGGTTACAGGTTTTTGGTATGAAGACGATGTTGATTTTGTTCCCGATGAGAAGCTTAGGAACTTTATGGAAACAGGTGATAAACCTGTTGTTCTGTCATTTGGTTCAATGTCCTATGAGGATGATGTCGTAGCCGATAAGCTTGATAAGTTCATCAAGGCATTTGAGGCAACAGACACTAAAGCTATCATTCAGGGATTTCAGAAGAACATAGCGACTAATTACAAGCTCCCTGACAGTATTATGTCATGCGGAGATGTGCCACACAGCTGGTTATTTAGTCGATCAAGATATGTTATACATCATTGCGGCTTTGGAACTTGTGCTGCATCTATGGTTTATGGAGTTCCGTCAATACCTATTCCGTATATGGCGGAGCATGTTAAGTATGCAATAAAGTTAAACGACCTTGGAATCGCGACCAAGATGGTAAAAGTCAGTAAAGTCAGCAAGAGAGCAATAATGGATGTGCTTGACGAAATGAATTCTTCATATTATTTCAAAAAAGAAAGGGCAGAGGAGATTTCTAAGAAAGTCAGGGCCGAGAATGGCTTGGATGATGCAGTACGACGTATAAAAGATGTTTTGCACTGATAGGCCGATATGTTCCGGAGGGTCAGAATGAAATGTAGTAAAGTAATTTTGACAGCATTTTTTTCCGCGATGCTAGTTTGTGGATGCGCGGGTAAATCCGATTCTGAGGATGAAGATATGTATTTGTTTGAGAATGCATTGGCAGAACCGGATGAGGATTTGGAAGAAACAGAGGATGCAGAGGAAGCAGAAGAGGATTCTTCAGTAAGGGTAGTTTCGCAGAGAGATCTTATCGGAGAGGGTGGCAACAGCGGTTTGTCATCGGATTATATTTCGGAAGATGAGATTGCTTCTCTGTATGCCAAACGGAAATCTGTTTCAAATGCCAAAAATTTTGAAGGAGACTGGCAGAGGATAGAAATTGAGAATTCCGCAGGTGATATCGAGATAACCGATCAGACCGATGAAGGTTTTTCATTTGAAGGTTTTTTCATCTATACGGTAAATACCGGAGATTGTTCGGGAACGGCGTATTTTGTTTCACAGGACACAGCGATAAGCTGTATTGACGAGGCTTCGGAAGCATATATAGCATTCCATAAAGTCGGAAGTTCAATGTATGTATCGCATACGGGTGAGATCCCCGGTATGGGCATGGATGTAACACCGGATGGAGAGTATATAAGTAATTGAATATAGAAATAAGAAAAGCCAAGGCTCAAGTGCCTTGGCTTTATTAATACATTCTTGAATTTCGTGTTCAAGGATATTTTATTCTTCAGATGATGAAAAGCGGTTAACTTCTTCCTGCAGACGCTCAGATACTTCTCGGTTACTCTCGGAATCATCGTGAATTGTAGTGATGGAAGCAAGGATTCCGGTAGTGCTTTCCGTAGCATCTGAAACTCCTGTCGTACAGTCGCTTATAACATGTGAGATGTTGTCAATCTGTTCGGCCATTTCACCGATAGTGTTGTTAAGTACAACGGTGTTCTCGTTAACTGACTTAAGAACCTGGTTGATGTCTTCCGCATCCTGATAGTACTGCTGTGCCACATTTTCAAATTCATCGTAGTCTGCAAGTACCGATTCGCTTACATAAGTAAGCATTTCATTTGAATCTTTCGCAAGTGATTCAACTGCGGAAATAACCTGATTACTGATTTCCTGAATTGAGTTTGCGGTATCTTTACTGTGCTCGGCAAGTTGTCTGATCTCATCAGCGACAACCGCAAATCCCTTACCTGCATCGCCTGCTCTTGCTGCTTCAATTGATGCGTTGAGAGCAAGGAGGTTGGTCTGGGATGCAATTGAGAGGATATCTTCCGTAAGAGTCTGGATCTGTGCAACGTTCTTACTGTCTTCGATAGAGCTTTCAAGCCCGTCTTTTATTGAAGAAACCATCTCGTTTGTGGAATTTCTCTTCTTTTCCGTGCTTTCTCTTATAACGGTAGCATGATCCTTAATATCCGATACACGCTGGTTTCCGGCTGCTACCTGATCCGATACCTGACCTACAGCGTTATTTACATCTTTTGCTCCGTTATTAAGGGAAGTAAGTGTATTGTTTGCTGTTTCCATGCTTGCGGTAAGTTCTTCCATAACCGCGGATACATTGCTGACATCTTCTTTTGAGTTATTTACAAGGCCTACTGTGTTCTCAACCGATGAATAAATATGTCCCGACTCTGATTTTATCTTTACGATAATATCCTGAAGGGTTGAAAGGAAATTGTTTATTCCCGAAACAAGTACTCCTACTTCATCTGTTGAGCTGTTTTGTATACGACGTGAAAGATTTGCATTTCCTGCATTCATGGAAGCAAGAATATCGTTAAGTTCTATTGATGCCGAGCGCAAAGGAGAAATTGTCTTGTTTACGACATAAACTCCTATCACAGATACTATTATGGAAAGGATGGAACCTATTATAATCGATTTGTGAACGCTCTTTTCAGCAGCCTGTAAGCTTGCATTGTTCTGATCTACGAGAACCTGAAGCTGTTCTTTCATAAGGCCTACATTTTCTTCGTACTGAAGAATGGCTTCGTGGCAGTTTGCAAAATAAAGATCATAGGAATCGGAGAATTTTTTTGCATAAAACATCGTTTCCATTTCTTTATATGTTGTAAGGAAAAGATTTCCCGCCGAACTCATAATTTCATATTCTGCAGAAAAATCGGGATTATTTACTTTTTGAACCTGGATGGCCAGATCGTCAAGCGCAGCCTTAAGAGCTTCCTGTTCAGGCTTACCGGGATCTACCATGGTTGCGACACCGTCATCTGTATCCATGGCGCCTGTGGGAGCCATAGCCTGTACAAGGAAGAATCTTTTTACAAGATTCTGCAGGTTGGTGTTGGCGTCTCCAAAGTCTCTTTCAATGGACAGGTACGTACCTGACATTGTATTTGCCGCTTTTACGGCGTCCTGGAAACTTATCGCAATAAGAACTACGCCAATAATCATAACTAAGGCTAGAAGAAAGAAACATGAAAGAATTTTGGTTCTTAGACTTTTAATCATATCGTGCCTCCTGAAGGGGGATGAAAATATAAGTTGTTATAATTCCACATTATCATCGTTTTTTTGCGATATCAATAGATGTAAAAGTAATTTTTTATTTTTTTTATTCTTTTATAATTAGTGAGATTTACTGCATTTGATAAAAAACTGCATAATAATGCAAGAACAGCTTTTCCGTAGAGAATTGGCATGATAGTATATTAATATAGCGTAGAACAATTATCATAAATACAGAAATTCCAACTTACATGAGGAGGTCTCGTATGAGAGTATGTAGCAGATGTGGAGCAATGGTTGAAGATGGTATCATGATATGTCCGAGTTGCCAGACGCCGCTTTCGGGAAATGAGCAGGTGGTATCGCAGCCTATGACTGGAAACGGAGCTTATCAGAATTTTCAGGCTGAGCCAAGGCTTGGAACGAAATGGGCTGATTTTCTCGGATATTTTGCGTTATGGCTGGGGGGACTTGCCAATATTGTTTCGGGACTGGGATGTTTTGCACTGGTCGGAGCATCTTCTGCTTATATGTTGATCGCGGTTTGCTTTCTGATAACAGGTGTCTTTGACTTTATGGCAGCGGTCAAGATCATTAAGAGAAAAAGTGATGCAAGAAAATTTGTGATTATTGCATATTCGCTTGCAACTGTGGTAAATCTGATCGCGATCGTGTTTGCGCTTTCATCAAACGGAGATATTACGACTATGGTTCCGGCTACAATTGTATCTATACTAATGATCTTTGTTAATAATACTTATTTTAAGAACAGAGAGAATATATTTGTGAATTAAATGATTTTTTTGCGCCCAAAGAGTAGCAAAGCAACTCTTTGGGCGCAAGCTCATTCATTTTACGATCTCATTTTTAAAAGCTCCGATAAAAGAATATTTGCAGCGTCTGCTTTACTCATGATACCAAGTTCTTTTTCATCGGAATCGGTTATAAGAGTAAGTACATTTGTATCTACTTCAAAGCCTGCGCCCTCTACTTTAAGATTATTGGCACAGATCATATCGAGGTTCTTTTTCTCAAGCTTTTTCCTCGAATTTTCCAAAAGATCTTTTGTTTCCATAGAAAAACCGCATAACAGCTGGCCTTTCTTTTTGTTTTTTCCAAGATACGCAAGTATATCGTCGGTTGGCTTAAGCGGAATCTTAAAGTCGCCGTTCTGAGCACTCTTTTTTATTTTGTCATCTGCGTAAGCAGCGGGAGTGTAGTCTGCAACGGCAGCAGCTTTTATGATAATATCCTGTGCGTTTGAACGCTGCGTCACGGCTTCATACATATCTTTTGCGGAATTGATGCTCACAAAATCAATGTGAGAGGGCACTTCCAGATTTGTCTTTCCCGATACGAGAGTTACATTTGCACCTCGCTGTGCGGCGGCGATTGCAATGGCGTAGCCCATCTTACCGGAAGAGTGATTTGTGATATAGCGGACAGGGTCGATGGCTTCTCTGGTCGGACCCGCCGTAACAAGGAGATTTATGCCTTCCATATCTTTGGGGAGGGCAATCTCATATATTATCTCATCAAGTATCTTTGCAGGTTCTTCCATACGACCTTTTCCGACAGTGCCGCATGCAAGGAAACCTTCGCCCGGAGTTACTATAATGTAGCCGTAGCTTTTTAACGTTTCTAAATTTTTCTGAGTGATGGGATTTTCAAACATCTTTGTGTTCATGGCAGGAGCGATTATTTTCTTGCAAGTGCAGGCAAGAGCCGTTGTTGTGAGCATATCGTCTGCGATACCGTTTGCAAGTTTTGCTATGCAGTTGGCGGTTGCAGGCGCGATGACCAGAACATCTGCCTTATCGGCAAGTGCTATATGTTCGACTTCCATGGGGTGATTGCGCTCAAAAGTGCCTGTTATACATCTTGTATGCGTTAGCGATTCGAACGTAAGCGGAGTTATAAACTCTGTCGCATTTTTTGTCATAATGACATCTACATTGGCATGGGCCTTTACAAGCTTTGAAGCAAGATCGGCTGATTTATATGCGGCAATTCCGCCCGTAACACCAAGAATTACATTTTTACCGGTTAACATCTCTTTTCTCCATCTCATCACAAATTTGTTTTGAGTATACCCCCAAAATGTAAGGCCTGTAAAGGAAAGAGAGCAGTTCATAGATTTTTTATAAAAATAGTTATTGACAAATTAGATTGCGCGCAATACAATCACATTAAATCAAAAACACGATACACAAACACGTAAACATTGTTTTATTTAATACGGAGGTTATAACATGGGATTTTATGATTATTCGGTAACAGATGCTCAGGGCAATGATTTCAAGCTCGATGCTTATAAGGGAAAAGTTGTTCTTGTAGTTAATACGGCAACAGGATGTGGATTTACACCTCATTACAAAGATATTGAAGCAATGTATGAGAGATTCCACGATAACGGATTTGAAGTCCTTGATATCCCCTGCAATCAGTTTGCCGGACAGACACCCGGAACCGATGAGGAAATTCATGAATTCTGCCAGCTTCATTACAATACCAAGTTCCCTCAGATGAAAAAATCTGATGTAAACGGTGAGAATCAGCTCCCTGTTTATAAGTTCCTTAAGGAGCAGAAAGGTTTTGAAGGATTTGGCAAAGGACCTGCTGCTTTGGCAATGGGTGTAATGCTTAAAAAGATTGATAAAGATTATAAGAATAACCCTGATATAAAGTGGAATTTCACTAAGTTTGTAGTAGACAGAGAAGGCAATGTTGTTGCACGTTTCGAGCCTACACAGAAGATGGAAGATGTTGCTGCTTATGTAGAGAAGCTCATCTGAGGAAATGTGTTTGCACATTGCAAGGCATGTGAGACATTTCCATTTATTTCTAATCAAAAAATCCTATCGGACGATCAATCTCCCTTCCGGTAGGATTTTTTGGTTGAAGGGCGACTGAATATTGCCTCAATTTCACGGGGGAAGATTAGGCTTGCAAAAATACTTTTCTGTGATATATTTATTGTGCGCGGTATTTAGTATGAACTGAAACTGCAGCATTATTTAAGGAGAATTTAAAATGGATAGTACATCATCACTTGGCCGCAAGACTGAGGAGTTAGGCGGACTGAGCAAAAAAACGCAGTACATGGTAGAGACTGCACTTCTTGTTGCCGTTACCATCATCATGGGTAACACTTTTTTAGGCACAATTCCCACACCTTTACTTAAAATTTCAATCGTAACCGTTCCGGTTGCCCTTGCATCTATGTTGATCGGACCTGTTGCAGGCATTATCTGTGGTCTTGCATTTGGTATCAACAGCTTTATCGGTGCGCTCAACGGATCGAGCGGACTTCTTTCAACACTCTTTAATATCAATCCTTTCGGAGTGTTTGTGACAGCAATTGTTGCAAGAGTCCTCGATGCAGCGGTTACATCATTTGTTTATAAGTTAATACACAAAGGTAAGCTTAAGACAGCTTCCTATTACATAGCAGGCGCCCTTATGCCTCTTCTTAATACGGCATTCTTCATGGGCTCACTTTGCCTGTTCTTCTTTAATACTGAATTTGTACAGGGACTTGCAGCCAATTACAACGCTACAACACCTATGGCATTCGTTATCGGAATGGTAGGCGTTCAGGCGACGATAGAGGCTGTAGTCGGATGTGTTTTGGGCGGCACACTTGCTATGGTACTTTCCAAAGCTCTTCACAGGGGATAAGAGTGTGTTGTCTCATTGACAATTAGATTAATTACTTGTGAAATAATCCATATACTGCGTTATTAATCAAAAAGTCAACGAGACAACACACTGAAAGGCGATTTTCATGAGCAGAGTTTTGGTGGTTGATATCGGTAACTCAAATATTGTCGTAGGTTCATTTGAAGGATCGGATTACAGAGAACTCGGAAGACTTAAGTCTGACAGAGCTCTTACAGAAGATGAGATTGCGGAAGGATTTGCAGACCTGATAAGTAAGGCAGGATTAGAAGAAAGATCATTTGACGGCTCGGTTTTATCAAGTGTTGTCACTGAGATGACGGATAAGACAGCAGGGGCACTGAAGAAGATAACGGGAAAAGATGCAATGATTCCAAACACCACAATGAACACAGGAATAGATGTATCAAAATATGACACTTCCTGCTTGGGATTTGATCGGGTTGCAGATCTTGCGGCTGCAGTTTCAGAATATGGAAGCCCTGTAATGGTATGCGATCTGGGAACCTGCACGACAATAACGGTTGCGGATGAAAAAAACCAAATTGTAGGGGGAATGATTTGTCCCGGAGTTCAGTTGTCTCTTGATGCAGAGGCAGAGAGGACTTCGAAACTTCCACAGCTCACAGCCGAAGAGACTGACAGATTCCTTGGAACCGATACAAGGTCAAATATGATGGCGGGGACTGTTGCAGCCACCGGGATCATGCTTACAGGGCTTATAGACAGGATTACAAGGGAATATGGTTTTGACAATCTTAAAGTTGTCATAACAGGAGGTTTGTCAGAGGTCGTAGCACAGTGGATAGATGCGGACGTTATAAGAGATCCGAATCTTTTGATGAGAGGTCTTTTGACAATATATAACAAAAATAAATAATGGATTACCAATCGAGAAGTCGTACCTTGAAAAAACAGGGTGCGGCTTCTTTTCAATATGGCAAAAGAGGGCTATAATCAGATAGTCGAATTATGAAAAAAGTTTTTGGAGGAAAATTATAATGAAATCACCTGCAGAGATAGCAGCAAAGTATGAATCAGTCGGAAAGGGAAAGACAGAAGGAAAATTTTTGCAAACTTTTATGCTTGCTATTCTTGCGGGCTCTTTTATAGCGCTCGGAGGTCTTGGAAGCCAGATTGCGTCAAGTTGTGCGGCTGATCCGTCAAGCGCAAGAGTTATCAGCTCGGTTGTATTCCCTATAGGTCTTTTTATGGTGCTTGTCGGAGGAGCTGAACTTTTTACAGGAAACTGTCTGATCACAATCCCTGTTTTGTCAAAGAAAGCTACTGTTAAAGGAATGATCAGAAACTGGGTGATCGTTTATTTCGGAAATATGGTCGGAGGCTTTTTGATCGCGGCTCTTGCTGCTTTCAGTCATATATATTCTTTTAATGACGGCAATCTTGCCACACAGGTAGTGAATACTGCCGTGACCAAATCTACAATTTCTTTCGGAGATGCATTTTTAAGAGGAATTCTTTGTAACGTTCTTGTATGCATGGCTGTTTGGTGCTCTTTTGCGGCAGATGAACTTGCAGGCAAAGTATTTGCACTGTGGCTTCCCGTTATGCTCTTCATTATCTGCGGATTTGAGCACTGTGTTGCAAATATGTATTTCATCCCCGCAGGATTTCTTGCATCATTTGTTCACGGTATTCCTGCAGACGGATTGTCTGCCGTCGGATTTTTTGTCACAAATCTGATACCCGTTACGCTCGGAAATATAGTAGGCGGCGGTATCTGTGTCGGTGCGGTCTATCATTTGATCTATCTAAGGAAGAACTGAGAATATGAATAATATTGAATTTTTCGTTGGAGATATCACAAAAATTAAAGTTGATGCAATTGTTAATGCCGCCAATTCAAGTCTTCTTGGCGGGGGCGGTGTTGACGGTGCGATCCACAGAGCGGCAGGTGTGCGGCTTTTGGAGGAATGCAGACGCCTGGGCGGATGTAGGACAGGTGAAGCAAAGATCACCAATGGTTACAATCTTCCGGCAAAATATGTTATTCACACGGTAGGACCTATTTATTCAGGTGCAGAGAGCGATGAGACAGACCTGTATAACTGCTACTATAATTCGCTTTTACTTGCAAAAGAAAATGATGTTCACAGTATTGCTTTTCCGGGAATTTCAACGGGAGTTTACGGTTATCCCAAAGAAGCGGCTGCGAAAATTGCGCTTAGGTCGATAACGACTTGGCTTTCGGATAATTCCGGTTATGATATGAAGATAACGATAGTAAACTTTTCACAGCATGACTACGAGATTTATCAATCCGTGATCGGCAAATGATGTAGCTTTTTTGTTCTGAAATCACACTAAAAGTATGGGAGTAATATTATGAAGAAAGATTTTGGTAGTGCAGGGGGCAGAAAAAATCGCAGGGGTAGAGGACTCAGACAAGAAGATCTTTTTAAGATTTATATTGCAGCAGGAGCGGTTTTGTTGCTCGTTATAGGCATCGTGGTAGGTTCATTGTTGGCTAAGGGCTCAAAGGATGAAGAGGAAGAGCTTGATCTTGCCGAGGTTGAAGAGTCAATTCCTGAGGAAGAAGAGGAAGTTGCTGTGGAAGCGACAACCGAGGCTACGGAAGCAAATGAGGCGGCTACAGAAGCTTCATCCGAAGAAGTTGCGGCTAGCGACCCTCAGACAGCGGCAGCACCTAAGGAGACAGGCGCAAATATCAATATTAAAGAGCTTGTCGGTGCGAGCAGCGTGGGCGAAAATTCCAATGTGACTTACGGAATAGATGTATCGAAGTTCCAGGGAACCATAGATTGGGCGCAGGTTGCGGGTACAGGAATCGATTTTGCCATGATAAGAGTCGGATACAGAGATTCCGCGTCAGGCGAGATAAAACCTGATACCAACGCCAAGTTCAATATGCAGGAAGCAGAGAAGAACGGAATAAAGGTCGGAGCATACTTTTTCTCAACAGCGGTGACCAAGGACGAAGCGGTTGAAGAAGCAAACTGGGTAAAAGATTATATTTCAAAATATTCGATCACATATCCTGTGGGATTTAACTGTGAGGGATTTGAAAAAGAGACGAGCAGACAGTTTAATCTTACTAAGGATGACAGAAGTAATATTGCGATAGCATTCCTTGATCAGGTTCATAAAGCAGGTTATACACCTATATTCTATGCATCAAAGGGTGAACTGGAAGCGGATGCGAAGTGGAATACGTCACAGATTGAGAAGTCCTATAAAATCTGGATGGCATGGTACAATCAGGATACTTCCAATATCGCAAAAGGCCCCGCATATGGCGGACAGTGCGCTATGTGGCAGTATACCAATCAGGGTGATGTGGCCGGAATCAGTAAGAAAGTCGATGTTGATGTGGCATACTTTGGATATAACGGAACAGAGACTGCCAAAGATACGTCGGAGAGAGAGGTGGCTTCTGCTGACGTTGAAGCACTTATGAAGTTTGATTCCGTGGATGAAACGGTTACGGCTAAAAGTGTAACGAATCTGAGAGATAAGCCAAGTCAGGGAGCTGACAGTAAGGTCGTTGAGACTCTTCAGAACGGTCAGACGGCACAGCGTACAGGTACAAGTTCGAGCGGTTGGTCAAGGGTTATCTATAACGGTCAAAAACTTTATGCGATATCAAGCTATCTGACTACCGATTTAAGCGCACCAAAGCAGCAGTCGGCAACTCAGCCTGCGGAAGATAACTCGGGACTTAAGACTAAGTTTGCTTCCTGCAATGAGACGGTAACAGCCAAAGAAGAGGCTAATCTCAGAACAAAGCCCAGCGTTACCGATCCGGATGCAACTGTTGCGGCAACGCTAAAGGCCGGTGAGAATGCTACCCGAACAGGCATCAATAATGATGTCGGCTGGTCAAGGGTTGAGTATAACGGACAGACGCTTTACTGCGTAAGCAGCTTGCTTAAAGTAGTGGAATAAAATAGAAAAGGCTGTAGCACAAGTTAGTGTTATAGCCTTTTTCACGCCCTATCTCAAAGTCATCCGTTTGGAGGTTGTTGTTTTTCACCGTGAGGCAATAAGGCGGTTTTTCTTGTTGCCACGTATGTTGATATTCAAGGCATAAAAAGACTTAAGCTTTCATTCTTCGCTCCAAAACTCGCCCCATAAATGGGCTCAAACAGTTGGAGCGAGAAAAGAATGAAAACTTAAGTCTTTTTATTGCTCTTGAATATGGCAACATATTTAAATACTGCGAAAAACCGCCTTATTGCCTCACAGTGAAATTTCAACATTTCTAAACGGATGGCTTTGTGACAGGGCTGTCTACAAAAATTGCACATTTCCTTCTTTAAATACCTTCATCATTTCATTGGTAAGGCTGTATTCAAGCGGCTGAAGCTCGATTTCTTCGGGAGAGAGCCAACTTGCGAATTTTAGTTCGTTGTTGTCCATTGTAATCTCGCGGCTTCCGGTTACTTCGCAGAAGAAGCCGACAAGGATATCGCTTGCGATGCCCCATGGCTGTGACTTGTAGTAGCGGATGTTGGTTACGGTAAGGCCGGTTTCCTCCATAACTTCACGGCTTACGGTTTCTTCAAGAGTTTCGCCGATTTCGGTGAAGCCCGCCACGAGAGCGTTGTGGCCGTAGCCGACTCTGTATCTGGTAACAAGGAGTTTATTGGCTTCCTTGTCAATTACACCTATTATTACCGCGGGATTTATTCTGGGATAGATGATATTGCCGCATTTTGGACAGATCATTT
>JAEEGF011978233.1_pt1 | contig 17351 bp, 11 predicted proteins | sample 9134171 | NCBI WGS metagenome assembly JAEEGF01 (sample SAMN16246542, study PRJNA631951) | gut metagenome | biome: gut microbiome; feature: rumen; material: AP-attached | host: Bos | place: Iran: Karaj | collected 2018-10 | reverse complement strand
GACGCCGAACGTGGCGGTGTTCGACACCTCCTTCGTCATGGGCATGGAACCGAAAGCGTACAGATATGCGATCCCGGACAAGTGGTACGACGAGTACGGCGTGAGACGCTACGGCTTCCACGGGACGAGCCATAACTTCGTCTCGCATGAGACGATCAAATATCTGGGGTTAGACCCGGAGACGGCGCGCGTGATCGTGTGCCATCTGGGAAACGGCGCGTCGGTTTCGGCGAGCCGGGGCGGCGTGTGCGTGGACACCTCGATGGGGCTTACGCCTCTGGAAGGCCTGATCATGGGTACACGTTCGGGCGACGTGGATCCGGCGATCGTGCAGTTCATGACGAACCATGAAGGCTGCACGGTGGACGAGACGCTGAACACGCTGAACAAGAAGAGCGGCATGCTGGCGCTTTCCGGCGGTCTGTCCTCTGACTTCCGCGACATCGAAGAAGGCATCGCAAACGGCAACGAGCGGGCCGTCCTCGCGATGGAGACCTATTGTTATCATCTGGCGAAGTACGTCGGTTCTTATATCACTGCTTTAGGCGGCGCGGACGCGATCGTCTTTACCGCAGGCGTGGGTGAGCACCGCGCAGGCGTGAGAAGAAGGACGCTGGACTATCTGAAAGTATTTGGCGTCCGTTATGACGAGGCTTTGAATCAGGCTGCCTGTGAAGGCGACGAAATGGTCATTTCCACATCTGATTCCGCCATCACCGTCGCCGTCATCCCGACGAACGAGGAACTCGCCATCGCCCGCGACACGCTGGCGCTGGTACGGTAAGCCGCATGGAGACGGAAAGACTTCTTATCGACCCGATCAGAGAATCCGATAAAGAGGATTACTTTGTCAACATTTCGCATGACAGGAAAGTGCTGGAGACTTTCATTTGCCGGTATGCGGAAACGATGGAAGAGTTTGATTTCTCTTCCTATCCGGGACGTCAGGACCTGTTTGCGATCCGTCTTCGCAAGACCGGGCATCTCATCGGCATCATCCTGTACTTCGATGAGAAAGAGGATTCCTGCGAGATCGGCTACGGGATCGGATCCGGCTTCTGGAATCAGGGATATGCAACGGAGGCGGTTCAGTGCTTTCTCAGGTATCTTTTCCATGAGAAAGGTATGAACACCATATATGCGTCCTTCTTCACCGGAAATGATGCTTCCCGCCGTGTCATGGAAAAATGCGGCATGCACTACAGCCATTTCGTGGAGAATGAACTGACTTACCTGGGCGTTCCCAGAGATCTGACCTATTACAAGATCACCAAGGAGGAGCAGATGGAATCAGATCAGAGACTGCGATACCTCACCCTCCGGGACTGTCCCGGGCGGATGGAAGAGGCAGCCCAATGGTTTCATGAGAAATGGGGCGTTCCGAAAGAGGCCTATCTGGAATGCATGACGGCCTATCTCAGGCGGGAGACGGAATACGGCTGGTATCTGTGCCTTCACGATGAGCGGATCGTCGGCGGACTCGGTGTCATCGAAAATGACTTCCATGACCGCAAGGATCTCGCACCGAATATCTGCGCGGTGTACACAGAGGCGGATTATCGCTGCCGGGGAATCGCCGGGCATCTGTTGAATCTGGCTGTGGAGGACCTGCGCACCAAGGGCATTTCCCCTGTGTATCTGGTCACCGATCATACAGGCTTTTATGAGCGCTACGGCTGGGAGTTTCTCTGCATGGTGCAGGGAGACGGCGAGCCCGAAATGACGAGAATGTATATTCACCGGTGAGGCAGATGATGACAGATTACTTTATTATCCGTCCGGAGAAGGAAGAAGAATACAGAGAAGTCGAAAACCTGGTCCGCGAATCGTTCTGGAACGTGTATCGTCCGGGCTGCAGCGAGCATTTTGTGATCCATGTGTTGAGGGACGATCCGGCTTTCGTGAAGGAGCTGGATTTCGTGATGGAGCAGGAGGGGAGACTGATCGGGCAGAATATGTTCATGCGCACGGTCATCAATGCGGACGACGGCCGGACGATCCCCGTTCTGACCATGGGACCCATCTGCATCACGCCGGAACGGAAGCGGCAGGGCTACGGCAAAAAACTGCTGGACTATTCACTTGAAAAAGCAACGGCACTGGGTTTCGGCGCAGTACTATTCGAGGGAAATATCGGCTTCTACGGCAAGAGCGGATTTGATTACGCTCGGAACTTCGGCATCCGATATCATGATCTGCCCGAAGGCGCGGACGATTCCTTCTTCCTCGGAAAGGAACTGATCCCCGGCTACTTAAGCGACGTCACTGGTGTGTATCAGACCCCGCAGGGCTATTATGTGGACGATGCGGATGTGGAGTCGTTTGATAAGACATTTCCGCCGAAAGAAAAGCTGAAACTCCCTGGACAGATTTTTGACTGAGCCGCGAACGGAAGAATCATGAAGGCTAACACTGAGAACGAAACAAGCAATCACGTCCAACCGAAGCCGCAAGAAGTGCTTTTGGTGAACGGAGAACCGGTCCGGATTCTCCGGCTTTTAGGCAAAGGCAAGGGCGGGTATTCCTATCTCGCGGAAACAGACGGGCAGCAGGTCGTTCTGAAACAGATCCATCACGAGCCCTGTGATTATTACAGTTTTGGGAACAAGATTGAAGCGGAACTCCGGGACTATGAGCGGCTCCTGGCTGCGGGGATCCGCATCCCTTCGATGATCTCATGTGACAAAGAAGCCGAACGGATCGTCAAGGAATACATCGAAGGGCCCACCATCATGGAACTGATACAGAAAGGCGTATCGGCCATTCCGTATCTTCCTGAGGTACGGGAGATGGCCGCAAAGGCAAAAGCCGCCGGTTTGAATATTGATTATTATCCGACCAACTTCATTGTCCAAGACGAACTCCTGTGGTACGTGGACTACGAGTGCAACGAATACATGGATGAATGGAGTTTTGAAAACTGGGGCATTCAATACTGGAAATAAAAACCCAGCCATGAGGCGGATGCGCATAAGAAAGTTTTGAGTCAAAAATGATTTAGGCATCTGTCTGACTGGGTTGGTCAAAGAACATGCTGGTCTGTTTGGCGTTCAGCAGACCAGCATTCTTTTTTTGAGTCATGAAAAACCTTACAGGCATTATATGATGTCTTCATAATGCGCATTTAGGAACTCAGTACATAGCTCAAAAACCCTATCATATAGGTGTTCTCGTATAAATTGGGTAAATGAGTAAGGTTTCAACAATAATCACCTTTTTGTCGGATAAAAACCATTATGCATCATTCCTTTGTGGGCTACACTTTCTGGATATGTGAATAAACAAGAAAACAATGATGATCAAACAGAGAAGACTTAAATAGATAATACCTCGTACAGCCCATAGAGAGAGAGGCTTTGTGATCATATGCTTGTTTGCATTGAAGGAATAATGTATGAGATCGTCTCGTTTGCTTCCATCCTTATGTTCTATCCAAAATGAGCAGGGGCCGAAACCGGTGCTCCTAATAACAAAATGGTCTTCAAACAGATCTGTTGAGAAAACAATAAAGTTGCCAAACGTTTCATCATAAAAAATATCGATATTTTGGTTTTTTTCTATTATCATATATTCTCCATGAGTGTTTTTACCCATGAGTTGAGATGCCTTATGGAAAGAAGTGTTTTCCGTAATTCCGTTTTTTGTTACAAAAGCGTTACAATTAGGGGAAGAATAAAGTTGTACCTGGTTGGTTTTTGATGCATAGAGCGCTGCAATTACCATTCCTTCAGAAAGACGCATTTCAGTTTCGCGCTCATATTTTACAACAAGTGTCAAAAACCCATATGAGGTTGGTAATTCAATAGCAACGGTATCCGACGTGTCTTTAAACAAATCATGTATATCAACAATACTTTTCTCTATTAGTAACTCGTCCCATCCATGATCAATGAATTCATGAAGTGGACAAGGAAGAGTATAATGCTGATTATACAGGATAAACTCTGGCGAATCCTCTGTATTCTGTAAAAGAGCTATTTGATCACGATCTTTGCAAGTGCCATTTGCTTCGTAGTATATAAGTCTCAGAGGGATTTCCAAAAGAATCAAAAGAAGAATTCCAAAACATACAAAGAAGGGTACCTTCCAATTATTTGATTCTGAATTATGCTTAATTCGCACTGCGATTATAATGGTCGATCCAAACAAGAAGATGAGAAGAACTAGCGCAACAAAAAACCAGATAACAAACTCGAGCCGGTTTATATCAAGTTGATCAAATAGCGCCCAGAACAGTTTTTCCATCACTTATGCCTCCCACTTCTTTTATTGGAAGTATCTCAAAAAGTATACATCACCGAGCCCTGATGTTCAATTCATAAAAAAGTGTAAGCGGATCAACACAATTCGGTGCCGGGTTTTCCTCGACACCGAGTTGTGTAAGAACGTTTTACGCTCTTAAGTTTTCGTTTTCTGTGAGTATGTATTTTGCAAAAGCTAATGCACATGCCCATCGTGCCGTATCACTTGGCAAATCATGTACTAATAATTGAAATACATTTCCCAAAAGAGAGCTTGAGTTTTCGCTTTTATATTTGATTTGGTACGCAAGCTCATATACGGTAGGTGATAACAGCCCGGGCCCCATGATATCAACAATCAAGGAGGTTTTCCGATATTCTACTGAAGCGGTTTTCACAATACCGAATTAAAAACACGAATATAGAACCGGCGCAGCGGGGCTCCGGACAAAAGCAGCGGAAAACGCCGGCAGAGCATCCATATCTGCTATGACCTGATCGGGTTTATCCCGCTGAGTGAACTGATGGAAAAGGGAACGGCATGACCCGAAGATCATGCCGTTCCTGAGAACTATAAAACTGTCTTACGAGGCGCCCTCCGAGGCCGGGTTTTTCTATGCGAGAACCGATGTTCAGAACAGCCCTGAGATCTTTCCGTCTTCGTCAATATCAATGTTCTCTGCGGCGGGGACTTTCGGAAGGCCGGGCATGGTCATGATGTCGCCTGCGAGGGCAACGAGGAATCCGGCGCCTGCGCTCACCGTGATCTCACGTATAGTGATCTTGAAGCCTTCGGGGGCGCCGAGTTTCTTCGGATCGTCAGAGAAGGAGTATTGCGTCTTCGCAACACAGACGGGTAGCTTGTCGTAGCCGAGTTCGGTCAGGGCTTTGGCCTGTTTTCTGGCTTCAGGGCTCATTTGGATGCCGTCCGCATGGTAGATACGCTTCGCAATCGTTTCCAGCTTGTCTTTGATCGGCAGATCGAGATCATAAGAGAAATGAAGTTCCGAGGGCTCCTCACAAAGCCGCACGACTTCTTCTGCCAGGTTCTTGCCGCCTTCGCCGCCCTTTGCGTAGACTTCTGAAAGCACTGCCTTGACGCCTGCTTCGGCACATTTTTCCTGAAGGAGGGCAAGTTCTTCCGCCGTATCGGTCGGGAAGGCATTGACCGCGACGCAGCAGGGAAGACCGAAGACCTTTTTGATGTTCGAAACATGCTGCAGGAGGTTCGGAAGGCCGAGGAGCAGCGCGTTTGTATTGGGCGCCGAGAGATCCTGCTTCTTCACGCCGCCGTGGTATTTGAGCGCGCGGACGGTCGCAACGATCACGACCGCAGAAGGACGAAGTCCCGACAGCCGGCACTTGATGTCGAAGAATTTTTCCGCGCCAAGGTCGGATGCGAAGCCTGCTTCCGTGACGGCGTAATCCGCGCATTGAAGCGCCATGCGGGTGGCAAGGACGGAAGAGCAGCCGTGCGCGATGTTCGCAAAGGGGCCGCCATGGATGAAGGCGGGCGTGCCTTCCAGGGTCTGAACGAGGTTCGGCTTCAGCGCGTTCTTGAGGAGCGCAGCCATCGCGCCCTCCGCTTTGAGGTCATGCGCGGTGACAGGCTTTCCCGAAAATGTATACGCGACGACCATTCTTCCGAGCCGCGCTTTCAGGTCCGAAAGCCCTGTGGCGAGGCACAAGGCCGCCATGACTTCGGAAGCCACGGTGATCTGGAAGGCGTCTTCCCGCGGGACGCCCTGAGTTGTACCGCCGAGGCCGTCGATGATCTTCCGAAGCTGCCGGTCGTTCATGTCGAGGGCACGCTTCCAGGTGACTTTCCGGACATCGATGCCAAGCGCATTTCCCTGCTGGACATGGTTGTCCAGCATTGCGGCCAGAAGATTGTTCGCCGCGCCGATCGCGTGGATGTCCCCGGTGAAATGCAGGTTGATGTCCTCCATCGGGATGACCTGGGCATAGCCGCCTCCGGCCGCACCGCCTTTCACGCCAAAGACCGGTCCGAGAGAAGGCTCCCGGAGCGCGACGATAGACTTCTTCCCGATCGCACGGAGACCGTCTGCGAGGCCGATCGAGGTCGTGGTCTTGCCTTCGCCTGCGGGCGTCGGTGTGATCGCTGTGACCAGCACCAGTTTCCCCTTCGGCGCATCCTCATTTAAGAAACGAAGCGCGACCTTCGCCTTGTCATTTCCGTAGCATTCCAGAAGATCTTCCGGGATGCCGGCTTTTTTGGCAATATCCTGGATCCCAAGCGGCGAAGCGGCCTGCGCAATTTCAATATCTGTCAGCATAAGTCATCCCCCTTCAAAGAGATTACTGCCTGCATTTTAGCCAACAAGCACGGAAATGTAAAGGACTGAAAAAGCCCTCGCGAAAGCGCCGCCGATATGATATGATCAGGACACCAACTGATGAAACAAGGAGGATACGACATGTACGACCGTTGGTCACTGGATGTATTGTACAAAGGACTCGATGACCCCAAGTTTTCCGAGGACAGGAAGAAGCTGTCGGAAGCGATCGAAGAGATGATCGCGCTGGCGGACGAGTGGGAGAAGAACCCCGGGGCCAACCGCCGCGAGATGACGAAGAAAACGCTTCTTCTCCGGGAGAAGTTTGAACTCCTTGTCTTTGATCTTCTGGGCTACTTAAGCCTCCGCCAGGCTGCCGATACCCGCGACACGGATGCGGCGGGCCTTCAGGGCGCGATCGAAAATGAACTCACGAAGACCGCAAAGGCAAGTGTCGTGCTGGACCGCCTGATTTCCGAAAAAGGCACGGTTGAAGAACTCGTGGGAGACGATCCGCTTCTCAATGAGTACAAATTCTACCTGGGCACGATCTTCCGCGAGGCAAAGCACCGCCTCTCCGATGATGCGGAGGCCATGTATGTGAAGATGAACCTCACCGGCGGAAGCGCCTGGTCGAAGCTCTTTGACTATCTGACCGCAACGCTTGAGGTGGATTTCAACGGTGAAAAGACCAATCTGTCCACGATCCGCAACAAAGCCACCGATCCGGACCGCGAGGTCCGCCGCGCGGCCTACGAAGCGGAACTCGCCGCCTATCCGAAGATCGCCGACTCCGTCGCATTTGCCCTCAACAACATCAAGTCCCAGGTTACCATGATGGCCCGGGAGCGCGGCTATGCGTCGCCTCTGGATCAGACGCTTCAGGAATCCAACATGAAGCGCGAGACCCTGGACGCGATGTTGTCCGCCATGGTGGACTATATGCCGAAGTTCCGTGAGTACATGCGCGCCAAGGCACGTTACATCGGCGCCGGCGAACGTCTCGCATGGTACGACACGGTCGCGCCGGTCGGCTCTTCCCACAAGAAGTACACGAAGGAAGAAGCGCACCATTATCTCGTGGACTGCTTTGCCGCATTTTCACAGGACATGGCGGACATGATGGACCGCGCATTCAAGGAAGAATGGATCGATTTCGACCCGCGTCCCGGCAAGGTCGGCGGCGCCTTCTGCGCAGGGCTTCTCGGCCATGAACAGGCCAGGATCCTGACGAATTTCGACGGCAGCTTTGATTCGGTGGACACACTGGCGCATGAACTCGGCCACGCCTATCACGACAAGCACACCGACTGCCACCGCCCGCTGAACCATGACTACTGCATGCAGGTCGCGGAGACCGCTTCCACCTTCAATGAAACGCACATCATGACCAAAGCGGTCAGCGAAGCGGAAGGCGAAGAGAAACTCGCGCTTCTGGACGGCCTGCTTTCGGGCGTGAACCAGGTCATCGTAGACATTTACTCGAGGTACCTGTTCGAAACGGAAGTGTTCGCCCGCTGTGAAGAAGAAATGCTGATGCCCAAGGATCTCTGCGACATCATGCTCCGCGCGCAGGAACAGTCTTATGGCGATGGTCTGGATCCTGAGAAGCGGCATCCCTACATGTGGTGCTGCAAGAGCCATTATTATTCCGAAGGCCTCAGTTTCTACAACTTCCCCTACGCCTTCGGACAGCTCTTTGCAATGGGCCTCTACAGCCAGTACCAGAAGGAAGGCGCAAGCTTCGTCCCGAAATATCAGGCCCTTCTTCGCGCAACGCCCGTCTCGACGGTGGAAGAGACCGCTCAGATGGCTGGCATCGACGTCACGAAGAAGGCATTCTGGGAAGAAAGCCTAAAGATCTGCGCAAAGCTCATTGATGAGTTTATCGCGCTCACGAAGTAACGGAAGGACCGGAAAGCCGCGCAGGCTTTTTCAGAAAGAATCAGGAAAATGACGAACCGGAAGACAGAATTCGACCGCATCAAAGTCGGAGAATTCGTATACACCAGTGCAGGCTACGGCTATGTGCTGGCGATCGATACGAAAGGAATGGACCACCTGGTGGACTCCATTCTGAAAAGCACGATGAAAGGGGAGATGCGTACGCGTCTCCTCGGCATCGCTGCGAATGCGGACCTCTCGAGAGAGGAGCGCACGCAGCCCGTGCTGATCGACTCCAATGACGAGATCTCCATCCTGTCTGATACGGATCTGGTCCTTTCAGGCTACGTGCTGAATGAAGAGGAGATGGCTGCCTGCTCTTTGAGCCAGGCCAGCGAGCACATGGACCGGTCACTGGAGCTCTATAGCCGGATCTACGGCGCGCAGTCGGAAGAATACGGCGTTCTGAAGAAAATGGCGGACGCCTTGTACAACGACTATTCCCGTGCGCTGGATCTCATCGGCGCGCATTCGAACGAGAGTTTCTTTGACTACATGACGCGAGTGGCAGGCGCCGAGGCCCGCAAAAAGATCACCGGCGAAGACGAGAAGGAACTGAAAAAGCACGAACTTATCCGGCTTGCGGACGGTTTTTCCTACGTGTACGAATACGACCGGCTGGGGCCGAAACATTTTCTGCAGGAACTGGAACACAGGACGGACAGGACGGAAGAGGAGAAGCAGGCGATCCGGCGGATCATCCGGGATCTGGACCCCCGTCCCGACGAAGAGAAGCTGCCCGTCCTCATCACCGGCGACATGGATCCCTTCATCGGGCTCAGGGTGCCGCTTATGGGCACCGGCTATGTGCTCTCGGACGATGAGTGTGAAGCCTATGATCTGGGCGCTCTGGTGGATATTCAGAATTCGGCGCTGGAGATGACCTCTTATCTGTACGGACCGGATTCCGAGGAAGCGGAGGCTCAGCGCAAGACGCTGACTTCTGTCCTGGGAGATTTCGGCGGCATGATGAAGGCCATCGGCGTCGGAAATGCGGAAACACTGACCGATTATTTTGCGAGAAAAGTGAAAGAGATACAAGCATAAAGCGCCATCAAAAAAGGACCGCCTTCGGGGCGGTCCTTTTTGTCAGAAGGAGCGGACTAATCATTCAGCTTTCTGATTTTGTCCAGAGCGGTATGACAGATATCCAACACGGCCGCTTCGTCGTCGAAGGTACTGATGTCCAGATTGTCCAGAAGTTCAAAATAGCCGTAGTCATAGGGACCAGCGTTCTGAATGTCCTCCCACATTTTCACGGCGCCCTTGAAATCGTTCTGGGCCTTCGCCCAGATCTGAAGTGCGACGATGCCGCTGGCCGCATAACTCAGATAATACATCGGCGCTTCAAAATTGTGGTTGATGTACTGCCAGATGTATTCGGACTGATAATAATCGCCGTACGCATAGGAGATGTCCTCATAAAGCGAGTTGATCTCATCCAGTGTTGCGCCCGGATTTTCATAGACGGCCCGCTGGAACTCATCGTAGATGCAGCCGTCCACCACATTCATCATGAGTTCGACCAGGAGCGCAGAGAGCGCGGCGTCTGCATTCTGGCCGTAGATTTCGGAGTAATAGTAGGAGCAGAGCCCTTCAAAGCCGTTGGAGTGGATCTCGTTCAGGTCCATGGAAGAACCATAGGCGAAAATGTTCGGGTTATGGACGAGATTCATGTTGATGAAGTGCCCGAATTCGTGTGTGAGCGTTATGAAATCTCTGGGACCGGGCTGCATCGTGATGAAAATGAATGCACTGCCGGTCGTCTGAAAATCGGTGGTGTAACCGGCGTCAAGCCGTCCGGCCTCATCGCTGATGTCATAGAGCTTATGCTCCGAAAGCACGTCGAAATACTGTCCTGCGAGCGGGCTGATACGGTCAGCGATACTGCCCAGATTCGCGATCATCTTCTCCGGCTTCATGACCGAAGTGACCTGCTGCAGCCCGAAATAGGCATCGGTAAAATATAAGAGGTCGTAGAATTCGGCAGAGATCTGCTTCACGGCATGGTGGTATTTTTCGGCAGCTTTGGAATCGTAATCCCGGTAATAGACATTTTCATCGGCGTAGTCCGCGTAATTCTCGTAGCCGTAGTACTGCGCCATTTTGGTCCGTAAGCTTACGAGATCCAGATAAATGGGACCGACCAGAGAGTTGATGTATGCATCATCCTTGTAGATCTTATCCTGATTCTCATCGATGATCTTGTTGTACCGTGTGACCAGTTCGGTTTCCTGTTTCTGCCATTCCTTCTCCTGTTCCGTCATGTCTTCATACTCTTCGAAATACGAGAAGGCCGCTTCTCCGACATAAGATTTGAACGAATCCCGGCAGGGCCCGTTAGAGACGGCTCGGCATGCCTGGCAGGCAAGATCCCCAAGGTCATAAGCCAGGGCTTCCAGGTCCTGGTATTTCTGGGACAGTTCGTCGTTGGAGACTTCACGGCAATAGGCGATATAGGACAGCGTGTAGTTGTCGTTCAACTGTTCGTACTCATGGTAGATCTGATCATAAAGCGTCCGGATCTGGGAAAAGTCGTTTTTGGACGCGGCTTCGGTGAGCCGGCTGCAGAGTTCTTCGAAGGCTTCTTTTGTGACTTCTCTGTATTCGGGGATCAGAGAACCGGACTGCGGCTCATCCGTCGGACGTTCGGTAGGCACGTCGGTCGGACCGCCGGGGATCGCAGTCGGCGCTTCGGTCTTCTTCGGCGTCTGAGTCTCGATGCCGGCTTCCTCGGCCACCGAGTCTAGCCAGTCGGAATAGTCCTTAAAGCAACCCGAAAGCGAGAATAGAAGTGTGAAAGAAAGGAGCACAGAGACGATTCTGATCAAAAGGCCGTGTTTCTTCATGTTTATCCTTTCTGCGGCAGACCGCTTTGAAATCTATATCTTTCAATTTATCATTTTTCGCCCGAAGAGACAAGAGAGGCAGCGGGCGGCATTTGATCTGAAAAAACCTTTTCTTCTGAACTTTGTCTGTGCTATATTAGGAATATCTATCGGTTTTCAAGCTTCGGAAAGGAGCGCTCAAGATGAGAAACATGTTACAGAAAATCCTGACGATGGTCCTGATCCTGGCCTTTGTGCTTTCCGGCTGCTCCGGGAAGGAGCCTACGGCCGAAAGCGGCGAAACGACTCAGCCCGTTCCGGAAGAGACCACCGAAGCGCCTCAGCCGGAAGGCAGATACAAACTCTCCCCGGAAGGAGAGGCCATCGTGGACGACGTGGAGGTTTTTGCTCCGAACCCGGATGATCCGGCCCGCGTGTTCTATGAGATCTTCGTCGGTTCATTTTCCGACTCGGACGGCGACGGCGTCGGCGATCTCCGCGGCATCATTAACCGCATGGATTACCTGAACGACGGCGATCCGGAGAGCGGTCTTTCGCTCGGTATCGAAGGCATCTGGCTGACCCCGATCTTCCGGTCATCGACCTACCATAAATACAACGTCAACGATTACTATGCGATCGACGGCAACTTCGGTTCGATGGATGATCTCAAAGATCTCATCGAAGTCTGCCATGCCCGCGGCGTGAAGCTCATTCTGGACCTTGTCATCAATCACACAGGCGCCGGAAACCAGTGGTTCAAGAACTTCTCAGACGCCCACAGAAACGGCGACACGGAAAATGAGTACTATGACTGGTACGTGTACTATACCAGAGGCGAATCCGAGCCGGAGGCCGGCAAGAGCTACGGTCCGATCGCGGGCACTTCAGATTATTATGAGTGTAACTTCTCGAACGACATGCCGGAACTGAATTTTGACAAGGAAGAGGTTCGAGAGGCTGTTCTGGACGTTGCCAAATTCTATCTGGATCTGGGTATCGACGGCTTCCGTTTCGATGCGGCCAAGTACATTTACTTCAATGACAATGTGAAGAGCGCCGAGTTCTGGGAGTGGTACATCAAAGAACTGAAGGCTTATAAACCTGACGTGTACACCGTCGCGGAAGTCTGGGACGGAGACGGCGTCACCGACCGGTATTACACCTCGATGAACTGCTTCAATTTCTCCATGTCGCAGCAGAGCGGCCGCATCGCGGAAGCAGCGGCGAACGGCGACGTGAACAATTACACCGGTTACGTGGAGAAGTACCTGAACACGGTCCGCTCGATCCGTGAGGACTCCATGATCGTGCCCTTCATCACGAACCATGACATGGACCGCGCTGCAGGATTCCTGACCGCAGCTACGGGACGGAGCCACGTCGGCGCGAATCTCTATCTTCTCGGCCCGGGCTCGCCTTTCCTGTATTACGGAGAGGAGCTCGGCATGCGCGGATCCAGAGGAGGCGCGGCGACGGATGCGAACCGAAGACTTGCCATGCTCTGGGGCGACGGGGACAAGGTGAAGGATCCGTCCGGGACGACTTATTCGAAGAAGAACCAGACGACAGACACGGTGGAATCGGTCAAGGGAGAAGACCTGAGCCTTCTCACATACTACAAGCGTCTGATCATGATCCGGAAAGCCAATCCGGAGATCGCCCGCGGTTCGTACACCGCTCTGAAGATCAATGGCTCCAAGGCCGGCGGCTTTGTGTCGGTCTATGACGGAACCGCCGTGATGGTGCTTCACAACACAACGACCCAGGAGGTTCGCATCGATCTGGCCTCTCTCGACTATTCCGGCGTGAAGGAGCTTTCGGTCAACGCTTCTTATTTCAATCTGGTCGCGGCTGCGGCCGGTCTCGGAAAGCAGGAGTTTGACCAGAACGACATCCCCTATTATCCGGGCGGAACGGCCACCCTCGAGGGCACGGTGCTGGTGCTTTCCCCGCAGACGAGCGCAGTGCTGCGGAACGGGAAATAAGAAGGTCTCCATTCAACAGCATCCCCGGCTTCGCAGCCGGGGATGTTGTTATGTCAAGAGTTCATTGCGTTGGGCGTAAGCATGCATTCCACAGGCGGTCTTTTCTGTGAGGGAGCGTAAACACGCATCTTGCAGGTGGGCATTCCTGTAAGGAGAGCGTAAACATGCATTTTGCCTTTTTATGATCTTGCTGAGAGCGGTTTTTTCGCCGGACAAGAGCGTATATCACCCATCTTTCAAGAAGATGATCTCCGTTTGGGAAAGTAGTGGAGCGTAAACGTGTCAAAAAGAAGTTTTATGATCTTCTTGATGGCTTTCATGAGATCGTATTTCTACTCTTTTTTTCAAATACGCTCTCGAAATGAAAAACAGAGGGTTTTGAAGAGAGCGTCATTCCGCCGTTTCTGTCGAATACGCTCCACAAACAAAAGAGGGCGTGATTTTATAAGAGCATAACAGGAAAGAATAAAGATAATACGCTCCGAAAGAAGGCTGGGCCTCCTTCCGGAGCGTAAATAACTGCAACAATTGAAACGTCACCAGCCCATGACGGCGCGGAAGACTTGCGCGATGGGATCGCGGATGACGAGATCGGCGTAGCGGTCCGCGGCGGTCTCGGATTTGTTGATGAGGACGAGTTTGGAGCCCTGGAAATAGCGGATGAGGCCGGAGGCCGGGTAGACGACGAGAGAAGTTCCGCCGACCAGAAGGACGTCGGCCTGCGCGATCGCCTGCATGGCGCCGTACAGCTTGTTCTCGTCGAGGCTTTCTTCATAGAGGACGACGTCCGGCTTGATCCGGCCGCCGCATTTGTCGCAAGTCGGAACGCCTGGACTCTTGAGGATCTTGTCCGCACCGTAGAAGGCGCCGCATTTCTCGCAGTAGTTCCGGAGCACCGATCCGTGGATGTCGTAGACGCGTTTGCTTCCGGCCATTTCATGAAGACCGTCAATGTTCTGCGTGACGACAGCCTTCACCTTGCCCTGACGTTCGAGTTCCGCAAGCGCCCTGTGGCAGTCGTTCGGCTTCGCTTCAGGGTAGATCAGCTTGTCTTTGTAAAACGCGTAGAAATCTGCCGTGTGACGCACAAAGAAAGTGTGCGAGATCATTTCCTCCGGGGATACTTCCCGTCCGAGATCCTGGTTGTAGATGCCGTCGGCGGAGCGGAAGTCCGGAATGCCGCTTTCGGTGGACACACCTGCGCCGCCGAAGAAAACGATGTTCTGACTTCCTTCGATGATCTGTCTTAAGGCATTGATCTTTTCGGTATCCATAACGTCCTCCCGATGCATTCTTACATCTTATTATAATTGTACGGCCATGCTTTTTCAATCGGCCAAGGAACCACGTCCTTGAAAAAAAAGCCGGCCTCCGTTACAATAGGTCCGGAGAGGAACTGCCATGACAGAAGAACGGAAACGCGAAGAAGAACGCATCGAGGAAGAGAAGAAAGAGCTAGCCCTAAAGAAGCGGAAGTGGATCATCATTTCGGCTTCGGTCGTTCTTTTGGGAATTCTGGCCTCGGTGGTTCTGGCCGCAGTTTCGAATCAGAAGACCATTGTCCGGTACGGGATCATCTCAGGGATCATCCTCGTGATCGCGGCATGGACGGCGATCTTCCTGTACTTCTCGGTCGCCTTTCCGGACCGCTTTACAGGCCGGAAGATCCGGAATCTTCTCCGGGGAAAGAAGGAGCGTCTGACCGGTCCTGTCGGAAAACGCGTCCGCATCACGCTTCAGGACTGGCCGAAATACGTGCTCGCGCTGATGGGCGCGGCCCTTCTGTCCGCTGCGATCTTCATCAACGTCGACAATGTGCCGGCGAGGAAGAAGATCACGTTCTTCGTGAATACCTTCCAGGATTCCGCGAAGGATCTGGAGAATGTGCTGTACGAAGCCCGGCCGGAGGGCATCACGCGTGTACGGACGCATATGTTTTCCTATGCGCTTCTGTCCATGAGGGAGATCCAGGAGGCGGACGTGTTCGTGATCCACGAGTCCGACATGAATTCATTCAAAGAAAACTTCGTGCCGCTCACCGCCTTCAAAGAGGCCCATCCGGAAATGGAATACCTCCTCGTGGACGGCGTTCCGGCCGCCCTCAAGATCTACGACGCCGAAACCGATACCGGGTCGGCACGGTCCTTCCTCAAGTACCGGATCCCCGAACCTGATCCGGACACGCCGCGCGAGGTCAATCCCGACGCGGTCTATACGGAAAATGAAGACTATTATCTCTTCTTTTCCAATGAGTCGAGCCATTCCGCGGGACTTTCCGAAGAGGCCCCCGAAGGGGATGACCGCGCGGTCCGGATGGTGCTGTATTTTATGGATCTGGACTGATGATCTACGCGGACTGATTCCGCATTTTGGTTCCACGATAATCACCGAAAAGGAGCAATTGACATGAAAAAGATCCTGAAAGCAGCCGCTTTCCTTCTTTCCGCAGCGCTTCTGTGCCCGGCTCTTTTGGCCTGCCAGAGCGGAAATACGAAGGACGAGACGCCTCCCGCCGAAACGACGGAGAAACCCGGACCCGACGAAACCACAGCCCCGGAATGGCCGGAGCTGATCGTTCCGGATCAGGAAGTCAGAGAAGAGAAGATCGAAGGCAGTTCCCTCTATGTGAAAAAGGTGGATGGACTTGCCGAGGATTTCATCATGGGCATGGACCTTTCCTCTGTTCTTTCGGAAGAAGCGTCCGGCGTCCGCTACTACGGATTCGACGGAGAAGAGCAGGACATTTTCAAAACGATGTCCGAGAACGGCGTGAACACCATCCGTGTGCGCGTCTGGAACGATCCCTATGACAAAGACGGCAACGGCTTCGGCGGCGGAAACTGCGACATCGACTGCGCCGTGGAGATCGGAAAGCGCGCCGCGAAGTACGGCATGGCGCTTCTTGTGGACTTCCATTATTCGGACTTCTGGGCGGATCCGGGAAAGCAGATGGTCCCCAGAGCCTGGGCGGGCATGGCGATCGAAGAGAAGAGCGAAGCGGCCTATCAATACACGAAGGACTGCCTCACGAAGCTTCGGAACGCGGGCGTGCCGGTGCGCATGGTGCAGGTCGGCAATGAGACCAACGGCACGATGTGCGGCGAGAAGACCTGGTTCAACATTCAGTACATCATGCAGGCGGGCTCCCGCGCGGTCCGCGAGATCTATCCCGAGGCGCTGGTCGCGGTGCATTTTGCGAATCCGGAGAACAGTGCTTCCTACGACACCTACGCCAGCAAGCTGAAGTACTACAACGTCGACTACGACGTGTTCGGTTCTTCCTATTATCCGTACTGGCACGGAACGCTCGAAAATCTCACCAATGTACTTTCCTCGATTGCAACGAAGTACGAGAAAAAGATCATGGTGCTCGAGACCTCCTATGCCTTCACGGCTGAGGACACGGACTTTAACGGAAACACCATCGGAGAGGGAAGCGCCGTCGTGAAGAACTATCCCTACACGGTGCAGGGCCAGGCCAACGCCGTCCGCAACGTCATGGAGGCGGTCGCGAAGATCCCCGAGGGTATCGGGATCTGCTACTGGGAAGGTGCCTGGATCACGGTCGGACAGAATTCCTGGGAAGAGAATCACGAAAAGTGGGAGAAGTACGGCTCCGGCTGGGCATCTTCCTACGCCGCGGGCTACGATCCCAACGATGCCGGCAAATACTATGGCGGCTCCGCCGTGGACAACCAGGCCTTCTTTGATGCGGACGGAAAACCGCTGGAGTCGCTCAGAATCTTCAACCTGGCGCGCTACGGGAACGAAACGGAACTCCGTGTGGATGCAATCGAGGACAGCGCGATCCAGGTGGATCTTGCCGGGACGATCGAGCTGCCCGAGACCGTGAACGCCGTCATGACCGACGATTCGAAGCAGGCCGTTCCGGTGCAGTGGAACATCACAGAGGAAGATATTCAGAAAATGTACGCCGGCGGCGTTCAGACTTACGACGTGACCGGAGAAGCGGGCGGCATGACCGCGCACTGCCAGGTGGCCATGATCGAATACAACTTCCTCCAGAACTATAGTTTCGAGGACGGGACGGAA
>JAEEGF011329162.1_pt1 | contig 17352 bp, 16 predicted proteins | sample 9134171 | NCBI WGS metagenome assembly JAEEGF01 (sample SAMN16246542, study PRJNA631951) | gut metagenome | biome: gut microbiome; feature: rumen; material: AP-attached | host: Bos | place: Iran: Karaj | collected 2018-10 | reverse complement strand
AAAAGTCAAGAAATATCTATGTTTTGAAGTTATTTACAGTTTTTTTGTTGATATGTGGATAACTTTTTAAACATGTGGACTTAAAATTTGTTGATAATGTGGATAAATTGTTTTATAGTAGAGAACAATTGAATTTGTTTGTTATCAATTATGTGGATAGCTTGTGGATACTGATTTTAAGCACTTTTATTGCTTTTATTTTTCCACAGTTTGAGTTAAAATATATTTACATAAGTGAAGGTGGGTGATGGATTTGGATTATGAAGAAATTTGGAATAAAGTTTTGGATATTTTAAAAACAGAATTTAATCCAGTTACTTATTCTACTTGGTTTGGAAAAACTAAACTTCACAACATTGATCAGAACAATGTAACAATCATCGTCCCTATGCATCTTCACAAACGTCAATTTAATAATAATTATTACGATTTAATATCCGATGCTGTGACTGAGGTTACAGGAGTTGAAAGAAAACTAAATTTTGTTTTGGAAAGTGATATCGATTTAACTCCTGAGAATTTGAATGAATCTGTTAATAATAATGAAGTTATTAACAATAAAGACGATTTTGTTTTTGATACCAATTTAAATCCTGCTTTAAATTTTGATAATTTTGTAGTAGGTGATACTAATAAATTTGCTAGAACAGCATCTTTTGCTGTTGCACAAAATCCTGGTTCACAATATAATCCATTATTTATTTATGGAAAGAGTGGTCTTGGAAAAACTCATTTAATGCATGCTATTGGAAATTATATTGTAGAACATAATCCTAATTTAAAGGTTTTATATACTAGAAGTGATGATTTTAGAAATGATTATACTGGAATTGCTAATACATCTGAAAATTCTATAGAGTATGCAAATGATTTTAAAAGAAAATATAGAGATATTGATGTATTAATAATAGATGATATTCAATATTTAGTGGGAGCAGAAAAAACTCAAGAGGAATTTTTCCATACTTTTAATGAATTACATGGAAAAAATAAACAAATTATTATTAGTTCAGATAGATCCCCGGATGACTTGCAAAGATTAGAAGAAAGACTTCGTAGTAGATTTGCTTGGGGATTACCGGTTGATATTTATCCACCTGATTTTGATCTAAGATGTCGTATTATTAAAGATAAAATTAAAAAATCAGCAATTTCATCAAAAATTACTGATGAAGCTATTGAATTTATTGCAAATAATTTTGAAGGAGATGTCAGAAAGATTGAAAGTGCTGTCAATAGATTAGTTATTTCGACAGCGATGGATGTTCCTGATATAATAGACTTATAGTTTGCAAATGAATCTCTTAAAGATATAGTAGGTAAATATAACCCTTATAATACAAACGATATAGCATCTATTCAAAAAGCTACTGCTGATTATTATGGAATTACGATTGATGTTTTAAAAGGTAAAAAAAGAAGTGCAAATATTGCTTATCCAAGAATGGTTGCAATGTATTTAAGTAGAATGCTTACAGATCAATCTTTTCCAAGAATTGGTTTAGAATTTGGTGGAAGAGATCATTCTACAGTTATTCATGCAGTTGATAAAATAGAGGCTGATTTGAAAGATAATACTCAATTAAAGGAAATTATTAATGAAATTAAATCAAAACTATAATTTTGTTTATAAATTGTGAATAATTATTAATTTATCAACATACTAAAATTATTAATTTCGTCCTAATATTATGGATAAAATTATACTTATTAACATTATAAACTGTATAATAATAATAAATTTATAAATATTAAAAGAAAGAAGGAATTAAAATGAAATTTACAATTGAAAAAAATATTTTATTAGAAAACTTAACTAACGTTGTTAGAGCAATATCTACAAAAAACATTATTCCAATATTAAATGGTATAAAATTTGATTTAACAGAAGATGGTTTATATTTAACTGCTAGTGATAGTGAGCTTACTATAAAGTCTTTTATAGATAAAGATGATATTACTAAGATAGAAAGTGAAGGATCAATTATTATTCAAAGTAAATTTATATTGGATATAATTAGAAAATTACCATCTAATGAAATTAATTTTGAATTAATGGATGGTTTTAAAATAAAAATTTACTCTGATAATAGTCAATATGATTTGAATTGTTTAGATTCACGTGAATATCCTAGTTTGAAATTAGATGAAGTTAAGAATCCTATTATTTTAAAAGGAGATGTTTTTAAAAGTATAATTAGTCAAACTGCTTTTGCTATATCTACTCAAGAATTAAGACCATTATTAACTGGTTTGAATTTTAAGATAGTAGGGGATGTATTTGAATGTATAGCTACAGATTCATATAGATTAGCTAAGAAGATTGTTAAATTAGATAAACCATTAGATGATGAAATTAATATTGTAATTCCTGGTAAGAATATTATGGAATTAGATAAAATAATTGTAGATGATGAAGATGTTGAAATGCATGTATTCTCTAATAAAATACTATTTAAGTATAAAAATGTTATATTCCAAAGTAATCTATTATCTGGAACATATCCTAATACAAGTAATTTAATTCCTACTGATTTTAATATTATAGTTAATATAAGCTTAGATAATTATTTTAGTGCTATAGATAGAGCAGCATTATTAACACAAAATAAAGATAAGAATATTGTTAAGATGAAAATTAAAGATAAGAATATGACTATTAATTCTTATTCATCTGAAATAGGTAAAGTAGAAGAAAATCTATTAGTTGAATCAACTAAAGGAGCTAATATAGATATATCATTTAGTGCTAAATATATGTTAGATGCTTTAAAAACTATGCAAGATGATGAAATATTAATATTATTAAATGGTGAAGTAAAACCAATAGTAATAAAATCTTTGAATGATGAATCTTTAATTCAATTGATTTTACCTATTAAGACTTATTAAAAAATCACAATATGTGATTTTTTTATTGAGAAAATATATTTCGACAAATATCGACAATTCTTTTTGATATAAGAGATTTATCAAAAAGAGGGAGGTTTTGATTATGGAATTAGATTCTTATGAAATAAATAAGGATACTGTTGCTTTAATACCAAAAGATGATAAGAAAACAATAGTATATGAAGTTGATAACTCTTTTGTTGTTAACAAGAGTCCTTTAAAAATAATGGAATCAAGTTGTGAATATTTTGGTAGTTCCCTTGAGGGAAGACAGACTGGTACTTCTAGTTTAGTAGGATTTACTCATAAAGTACCAGTTATTGTAGAAGAATCATTTGGACTAATATTTTTTCCAACGTTATCTCCAAGAAATAATGAATGTTCTTGGATCTCTTATGAACATGTCTTTAAACCTGATAAATTTAAAGATAAGACAATAGTTGAATTAAAAAATGGAAAAAAATTATTAGTAGATGTTTCAACTGCAATAATTGATAATCAATTATATAGATGCTCAAGATTAAAAGAGACATTAAATGTAAGAAAAATTTACAAAAAATAGCGAAAAAGCACTCAAAAGTGCTTTTTTTGTGGTATAATTATATTGTGGTATGGGAGTACTAACAAATACTTTTTTTTGTCTATGGTCGTAAAAGAGGCTGAAAAATGAAAATACAACATTTGAAACTATTAAATTTTAGAAATTATGAGCGAATTGAATTATCGTTCTCACCAAAATACAATATTATTTATGGTAATAATGGTGTAGGTAAGACAAATTTGGTTGAAGCTATATATGTACTTGCTCTTACAAAGTCTTTTAGGGGTTCAGTTGATAAAGTTTTGATAATGAATGATAAAGATGTTTGTCGAGTTGAAGGGGTAGTTTCGGAAAAATACGATAATAAATATAAGATAATTCTGCGCAAAGATAGTAAAAAAGTTAAGATTAATGATACTAAGATTGATAAATTAGGAGATTATATTTCTAATATTAATATAGTTATGTTTAATCCTGATGATCTAAGATTTATAAAAGATTCACCAAGTATCAGAAGAAAGGCTGTTAACTTAGAAATATCACAAATTAATAATTCTTATCTTAAAAACTTAAATATATATAACAAATTGTTGAAACAAAGAAATTCTTATTTAAAGATTATTGTAGTTAATTCTAATTCTTCATCTGAATATCTTAATATTTTAACTAACAAACTAATTGATTTGGGTGAACAAATTTATAATTATCGCAAGAAATATATAGATAAATTGAATGAATTAATTGGGGATATTTATTTTGGAATTTGTGGTATGAATAATTTGAAATTAGAATATATATCTGATTTTTCTAATTTTGATAGAGATAAGATAATTGAAAAGTATAAAAAAAATTTTCAAAAAGACATCTTAATTGGAAAAACATCTTTGGGCATTCATCATGACGATATTAAATTTAAGTTAAATGGATTAGATATAAAAGATTATGGATCAGAAGGTCAACAAAAGAATGCAATAATTGCATATAAATTGGCTGAAATAGAAATATTTAAAGAATTAAAAGATGATTATCCAATATTGATTTTAGATGATTTGTTTAGTGAATTAGATAAGGAAAAAATAAATAATATATTTAAGATGATTAATAAAGAAATACAAGTATTTATAACTACTACGGAAATAGATAAAATAAAAAAGAGTATTTTATCAAAGAGTAAGATTTTTAAGGTAGTAGGCGGATTTATTGAGGAGGAATAAAGATGGCAGAAGAATATTCAGATAGTGCAATACAGGTCTTAGAAGGTTTAGAAGCAGTACGTAAAAGACCAGGTATGTATATAGGTACTACTAGTGAAAGAGGATTACACCATCTAGTTTGGGAAATAGTTGATAACGCTGTTGATGAGGCATTAGCTGGTTATTGTGATGATATTGAGGTAATCATTGATAAGAATAATGTTATTTCAGTTAAGGATGATGGTAGAGGAATGCCAACTGGAATGAATAAAAAGACAGGAAAATCTACTATTGAAACTATTTTTACAGTATTACATGCTGGTGGAAAATTTGGTGGTGGAGGATATAAGGTATCCGGCGGATTACATGGAGTAGGTGCTTCTGTTGTTAATGCCTTATCTTCTTGGCTTGAAGTTAGAGTATACAGAGATGGAAATGTATATTTTCAAAGGTTTGAAAATGGAGGACATCCTGTTGATGAATTAAAAGTTATCGACACATGTGATAAAGATAGAACTGGTTCTACTATTACTTTTAAAGCTGATCCGGCTATTTTTCAAGAGACTACTATTTATAATTATGAAACTTTAGCTACTAGATTAGAAGAATATGCTTTTTTAAACAAGGGTTTGAGAATAATTTTAAAAGATTTAAGAGAAGATGAAAAAACCGATACATTTGTTTATGAAGGCGGAGTTAGAGAATTTGTTAAAAAATTAAACGAAAACAAAAAAGTAGTTAATGAAGATATTATATATGTTGAGGGTACTAAGGATAATGTTTATCTTGAGGTAGCTTTACAATATAATGAAGATTATAATTGTAATTTGTATTCTTTCACAAATAACATTTCTACTCCAGAAGGTGGAACTCATGAAGATGGAGTAAAAAGAGCATTAACTAGAATTATGAATAATTATGCTAGAAATAATAAATTACTTAAGGATAATGATGATCCATTAACAGGTGATGATGTTAGAGAAGGATTAGCGATGATTATTTCATGTAAACATCCTAATCCACAATTTGAGGGTCAAACAAAAACGAAATTAGGTAATGCTGAAGTTAGAAAAATAGCTGATGATATATTTAGTGAAGGATTAGAAAGATTTTTACTTGAAAATCCAACGCAAGCTAAAGCTATTGTTGAAAAATCTATAACTGCTACAAGAGCAAGATTAGCTGCTAAAAGAGCTAGAGAAGCGACTCGTAGAAAAGGAGATTTAGATATTACTAATTTCTATGGTAAACTATCAGATTGTAAAAGTAAGGATCCTTCAGAATGTGAAATATTTTTAGTCGAAGGAGATTCTGCTGGAGGATCTGCCTTAAAAGGAAGAAATAGTATGACACAAGCAATTCTTCCATTAAGAGGAAAAATTTTAAATGTCGAAAAAGCTAGATTAGATAAAGCTTTAGGAAATGAAGAAATACGTACAATTATAACAGCTTTTGGAACAGGCATTGGAGAGGAATTTGATTTATCAAAATTAAGATATGACAAAATAATAATAATGACCGATGCTGATGTTGATGGAGCTCATATTAGAGTATTATTATTAACATTATTTTATAGATTCTTTAGACCAATAGTAGAAGCAGGGCATGTTTATGCAGCTCAACCTCCTTTATTTTGTATAAAACATGGACAAACTATTAAATATGTTTTAGATGAAAAAGAAAGAGATGAGTATTTAGCAACTTTAAAACCTGAAACTAAGAGGGATATCTTACGTATGAAAGGTTTAGGAGAAATGGATGCGGAAGAATTAAATGATACTACTATGGATATTGAAAAAAGAGTATTAAGACAAATTACTGTAGAAGACACTAGAGCGGCAGATGATGTATTCTCTAAATTGATGGGTGACGATGTTCAACCAAGAAGAGAGTTTATTGAAAATAATGCAACATTTGCTAATTTAGATGCATAGGAGGTGATTGGTTGTGGATAGATTAGAACAAAATAATATTGTTAAAGAGGTAAGGGAGTCTTTCCTTGATTATTCGATGAGTGTTATAGTTTCAAGAGCTTTACCAGATTTAAGAGATGGATTGAAGCCAGTTCATAGAAGAATACTATATTCAATGTATGAATCTGGATACACACCTGATAAACCTCATAAGAAAAGTGCAAGAATAGTAGGGGATGTAATGGGTAAATATCACCCACATGGAGATTCTTCTATTTATGAAGCTATGGTTCGAATGGCACAGGATTTTTCTTATAGATATATGTTGGTAGATGGCCACGGAAATTTTGGTAATATTGAAGGATATGGCGCAGCAGCAATGCGTTATACAGAATCGAGATTATCTAAAATTTCTTTGGAATTGTTAAGAGATATCAACAAGGATACTGTAGATATGGTTCCAAACTTTGATGATTCTGAAAAGGAACCGGCGATTTTACCATCAAGATTTCCTAATATTTTAGTAAATGGTACTATGGGAATTGCTGTTGGTATGGCAACTAATATTCCTCCACATAATTTAGGAGAAGTAATTGATGGGTGTGTTGCATATATAGATAATCACGATATTACTTTAGAAGAATTAATGCAATATATTAAAGGACCTGATTTTCCTACTGGAGCTTCTATATTAGGAAATTCTGGAATTAAAAAGGCATATGAAACTGGTAGAGGATCAATTACTATTAGAAGTAAAGCTGAAATTCAAGAAAAAAATGGAAGACATTATATAGTAGTTACAGAGGTCCCTTATGGTGTAAACACATTAGATTTGAAAAATAAAGTAGCAGATTTGGTTCATAATAAAGTAATTGATGGAATTACGGATTATCATACAGACTTAAAGAATGGTATTACAATTACAATTACTTTAAAAAAGGATGCTAATCCACAGGTAGTTTTGAATCAATTATATAAACATACAGATCTTCAAACTAATTTTGGAATAATTTTCTTGATGATTGATCAAGGAGTTCCAAGAACTTTAGGTTTAAAAGATATAATTGTAAAATATGTTGAATATCAAAAAGAAGTTATTATAAGAAGAACTAAATTCAATCTTGATAAGGCTGAAAAAAGAGCACATATATTGGAAGGATTAAAGATAGCTCTAGATAATATTGATGAAGTAGTTAAGTTAATTAGATCTTCTAAATCAGATATAGAAGCACAACAAGGACTTATGAACAGGTTCGGTTTAACGGAAGTACAAGCCCAAGCTATTCTAGAAATGAGATTACGTCGTTTAACTGGATTAGAAAGAGATAAGATTGAAGCAGAATTAGCTGAATTATTAAAGGAAATAGAAGAATTAAAAGCTATTTTAGCTAGTGAACAAAAAGTTTTAAATATAATTAAAGAAGAAATGCTAGAAATTAAATCTAAATTTGGTGATGAAAGACGTACGAATATAGATATGACAGCTATTGATTATATTGAAGATGAATCTTTGATTCCTAATGAAGATGTAATGATTGCATTAACACATAATGGTTATATAAAGAGAACTACATCTGATACATTTAAATCTCAAAATCGTGGTGGTGTTGGTATTAAAGGTATGAGTACAAACGAAGAAGATTTTGTAGAACAGATGATTAATATTGAGACTCATGATGATGTATTGTTCTTTACTAATAAAGGTAAAGTATATAGATTAAGAGGATATGAAATACCTGAATATAGTAGACAATCTAAAGGTTTACCAATTGTCAATCTATTACAAGTAGATAAAGGGGAAATGATAAATTCAATTATTAGAATCAACAGAGATAAAGTTGATGAGATAAGTAATTTGTTGTTTGCTACTAAGTCAGGATTAGTTAAGAGGACAAATATTGAAGAATTTAGAAATATAAGACAAAGTGGTAAGATAGCTATTACACTTAAAGAAGACGATGAATTAATTGCTGTTAGAAAGACTTCAGGTAATGATATTGTATTGCTTGGATCAAGTAATGGTCGTATGGTTAAATTTGATGAAAATGAAGTTCGTGTAATGGGAAGAACAGCTTCTGGTGTAAAAGGTATAGAATTAGATCATTCGACTTGTATTGGGGCTGAAATTGCTTCAGAAGATGATGTCATACTAATTGTAACAGAGAAAGGTTATGGTAAACAAACGTATGTTCGTGAATATCGTCAAACTAAAAGAGGAAGCAAAGGAGTAAAAGCCTTAAGTATTACTGAAAAGAATGGTAATATAGCTGCCTTTAAGATAGCGAGACCTAATACTGATATTGTTATAATTACAGATGCTGGAATGGTTATGAGAATGGATTTAAGTCAAATTAACATTCTTGGAAGAGTAACTCAAGGTGTTAGATTGATTAAATTAAAAGATGATCATTTAGTTGCAACTGTTAGTTTGGTAGATAAAGAAAAGGAAGAAGAAGTTCAAGATTCTCAAGAAGTTGAATCAACCGAAGAATCTGAAATAATAAAAGGAGAATAAATAGACGAATGTTCCACGTGGAACATTCGTTTTTGATTGATAAATTATTATAGATAATAATGTTCCACGTGGAACATTGAATTAATAATAAAGTATATGTTCCACGTGGAACATATATCAATATTGACTAATAATACTTATTTTGCTAATATATATTCGTGCAACAAATATATTGTAACCTGGTCAGGATCGGAAGATAGCAGCCACATCAGTCCCTGTTTGTGTGCACTTTTTTTATGGTGATAGATATGAATAAAAAGAAATTGATTTTAGATAAATTGATAAAAGAAATGGAAATAGCTCATAGAGAAAATGAGGTTCCTGTTTCAGCAGTAATATTTGATAAAAAATATAACATAATTAGTTATGCACATAATAAGAGACAGAAGAATAAAGATGTGTTAGGTCATGCGGAAATATTAGCTATTCAAGCAGCGGGAAATAAAATAGGAGATTGGAGATTAGATGGATATTCTATGATTGTTTCTTTAGAACCGTGTGATATGTGTTCAATTGTTATTGATGAATCTAGACTTGATAAGGTATATTATTTGGTAAAACAAGATGGTAATAAATATGAAATTAACATAGAAAAAGAAAAAATATCTGGATATGAAGAATATGATAAAAAAGCAGAGGAGTTATTAACAACTTTTTTTGATAATATGAGGTGAAAACCTCTCTTTTTATGGTATAATAAATCACAGGAGGTTTACTTATGAGTTATAAAGTTTTATATAGAAAATACAGGCCTTCTGATTTTGATAATGTTGTAGGTCAAGACTATAGTATTACAATGTTGAAGAATGCAATTTCTAGTGGTAAAAACTCTCATGCATATATTTTTACTGGACCTAGAGGAACAGGTAAAACTACTTGTGCAAAGTTGTTTGCTAAAGCTATAAATTGTGAAAATCCAGTAGATGGAAATCCGTGTGGGAAATGTTCATCTTGTGAAAAATTTCATTATAGTCCTGATATTATCGAAATAGATGCGGCATCTAACAATGGAGTAGATGAGATAAGACAACTTATAGATAATGTTAGATTAGTTCCGTCTGAACTTAAGTATAAAGTTTATATAATTGATGAGGTTCATATGTTATCAACAAGTGCGTTTAATGCTTTGTTACTAACTTTAGAAGAACCGCCATCACATGTTATTTTTATTCTTGCTACTACAGATATTCAAAATGTACCTATAACTATTCTTTCTAGATGTCAAAGAATTGATTTTAAGCCGGTTAATATCGATGCAATGAAAGAAAGAATTAATTATGTTTGCAAAGCTGAGAAAATCAAAATAACTGACGATGCGATTAATGAAATTTGCATGTTATCTTCAGGTGGTATGAGAGATGCTTTAGGTATGCTTGATCAGTTATCTAGTAATGATGAGAATATCACTTTAGAAAGAGTATCTGATTATTTTGGTAGCGTTTCTGTTAAAAAGGTTGATGAACTTTTAGATTGTTTGTTTAATAACGACTTAGATAAGTTTATTGAAATTTATGAAGTAATTAAGAATTCTGGAACTAATTATGCTGTTTTTATAGAAAAGGTTTTAGATGAATTAAGAAAGAAAGCTGTACTATATAAGTTGGGAAATAATTTCGGTTCATTTAATTTTGATGATTTTTATAATTTAATTTTTGATTTGAATGACTGTTTTTCCAAGGTAAATATTAATGTTGATCCTTTCTTCTTAATTGAAATGGTCTTGTTAAAATATTTCAGCAGTGAAAATAATGAGTTATTAACAGAAAATTTTTTTGAAACAAATAATAAATCTTCGGGAAATAATATTGAACAGCCAAAAGATGAAATGACGGATTTGGGAAATAATGTTAATCTAGATGAAAATTTGGGAAATAAATTAGTTGATAAAAAAGAGACAAAGAGAAAAACTTTGGAAAATAATTTAATAGATCCAATGATAAGGATTAATAATTGTTTTGTAGAATGTACTAAAGATAAGAAAAAAGAGCTTATTAGCTCTTGGATAGACTTTATGAATTATTTAATGAATGAAGATAGAAACTTAGTATCTATGCTAGCTGATACAGTTGTTTTAGCAGCATCTGATAGCTATGTTTTAATACAAAGTAGTGTTGATTCAACAAACGAACTTATCAACAACCAAATAGATTTACTAGAATCTTTCTATAATAGCTTTTCGGGAAATAATTATAAATTTGCTGCTGTAAATGAAAAATTATGGAAAGAAGAAACCGAAAAGTATAGAGAAAATTTAAAAAATAAAATAGAATATAGTTATATAGAGGAGACAACTACTCCTGTAAAAAAAGAAACAAAAAGAAAGAAAAAATCAGATGAATTAGAAGATATAGCTAACGATATTTTTGGTTCATATGATGTAATATAGAAGGGATGATTATATATGAATATGCAAGCTTTGATGCAACAAGCACAAAAAATGCAAAAGGAAATTACAAAGAAAAGAGAGGAACTTGATTCTAAGGAATTTGTTGGAAAATCAGAATTGGTTGAGATTAAGTTTACTGGAGATAAAAAAGTTGTTTCTGTAAATATTAAAGAAGATATTTCTAGCGATGATAAAGAAATCTTAGAAGATATGATTTCTATAGCAATTAATGATGCTATGAAAAAAATTGATGAAGAAGCAGAAAAGATTATGGGTGCATATGGAAATCAATTTGGTGGTTTATTTTAATGGCTTATCCTGAGGTTTTGGGACAATTAATTAATTCTTTTAAAAAGCTACCAGGAATTGGTGAAAAAAGTGCTGAAAGAATGGCTCTTTCGTTGTTGGATTTGCCTTCAGAAGAAATAAAAGATTTTTCAAAAAATATGATTGATTCTAAAGATAAATTACATCCTTGTGAGATATGTGGTCACATTACAGATAAAAAGATATGTGATATTTGTTCTGATGAACATAGAAATAAAAATGTTATTTGTATTCTAGAGGATTATAAAAGCGTTTTTGCTTTTGAAAAGGCTGGTAATTTTAATGGTGTCTATCATGTTTTAAATGGATTAATTTCGCCAATTGATGATATTAATCCAGAGGATATTAATTTATCTTCATTAATAGATAGAGTAGAAAAATGTGATAAACCTGAATTAATAATAGCTTTAAAATCTACTATTGAGGGAGAAACAACAACTTTATATATTAAAAAGATATTTGAAGATAAAAATGTAGAAATATCTAGGTTATCTTATGGTATTCCAATGGGAACTGAAATAGACTATTTAGATGAGATTACATTAGATAGAGCATTAAATGATCGTAAGAAAATCTCTGAATAGTAGGAGGTTTGAGTATGAGTGTAAAAGCTTTTGAGGATATTTTAAATAGATTTCATGAGAAAAAACTAGCTCATGCTTTTTTGCTTGAAACAAACGATTCTGATAAGTGTTTTATAGATATATTGAATCTTATAAAAAATATCAGTATTGGTAATGAATTAGATAATGTTTCTGAATTAATTGATAATAATAATTTACCTAGTTTAATAATTATTGAACCTGATGGTCAAAACATTAGGAAGGAACAAATTAAAGATTTAATATCTAGATTTAGTACAAAACCTGTTTTTACTGATTATAATTTTTATGTCGTAAAAGACGCTGATAGATTTAATTCTTCTAGTGCAAATGCGTTGCTTAAATTTTTAGAAGAACCTGAGGATGATATTGTTGGTTTTTTTATAACAAATAATAGAGAAAATGTTATATCTACTATAAGAAGTAGATGCCAGGTTTTTAATTGTAATTATAATGAAGATGAAAAATATGGAATAGATGAAAATATATTAATTAAAGTTAAAGGATATCTAAATGGTATTTATAATAATAACAACGATTTGTTGTATAATAGAACTGATGGAATCAATCTATTTAAAGAACGCCGAGATTGGGAAATTTTTTTTAACACTATATTGTTTTATTATAAAGATTTTTTAGAAGGAAAAAGAACTGATTCGGTATTGTTCTTAGATAATGCAAAAAGAGACAATGTTATAAAAGCGTTATTTATTATTGAAGATGTTTTGAAAAGAATCAGAAGTAATGGTAATATAGATTTGATTTTAGATAAATTTGTTATTGAAATGAGGTGTTTATATGCCTAATATTTATGGTATTACATTAAAAAATGAAGGAAAAATTTATTATTTTAATGGAGAAAATTTGGAGATTGATAATAATTCTTATGTGGTTGTTGAAACTGAAAAAGGAGTACAACTAGGTAAGTGTATTTATAAAGCTGAACCAGAAAAAGTAAATATACCTGTTGAGAATATGAAGAAAGTGTTAAGAGTTTCTACTGATGAAGATTATGATACTTATCTAAAAAACTTAGCAGCTGGTGAAAAATGTTTGAAGAAAGCTAGAGAGTTTGTAAAAGAGTTAGATCTAAATATGAATATATTGGATGCTAGTTATACTTTAGATAAGAAACAATTATTATTTAATTTTATAGCTGATGAAAGAATAGATTTTAGAGAACTTGCTCGTAAATTGGCTGGTGTTTATAAAACTAGAATAGAGCTAAGACAAATTGGTGCTAGAGATAAAGCAAGAACTATTTGTGGTATTGGTCAATGTGGTAGAACCCTTTGTTGCTCAACATTCTTGAATCATATAGATTCGGTTACTATGAATATGGCTAAGAATCAAAATATAGCATTAAATCCATCAAAGATAAATGGACAATGTGGAAGATTGTTATGTTGCTTAACTTTTGAAGATGAAGAATATGTTAGATGTGGTAATGGTATGCCTTCTGTTGGTCAAACTGTTAAAACTTCGGATGGTTCAGGGAAAGTTGTCTCAGTTGATATATTAAATAGAAAATATAAAGTAGATTTAGATGGAATTATTAAGGAGATTATACTAGATAGTGAAGATCGTAAAAAATGATTTATATGACTATGATGGTTTAAAAATATATCAATATGATGATAGATTTAAGTTTTCTTTAGATTCAATATTATTAGCAGAATTTGTTGAATTAAAACCCTCTATTAAAACTATTGTAGATTTTTGTAGCGGAAATGCACCGGTTCCAATGATTCTTTCAACCAAGACTAGAGCTAAGATTTATGGCTTTGAGATTCAAAAAGATATATTTGAACTTGGTCAGATGAGTATTATAGAAAATAAGTTAGATAATCAAATTGAGTTTATTAATTCAAATATAAAAAATGTATTAGATTATTTGTTGCCAGAGAGTGTAGAAGTTGTTACATGTAATCCACCATATTTTAAGTTTACAAAAGATAGTTCTTTAATAAATGATGATTATGCTAAAGCAGTGGCTCGTCACGAAATAGAAATGAATATGGAAGATATAATGATTTCTGCAAAGTATTTATTGAAGAATAAAGGGTTTTTGTATTTAGTACATAGATGCGATAGATTAGAAGAAATATTTCATTGTTTGGTTAAATATAACTTTTCTGTAAAAAAGATGCAATTTATTTATACTCATAATGATAAAGAAGCTATTATGGTTTTAATTAAGGCTACAAAGAATGGAAAGATGGGTAATTTAAAAGTATTACCTCCAATAAATATAATGGAATATAAATCCTATAAGGGTATTTTTAGTAGGTGATAGAATGAAATTGATAGTTGGTTTGGGTAATCCAGATAAGGAATATGAAAAAACTCGACACAATGTTGGCTTTATGGTTTTAGATGATTACTTGGGAAATATTTCCTGGAAAGAAAAATTTAATGCTATGTATGCTACTGAGATAATAGATGGAGAAAAGGTTTTATTTGTTAAACCTTTAACTTATATGAATTTATCTGGTAATGCTGTTGTAGAATTTGTTAATTATTATGATATAGATTATGAAGATATTTTAATTATCCACGACGATTTAGATTTACCTTTTGGGAAATATAAAATCAAGGTAGATAGTAGCTCAGGTGGACATAATGGTGTTAAATCAATTATTTCCCGCTTGGGGTCTCAAGACTTTGCAAGACTTAAAATAGGTATTTCCCATGATCGTAGTATTGATACTAGAGACTATGTATTGGGTAAGTTTAGTAAAGAAGACAAAGAATTGTTTGATTCAATGCAAGGTGTTTATAAAAAGATTATTAATTGTTTTATTAAAGAAGGTATAGATAGAACAATGAATATATATAATACAAAGGAAAAATAAATATGAATTTTCTTGATGAATATTTTAAGTATGAAAACGGATTAACTATTACTGGTTTAACAAGAGAGTTAAACGTTTTTTACGTGCTTAATTTATTTAATAGTGAAAATAAAAACGTCCTTGTTTTAGCTAATACCTTGTATGAAGCTAATATGTTTTATGAGAGTTTAAAAACGTATACTGAAGATGTGTGTTTATTTCCCATGGACGATTTTTTAACTAGTGTTGCTGTTGCAATAAGTCCTGATTTAAAGATTAAGAGATTAGAAACCTTAGAAAGAATTAGAACGGTAAATAAATGTATTGTTGTTACTAATTTAATGGGTTATTTAAGATTCTTACCTGATATGAATAATACTAGTAACTTAGAATTTAATTTAGATAAAAATACTAGTATAGAAAGGGAAGATATACTGGAACTATTAGATAAGTATGGTTATATAAGAGAGAGTGTTGTTACTACTACTGGTGAATATGCAGTTCGTGGATATATTATTGATTTATTTATTATAGATGAAGAACATCCTATTAGAATTGAATTCTTTGGAGATGATGTTGATTCTATTAGATATTTTGATGAGAATACTCAATTATCTATTAAGGAAATAGATAGTATTAAGATTAAGCCTTATACTGAAGTAGTATCTGATTCATATAGTTCTTTATGTGATTATATGAATGATCCATGGTTATTGATGATTAATAGAGATCAAATAGAATTATCATATGCTAAGTTAGTTGATGATATTAATGAGTATAATGAAAGTACTGAACAAACAAAAAAGCACATGTATGATTGGGAAGATATTAATTATAAGCATGTAATGTATTTAAATAGTGTAAATGATAATGATTATGGGAAAGTATTAAGCTTTAAATCTCAAGAGATAGAAAATTTTAATAGTGATTTTGAATTACTTGGGAAATATTGTAGTAAGCAACTTTTGGGAAATAAAACTGTAGTTTTATGTTTAAGCAAAGAAAATCAGTTGAAAAGTTTAGTTCCATTCCTTGAAAGTTATCATGTTGTTAAAAACAATCGACTTATCAACAAGGAGATAAATATTTTATATAAAAAGATTAATAATGGATTTGTTTTTGATCAGTATGTAGTAATATCTGAAAATGATATTGAAAGAACAAAGAACGCAACAATTAATTATAAGAATAGTTACCGTATAGGTAAGAAGATAAAGGACTTTGGTCAGCTTAGTAGTGGGGATTATGTAGTACATAGTCAACACGGTGTTGGTATTTATAATGGAGTAATTACTTTAACTAAGAATGGATTAAAAAAAGATTATCTTCAAATTAATTATTATGGTAATGATAAAGTTTATATTCCAGTAGAAAAGATAAGTACAATATTTAAGTATGCTGGTAAAGAAGGTAGTGTTCCTAAATTAGATAGATTGAATAGTACTAGTTGGGTTAAAAAGAAAAGAGAGATGCGTAATAAGATTAAAGACATCTCTTCGGAATTAATTAAACTATATGCTGCTAGATCTAATGTTAAATCGACACCATTTAAATCATATGCAGAAGAAGCTGTATTTGGTTCTGAATTTATTTATGATGAAACAATTGACCAATTAAAAGCTATTGAAGATATTGATAAAGATTTAAGTTCTGAAGTACCTATGGATAGATTATTATGTGGGGATGTAGGTTTTGGTAAAACAGAAGTTGCATTTAGAGCTATGTTTAAAACAATAGTTAATAATAAACAAGTATTCTATTTATGTCCTACAACTATTCTTTCTAAACAGCAATATGAGTTAGCTTTAGATAGATTTAAAAATTATCCAATTGAAATAGCCTTACTTAATAGATTTACTTCTTCTAAGGAAGTAAAGAGAATATTGGAAGGATTAGAAAAGGGTACTATAGATTTAGTATTTGGAACTCATAGATTACTTAGTGATGATGTTAAATTTAATAAATTAGGATTATTAATAGTTGATGAGGAGCAAAGATTTGGTGTTACTCATAAAGAAAAGATTAAAGAATATAAAAATGATGTTAATGTTCTTACTTTAAGTGCTACACCAATACCAAGAACTTTAAAGATGGCTTTAAGTGGTTTAAGAGATTTATCAATTATTGATACTCCACCAATTAATAGATA